>Ga0265798_10000218_pt1 | contig 104933 bp, 100 predicted proteins | sample P3T30metagenome_FD_192430 | JGI IMG/M metagenome (GOLD analysis project Ga0265798, IMG submission 192430) | Plant litter microbial communities from East Loma Ridge, Irvine, California - P3 T30 | ecosystem: Environmental > Terrestrial > Plant litter > Unclassified | place: USA: California... | reverse complement strand
AAGCCTTTGGCCGGATCGATTACGCAGTCGCCAACGCAGGCTTGTTGCGCCGCGCGCCGCTGCTGGAAATGACCGACGAGCGCTGGAATGAAATGCTCGACGTGGACCTGACCGGCGTGATGCGCACTTTCCGCGCCGCTGCCCGGCATATGGGCGAAGGCGGTGCGCTGGTGGCGATCTCGTCGATTGCCGGTGGTGTGTATGGCTGGCAGGACCACTCGCATTATGCTGCGGCCAAAGCGGGTGTGCCGGGACTGTGTCGTTCGCTGGCGGTGGAACTTGCGCCGAAAGGCATCCGCTGCAACGCGGTGATTCCGGGCCTGATCGAAACGCCGCAGTCGCTGGACAGCAAGAACTCGCTGGGCCCGGAAGGGCTGAAACAGGCCGCCAAAGCGATTCCGCTGGGGCGTGTCGGGCGAGCGGATGAAGTGGCGTCGCTGGTGCGTTTTCTGTGCAGTGACGAAGCCAGCTACCTGACCGGGCAGAGCATCGTAATCGACGGCGGCCTGACCGTGCGCTGGCCGGAGTGAGATGACGCAGGTCATGACCGTGCCTGAACGAGCGACGGGCACGATCGACGTGTGGGAGGCGGCTTGCCGGCGATGCGTTTTGCGAAGCGACATCTCCGTGACTGAAATGACGCCATCGCCGGCAAGCCGCCTCCCACAGGGCATGTATTCATTCAGATGCTTTGATGATTGTTCCCACGCTCTGCGTGGTAACGCCGCTCGGGACGCTCTGCGTCCGCTTGCGCTGTAACGCAGAGCGTCACGGGCTGCATGCCCAAGCGGGGCATGAGCACGATCAGCTTACGTAATCAGGCGCTATGGATTTTCCCGGCTACCCGTAACAAGGAATTCACCATGCAACAACTCAAAGACAGACGCGCCGTGATCACCGGCGCAGGCAGCGGCATCGGCGCTGCCATCGCACGGGCCTACGCCGTTGAAGGCGCACGGCTGGTGCTGGGCGACCGTGATCCGACCAACCTGACCAAGGTCGCCGAGCAATGCCGCCAGCTCGGCGCGCAGGTGTACGCCTGCGTGGCTGACGTCGGCACGGTCGAAGGTGCGCAGGCCGGTGTCGATGCCTGCGTCGAGCAGTTCGGCGGCATCGACATTCTGGTCAATAATGCAGGCATGCTGACCCAGGCGCGCTGCATCGATCTGAGCATCGAGATGTGGAACGACATGCTGCGCGTTGATCTCACCAGCGTGTTCGTTGCCAGCCAGCGCGCCTTGCCGCATATGCTGGCGCAACGCTGGGGACGGATCATCAACGTCGCCTCGCAGCTCGGCATCAAGGGCGGCGCCGAGCTGACCCACTACTCCGCTGCCAAGGCAGGCGTGATTGGCTTCACCAAATCCTTGGCGCTGGAAGTGGCCAAGGACAACGTGCTGGTCAACGCCATCGCGCCTGGCCCCATCGAAACGCCCCTGGTTGCAGGCATCAGCAGCGCCTGGAAAACCGCCAAGGCGGCCGAGCTGCCATTGGGCCGTTTCGGGTTGGCAGAGGAAGTCGCGCCGGTCGCTGTGCTGCTCGGCAGTGAGCCGGGCGGCAATCTGTTCGTGGGTCAGACACTGGGGCCGAACTCCGGCGACGTGATGCCGTGATGCACCTGAGCGAGGAATGATCCATGTGTGGACTGTGCGGGCTGTTGGGCGAAGACGTGCACTGGAGCGATCCGCTGAGTGGCGAACTGCCGAGGCGTCGTGAGCGCTTGCGGCGTATTGCAGCCATCAACAAGGTAGTGGCGCCGTTTCGCTTGAAGGTCGAGGACTTTCAGGGCGTTTCCTATCTGCTGCTGGGCGCTACCGGCAAACAGGAACTGGCGAGCGGCCTTGATCAGTTGTGGCAGAAGGCCGAACTGCTGATCGGCCGACCGCTGGATCCCCTCGATTCCCGGTTGCTTGAACATTTGCAGAGGTCGTCATGAGCATTGCGCTGAACGTGATCACCGGCTTTCTGGGCAGCGGCAAAACCACTTTACTCAAGCGCCTGCTGGCGGATGAGGACATGGGGGACACCGCGCTGCTGATCAACGAGTTCGGTGATGTGGGCATCGATCACCTGCTGGTCGAAGAAGTGGCGCCAGACACCGTGTTGCTGCCCAGCGGCTGTGTCTGCTGCTCGATTCGTGGCGAGCTGAAAGACGCGTTGCTCGGTCTGCTGGAGCGCCGCAGTCGCGGTGAAATCCCGGCGTTTCGTCGGGTGATTCTGGAAACCACCGGTCTTGCCGACCCTGCGCCTATCCTCGCCACGCTGAGTCATCACCCGCAACTGCGCGGGCGGTTCCATGTGGGGCTGATCGTCACGCTGGTCGATGCCTGCCATGCCGCGCTGCAGGAGCGTCTGCACCCAGAATGGCTGGCTCAGGTCGCCGCCGCTGACAGGCTGCTGCTGAGCAAGACCGATCTGGTCGATGAGCCTGCTCTCGATGCACTGCGTCTGCATCTGCAGGCGCTCAATTTCTCCGCGCCGTTGCTCGACACCGCGCAGGTTCACAGCGGCGATCAGTTGCTGCTGGGGCAGGGCGTACGCAGTGCGGAACCCGCTCAGGAAGTGACGCGCTGGCAATTGCATCGTCCGCAATCCACATTGCCCCGGCATGGCGATGCACAGGTCTGCTGTCTGACCTTCGAGCGGCCGCTGGACTGGGTCGGGTTCGGGGTGTGGTTATCGATGCTGTTAAGATGCCACGGCGAACGAATCCTGCGTGTCAAAGGACTGCTCAACGTGAATGCCAATCAGGCCCCTGTCGTGATCCATGGTGTGCAGCATTGCCTGCATGCGCCCGTCCACCTTGCAGCCTGGCCGGGTGATGATCGCACCTCGCGTCTGGTGTTCATCCTGCGCGGCCTTGACCCTGAATTGCTGCGCCGCTCGTTCGACGTGTTCGCCGCCAGCTTCGCGCCGCCCGTGGCCTCGGCTCAAAGCGAGACCGCTGCATGACCATTACGTTGCGTGTGTTGGGCACCTCGGTCACGTTGCTCGAGTCTCTGCGGGAGCGCGCCGAACAGGACCTGGGCATCAAACTGGTCTATCAGATTCACGACGTGCAGACCGCGCAACGCATCGCGGTCATGCAGCCGGACAGTTACGACCTTTATGACCAATGGTTTCACAACGTCGATTTCGTCTGGCCGGCGCGTGCGATTCAGCCTATTGATACGCGGCGCATTGCGCTGTGGCACGAGATCAACGACCTGCCCAAGCGCGGGCGCCTGAGACCCACTGACCAACCCGGCAGCGGCAGTGTGCCCAGCGAGCGTCTGTTCGTGCAGCACGACGGCAGCCTGGGCAGTGCGGTCACCGAGCGCATCAGCATGCTGCCGCTGACCCACAACGCCGACAGTTTTGCCTATCGCCCGGAACGCCTGCCGGACAGCCTGAGCCCGTCCGATGAAAGCTGGGGCTGGCTGCTTGATCCGGTCTGGAGCGGGCGCATCGCCTTGCAGAGCGATGCCGCCATCGGTGCCCTCGACGCCGCGCTGGCGGTGCAGGGCGCAGGACTGGCGCAGTTCAAGGACATCGGCAACATGTGCATCGAGGAAATCGACCTGCTCGCCGACGTGCTGGTGCGTAAACAGCAACAAGGGCATTTCGGAGCGTTCTGGTCGGACGACGAGGAAGCGGCCGAATTGATGCTCAGCCCGACCATCGATATTCAGAGCTTGTGGTCGCCGACGCTGGTTCGGCTGCATCGAGCAGGTGTGAAATATCGCGTCGCCGTGCCCAAGGAAGGCTATCGCGGCTGGTTCGGCGGGCTGTCTCTATCGCGCCATGCCAAAGGTCCAGTGCTCGATGCCGCATACGCTTATCTGAACTGGTGGCTGTCCGGCTGGCCGGGCGCGGTGATGGCGCGGCAGGGTTACTACATCGGCAACCCGGCCCGCAGCCGCGACCACCTGAGCGCTGCCGAGTGGGACTATTGGTACGCCGGTCTGCCTGCACGCGAGCAACTGCTGGGCAGCGATGGTCTGCCGCTGATCGATGCCGGGGAAGTGCGCGACGGCGGCTCGTACGAAGAACGCATGGGCCACATCGCCGTGTGGAATTCGGTCATGAACGAGCATAACTACCTCGTTCGGCGCTGGAGCGACATCCTGCGCGCGGGTGGCAAAGCGGGTGGGAAAGTACGTTAGACACGGGCAGTGCCCATTACTCTGCGTCACACTCAAGAGCGCACGCGGAGCGTCCTGAGCGGCGTTACCACGCGGAGCGTGAGAACGATCAGCACAAGTCTGCCCTTACGCTGATCGTGCCCATGCTCCGGGCTCATTGTTATACACAAATCTGAAAGACGCGCGAAACGGGTGCCAAAAAACGTAAGTATCTGACTGAATGCATAACCCGTGGGAGGCGGCTTGCCGGCGATGGCGTCAGTTTAGTCACTGACATGTCGCTTCAGAAAAAAGCATCGCCGGCAAGCCGCCTCCCACAGTCCGTGGTTGCAGCAAGACTTGTGTATAACGCCAAGCGCAGAGCATGGGAACGATCATCGAGTCCACAAAAAAGGCGGCTATCTCTCGATAGCCGCCTTCCTTTACCTCAGCAGAACATCACTTCGGCAGTTTGAACGCCATCACGTAGTCACCCTGCTTGGTGCCCAACGAGCCGTGACCGCCGGCCACGACCAGCACGTATTGCTGGCCGTCCTTGCCGGTGTAGGTCATTGGCGTGGTCTGAGCGCCTGCTGGCAGGCGGCCTTCCCACAGTTGCTTGCCGTTACGAACGTCGTAGGCACGCAGGTACTGGTCAAGCGTACCGCTCAGGAACGCCAGGCCGCTGGCGGTGGTGAACGTACCACCCAGGCTTGGAACGCCCATGGTCAGCGGGATCGGAACCGGCGAGCTGTCACGCACGGTGCCGTTCTTGTGCATCCAGATGGTCTTGTGGGTGGTCAGATCGACCGCAGCCACGTAGCCCCATGCCGGTGCCTGGCAAGGCAGGCCCATTGGCGACAGCAGTGCTTCCAGGATCACGCCATACGGGGCGCCCTTGTTTGGCTGTACGCCTTCGGTTTCGCTCTTGCGACCCGGACCGCCTTCCACTTCAGCCGACGGCACCAGCTTGGAGCGGAACGCCATGTAGCTCGGGTTCACGAACGCAATCTGGCGAACCGGGTCGATGGAGATACCGCCCCAGTCGAACACACCGAAGTTGCCTGGATAAACAATCGAGCCCTGCAGCGATGGCGGAGTGAACGGGCCATCGTAACGCAGCGACTTGAAGTCGATCCGGCACAGCATCTGGTCGAACGGGGTCACGCCCCACATGTCGCGCTCTTTCAGCGGAGGCGGCATGAAGTTCAGTTCAGACTTGGGCTGGGTCTGTGAGGTCCAGTCCCCTTCGACTGCGCCTTGTGGCACCGGCACTTCGTTGATCGGAACAATAGGCTGACCATTGCTGCGGTCCAGCACATAGATGCTGCCTTGCTTGGTCGAAACCAATACAGCGGGTTTAACACCATCAGCGGTTTTCATGTCCATCAGGGATGGTTGACCGCCCACGTCCATGTCCCACAGGTCATGGTGAGTTAGCTGACGATCCCAGCGCACGCGACCTGTCGCGATGTCCAGCGCCACGATGCCAGCCGCGTATTTCTCAGATTCAGCGGTGCGATGGCCACCGAACTGGTCAGGCGTCTGGTTGCCCATCGGCAGGTAGATCATGCCCAGCTTTTCATCGACGCTGAACATGGACCACATGTTCGGCGAGTTGCGGGTGTAGACCTGACCTTCAGCGATAGGCGCTGTGGCGTCTGGATTGCCGCTGTCCCAGTTCCAGACCAGACGACCGGTGTGTACGTCGTACGCACGGATCACGCCGGACGGCTCATCCATCGAGACGTTATCGGTGACGTGGCCACCGATGATCACCAGGTCCTTGGTCACGGCCGGAGGCGAGGTGGAGTAGTAACCACCTGGCGCGAAGGTGCCCATATTGGCCGTCAGATCGACCGAGCCCTTGTTGCCGAAGTCTTCGCACATCTTGCCAGTGTCGGCGTTCAGGGCGATCAGACGGGTGTCGGCAGTCGGCAGGAAGATCCTGCGCGGGCAGGAAGCACTTGCAGTCGAAGCGTCAGTCGCAGCAGGGGCTGCAGGGCTTTGAGCCGGAGCGCCAGCAGCGGCGTAGGCTGCGTCATCGTGATACGTGACGCCACGGCAGGTCATGTGCGCCCAGCCTTTGAAGTTCTCGGCGTTCTGGGTGCTGATCTTCGGATCGAAGCGCCAGATTTCCTTGCCCGTATCCGGGTCAAGTGCGATCACCTGGCTGTGCGGCGTGCACACGTACAGCATGCCGTTGACCTTGAGCGGGGTGTTCTCGGCGGTCGTTTCGCCCGGATCGTTAGGACCTGGGATGTCACCGGTGCGATACGTCCACGCCGGCTCCAGCTTGCTCACGTTCTCTGGCGTGATCTGCGCCAGCGGCGAGTAACGGTCGCCAAAGGCGGTACGGCCGTAGGACTGCCAGTCACCGTCAGGCATCGCCGGTGCGGTGTTGGTCGTGCCCGCAGTCTCGCGATCCAGCTGACCTTCGATGCGGCCAGGATTAGTGAACTGGCTGGCCAGCGCGGTCAGACCGGCAAGCACCACGGCGATGCTCAACGCACCGGTGCCCATGCGGGCCGGGCCGTTACGCAGCAGCGGACGGCGGAACCATGGCAGCAGCAGTACCAGACCCAGCGCGAACCACAGCGCCAGACGCGGCACCAGTTGCCACCAGTCCAGACCGACTTCCCACAGAGACCAGACCGTGCTGCCGAACAGCAGCAACGCGTACAGACCCAGCGCAGCGCTGCGCCCGGTCATCAGCAACACGCCGGTTACCGCAAAGCCGATACCGGCCAGCAGGTAATACAGCGAGCCGTCCAGTTGCAGCAACCTGATGCCACCGACCATCAAGGCCAGCCCCATCAACAGAATCACCAGCCCGAGCAGTGTCGGTAACAGACGATTTCTACCCGAAGCACCATCAGTGCTCATAATGCGAATCTCCGCGAGAATTGAATGATTGACCCCTGGCGCTGCAACCTCTGCAAAACCCTGGACCACTCTTGAAACCGAACTAACTGTTGAGACGATTTACCAGCGGTTGAATTCAACCGTTGGTCAGAACGAGAGTTGCACTTTCAATCCAGCCACCAGCGCGTCGTCGACTTCGTCCAGCCCACCCGGATGACGCACGTATTGCAGGTTCGGGCGCACGGTCAGCCAGTCGGCCACATGCACGCCGTAATACAGCTCGGCGTTGTATTCCGTGTCCTGCAAAGGCGTGAAGGATGGGTCGTTGTAGTCGTAGACCGCTGCTGCCTGATTTCGTGCATCAGCGTTTTTGCGGTACGCCGGATTGACATGAATACGCGACAGACCCAGGCCGATATCGTCCTGAGTGCGGGCATCGAACGGGCCTTTGTAGACCATGCCGACCGAAACATAGTTATCCACCATGTTGGTTTTCTTGTCGTGCAGCGTGCCGTTGGCGAACAGCGTCAAACCGCGACTGGCATCACTGTCCTGAGCGGTGACCTGCTGGCGCAGATTGAGCCACACGCCGTGTTTGCTCGAGGCACCACGATACGCCGTCCCGGTGAGGGCGGCGGGCTGACCGTCGGTGTTCTTGTAGACATCTTCGCTATCAGCGGTGCTGTAGTAATAACCGGCGCGGTATTCACCCGGCAGGCCATCGACGCTGGGCGACCAGACCAACTCCACCGGCAACACCGCACCTTCGGTGCCACTGCCGCTGAGTTTGAAGGCGTTGTCGTTTTCCAGGTTGGACGGGTTCTGTTCGAACGCTCCGACCTGCACGAAGACTTCAGGCGTGAGCTGGTACTTGATGCGCATCGCCCATTGGCTGATCGGCCAGTTGTACCAGGTGTTGACGTAATTGCCGACCTGCGAGCCGCACAGCGACAGGTTCTGAAAGTCGCAGGGAATGCTGTTGAAATCCTCACCTTCGTTGAAGCGGCCGAGCTTGATGCTCAAGGCCTGGTCGAAGAATTTCTGCTGATACCACATCTGCGTCAGTCGGGTAACGCTGCCGCGTCCCCAGACTTCCTGCGAGGAAGAGATCGTTCCGGTGCGGGGGTCGCCGATCCGGTCGTTGCTGATATTGTCGCCGTTGCGGTTGTTCAGGGTCAGCTGAAACTCGGCGTCATGCCAGCCGAGGATTTTCTGCAGGTCCAGATGAGCGCCGACGGCGATCTGGTCGCTGTAGCGGGTCGCCTTGTCGTGGTTGTAACCGCCGTGCAGATTGGCGCCGGTCTCGCTGGTGTAATCGAGTTTGAAATCGATCCCACGCGTCGAGAGATCAGTGCGCTTGCCGCCCCAGTCACCCAGCATCCAGGGCGAGTCGGGAGACAGGGCGGGCGCGGCATGGACTGTGCCTGCCAGGCCGAGCAGTGTCAGGCCGCACAGACTGACAGCACGTTGAACCGTGGCGAAGCGGTAATGCTTTGATGAATTGGGCATGAAAAGGGGCATTCTTTTTTGGTTTTTTTCAGGAACGACAAGGCTCTCCGTGACCGTCTGGGCGGTCATCGGTGAAACTCCGGAGGCAGAGAATCGGTTCAGCTATGAAGGCGACAATGATAGGACGCTAACGAGTTTACGAAAAGGGCTTTCCTTGACATGGATCATTGCAGGATTGGTAACAGTGCTTTAAAGGACTATCTTTAACGGGGGATTCAGCCCTGACGCACACTTGAGCCTTCCCGATGTCCGATGGCTCGGCTAAGGTGCGCACCTTCCTGTATTGCGCCCACTCACGGGCTTCAAGGTTTGACATGACGACACCCAATACCGACCCGCTGCACGGCGTCACGCTGGAGCAGATTCTCACCGCCCTGGTCGAGCACTACGAGTGGTCGGGCCTGGCCGAACGCATCGACATTCGCTGCTTCAAGAGCGACCCGAGCATCAAGTCCAGTCTGACGTTTCTGCGCAAGACGCCGTGGGCGCGGGAGAAGGTGGAAGGGCTGTACAAGAAGCTGCACCGCAGCAAAGGCTGGTAATCAACGCATGGCAGGGAGGCTGATATCCAAGGAAGCACACCGATGCACAGTCACCACCTGCCTCGTTCCCAACGGCAGCGTTACATCCTCCTGCTGGCCGCCTGTCTGGGCTGGTCGGGGCTTGCGATTCAGCTGTATCTGATTCTGATCGGCCGCTGGATGGATCACGCCAGCCTGCTGGGAGGGCTGGTCCGGTTCTTCAGTTTCTTTACCGTCCTCACCAATACGCTGGTGGCGGTCGCGCTGAGCTGTGCGCTCAGCCAGCGGCAGTCGGCGGGGCACAGGTTCTTTCGCGATCCGGTGGTGTGCAGCGGCATCGCGGTGAGCATTGCCGTGGTCGGCATTGCCTACAACATCCTGTTGCGCCATTTATGGCACCCGCAAGGCTGGCAGTTCATCGCCGACGAATTGCTGCATGACGTGATGCCGCTGACCTTTCTGGCGTACTGGTGGCTGTGCGTGCCCAAGGGGCTGTTGCGCCTGAAGCATGTGTTGTTCTGGGCGCTGTACCCGATTGTGTACTTCGCCTACATCCTGCTGCGCGGCGATGTGATCGGCGATTACATGTACCCGTTCATCGATATTGGCACGATAGGTTTCACCAAAGCCTTCATCAACGCACTGGGTGTGTTGCTGGGGTTTGTGGTGATCGCGCTGATACTGGTGGGTATGGATCGCTGGGCGTCGCGTCGTCAGAAATGAAGATGCCCGCTGCGTGGTCTGGCGCAGCCGAGCGCGCCAGACCATTTCGATTTACGCGTCTTCGCCGTCCAGCTTCCAGTAACCGGCGGCCTTGACGAACGCTTCGTCGAGCCCGAATTCCTCCAGCAATACCCGACGCAGCTTGCGCGAAAGACCGGATTCCGTGGCCACCCAGGCGTAGAGCCTGCCTTCGGGCATTTCCAGGCGACGTGTCACGTCGATCAGGTTCTGCTCGCCGCGCACGATCCAGATCACATCGACCTGGGCCGCGCTCCGGAATACCTGCTGTTCCTGTTCGTTCGCCACCTCGACCACCACCAGCGCAGCGCGGTTGGCAGGCAACGATTCCAGACGACGGGCGATGGCCGGGATGGCGGTTTCATCGCCGATCAGCAGGTAACTGTCGAACATGTCCGGCACCACCATCGAACCCTTCGGGCCGGCAATGTGCAGGAACTGTCCCGGTTCAGCCTGCGCTGCCCAGGTCGCGGCCGGGCCTTCGCCATGCAGCACGAAATCGATATCGAGTTCGCCCGTGGCTTCTTCATAGCGACGCGGCGTGTAGTCACGCATCGGTGGACGTGGCGCATCCTTGTCGCTGCCAGGCGTCAGGGTTTCCAGCGCCTCCTGCTCCTGGGGCGTGCGCGGAAAAAACAGTTTGACGTGGTCGTCGGTGCCCAGGCTGATGAAGCCGCTCAGCTCCGGGCCTTGCAGGGTGATGCGGCGCATCAGCGGCGTCAGCTGGGTCACGCGCAGCACTTTTAGTTTGCGACGTTTGATTTCATGCATGACGCGGTGGATCGATTGTTCCTGAGTTGTGTGGTCTGAAGTCATTGCGACGGCTCCGAGGCTGATTGCGGCCCATCAACGATGGCCTTGGCGGTGTTGTTGAGCAGGTCGCGGACCCGAATGATTTCTTCCGGACTCCAGCGGCCGTCATGCATGTGCATGGCGTGGCGCAGGTTGTGCACCGCTTCGTGGATTTCCGGCGGTCGGTCGTGGCCCCGCAGCGAGCGCTTGCTGACCTCGATGCGGGTGCGTACGCCGTCCAGTGCAACGGTCTGTTCCAGCAGGGACGTGCGACCGGCCTCGGTCACGGTGTACAGCTTTTTGCCCGCCTGAGCGTCGCCGGTGACCAGTTCGCTTTCTTCCAGAAAGGTCAGGGTCGGATAGATCACGCCGGGGCTTGGGCAGTAGGCCCCGTCGAACAGGCCTTCGATCTTGCGGATCAGGTCATAGCCGTGGGCGGGCTGCTCGGCGATCAGCGCCAGCAGCAGTAATTTCAGATCGCCCGGGGCAAACACACGCGGGCCACGTCCACCGCGTTCACGGCCGGGACGTTTTTCAAAACCGTCTCGGTCTTCACGAGCGTGTGGGGGGCGAGGGTGGGGGTGATGAGCGTCATCGCGCATGGTCTTCATCTCTCTCTCTGTGCAAGTTAGATATACCTTAAGATATATCTAAATTGTTCTGCAAAAGAGGATGACGAACGGTAACGGACTCACGTCCTTGTGATTTCTCCGGTAGACGGCGAGGTGCACATCGCCTTGCCGTGATCTTCCAGATAGGGCGTCAATATGGGCGCCATGCCCTTGAGGACTTGCACTGGCAGTGCCGAGGTGAAGCGAAAGCCTTCGGCAGCACGGCCTGGAACGAAAGCCGTCAGCGTGCCGAAATGGTTGTCGCCGATGTAGAACACGAACGTCGCCGTGCGGTTGACGGCCCGCGAGCTGAGGATGCGTCCGCCTGCGCCGATGCTCTCTATCCGGTTATCCCCGGTGCCGGTCTTGCCGCCCATCGCCAGCACGCTGCCATCCTGCATTTTGAACGTGCCCTGCACGCGTTTCGCGGTGCCGCCGTCCACCACTTGGGACAGCGCTTCGCGCATGGCTGCGGCCACTTCGGACGGCAGCACCCGTTCGCCCAGTTCCGGGTTGATGGTCAGTTCGGTTTCATAAGGCGTGTCGGCAGCAAAATGCAGGCTGTCGATGCGTACCGCGGGCAGGCGGATGCCATCGTTCTGGATGATGCCGATCAACTCGGCGAGTGCGGCCGGACGATCGCCGGAGCTGCCGATGGCGGTTGCCAGCGAAGGCACCAGATGGTCGAACGGATAACCCACACGCTGCCAGCGCTGCTCGATGTCCAGAAACGCCTCGACCTCCATCATCGTACGGATACGGCTGTCGCGCGCACCCTTATGCCGACTCTTGAATAGCCAGCCATAGACTTCCTGGCGCTCGAAACGGCTGGCGGCCACGGCATCCTTGAATTGCGCATCGGGGTGCTTGAGCAGATAGCCCACCAGCCACAGGTCCAGCGGATGCACCCGCGCGACGTAGCCTTGATCGGGCAGGTCATAGGCGCCGGGGCCGTAACTGTCATACAGATCCGCCAGACGTTTTTCGGTCAGTTTCGACGTCGCTCTCGGGTCTTCAAGGTGCGCACGAACGAAGGCATTGAAGGTCGTGCGGTCGGCGCCCGGCAGCAGGTAACGATGCACGGCAGCCAGGCGAATGGCGGTGGGATGAATACCATCCAGAAAGGTGTCGAGGCGTTCCTGCGTGGTCTTGTCCTTGTAGCGTTTCCAGAAACGCAGCAGGAACACGGTGCCTTCGCGGTCGGCGAACTGGCTCAGGTATTCCTGACGACGCGGGTTGTCGTCGTCCTTGAGCAACGCCGCGCTATTGCTGGGCGCCTGATAGGTGCTGTAGCGCACCACATCGCGCATCAGGCGAATGAACGGCAGGTTGATCGACTCGCGCAGCGATTCGCGCAAGGTCGGGATGCGTCCGTCGTCTTCATGTCTGAAGTTGTTGAAGCGATGCATACCGCCGCCGGTGAAAAAGGCTTCTCCAGGGCTGGCCGAGTACGTACGGTCCAGCGCCGCCGCAAGCATCTTCGACAGGTCGCGGTCCTTGTTCTGCAGCAGATAATCCACCGACCAGCGGGTGAGGCGATCCGGTTCTTCGATCGGGACTTTTCGCAATTGCGCAACGCTCATGTCGGCGTAGCGCCCATGCAACTCGGCAATGATTTCCAGATAGGTCGTCAGCACCCGCATCTTGGCGGTCGAACCCAGCTCCAGCTTGCTGCCCTCGTTGATGTCGAAGGGCTGGTCGGTGCTGTCGGTCTGCACCCTGACCCGCGAGCCGTCGGCGCCGCGCTCGAAAAGCGTAAAGCTATAACGCACTTGCGCGGTGCTGGCCGGCGACAACAGCCGCTCGCCCATCAGCCCCATGCTGCGGGCGAACTCCGGGTCAGCCAGATCACGCAGGTACTGGCTGACCTGAGTCTGCAACTGGCCGTGAAGGGTGCTGGTGGCCGACAGGTCGAGACGGTCCAGGTCGTAAAGGGGCCGATTCAGCAGGTTCGACAGACGGGTACGCGCAACGCTGATGCCCTTGTTGGTTTCGATCGGTTGAATTGTAGGCTGCTGCACCCAGTCGCGATAAGTGACCGTCGCCGCCAGTGCTGCGTCGGCGAGGGGTTGATCGATGACGTTGGCCTGCGCCAGCAAACGGATGTGGCTGTCGGTAAGCTCTGCCAGTTCAAGTCGACCCTTGGCCAGATAGTGAGAAGGGCGGCGCTGGGCAATCACCAGTGACAGCACTTCGCGCAGCGCCAGCGCCTTCTCGGCCAGGCCGTTGCTGTCGGCAGGACTGGACGCGAGTATTTCGTTGGTTCTGGCAAAGTCCGCACCGAACCAGACCCGAAGCCCCTCGGCCAGACCGTGTACCTCGCCATGCCCGGGCACGGCCGACAACGGCACGCTGTTGAGGTAATCCCGAACCACATGCTGGCGCGCCTCCAGCGTCTGCGCGCCCGGCTGGTAGGCCCGGACACTGGCAGAGATCATCTGCCGGATCTTCTCCGAGCCCGATTGCGTCAGCCCGTCCGGCGAGTGACGGTACTTTTCCAGCTGCGTGGCCAGCGTACTGCCGCCTGCCGACTGGCCGGGCAGTGACAGCATTCTCGCGACCTGCGACCACGCCGCTTTGGCAAAGCGCGGCCAGTCCACCGCCGGGTTGGCCAGCGGCTGCTGCGGGTCGAGCAGGTCGCGGTTTTCGATGAACAGCAGGCTGTGCACCACCACTGACGGAATGTCGGCGAAGGCTGGGTAAAACTGCTGTGGATAGCGGAACTCATACAGTGGCGCGCCCCGGCAGTCGGTGATCGACAGACCCGCCTGAATCTTTTCCTGATAGGGCACAAAGAAACCGCGCTGGCTGTAACGCATCAGCTCGGGGGAAAAGCGCGCCTGTCGGGTGATCACGTAATCGCGTTTCAGCAGACGTGGCAGGAAGTCGTCCAGCGAGGAGTATCCCAGACGTTTGTCGAAAGGCCCGTCACCCGGGTACACGACATCCGTGCTCGGTCCAGGCTGCACCGAATAACTGAGGTTGGCGGCAAAACGGCTGAACTCCCGGGCCTGAAGCCTGGAACTGCGGCTCTCGACCGCCACCGCTGCACCCAGTGCTACACCCCCCAATGCCACGACCACCCAGAACACCCGCCATCCGTAACGTTTACGAGGGGGATGCTTCGGCGCGCGTGGGTCATCCTGACGGTCAGCGGAAATCACATCTTGCCTGCTATCGGAATGCCTGAATACGCCCATAGTCGATGGCCCGTCACCCTGTTAACGCACCTGAGACAAGCTTAGACGCTGGGCGGGATTGCAGGAGAAATTGTCAGGAGGAATTTAGAGGGTGTTGCAGGCGTTAAGGGGCAATCAGCCAGATTCGAGCCAGTGGAAACCAGAAAAGGCCGATGTGCGGTATATATATAAAATTTGCGAGTTATTAATGTGTAGGATGTTTCCGTAAAGTTGTTTTTGGTATTGATCTTCAGCGACTCAACTGATTACGTCCAGGCAGTCAGTGGCAATGATGCCTGACATAAATTAACGGATTGAAGTTGAGGATTTAAGATGGATAACAATAAAAGCGCTACAGGCCGCCTGCTCTTGTCTGGACTGTTTCTGGCGATGTCCTGCCATGCATTTGCACAGGGCGAAAGCGATGTTGCAGGTGTTGTGCCGGATGCTCAACAGGAAACATCGACGCTGCGTGCGGAAACTCCAGGCGTGGTCGTGCTCTCCGACAAGATTCACGAGATTACCCAGACACTGGAGAGTACTTCGGCGGTCCATCAGTACAGCTTTACTGCGATTCGCGGTCAGAATGTTTTGTTGGCAACGCCCGGCAGTCAATACGAAAAACTCTGGAAAGTTGAATATCAAGTTGATGGCGGCGAGTGGAAGCGTAAGCCCTATGCAGGCGCTTATAAGATATCTGGCTTGAACCCCGGTTCTCAGGTCAACGTCCGCGTCTCCGCCGTTGATGGGGCCAATTTTGAGAGCACTAAGTACAGAATCGTGTTCGGATCGTTTCCTCACATGAATTACGACCTGCTCAACGAGAAAGGCATTTTGCCGATTTCGGCTTTTCAGCCGTACCTAGAAGGATTTCTTGCGACTCAGGCGTTCAAAGAGGCGACGCTGGAGGCAACTTTTACGGACAGTAAGGCGTATCCGTTGGAGGGTGGTCAGCTAAAATTTTCACTGACTACGGGCACTAAAGAAGAGATTCATGAAATCTTTACATCCGATAAAGAAGGGAAGATATCACGGCTGATTGAATTCAACCGTTGTGAAGGAGGTTGGCCAGCAAACGATATTTATGAATTCACCGACAAGACCAGATTTACATGGAGTACGCTTTACGGGAAGGGGGATTACAGCGCTAGCAATATTTTAACGGGTCGTCTGGAAGACAAAGTTTACACGTTTAAGCTAGGGCATTTGTGTAAGCGCTGGCTAACCAATTTGCATGCAAGGCCGTAAATTTTAAAAAGGGCGCTCCGCTTGGCTGCAGAGCGTCTTTTTTTGGAACTCCTACGCGTAGGTATCGATCAGGGAGTCCCGGTTTTTCTCGTCATGCTCCTTTACTTGCTTCATCCATCCTTCAGTCATGTCGATTGGGTCTGAAATCACCTTCCCAAGGTCGATAATATCCTGAAAATTTAAAAGGGTGAGGTTCGTTTTCCCTGAAAAGTTTTTGGGGTCGTGGTCAACAAGGCTCATGATAAGCTTCGCACCTTGTCTGACCGAGCTTTTGAAGTCGACGTCGGAGTTGATGGCTCTGGTCAACCATTTCAAGTCGTCATCGCTCAGACTTTTTCCGGAGTCCAGTATTTTGATCTCCGCGTCGTCGCCAAGAGTGAAGCTGAAGTTTTTCTCTGCCAGGTCAGGCCGCGCATCTAAAATCTGTTCTTTGAAGTAGCAAAAAAATGAATATTGGTTGCTGAGTTCAATGCTAGCCTCCATGCTCGCAAAAGTTAAATACTGCTCTTTCGTCATCTCGCGCATTTCGTTTTTTACGGTGTCATCGCTATATCTGACGAGCCTTCCTTTCCAAGGTTCTTCCTCCCTCGTGTAAAACTCTTTTGCAAAAGCTTCTTTCTTTTGCTGATCCGTCATTACGTCGGATGGCACCTGTTCGGTCGTCTGAGGTGCACGGTCAGGCGCTAGCATGTAAGGTTTCATGGTCATTGAAGTGGCGCTGTTGATATTCATGTCTCGCTCCTTGTTGAATGGATGACGCTTCCTTGATAACGGCAGTGAATTAAAAACCTTGGCCTGATAACCCTGTAGGGCATTTCCGAGAGTGCGCTGTGGTGTGACCGTTTTCTCAAGTTAAGCGTGCTATCTATCAATGATTGCTTTACGAGCTTCTCGCTTGCGGAGAGCGTTTTGGAACTCCTACGCGTAGGTATCGATCAGGGAGTCCCGGTTTTTCTCGTCATGCTCCTTTACTTGCTTCATCCATCCTTCCGTTATGTCGATTGGGCCTGAGAATACCTTTCCGAGGTCGACAATATCCTGAAAGTTTAAAAGGGTAAGGTTGGTTTTCCCCGAAAAATTTTTCGGGTCGTGGTCAACGAGGCTCATGATAAGCTTCGCACCTTGTCTGACCGAGCTTTTGAAGTCGACGTCGGAGTTGATGGCTCTGGTCAACCACTTCAAGTCGTCATCGCTCAGACTTTTTCCGGAGTCCAGTATTTTGATCTCCGCGTCGTCGCCAAGAGTGAAGCTGAAGCTTTTCTCTGCCAAATCGGGCCTTGTATCTGAAACCTGCGCTTTAAAGAGATTAAAAAATGCGTATTGGTTGCCTAGTTCATTACAAACCTCCAGCTCTGTAAAAATTAAATATCGATCTTTCGTCATCTCGCGCATTTCATTTTTTACGGTGTCATCGCTATATCTGAAGAACTTCCCCTTCCATGGCTCTTCCTCCCTCGTGTAAAACTCTTTTGCAAAAGCTTCTTTCTTTTGTTGATCCGTCAGTACGTCGGATGGTGCCGGTTCGTTCGCCTGAGGCACACGGTCAGGCGCTGGCATGTAAGGTTTCAATGGCATTACAATAGCGCTGTTGATATTCATGTCTCGCTCCTTGTTGAATGGATGACGCTTCCTTGATAACGGCAGTGAATTAAAAACCTTGGCCTGATAACCCTGTAGGGCATTTCCGAGAGTGCGCTGTGGTGTGACCGTTTTCTCAAGTTAAGCGTGCTATCTATCAATGGTTGCTTTACGAGCTTCTCGCTTGCGGAGAGCGTTTTGGAACTCCTACGCATAGGTATCGATCAGGGAATCACGGTTTTTCTCGTCATGCTCCTTTACTTGCTTCATCCATCCTTCAGTCATGTCGATTGGGTCTGAGAGTACCTTCCCGAGGTCGACAATATCCTGAAAATTTAAAAGGGTGAGGTTCGTTTTTCCTGAAAAGTTTTTGGGGTCGTGGTCAACAAGGCTCATGATAAGCTTCGCACCTTGTCTTACCGAGCTTTTGAAGTCGACGTCGGAGTTGATGGCTCTGGTCAACCACTTCAAGTCGTCATCGCTCAGACTTTTTCCGGAGTCCAGTATTTTGATCTCCGCGTCGTCGCCAAGGGTAAAGCTGAAGTTCTTTTCTGCCAAGTCAGGTCGCGTTTCCAGAACCTGTTTTTTAAAGTGATAAAGAAAGCTTTCCTGATTGTCCAGCGCAATATTGGCTTTCAGTTGAGTAAAAATCAGGTAATCCTCTTTCGTCATCTCGCGCATTTCGTTTTTTACGGTGTCATCGCTATATCTGAAGAACTTACCCTTCCACGGCTCTTCCTCCCTCGTGTAAAACTCTTTTGCAAAAGCTTCTTTCTTTTGCTGATCCGTCAGTACGTCGGATGGTGCCGGTTCGGTCGTCTGAGGCACACGGTCAGGCGCAGGCAGGTAAGGTTTCATGGTCATTGGAGTGGCGCTGTTGATATTCATGTCTCGCTCCTTGCTGAATGGATGACGCTTCCTTGATAACGGCAGTAAATTTAAAACCTTGGCCTGATAACCCTGTAGGGCATTTCCGAGAGTGCGCTGTGGTGTGACCGTTTTCTCAAGTTAAGCGTGCTATCTATCAATGATTGCTTTACGAGCTTCTCGCTTGCGGAGAGCGTTTTGGAACTCCTACGCGTAGGTGTCTATCAAAGAGTTCCCGTTTTTCTCATCCTGTTCTTTTACTTGCTTCATCCATCCTTCAGTCATGTCGATTGGATGTGAGAGTACCTTGCCGAGATCGATAATGTGCTGAAAGTTCAAAAGGCTGAGATTGGTTTTTCCTGAAAAATTTTTGGGGTCGTGGTCAACGAGGCTCATGATAAGCTTCGCACCTTGTCTGACCGAGCTTTTGAAGTCGACGTCGGAGTTGATGGCTCTGGTCAACCACTTCAAGTCGTCATCGCTTAGACTTTTTCCGGAGTCCAGTATTTTGATCTCCGCGTCGTCGCCAAGAGTGAAGCTGAAGCTTTTCTCTGCCAGGTCAGGCCGCGTATCTAAAATCTGTTCTTTGAAGTAGCAAAAAAATGAATATTGGTTGCTCAGTTCAATGCTAGCCTCCATGCGCGCAAAAGTTAAATACTGCTCTTTCGTCATCTCGCGCAGTTCGTTTTTTATTATGTTGTCCCCACAATTGACAAATTGTCCCTTCCAAGGCTCTTCCTCCTTTGTGTAAAACTCTTTTGCAAAAGCTTCTTTCTTTTGCTGATCCGTCATTACGTCGGATGGCACCTGTTTGGTCGTCTGAGGTATACGGTCAGGCGCTGGCATGTAAGGTTTCATGGTCATTGGAATAGCGCTGTTGATATTCATGTCTCGCTCCTTGCTGAGTGGATGACGCTTCCTTGATAACGGCAGTAGATTTAAAAGCTTGGCCTGATAACCCTGTAGGGCATTTCCGAAACGATGTTTCGTTGTGAAGCCTTTCTCAATTCAAACGTGAACATCCACCTGTGCGCCCTCCACGACCTCGCGTTTAGGGGCATTACGTTCGATCTGGTAGATGATGGTGTCCATGAAGTTGCCGATGGTGTTGCGGCTGAATACCTGGCCGTAATCGATAACCTTGCTGAAGCTTTCAAGATTGAGTGTGTGCTCGGTGCCGAATTTTTCCGGGTAATGGTCCAGCAGCGTCATGATGCTTTTGGCGTTGTTGACCAGCGCATCCTTGAGCGGCTGACGCTTGTTAAGCTCCTCGGTGAGATAAGTATGCTCGGCGGGCGTCAATACACCGTCCGGGTCGGTCACCTTGATGTGTTCATCGAAGCCGAGTGTGAATCCATAGTGTTTTTGGCAAGCTCCGGGTTCAGGTAGGAAAGCTGCTGCTTGAAATCGTGAAAGTCGTCGAACATTCTGCAGGCGGATTCTTGAAACCTCTTGATTTCCTCCTTCAGAAATTCTTGTCGGCTAACTTCGAAAATTCACTGGAAATTTGCGTGAGGTAGTTGTCCATATCGCCTTGGGCGTGTTCGGTCAGCCAAGGCGCTTTTTCGTAACGGTAAAACTCCTCATTCGGGTCGCGGACAGCTTTGAGTGGCAGCATCAGATTTTCTGGGGGAATCGACAGGGCGACGATATCCCGACTGATATTTCCTACCTCCCTATTCTGGAACGGTCTTTCGGACGTTAGTGTGCTTACATAGCTTGTCACGGTATTGATATTCAAGGCATTACCCTCCCGTTGAGTTCATACCGGATAACGGCCATGTCCGGAAAAACTTGGCCTGATAAAGCAGTAGGAAACTTCCGAGAGGGCTGTCGAGTGTGAGGCTGTTCTTACGTGGGCAACAGGCGGGGCGCTTTGTCGAAGCGTTTGTTGAGTTCGAGTCCGTTGGCCATGAGCATCATCAGTCCCAACCCGATCACTGCGGTGGTCAGTTGCATCGGCCAAGTATCACCCGCCAGGGCATTGGCCATGTCGGCCAGCGGTGCCAACAGTACGCCCAGGCAGAAGACTTCCAGTGAGTAGCGGCCCATGCGGCAGGTCTGGCGGGCGGGCCAGTTCTCGAGCCAGGTACTGGTGGTGGGCAGCAGGCGGGCAACCACATAGACGAGCGCCAGGAAGTGCAGCAGGCGAACCGGTGCGAGGTCGGTCTTGCTGATGGGGTAGAAGGTTTCCAGTTGCAGCGTCGAGATCAGCGTCGTATGCAGGTCCGGCCATTTTTCGCTGAAGGTCAGTGCGCCTGCGATCAGCACATAAACGGCAGATACGATGAATAACGGTTGCCGATGCAACGGGCGGCGTTTGTTGACGACGTGCGTTTCAGCCCGCAGCGCGCAGGCGCCCCCGAGCACGAACAGCAACTGCCAGGCGACCGGATTGAAGTACCAGACACCGCCGCCTTCGTAAGCGCGCAGGTTCCAGCCAAATAGCGGCACCATCATGTACAGCGCAATCGACAGCCCCACCGCCAGTTCCAGCTTGCGCAGCATCAACGGCAGAGTAAGGGGCAGGGTCAGCAGCAGGACGATGTAAAGCGGCAACGGGTCGGTCAGGTTGGGTTTGAAGCGCAGCAGAAGTTCGTCGGCCAATGCCTGTTGCGGATTGCCGACGAAATATTCGAGGCCCATTTGCTGCACCATGTCGCGGGTTTCGACGTGGTTGTTGGCGACGAACACGATGCCCATCAGCAGCGTCAGCAGAAAGATGTGCACCACATACAGCACCCAGGTGCGCCGCAGGATCCGCACGCCTGCAACCAGCAGGCCTTCGCGTCGGGCAATGCGCCCGTAGGCCAGAATGGCCGCATAGCCCGCCAGAAACACAAAGATCTCCGCTGCATCACTGAAGCCGAAATTGCGCACGGTCAGTTGGGCCAGAGGGTTGTCCGGCACGTGATCCCAGAAAATGAAGATCAGCGCCAGGCCTCGAAAGAAATCGATTCGATGATCGCGTCCGTTAGTCATAACGGTGGACTCTTGAAAGTTGCTAATAAGATGAGCCGCACAGGGCCGAGGTTCCGCGCCGCCAGTCTGTCTCTCTCGGCGGCGCGGCAGGGTGGCGTTAAATCATGCCAATTGCAAAATCAGGCTATTACAGAATGTCTCCAGATGCAGTACCTGGCCAAAGGCGAAGCCCTACGCCACTTCATCGGCCGGTTCGAAACTGTCGGCGCGGGCCATCCGCCACATCCTTGAATAGAAGCTGTCGTCTTGCACGCCGTTCAGCAACTGCCCCGGTTGCAGGAAGACGTGGGTTTGCGAGAACAGTTTGATTTCCGTGGCTGACATGCGTCGCACCAGGTGTTTGGCTTCCAGCTGTGAAGGGTTATCCAGGCCTGCGGCTGCAAGCATTTCGGCCAGCCCCTTGAGGGTGTTGCGATGGAAGTTGTACACCCGCTCGGCCTTGTCCGGCACCACCAGCGCCCGCTGACGCAGGGCGTCCTGAGTCGCAACGCCGGTCGGGCATTTGTTGGTGTGGCAACTTTGTGACTGGATGCAACCGATGGCGAACATGAAGCCTCGTGCGGAGTTTGCCCAGTCGGCGCCAATTGCCAACACGCTGGCGATGTCGAAAGCACTGACGATCTTGCCGCTGGCACCCAGACGAATCTGGCTGCGCAGGTTCAGGCCAACCAGCGTGTTATGCACGAATAACAGTGCCTCACGCATCGGTGTGCCCATGTGATCGGTGAATTCCACTGGCGCGGCGCCCGTTCCGCCCTCTGTCCCGTCGACGACGATGAAGTCCGGGTAGATTCCGGTGTCGAGCATGGCCTTGGCGATGCCCATGAACTCCCACGGATGACCCAGGCAGAACTTGAAGCCGACCGGCTTGCCGCCCGACAACTCACGCAGCTGTGCAATGAACTGCATCAGTTCGAAAGGTGTGGAGAACGCGCTGTGCCGGGACGGCGAAATGCAGTCCTCGCCCATGGGTATGCCGCGGGTATCTGCAATCTCCTGAGTCACTTTATGTTTGGGCAGGATGCCGCCATGACCGGGTTTCGCGCCCTGGCTCATCTTGATTTCGATCATGCGCACCTGCGGGTTAGTAGCCTGTGCCGCGAATTTCTCGGGGTCGAAGCGGCCATCCGCTGTGCGGCAACCGAAATAGCCGCTGCCCAGTTCCCAGGTCAGGTCGCCGCCGTGTTCGCGGTGATAAGGGCTGATGCTGCCTTCGCCGGTGTCATGGGCAAAGTTGCCCAGCTTCGCGCCTTTGTTCAGGGCGCGGATGGCGTTGGCGCTAAGTGAGCCGAAGCTCATGGCCGAGATATTGAAGATCGATGCCGAATAGGGCTGCGAGCACTGCGGACCGCCGATTGATACACGAAAGCTGTTGGGGTCGCTCAACGGAGCAGGGCGCATGGAGTGGCCGATGAATTCGAAACCGGTCTGATACACATCGATCAATGTGCCAAAGGGCTTGTCGGCCGATTCGTTCTTGGCGCGCGAGTACACCAGCGAGCGCTGGGCCCGCGAGAAGGGCAGGGCGTCGCTGTCGGACTCGAGCAGGTACTGGCGGATTTCAGGGCGTATCGCTTCGACGGCGTAGCGGATGTTGCCCAGGATCGGGTAATTGCGACGAACCGAGTGCCGCGACTGCAGCAGATCGATGATGCCCACGACACTCAGGACGGCGGTCAGCAGCGTGAACGGCCACAGCCACTCGTGGTGCCAGAGCGGCAGGCTGAACAGTGTGAAAAGTACGCATCCAACGAAAACGGCATAACGACTGAGTAGCGAGAGGCTCATACGACATCCTTGGACTAATGGCGGTTTTCTGCGCTGGGCGCCCCGTCTTCGCCTGCCTTTGACTACTTGCAGGAGTGCGGGGCTGCCGGAGTGTCTGCGCCCCTGGCCTGCTCGCACGAGCGGGTCGACAGGGCGCACCCTTGGAATGTAGCGGATTGCCGCTACCGGTGTGAGCAGTAAATGAAGCGCTGAGGACGGCTTTTGTTTGTGCCGCAGCGTTCGTTCAGCTTTCCAGCAGCCGGGGTTGGAGATACCGCAGGCGTGCGGTGGCTGCATACACCTCTTCACGGCCTTCCAGGCTGGTCCAGCGTGGAGGCTGGATGAGGGCCTGTTCCTTCATGTTGAGCGCTACGAAACCGAGCTCGTCTGCCTTGTGCATGAAGCGGTTGTGAGGTTCGGCGAGGGCGGGCCTTGATCACGTCCTGCAAAGCGTTCTGCAGCATCCAGACATAACCCATCACTGTCGAAAGGTTGCACAGGACGTCAGTCCTGTTGAAGTACCCAGCAAGCAATCGCAGTGAAACACGGGCCTTGATCAAGCCCGCCGATGCAGCGTATCGACAGGAATCATTATCATCTGTAAATATCGTTATGTTACTGTATAACGCTTGAATCACCTGCTGCCTGGAGGCATCCATGAAACCCGATATCCATCCCGCATACCGCACCGTGCTGTTCCACGACACTGCAGCCGACGCCTACTTTCTGATCGGTTCCACCGTCGACACAGAGCGCACGCAGCAGCACACCGATGGCAATACGTACCCCTACGTCGCTCTCGACGTGTCCAGTGCATCGCACCCGATGTACACCGGCCAGCAACGCAAGACCACCAGCGAAGGCCGGATCGCAGGCTTCAACAAGCGTTTTGCGACCTTTGGTTCCGGCAGCAAGAAAGACGCTTCGGCAGGTCAATGATCCATCACCCGTCCCGGTCAGGGGCCATCCGCACAGGATTGCCCTCGACCGGGATTTTTTTTGCCGGGAATGCGGGTTGCGACCACTCGTCCTCTGGACTATTGGCGGGAATTGCTTTTATCTTCGCGGCCTGAAAAACAGGAGTACCCGCTTTGAAAAAGTCAGTGGCCATCATTTTCGGTGGGCAATCCAGCGAACACGAAGTTTCGTTGCAGTCCGCGCGCAACGTGATCAACGCAATTGATCGTGAAAGCTACGCGCTGACCCTGATCGGCGTCGACAAACTGGGCAACTGGTTGCGGTTCGACGAAGGCGATTACCTGCTCAACGCGGGCGACCCTGCAAAGATCAGCCTCAGCACTGCAGGCAAGCGTCTGGCACTTCTGCCGGGCAGCACTGACGGGCAGTTCGTCGAGGTTGAGTCCGGTGAGCAACTGTCGCGTATCGACGTGGTGTTTCCGCTGATTCATGGCGCCTTTGGCGAAGATGGTTCGCTGCAAGGCCTGCTGCGCCTGTTGGCGATTCCGTTTGTAGGCCCTGACGTGCTCGGCTCGGCTGCCTGCATGGACAAGGACGTGACCAAGCGTCTGCTGCGCGATGCCGGGATTGCCGTCGCGCCGTTCGTGGTGCTGACCCGCGGTCAGACGATTCAGTTTGCTGAGGTGGCCGGTCAGTTGGGTCTGCCGATGTTCGTCAAACCGGCCAGTCAGGGGTCTTCGGTCGGTGTCAGCAAGGTCATGGACGAAGCCGGTTTCGAGGCCGCGCTGGCGCTGGGTTTCCAGTTCGATCACAAACTGTTGATCGAGCAGGGCATTGTGGGCCGTGAAGTGGAATGTGCGGTGCTGGGCAACCGCGATCCGCAGGTCAGTGTGTGCGGTGAAGTGGTGGCCAACGACGAGTTCTACGCCTACGACACCAAGTACCTCAACGGCGATCAGGCACGCATCGCGATTCCGGCAGAGCTGGCCGTCGATCTGAGCGACGAGGTGCGCAATGTCGCGCTGACCGCTTACAAGGTGCTTGGTTGCGCGGGGCTGTCCCGGGTCGATTTCTTCGTTACCGAAGCGCGCGACATCATCATCAACGAGGTCAACACTATTCCAGGTTTCACCTCCATCAGCATGTACCCCAAGTTGTGGCAGGCCAGCGGTCTTTCCTACGCCGGGTTGATAGATCGCCTGATCACGCTGGCCCTGGAACGCGCCGACGAGTCGCGACTGCTGAAGACGGATATTTTTGCATGAAGATCATCACTATCGCGGCAGCTCTGCTGATCGCCCCCGATGGCAAGACCCTGCTGGTGCGCAAGCGCGGCACCCAGGCGTTCATGCAGCCGGGCGGCAAGATCGAGCCAGGCGAAGCCGCAGCCATGGCACTGGCCAGAGAACTGAAAGAAGAGCTGGGGCTGATCATTGATCCGCAACAGGCCGCGTTCCTCGGCGAGTTCACTGCGCCTGCCGCCAATGAGCCTGGCTTTGAGGTCCATTGCCATTTATTCGAGGTGATGACCGATGCGCAGGCCATACCTGCTGCCGAGATCGAGGAAGTGATCTGGGTCGGCACGCAGACTGACGTGGAGCTGCATCTGGCGCCGCTGACCCGCGACCTGATTCTGCCGCTCTACAGGCAGCGGCAGGCCCAGGTCGTCTGAGTTGCAGGCAAGGTGTCAGCGAACCGCGCTGACACCGTCCAGCGTCGAGAACGACGTGTCCTTGGCGGTCAGCAGAAAATCGCGCATGTAGGGCGCGTCCAGCATGTCGGCGCGAATACCGGCATACAGCGTTGCGAACAATCCCTTCTCCCCCAGCCGCTTGCCTTTGACGTAGCCGCGCGAGCTGTACTCGTGCAGGGCCCAGTGCGGCATGCCGCATACGCCACGGCCGCTGGCGACCAGTTGCATCATCATCACGGTCAGTTCCGACGTCCTCACTTGTGCGGGCTCGATGTCGGCTGGCTCCAGAAAGCGCGTGAAGATATCCAGGCGGTCGCGCTCAACCGGATACGTGATCAGCGTTTCAGTCAGCAGGTCTTCAGGAACCACGTAGGGTCTGCTCGCCAGTGCGTGCTGATTGGCCACCGCGAGCATTGCTTCGTAGGTGAACAGCGGTACGTAAGTGATGCCGGGCAACTCCAGCGGGTCCGACGTCACCACCAGATCCAGATCGCCACGGGCCAGCGCGGGCAGCGGGGCGAAAGAGAAGCCCGAGGACAGATCCAGCTCCACCTCCGGCCAGGCATCACGGAACTGGTCGATGGTCGGCATCAGCCACTGAAAACAGCTGTGGCATTCGATGGCCATGTGCAGGCGACCCGCCGTGCCGCCCGCCAGCCGCGCGATGTCCCGCTCGGCAGCGCGAAGTTGAGGCAGCAGCGAGTCGGCCAGTTGCAGCAGGCGCAGACCTGCACTGGTGAACCGAACGGGTTTGGTCTTGCGCACGAACAGCGGCATGCCCATGCGTTCTTCCAGTTCCTTGAACTGGTGCGAGAGCGCCGACTGGGTCAGGTGCAGGCGCTCGGCCGCCTCCACGAGGCTGTCGGCTTCGCGCAAGGCGTGGAGGGTTTTGAGGTGGCGTATCTCAAGCACGGTCAGTGCTCCATGAATAGTATTTGTGATCAACACGAAAAAAATGAGTTTGTCTCATGATGCTTCGGCTGTCGACAATAGCGCCATCTTTTATGGAGGACGCCTCATGGCTCTGGCACACACCCCTGACTCCCTGCGCATCGGCGCCGACCGTGAATTGCAACAGGCTCTGCAGGCGTGCTGGCAGCGTGATGAATCCTTTTTACACACGCCAGACCAGTGGCTGGCCGAGCAGTTTTCTTCGCTGGTTCCCCACCTTATTCAGGAGCAACGTTTTCAGCCGGACTGGGAGCCGCTGCTCAAGGATGCTCATGACGCCGAAGCGCAGGGACACAAACCCTCTGTCATCGGCCCGCTGACGTATCTCTGGTTTGCTCAGGCAGAACAGGGCCTCGACAAGCTCGATCTGCTGGAACGATTGCTGCCTGCCTATGGCGAGATTTTCGGTCGACTCGCTGCCCGAGGCGTCGAGTGGGTGCAGATCGATGAGCCGATCCTGACCCTGGACCTGCCGCTGGAGTGGCGCAACGCGTTCGAGCGCGCGTACCACATCCTTCAGTACTCGCCGCTGAAGAAGCTGGTCGCGACCTACCGTGGCGACCTCAAGGACAATCTTGGTGTAGCCGCCTTGTTGCCGGTCACCGGCCTTCACATCGACAGCGTCAGCGTGCCTGAGCAACTGGCGCCCGTGTTTGATCGTCTGCCGACCTACAAGGTCCTGTCTCTTGGCAGCGCCAGCGATCAGCTCGAACTGGTTCAGGAAGCGCGTGCCCGGTTTGGTGACAACCTGCTGCTGGCCTGTGCCTGACCGGTTCGGTTCAGGTCCGTAAACGACCGTTGAGCACCCTTCATCAAATTGTCACGTAACTGTGGCAGCGCGCTTTGCAAAACATCATCAGACTCGTTGCCTACTGGGGATCTGTTTTTTGGTGTTTTTCATGCGGGTTTTAATTTTTCTGGCCGCGCTTTTGTGCGGCCTGCAGTCCTTTGCGGCTGATCGATGTGATGTCAATGTTCCTGTGCACGTGGCCGACCTCAAGGAAGTCCGGATTGCCTACCAGAGTATCGGCAGCGAATCCGACCCTGCCTTGCTGCTGGTCATGGGTTTGGGCGGGCAACTGATTCACTGGCCTGATGAAGTCGTGGTTGCGCTCTGTCAGCAGGGTTACCGCGTGATTCGTTACGACAACCGTGATGTCGGTCTGTCGACCTGGGTGCAACAGCCTGCCGATGCCAACCTCACGTATGAAGTGCTGCGCTACAAGCTGGGCCTGCCGGTGTCCGCGCCTTATTCGCTGACCGACATGGCCGATGACGCGCTGGGTCTGATGGATGCGTTGCAGATTCGGCAGTTCCACGTGCTCGGTGCCAGCATGGGCGGGATGATTGCCCAGCATCTGGCAGATCTTGCCCCTTCGCGGGTCGAGAGTATGACGCTGATCATGACCAGTTCTGGCGCCCAGGGGCTGCCGATGCCGAGCCCCGCCCTGATGCAGCTTCTGGCCCGCCGTGGCGCGCCGAATCGCGAGGTGGCTATCGAACAACAGGCCGATCTGCTGGCGGCGCTGGGCAGTCCGGAAGTGAAGGATGATCGGGCGCAACTGCTGCATCAGGCAGCGGTGTCCTATGATCGGGCGTTCAACCCGGAAGGGGTCAAGCGTCAGATCATGGCGATTCTGGCCGAGCCCAGCCGGGTGGAACTGCTCAACCGGCTGCGCTTGCCAGTGCTGGTCGTACACGGCACGGCCGACCCGCTGTTGCCGGTGATGCACGGTGTGCATGTGGCTGCGCATATCCAAGGCAGTCAGCTACGTTTGATTCCGGGCCTTGCGCACCGTTTTCAGGAAGCGTTCAAGGCCCCGTTGCTCGGTGCCGTGCTGCCTTACCTGAAGGCGCAGCACGAAGATGGTCGCAGCCTGGCGCAGTTGTAAAACCGGGCACGGTTGAAAGGGATGGGCAGAGGTGTATCGTGTGGCTTTTGCCGATTGAGCGAGGGCCAGCATGAGCACTGCACTGAAAATCGATTTCGTTTCCGACGTTTCCTGCCCCTGGTGCGTCATCGGCCTGCGGGCGCTGGACAAGGCGCTGGCTGAACTGGGCGATGAAGTACAGGCGCAAATCCATTTCCAGCCATTCGAGCTGAACCCGAACATGCCGGCCGAAGGGCAGGACATCAAGGAACACATCGCCGAAAAGTACGGTTCGACACCGGAACAGATCGAAGGCATTCACGACACCATCCGTGAGCGCGGCGCTGAACAGGGCTTTGTCTTTGCCCAGGGCGAGCGGCGTATCTACAACACGTTCGACGCCCACCGCCTGCTGCACTGGGCCGAGCTTGAAGGCAAGCAGCATGCCTTGAAAGACGCGCTGTTCGAAGCGTATTTCAGCGATCTGAAAGACCCTTCCAATCACCAGACCCTGGCAGATGTGGCGCAGAAAGTGGGCCTTGACCGCGTACGTGCCCAAGCCGTTCTGGACAACAACGAATACACCAACGAAGTACGCGAGGCCGAACAGCTCTGGACCTCTCGCGGCGTCAGTTCGGTGCCGACCATCGTGTTCAACGACCAGTACGCCGTCTCGGGCGGTCAGCCGGTTGACGTGTTCGTCAGTGCAATCCGGCAGATTCTCAGCGAGGCGAAGTGAGGTAAAGCCTTACGCCGTCATCCATGAACCCTGACCCACACCGTCACCAGCAGCGTCGCAGCGATCAGCCAGGCGACGGCGGCCAGCGCCAGTGAGGCTTCAAGGCGCAGGCGGTCGACCAGCAGGTAGAGCGCCGCCAGGTAGACGAAGTAGGGAATGATCGACCACATGCCGAACAGGATCGTGGTTTTCAGATCTTCCAGCGAGCGGCCCTTGCCGACGATGTAGTGGGCGATCAGTGCGAAGGTCGGAAACAGCGGCACCAGACCCGCAATGTAGTAGTTGCGGGTCTTTGCCAGTGCGGCGAGTATCACCACCACCGCGCCGCCCAACAGGGCCTTGAGTACCAGATCCAATGGATTCTCCTGCTTGAAAGGCGCCATCGCGCCGCGACTGAACGGCTCAGAGCCCGTATTTCTTGACCTTGTCGAACAGCGTGGTCTTGGCCATGCCCAGTTCCTGACTGGCCTGGCTGAGGTTGCCGCCGCTGCGTTGCAGGGCCTCGCTGAGCAGGTTGCGCTCAAAGGCCTCCACCGCTTCGGCAAAGCCCAGGCTCTGATTCTCGATCACAGTGCCGGTCTGTTTGAAGGCCGGCAAACCCAGCGAAAAGCGTTCGGCAACGTTGCGCAACTCCCGCACATTGCCCGGCCAGTCATGGCTCATCAGGCTGGACACGGTCTGGCGGTCCAGCTCCGGCGGCTCGCGGTCGAAGCGCAGCGAGGACAGCTGCAGAAAGTGCTCGAACAGTTGCAGAATGTCCTCGCGGCGCTCGCGCAGCGGCGGTAGCTCAAGTGTCACGACGTTCAGGCGGTAATACAGGTCGCTGCGAAACTGGTTGGTCCGGCCCAGCGCATTCAGATCGGACTTGGTGGCGGCAATGACCCGGCAATCCACTGCCACACTCTGGTTTGAACCCAGACGTTCCAGCGTGCGCTCCTGCAGGACCCGCAACAGTTTGATCTGCAGGTTGACTGGCATGCTTTCCACTTCATCGAGAAACAGCGTGCCTTTGTCGGCGTGCTCGATCTTGCCGATCCGGCGCTTGCCTGCGCCGGTGAACGCGTTGGCCTCATGGCCGAAGATTTCCGATTCGAACAGGCTTTCCGCCAGTCCTCCGCAATTGAGCGCCACGAACTGACTGGCTTTTCGCCTGCTGAAATCATGCAGGCAGCGGGCGACCAGCTCCTTGCCGGTGCCGGTTTCACCTTCGATCAGCACGTTGGCCGAGGTATCAGCCACGTTGGCGATCAGGGCACGCAGGTTCTGCATGGCGGGTGACCGGCCGATGATCTTGCCTTCCAGTGAATCGCGTTCGGCCAGTTGCCTGCGCAGCGACCACACTTCCCGCGCCAGTCCGCGCTGCTCCAGCGCGCGACGCGTGACGTCCACCAGACGCTCGGGCGAGAAGGGCTTCTCCATGAAGTCATACGCTCCATCGCGCATGGCATTGACGGCCATCGAAATGTCGCCGTGCCCGGTAATCAGCACCACGGGCAAACTGCTGTCACGCGCCTTGAGGCGGGTCAGCAATTCCAGTCCGTCGATGCCTGGCAAGCGGATATCGCTGATGACGATACCCGCAAAATTATCGCCAATGCGCAGCAAGGCTTCTTCGGCGCTCGAAACACCTTCGCTGACGATATCTTCCAGCGCCAGTGCCTGCTGACAACCCAGCAGCACGTGCGGATCGTCTTCAACGATCAGGACGGTCAGGTCATTGTTGATGTTCATGGGTGTTGCCTCATGTCGGCTCGCCCTGGCGAGGTTCGGTTGGAGCGCTTTCGATGAATGGCAGGCAGAGGACAAAGCAGGTGCCGCCATCGCCCGGATGCTCGGCACTCAGACTGCCGCCCGCCGCAGCCGCCAGGCTTGCCGACAGGGTCAGGCCGAGCCCGAGGCCTTGCTCGCCGGGTTTGGTGGTAAAGAAGGGTTCGAAGAGATGTTTGCGCGCTTCCATGTCGATTCCGTGACCGTTGTCGCGCACCAGCAGGCGATAGCGACCCTCGGCAATCGCCCCTTCGATCCACAGTTCGGGGCTGGGCTGTGCATGCATGGCGTCGAGCGCGTTACCGATCAGGTTGACGAGGATCTGTTCCAGACGGGTCTGGTCGATGGCGAGCGTGGCATCGGCAAAATCCTGATGCACCTGAAGCGCGGATTGTTCGATGCGTACGGCAAGCAACTGCAGTGCGGCGTCCAGAGCCTTGCACAGTTGAGCCTGGCCCTTGTCGTCGCCGCGTCGGGCGAAGGCGCGCAGACTGGCGGTGATGCGACCCATGCGGTCTACCAGATCGTTGATGGTGCGCAGGTTGGCGCTTGCAGTTTCCAGCGCGCCGCGCTCCAGAAAGCGTACCGTGTTACCGGACAGCGTACGCAAGGCCGCCAGCGGCTGGTTCAATTCGTGGGCGATGCTGGTGGACATCTGGCCGATGGCGGCGAGTTTGCCGGCCTGCACCAGTTCATCCTGGGCTTTGCGCAGTGTGTCCTCCGCCTGTCGTCGCTCACGAATCTGCGCCTTCAAGCGTTCGTTGCTGGCGCGCAGGTGCTCGGTGCGCTCGGCAATCTTGCGCTCCAGCTCATTGTTGGCGGCTTCCAGCGCCTCGCGTGCGGCCAGTCGAGTCGCGATCACCTTGCGGCGTTCGTTCCAGGCAATCAGCAAAAACGTCACTAGCGCACAGGCCACGGCGACCAGCATGCCCTGGCTGGCGGCTTCGCGGCGCAGGTCTTCAAGCGGGGTGAGCAAGGTCAGGTGCCAGGGGCTGTCGCTCAACGGGCGTGTCTGCGCCAGATAGCTGACCTGCGTATGTTCGCGGTCAACCGTGGCGTTGGCGGGGAAGGTGAGTTTTTCGACGCTCTCGGACAGTGACTCGCGTTCCAGTGGCACCAACTCGTTCAGCGGCCACCAGTAATATTGCAGGCTGCGCGCCAGTCGTTCCTTGATGTCCGGTGTCAGCGGGCGCACCGATTTCAATCGTCGGGCCGGGTCGCTGGACAGAATGATGATGCCGTTTTCATCGCTGACGAAGGCTTCCAGGCGTGCCCGCTGCCAGCGCTCTTCAAGGGCTTCGAGTCGGACCTTGATCACCGCGACACCAATGATCCGGCCTTTCTCTTCCAGACCGTGGGCCAGGTAATAGCCGGATTCGCCGGTGGTGGTGCCGATTCCGTAGAAGCGTCCGGGCAGGCCGCGCACTGCATCCTGGAAGTAGGCACGAAAGGACAGGTCTTCGCCCTGATAACTGTCGCTGTCGCGCCAGTTGCTGGTGGCCAGAACGCGGCCGGTGGTGTCGAGCACGTAGATGGCGCGGCTGCGACTGCGGCGGTTCAAGCCCTCAAGGTAGCGATTGACCTCTTGTTGCAGTTCGGGACTCGGTTCGTTGAGCAACTGCGACACGCTGGATTCCAGTTCCAGAACGCTGGGCAGATAGGTGTACTTGCTGATCTCGCTTTCGACGGTGCGAGCATGCAGTTCCAGCTGACGTTCGCCGCTTTCGCTCAGGCTCTTGATACCGTTGTTTTCGCTGACCAGATACGCAGCGTAGCCGAGCCCGATCATCAGCACGAAGATCAGGGGCGGGAGGAACAGCTGGCGAATCAGGCGGGGTCTCACGGCGAGTGATGGCGGCGCGGCGCGATAAAGAGTGGGGTCGCATTTCATCACAGTCGTCCTGAGCCGAACAGCTGCCCGTGTGTAACGGGCAGCTGTCAGCGTAATGCTTAGTGCTGGAGGATCTTGGCGAGAAATTGCTGGGCGCGTTCGGAACGTGCGGAGACGTCACCGAAGAACTCTTCCTTGGGGCAGTCTTCGACGATCTGTCCCTTGTCCATGAAGATCACACGATTGGCGACCTTGCGAGCGAAGCCCATTTCGTGGGTCACGCACATCATGGTCATGCCTTCGTGAGCCAGCTGCACCATCACGTCGAGCACCTCGTTGACCATTTCGGGGTCGAGTGCCGAAGTCGGTTCATCGAACAGCATGACCACTGGGTCCATCGCCAGCGCACGGGCAATCGCCACACGCTGCTGCTGGCCACCGGAAAGCTGGCCCGGGTGCTTGTGGGCATGCTCGGACAGGCCGACACGGTCCAGCAGCTTCAGGCCTTTTTCGGTGGCTTCGGCCTTGCTGCGACCCAGCACCTTGATCTGGGCGATGGTCAGGTTTTCGACAATGGTCAGGTGCGGGAACAGCTCGAAGTGCTGGAACACCATGCCGACGCGCGAACGCAGTTTCGGCAGATTGGTCTTGGGGTCGGAGATCGACGTGCCGTCGACAACGATGTCGCCTTTCTGGAATGGCTCAAGAGCGTTCACACACTTGATCAGGGTCGATTTGCCGGAACCGGAAGGACCGCAGACCACGACCACTTCGCCCTTGCTGACCTCGGTGCTGCAATCGGTCAGTACCTGGAAGTCCCCATACCACTTGTTGACGTTTTTGATGGAAATCATACGGCGAACCTTTTTTGCAAACGCTTCACCAGCAACGAGGCGGCAAAGCTGATCGTGAAATACACCAGACCGGCGATGATCAGGAACTCGTTGGCGCGGCCGATGATGTCGCCGCTGGCACGCGAGGCGTTGAGGAAGTCCACAAGGCCGACGGTGTAAACCAGAGAGGTGTCCTGAAACAGGATGATGCTCTGTTGCAGCAGCAGGGGCGTCATCTTGCGAAACGCCTGCGGCAGGATGATCAGGCGCATCATCTGGCTATAGTTCATGCCCAGCGCCTGGGCCGCGCCCATCTGTCCCTTGGAAATCGACTGCACACCGGCACGCACGATTTCGCAGAAGTAGGCCGCCTCGAACATCATGAAGGCCACGACGCAGGAGGTGAACGCACCGATGGGGGTGTCTTCGCCGGTTATCCAGCGCAGCACGAACGGCACGGCCAGATAGAACCAGGTGATCACCAGCAGCAGCGGGATGGAGCGAAAGTAGTTCACGTAAGCGCCAGCAACGTTGGCCAGCAGCTTGTTCGAGGACAGTCGCATCAAGGCCAGCACGGTACCGAGCAACAGACCGCCGACCACACCCATCGCCATCAGCTTCAGGGTCATGACCATGCCGTTCCACAGGCCCGGCAGGGCTGGAACGATTCCAGTGAAGTCCATCATTTACCTCCCACGGAAATCAGGCCGGGCACGGCGACTTTCTTCTCGATCACACGCATCAACAGCATCAGGCTCATGTTCAGCGTGAAGTAGATGAGGGTGGCCAGCGTGAAGGCTTCGAACAGGTTCGCGGAAAACTCGGCGGTCTGTTTGGTCTGCGCGAGCAGTTCCATCAGGCCGATCAGCGACGCCACCGAAGAGTTCTTGAACACGTTCAGGAATTCGGAGGTAAGTGGCGGAATGATGATGCGGTAGGCTTGAGGCAGCAGCACGTTCCAGTAGATCTGCGGCAGCTTGAAGCCCATGGCGCGAGCGGCTGATTCCTGGCCCTTTGGCAGCGCCTGGATGCCGGTGCGGACTTGTTCGCAGACCCGTGCAGCAGTAAACAGGCCCAGACAGACCACGACGCTCAGAAATGCCGAGGTGGTCGGGTTGAGGTCTTGCTTGTACCACTCCTGCAGGTTTGCAGGCAGCAGGTCGGGTACCAGGAAGTACCAGATGAACAGCTGCACCAGCAGTGGCACATTACGGAAGATTTCCACGTAGGTCGTGGCAATGCCTGACACCAGACGGCTCGGTACGGTGCGCATGACACCCAGTATCGAACCCAGTATCAAGGCGATGATCCAGGCGACGACTGCAATGGCGATAGTCCAGCCCAGACCGGATATGAACCAGTCCAGATAGGTTTCGCTGCCGACGCCGGTGGACTTGAAGAACACGCCCCAGTCCCAGTTGTAATTCATCAGGGTCTCCCCCTCTTGTTCTATTGCTATCGAGATGCACGCAGTGTCGGTTCCCGAGCGGGTGATTCAGCCCGCTCGGGGTGCAGTCAGTTCAGCGAGGCTGAACCGGTTGCTCAGGCTTTCTTTTCTTCGACTGCCTTGGCAGGTTCGGCCGCCTGGTCGGTCGGATTCTTGATCAGCTCTTTGATTTTTTCGCTCATCGGGAATTCGAGGTTCAGGCCTTTTGGCGGGACCGGAGACTGGAACCACTTGTTGTAGATGGTGTTGATTTCGCCCGACTTGTAGGTTGCGACGATGGCGTCGTCCACGGCCTTCTTGAACGGTGCATCGCCTTTGCGAACCATGCAGCCGTAGATTTCGTAGGACTGTGCGGTACCGGTCACTGCCCAGTCATCCGGCTTCTTGGCCTTGGCCATTTCGCCTGCCAGCAGGGCGTCGTCCATCATGAACGCGACGGCGCGGCCCGATTCCAGCATCTGGAAGGACTCGCCGTGGTCCTTGGCGGAGATGACGTTCATGCCCATCTGCTTGTCGGCGTTCATGGCCTTCAGGATGCGCTCGGACGTGGTGCCGGCGGTGGTGACGACGTTCTTGCCTTTCAGGTCATCGAAGTCCTTGTAGCTGGAATCTTTCTTGGACAGCAGACGGGTGCCGACCTCGAAGATGCCGACCGAGAAATCAACCTGCTGCTGACGCTCGACGTTGTTGGTGGTCGAGCCACATTCCACGTCAACGGTGCCGTTCTGAACCAGCGGGATACGGGTCTGGGACGTCACCAGGTTGTACTTGACCTTCAGGTCAGGCATGTCCAGTTCTTTCTTGATGCCTTCGACGATCTTCAGCTGGATGTCGTGGGAGTAGCCCATCGGCACGCCGGAAGCGTCAGCAATGTAGGAGAACGGGATGGAGGCGTCGCGGTGGCCGAGGGTGATGGTGCCGGACTCTTTGATTTTCTTCAGAGTGCCAGTCAGTTCTGCTGCGAAAACCGGAGTGCTGATCAGAGCGGCAGCGATTGCTGCGCCCAGCAGATGGGGAACGATGCGCATCGATGAATCCTCGATTTCATTTTTATTGATAGGACGCCTTGAGGGACATCCACTTCTTTGACGATGGCTTCAACGGCGTCCTGGGTAGACACACGCTAATGTCGAAGCGGTCGATGCAAAGTGTAGAGCATGAGTCGTGCCAGGCTTTCGAGGATGGTCAACTGACTGAAATTAAAGGGTTTTATCTGGAGGCGGTGCGTTGGACGGCAGGGGCTCGTCCGGGATGCCGAATCTTGCAGCGATGGGTGTTCGGAAAACCGAATGGACTGGGGCAGAGAGGGGAAGTAATGCGGGAGCATGTGAAGGGCATCATAGGCAGCGGCGGATGCCGTCAGTATCACTCACATCGAACCGTGGGAGGCGCCACCACGTCTTCGACGTAGCGCCGTCGCGCAGCAAACTCAGTGGGAGCGGACTTGTCCGCGAAAAGGCCAGTACATCCGACGAATATTCATCGCCTGAAATACAGTATTCGCGGACAAGTCCGCTCCCACAGAAAACCGGGTTTCTTCAGTGGCTGTGTGAGAAAAGGCGGCTGGTTTGACGCCACAGCCGCCTACACAAGTTTTTCGGTTATCGCTCGAACCAAGCGCTGCGACTGATCAGGCCGCTTCAATTGCCGCCTTGTTGCGCGCAACCGTTTCCAGATAACTGCTCACGGCAGCCTGTTCTTCCGGCGTAGTGAACAGACCCAGCTTGGTACGGCGCCACAGGATGTCATCGATACTGGTGGCCCATTCCTGATCGCACAGGTAATCAACCTCGCGGGCATACAAGCCGCCACCCAGATGTTGACCCATGTCTTCAAGACTCTGCACGCCTTCCAGCAGGCGCCAGCTGCGGCTGCCGTAGGTAATCGCCCAACGCTTGGCGATCGGGGTCGGCAGCCAGGTGTGACGGCGGGTCAGTTCACTGGCCAGCGCTTCCGGCGTCGTCATGTCTTCACCGCCCGGCAGTGCGGATGTCGCGGTCCAGCTCGGCTTCATCTGCTTGAAGAACGGTGCCAGTTGCGCCATGGCCGATTCGGCGAGTTTGCGGTAGGTGGTCAGCTTGCCGCCGAACACCGACAGGATCGGCGCCTCGTCTGCACCACCGGACAGCGACAACGTGTAGTCACGGGTAATCGCAGACGGGTTGTCGGATTCATCGTTGCACAGCGGGCGGACACCGGAGTAGGTGTGCAGCACGTCGGCGCGGGTCAGTTGCTTCTTGAAGTGATCGTTGGCCACTTTCAGCACGTAGTCCATCTCACCGTCGGTGATCTCCACCTTGTTCGGATCGCCCTGATACTCACGGTCGGTGGTGCCGACAATAGTGAAGTGATCCATATACGGGATGGTGAATACGATGCGCTTGTCTTCGTTCTGCAGAATGAATGCATGCTCGCCTTCGTACAGCTTCGGCACGATCAGGTGGCTGCCCTGGATCAGGCGAATACCGTAGGCCGATTCAAGCTTCAGGTCTTCACGAATGAACTTGGCCACCCACGGACCGGCCGCGTTGACCAACGCCTTGGCATGAATTGAAAACAGGCTGCCGTCGCTGCGTTCCAGATGCAGGTGCCACAGGCCCTTGACGCGACGGGCGCTGACGCAGCGTGTCTGAGTATGGATGTGCGCACCGTTTTCACGGGCTGACATGGCATTGAGCACGACCAGGCGGGCGTCGTCGACCCAGCAGTCGGAGTATTCGAAACCACGGGTAATACTGGGATTCAGCGGGCTGTCGGCGCCGAAACGAATCGTGCGCGAAGCAGGCAACTTCTCACGCTTGCCCAAGTGATCGTAAAGGAACATGCCGGCACGAATCATCCACGCCGGGCGCAGGTGCGGACGGTGTGGCAGGACGAAACGCATGGGCTTGACGATGTGCGGTGCCTTGGCCAGCAGCACTTCGCGCTCTGCCAGTGCTTCACGTACCAGACGGAATTCATAGTGTTCCAGATAGCGCAGCCCACCGTGGATCAGCTTGCTGCTGGCCGACGAAGTGTGACTGGCGAGGTCGTCTTTTTCGCACAGGAAGACCGACAGGCCACGCCCGGAGGCGTCTGCCGCAATACCGACGCCATTGATGCCACCACCGATTACGGCGATGTCGTAGACCTCGGAAAGAGGGGCGGCGGATGTCGCGTGGGTCTGGGGCATTGTTGGCCTCCTGAAGGATGCTTGAGCTGTGCTCGAAAGGCGAATCTGAACATTAATGTTCACTTTCGAAAATCATAGCTCAATAAAAATCCCCTCGCCAGCGACTATTGATTGAAATTACTGATGATGAACGTAGAAAAGAACAAATATGAACATTGTAGGACGGGATGGGTGGCGGTCATGGATCGGCGATCATCGCTGCGAGCGGCGGGGTAGAGAGCTCGCGAGTCAGTCGTCTTGGGCACGATCGGTCATCTTGCTTACACTGATCGTTCCGCACGCTCCGCGTGGGAATGCCTCCAAGGACGCTCCGCGTTCAGCGGTGGTGGGTCAGAAAAGTCTCTTGCGCCTGACCCAATGGGACGCGGAGCGTCCCGTGCTGCATGCCCACGCGGAGCGATGGGCACGATCAGTCATCGTGATCACACCACCTCAAGCCGAATCTTGTGCTGGTTCAGCAACTGCTGCAGCGCTGGCACAGGTGGTTCATCAGTGACCAGGCAGTCGATCAGGGTGATCGGCCCGAGCCTGACCATTGCGTTGCGTCCGAACTTGCTGGAGTCGGCTGCAAGCAACACCTTGCGTGCATTGGCGATGATCGCCTGCGACACACGGACTTCCTGATAATCGAAATCCAGCAGACTGCCGTCCTCGTCGATACCGCTGATGCCGACCAACGCGAAATCGACCTTGAACTGCGAGATGAAGTCGACACTGGCCTGACCCACCACGCCGCCGTCACGACGGACATTGCCGCCTGCCAGCAGCACTTCGAAATCATCCTTGGCGCTCAGGATCGACGCGACATGCAGGTTGTTGGTGATGATTTTCAGGTTGTTGTGATTGAGGAGGGCGCGAGCGATGGATTCGGTGGTGGTGCCGATATTGATGAACAGCGAGGCGTTGTCGGGAATTTGCGCTGCGATTGCTTCGGCAATCCGCTGCTTTTCATCGCGCATCTGATCCGCACGCATGGCGTAGGCGGTGTTTTCGATGCTGGAGTCATAGGCCGCGCCGCCGTGGTAGCGACGCAGCAGGTTCATTTCCGCAAGCTGGTTGATGTCTCGACGGATGGTTTGCGGGGTCACGACGAACAGCGTCGCCATTTCATCGATGCTGACGTAGCCGCGATCACGGACCAGTTCGAGGATCTGTTGTTGGCGGGGAGGCAGGTTCATTGTTTTTCCTTGGACGCCCACTGCAAATGGCGCCCATCATGCCGCAGGGACATGGGCTCTGTCAGCCGGAAATCCTGCTCCTCGCCCGACCGGCAGGCTTACTCCTCGTTTTCGTGCGGTTCCCAGTCACGGGTGCGGGCCACGGCTTTTTGCCAGCCGGCGTACAGCTTCTCTTTATGGGCTTCTTCGCACAGTGGTTCGAAAACGCGCTCGATCACAGCCTTGTTGCGCAACTCGTCCAGGCTGCTCCAGAAACCGATGGCCAGACCCGCCAGGAACGCGGCGCCCAGTGCAGTCGTTTCGCGCATCTGAGGACGTTCTACATGAGTACCCAGGATGTCTGCCTGGAACTGCATGAGGAAGTTGTTGGCCACCGCGCCGCCGTCCACACGCAGGGATTTGAGACGTTCGCCGGAATCCTGCTGCATGGCGTCCAGTACGTCACGGGTCTGGTAGGCGATGGATTCCAGCGCCGCACGGATGATGTGATCGACTTTCACGCCGCGGGTCAGGCCGAACAGAGCGCCACGTGCATACGGGTCCCAGTAGGGTGCGCCCAGGCCGGTAAAGGCCGGCACCAGGTAAACGCCGTTGCTGTCCTTGACCTTGCTGGCGAAGTATTCGGTGTCCAGCGCGTCATTGATGATCTTCAATTCGTCACGCAGCCACTGCACGGTCGAGCCGCCGTTGAATACGGCACCTTCCAGCGCATAGGCCACTTCGCCACGCGGGCCGCAGCCGATGGTGGTGAGCATACCGTGAGCCGATTTCACTGCTTTCTTGCCGGTGTTCATCAGCAGGAAACAGCCGGTGCCGTAGGTGTTTTTCGCCTGACCCGGCTCGACGCACATCTGGCCGAACAGTGCTGCCTGCTGGTCGCCCGCGATGCCGGCAATCGGGATGCCGCTCTTGCTGTGGCCGTAGACCTCGGACGAGGCTTTGACCTCGGGCAGGATCTCGTGCGGGATATCCAGCACGTCGAGCATGCGCTGATCCCATTCCAGGGTATGAATGTTGAACAGCATGGTGCGCGAAGCGTTGGTGTAGTCGGTGACGTGAACCTTGCCGCCGGTGAATTTCCAGATCAGCCAGGTATCGATGGTGCCGAACATCAGCTCACCCTTGCGGGCGCGCTCGCGGCTGCCTTCGACGTTGTCCAGGATCCACTTGACCTTGGAACCGGAGAAGTACGGGTCGATGACCAGACCAGTAGTGTCTTTGATGTATTCCTCAAGGCCGTCGCGCTTGAGCTGCTGGCAGATTTCAGTGCTGCGGCGGCATTGCCAGACGATTGCGTTGTAGATCGGGCGGCCTGTGTCACGCTCCCAGATCACGGTGGTTTCGCGCTGGTTGGTGATACCGATAGCGGCAATCTGGTTGTGGTGCAGATCGGCCTGGGCCAGCGCCTTGGTCATGCACGCGGTCTGGGTGGCGAAGATTTCCATCGGGTCATGCTCGACCCAGCCAGCCTGCGGATAATGCTGGACGAATTCGCTTTGGGCAGTGCTCACCACATTGGCATCGCGGTCGAAGATGATGGCCCGCGAGCTGGTGGTGCCCTGATCAAGGGCAATGATGTAGTTCTTGTTCTGTGTGTCAGTCATGTCGATTGCCTTGCGTTATTGGGGTGGAATTCAAGATGACGCTTGAGCCTTGCCGCGAACCGCGCTGGTGTCTTTTTTGAGGTCTTTTTCGTTTACAACAGGATCGGCGCCGGGCAGATGGCGTGCAATCAGCATGCGGTAGCCGGCGGCGCCGAGGCAGGCACCCAGAATGGGCGCAAAAATCGGAACCAGGAAATAAGGTATGTCACGACCGCCGGTGAATGCTATCTCACCCCAGCCAGCAATGAACGTCATCATTTTCGGGCCGAAGTCGCGAGCAGGATTCATCGCAAACCCGGTCAGCGGACCCATGGCGCTGCCGATTACCGCGACCAGCAGCCCGATCAGCAGAGGCGCCAGTGCGCCGCGCGGCAGGCCGTTGTTGTCATCGCCCAGCGCCATGATCACGCCCATCAGAATGGTGGTGATGACCATCTCGACCAGGAAGGCCTGACCCACGGAAATGGCAGGGTTGGGATAGGTGGAGAACACCGATGCCAGTTCAAGACTCTGTTCGGTACCACGAATGATGTGGTGCGCATGTTCGAAGTCGAAAAAGAGGCTGACGTACAGAAGGTACACAAGGCCTGCGCCGCAGAACGCACCGGCAATCTGGGAAGCGATATAAAAAGGCAGTTTTCGTTTTTCGAAACCGGCAAACAGACTCAGCGCAATGCTGACCGCCGGGTTGAGATGTGCGCCGGAAATACCTGCGCTGAGGTAGATGCCCATGCTGACGGCCATCCCCCAGATGATGCAGATTTCCCAAAGTCCGAAAGAAGCACCCGCGACCTTGAGCGCTGCAACGCATCCGGTCCCGAAAAAAATCATCAGGGCTGTGCCCAGGAATTCAGCAGTACATTGTGCGGAAAGTGTCGGTTGTCGGGTTGCAATGGTCATGAATACCTCATTTTTGTTTTTGTCGCGGCACCGTATGCAGACACGGATGCTCGTTATTGCGGCGTGCCAGGATTCGTTGGAATGCTGGTCACGGGTGCGAGTTATACCGAAAAACAGCGTTCGTTAATATTCGTAAACGAAAAAATATAGACAAGAAAGAACCCTGTCAAAGGTCGGAACTGAACGGTCACTGAAAAATATCACGGTCAGGTCTTAGTTTGTTTCTGCATGTTTTGTAGGAAAAGTCTTGATGGTTTTAAATAGCCATCAAGGTTGCAGCCTTTATGGATCAAGGCGCTTCCCGATTATTTGGCTTAAAGTAGCGCTCACCTTGATCTGTCCGGAGTGATGAATGACCCCCGCGTTGGATTTATTGAAAAAAGTTCGGGCCGAACACCGCATCCACAGCTACGAACACGATCCCAAGGCGGCATCGTATGGTCTGGAGGCGGCTGAAAAGCTCGGTCTGGAACCGGCGCGCGTGTTCAAGACGCTGCTGGCCAGTACCGAAAAGGGTGAGTTGCTGGTCGCCGTGGTGCCGGTCGTCGGAACGCTGGACCTGAAGGCGCTGGCTCACGCTGCAGGTGCCAAGAAAACCGAGATGGCCGACCCTGCCGCAGCGCAGCGCTCGACCGGTTATCTGCTGGGCGGTATCAGTCCGCTGGGTCAGAAAAAGCGCCTGCGCACGTTCATCGACGAAACGGCCACACCCTTCGAGACCATTTTTGTCAGTGCGGGCAGGAGAGGGCTGGAAGTGGAGCTGTCAGCGCAGGTGCTGGCGGCTCACACCAGCGCGACCTTCGCCGCCATCGGTCGTGAGTGAGTCGACGACTCAGTCATTGACCGCATGTGTGGCGACACTGCCGGGCGTGGCAAACAGCACCAGATGATCGGCGGCGACCTGAATGCCGACCTGCTCGCCGGTCAGATGATCGGCGTGGCTGGGAAAGATCGCTTCAAGCTGGCTGCCAGTCGGCAACTGAAGGCGATACAGGGTTGATGCGCCCTGAAAGGTTCGACCGATAACCCGCGCCTTCAGCGCGCTTTGCGGTGCATGAACAATGTCGTCCGGGCGCAACAGCACGTCCACTGCGCTGCCACTGACGCCCGGATACGCCCGGTTGCCGCGCAGAACGCCCAGTTCGGTCTGTACCGATTCGTGGTCGATCATCTGACCGCGAATGAAATACCCCTGGCCAATGAAGCTGGCGACAAAGGGGGTCTGCGGCTCGTGGTACAGGTTATAGGGCGTATCCCATTGCTCCAGCCGGCCTTCCTTGAAAACACCGACGTGATCGCTGACCGCGAAGGCTTCTTCCTGATCATGGGTCACCAGAATGGCGCTGGTGCCGCGAGCCTTGAGGATATCGCGCACCTCATGGCTCAGGCGCCTGCGCAATTCGCCGTCCAGATTGGAAAACGGCTCATCGAGCAGCAACAACTGCGGCTCCGGTGCCAGTGCCCGGGCGAGCGCTACGCGCTGCTGTTGCCCGCCAGACAGTTCGTGCGGATAGCGTTTGCCCAGTCCGGCGAGATTGACCAGTTCCAGGAGCTCAGTCGTCACCTGTTCACGGCGCGGATGCTTGCGGATGCCGAAGGCAATATTGTCAGCGACGCTCAGGTGCGGGAACAGGGCGTAGTCCTGAAACACCATGCCGATACGGCGTTTTTCCGGTGCCAGCGTCCAGCCTGGACGGGAGATCACTTCGCCCGCCAACGTGATTTCGCCCGCATGGATTGGTTCGAAACCGGCAATGGCGCGCAATGTCGTGGTCTTGCCGCAGCCTGAAGAGCCCAGCAGGCAGCCGATGTCACCAGCGTTGAGGTGCAGATTCAGATCCTGCACCACACGCTGGTTGTCATAGCCGCACGCCAGATTGCGCAGGTTCAGCAGCAAGGCCTGACTCATGCCGGCTGACAGGACGGCGCGACGAGAAATTCCAGCAGCGCCTTCTGCGCATGCAGACGGTTTTCCGCCTGATCCCACGCCACCGAGCGCTGATCGTCCAGCAGATCGACGCTGATTTCCTCACCCCGGTGAGCTGGCAGGCAATGCATGAACAGTACGTCTTTATCAGCCAGGTCGAGCAGCGCGCGCGTTACCTGGAACGGTGCGAACAGGGCCATGCGCTTGGCGGTTTCCTCTTCCTGGCCCATTGAGGTCCAGACATCGGTGCTCACCAGATGCGCGCCTTCGACCGCTGCCTTCGGGTCACGAACAATCGTCACGCGATCCCCGGCCAGGGTCATGAATTCGGGATTGGGCTCGTAACCCAGCGGGCAGGCAACGCGCAAATGGAAGTCGAACCGGATCGCCGCTTCTATATAGCTGTTGCACATGTTGTTGCCGTCACCGATCCACGCCACGGTCTTGCCCTTGATCGAGCCACGATGCTCAAGAAAGGTCTGCATGTCGGCCAGCAGCTGGCACGGGTGCAGATCATCGGACAGACCGTTGATCACCGGCACACGGGAATTGGCAGCGAACTCGACCAGATTGCTGTGGGCATAGGTACGGATCATGACCGCGTCGAGCATGCGGGACATGACCTTTGCGCTGTCGGCAATCGGCTCACCACGGCCCAGTTGTGTGTCGCGGTGGGATAAAAAGATGGCTTGGCCGCCCAGCTGGATCATGCCGGCTTCGAAGGAAAGACGGGTACGTGTCGAGGATTTTTCAAAAATCATCCCCAGTACCCGGTTCTTCAGGGGTTCAAAAAGCACGCCGCGATTTCGCAGGTCTTTGAGCTCTACGCCACGACGGATCAAGCCCAGCAGTTCGTCTGGGGTGTAATCCATCATCGAGAGAAAGTGCCTGGCGTTCATGATTAACTACCTTTTTTGCAACAGACCGCAGTGTTTCAAAGCCGGGTTTTATCGAGAAAACGGGCAAGCACTGCGGCGAAAGCCGCGCGAGGCGACGAATAAGAGAGGCGCGATAGTATAAAAAAATGTCGCGTCTTACCAATAGCATGCTTTATTTTGGATAGCGGTGTGAATCGGGGTGCCGCGCTTCAGCCTTTATATTAATCCTGCATCGCGCTGAAAACGGACTACGCTGGAGCAGGCCTTTAGCCATCGCTTCGCTATCCAAAGGCAGCATTTGTACACTGCCCAAAGCGGGATTGGCAATTAGTACCAATCCTGCAACAGTCCGGCAGCGAATGCGACGTGCTTCACGCGCCTTGAATAATGACCGTTTCCTAAACAACGGCCGTAGGTTATAAAGCCTCGTTGGTATCATCATTGATTGGGAGATCGGGAATGGATTCTAAAGAGCGTCAACTAACGGAATTGCTCGGGCTGACTGCCCGTACCTTGACCCACCTCACCGCCTCCATGACCTCCATGTCCTTTGAACTGTTGCGTAGCGAAGACGAAGTCACGCGCACCGCCGGACGCCGCATGATCGATCGCATGGCGACCATCAGCTCGGGGCTCGATGAGCACTGGCGTCTGATCGGCGACCTGACCGGCGTGCACCTGGCCCAGGAACAGATCGAAACCGTGACCGAAATCCAGCTGCAGCGCAAGGTTGTCACACCGATCGGCGGTTGACCGACGAAGCATCCGTCGGCCTGATGGCCCCTGATTCATGATGCGAAGCCGAGTGGCGAAGGCCGTCTACACGCACCATAGTGATTGTTCCGCAATCGAACGGATTGCCACGACACCACTATGAGGCTGCGATGACCCGGACCGAACACCACCGTGCCTGTCATCTGTGTGAGGCCATTTGCGGCCTGACCATCGAAACCACGCTCGAGCCTGACGCGACGCGAAGAATCACCTCGATCAAGGGGGATCCGCTCGACAGTTTCAGCCGCGGCCATATTTGCCCCAAGGCCGTCGCGCTGCAGGACATCCAGAATGACCCTGATCGCCTGCGCCAGCCCATGCTGCGTTCAGGCGATCAATGGCAGCCGATTGCCTGGCAGGATGCGTTCGAGCTGGTAGCCGAGCGGCTGTCCGCTATCCAGCAACGCTATGGTCAGAATGCCGTAGCGGTCTATCAGGGTAACCCCAGCGTTCACAACTATGGGTTGATGACCCACAGCAATTACTTTCTCGGTCTGCTCAAGACGCGCAATCGCTTCTCCGCAACGTCTGTGGACCAGTTGCCTCATCACCTGACCAGTTTTCTGATGTACGGCCACGGCATGCTGCTGCCGATTCCGGACATCGATCACACGGATTTCATGCTGATTCTGGGCGGTAACCCGTTGGCGTCAAACGGCAGCATCATGACCGTTCCCGATGTTGAAAAACGTTTGAAAGCCATACAGAAGCGCGGCGGAAAGGTTGTGGTCGTCGACCCGCGACGCAGCGAGACCGCCGCCATTGCCGATCAGCACCTGTTCGTGCGCCCCGGCGGCGACGCTGCATTGCTGTTCGGGTTGCTTCATACGCTGTTCGAAGAAGGTCTGACCCGTGACAGCCATTTGCCTGTCGATGGACTCGATCAGGTGCGGGAGGCCATTTCCGATTTCAGTGCCGAAGCCATGAGTCTGCGCTGTGGCATCGACGCGCAACAGATCCGTCAGTTGGCCAGGGATTTCGCAGCCGCCGAGACAGCTGTCTGCTACGGACGCATGGGTGTTTCGACCCAGGCATTCGGGACCCTGTGCCATTGGCTGGTGCAGCTCATCAACCTAGTAACCGGCAACCTTGACCGTGTCGGTGGGGTGCTCTGTACCCAGCCTGCGGTGGACATCGTTGGCTCTACGTCGGGTGGCCATTTCAATCGCTGGCAGAGCCGCGTGTCCGGTCTGCCTGAATACGGTGGTGAATTGCCGGTCTCGGCGCTGGCCGAGGAGATGCTGCATGAAGGGGAGGGGCGCGTGCGTGCGCTGGTGACGGTTGCAGGCAACCCGGTGTTGTCGACGCCGAACGGGCGCCAGCTCGAAAGAGCCCTTGAAGGGCTGGAGTTCATGGTCAGCATCGACCTGTACATCAATGAAACCACTCGCTATGCCGATCTGATTCTGCCGTCCACCTCCGCGCTTGAGAATGACCACTACGACACCACCTTCAATACCCTCGCGGTGCGTAACGTCACCCGCTTCAATCGAGCGATATTCGACAAGCCCGAAGGTGCACTGCATGACTGGGAAATCTTCGTCGGCCTGGCCAGGGCATTTGCTGCAAGGACTCAGAAAGACCTGAAGCCCACCATGCCACCCGCGCAGATGATCGATCATGGCCTGCGCAGCGGGCGTTATGGCGATGCATCGGTTCACAAGCTTTCGCTGGCGACGCTGGACAATCATCCTCACGGTCTAGATCTGGGAGCGCTGCAACCGAACCTCAGCGAGCGCCTGAAGACCGCCAACGGCCATGTTCAGGCAGCGCCCGACGTCATCATGGCCGACCTGGCCCGTTTCAGAGACGCCCCCGTGCCGCAGCCGGACCAATTGTTGTTGATTGGACGTCGCCACGTGCGCAGTAACAATTCCTGGATGCACAATTATCACCGGTTGGTGAAAGGCAAACCCCGTCATCAGTTACTGATGCATCCCGATGATCTGAGCAGCCGTGGCCTGAGCGACGGGCAGCAGGTGCGCGTCAGTTCGCGGGTCGGCATGATCGAGGTCGAAGTTGTGGGCAGTCTGGACATGATGCCCGGCGTGGTCAGCTTGCCTCACGGTTGGGGTCATGCGCGTGCCGGTGTGCGCATGGAAATTGCGCAGAATCAGCCCGGTGTCAGTGCCAACGACCTGACTGACGAACGTCAGCTGGATGTGCTTTCCGGCAACGCGGCGCTGAATGGCGTACCGGTGCAGGTCGCCGCGTGTTGAGGTTCAAGACAGAGCGTCTCAGTCGGGATTCCGTTACAATGCGCCACCGTGCCGACAACTGAGTCGGAAAATTCAGCCGAGGTGCTTCATGGATATCATCGAAACGATCAAAGAGCAGATTGCCAACAACACCATTCTGCTTTACATGAAAGGCGCTCCAAACGCGCCACAGTGCGGCTTTTCGGCCAAGGCTTCCCAAGCGTTGATGGCGTGCGGCGAAAAATTCGCTTATGTCGACATCCTGCAGAACCCCGAAATCCGCGCCAATCTGCCCAAGTACGCCAACTGGCCGACGTTCCCACAGCTGTGGGTTGCCGGTGAACTGGTTGGCGGCAGCGACATCATCACCGAGATGATGGCTGACGGCTCGCTTCAAGAGCTGGTCAAGACTGCATCGGCCGCCAAGGCCGAGTAAGACGGTGATTTGATGGGTCGGTAGCAATACACGCCGGTTCATCAAGCCGTTCTACAGACAAGAAAAAGCCCGCTCTCCAATGGAGGCGGGCTTTTTTCGTATCAGCGGATCGACGTATCAGTCGCCCATCTGCGACTGCAGGTAATTTTCGATACCCACTTTGTCGATCAGACCCAGCTGGGTTTCCAGCCAGTCGATGTGCTCTTCCTTGGGCTCGAGGATGTCTTCCAGCAGCTCACGGCTGCCAAAGTCGCCAACGGTTTCAAAGTGAGCGATGGCGGCTTTCAGATCAGCCAGGCCTTTCTGTTCGATCTTAAGGTCACACTCCAGCATTTCCTTGGTGTGCTCGCCGATCAGGATCTTGCCCAGGTCCTGCAGGTTAGGCAGGCCTTCCAGAAACAGGATGCGCTTGATGACCTTGTCAGCATGCTTCATCGCGTCGATAGACTCGTGATACTCATGCGCACCGAGCTTTTTCAGACCCCAGTCTTCGTACATGCGTGCATGCAGAAAGTACTGGTTGATGGCGACCAGCTCGTTACCGAGGATCTTGTTGAGATGCTGGATGACTGTAATGTCGCCTTTCATGTTCGTGGTCCTGCCGATGGCTTGTGTATATAAGCCGCGAGTGTGAGCTGCACGCGAACGTCTGTCAAACCTAAGTTATTGAATAATAAGTGAATTTAAATAGGAATAAGAATGTTTGAGTTCCGCATCTTGACGCTAAGCGCTTGAATTACAGGCATAAAAAAACCGGACATCGAGTCCGGTTCTTTGAAATAGGGTAATCAGGCCGCAGTAAATTCTGTCGTATAGGCCAGTGCAGCGTGGCTGCTTTGAAGCTCGGTCAGGGTGTCACGCACCACTTCCTTGGCCAGGCAGGCACATTTCCCACATTTACTTGCAACACCCAGCGTCTCGCGAACTTCGCGATAACTGCAGCAGCCCTCCAGAATTGCTTCCCGGATTTGACCGTCAGTAACACCTTGGCAGAGACAAACATACATAAGCTATGGACCATCGCTGGTTTATGGCTGGGTGATCCGGAGCTTAATGGTAATGAGAATGCTTGTCAAAACTGTTTTAGGTTCGATTCAGGTAGGGCGATGAGTGGTAAATCCCGGGATCTTATTGCCTGTACTTCTGCACGGCAGGCATGAAAAAACCGGCACTGGGCCGGTCTGTTCATAAGCGGGGTGACTCAGTCGTCGAAGTCTTCCCAGCCGCCCATCTCCTTCCAGCGGTTGACGATGCCGCAGAACAGCTCTGCCGTCTTTTCCGTGTCGTAGCGGGCCGAGTGGGCTTCGCGGCCGTCGAAGTCGATACCGGCAGCCTGACAGGCTTTGGCCAGTACGGTCTGACCGTAGGCCAGGCCTGCGAGCGTTGCCGTGTCGAAGCTTGAGAACGGGTGAAACGGATTGCGTTTCATGTCCAGGCGCGCGACGGCTGCGTTGAGGAAGCCCAGATCGAAGCTGGCGTTGTGGCCGACCAGCACCGCGCGCTTGCAGCCGTTGGCCTTGAGGGCCTTGCGCACGCCGCGGAAGATATCGTTCAGGGCGGTTTCTTCGCTGACTGCCATGCGCAACGGGTGATCGAGCTTGATCCCGGTGAACTCCAACGCAGCTGCTTCAATGTTGGCGCCTTCGAAGGGCTCTACGCGGAAGAAATGAGTGTGCTCCGGGAACACGAATCCTCTTTCATCCATGCCGATGGTGACGGCCGCAATTTCCAGCAGCGCATCGGTGGCCGAATTGAAGCCGCCAGTTTCTACGTCGATGACGACCGGCAGGTAGCCGCGAAAGCGGGCCGCCATCGGGTGACGCGATCCAACACCGCCGCCACCATGACCTTCCGGTTCGTCGTCGAAATGATCTTCACTCACGCGTTTTCCTCCAGGCGCCAGTGCAGTTTTTCACCTGCACGCAGCGGTATTACGGACAACTCGCCAAACGGCAGGCTGGCAGGGGCGGTCCACTCTTCACGCACCAGCGTGATGGTGTCCTGGTTGGCAGGCAGGCCGTAGAACGCCGGACCGTGAAGGCTGGCGAAGCCCTCCAGTTTGTCCAGCGCGTTACGTTGCTCGAAGGCTTCTGCGTACATTTCGATAGCGGCGTAAGCGGTGTAGCAACCGGCGCAGCCGCATGCCGCTTCCTTGGCGTGTTGCGCATGCGGGGCGGAATCGGTACCCAGAAAGAACTTGCCGTTGCCACTGGTGGCAGCATCCAGCAGGGACGTCTGGTGGGTGTTGCGCTTGAGGATCGGCAGGCAGTAGAAGTGCGGGCGAATGCCACCGACCAGCATGTGATTGCGGTTATAGAGCAGGTGATGCGCAGTGATGGTCGCCGCGACATTGGCCGATGCTTCGTTGACGAACTGCACGGCCTCGCCAGTGGTGATGTGTTCAAACACCACTTTCAGTGCCGGGAAACGCTCGACGACGCGACGCAGGTGCTCGTCAATAAAGACTTTTTCGCGATCGAATACGTCGATCTCGCCACGTGTGACCTCGCCATGCACCAAGAGCAGCATGCCGACTTCGGCCATGGCTTCAAGGGCAGGGAAGATCCTGTCGATGCTGGTCACGCCCGAATCGGAGTTGGTCGTGGCGCCGGCCGGATACAGCTTGGCGGCGTGGACGAAACCGCTGGCCTTGGCCGTGCGAATGTCTTCGGGCGTTGTCTGGTCGGTGAGATAAAGCACCATCAACGGCTCGAAGCGGCTGCCGGCCGGGCGTGCAGCGAGAATGCGCTGGCGATAGGCATCGGCCTGCTGCGCATTGCGAACGGGCGGCACGAGGTTGGGCATGATGATTGCGCGGCCAAAGGTGCGCGCTACGTCAGCGACGGTATGGGGCAAAACAGCTCCGTCACGGAGATGGATGTGCCAGTCGTCGGGACGCAGAAGGGTCAGGCGGTCAGACATTGGGGATTCCAGGCGGGTCAAACTCGCAGGGAATGCTACCGGAAAAGACTCTCTCAGGCACTCGCTATCAAGTTTTGTAGGAAGTTACCGATAGCCCGACATAGAAACCGTATTTCGTTTCGCGATCATTTCAAGTGGAGCCTCCCGTGCGCCAGCGATATCTAGCCCTGCTCAGCGTGTTCGCCAGCCTTCCAGCGATGGCTATCAATTTCCAGACGCGTCTGGAAAGCATCGAATGGAAAGTCGAAGGCGATCAGTTCGAGTGCCGTCTGACTCAGCCCATCACCGACTTCGGTGTGGGTGAGTTCGTGCGCCGCGCGGGTGAGCAGGCCACATTCCGGCTCAAGGCTTCCTACAACATGCTGGGCAACGGTTCCGCCACGCTGCTGGCCGCTGCGGCACCGTGGCAGCCAGGCCGTGGCGACATCAACCTGGGGTCGGTGCGCGTCAGCAATGGCGAAATACCGTTCAACACCTCTCACGCTCAGGCCGGACGTCTTATCAACGGCCTGATGGAAGGGCGCACGCCACTGATTCGTCATTATTCCCGTGACGGCGGACAGATGGAGGTGCGTCTGTTGCCGGTCAAGTTCAGCAAGGCCTTCACTGAATATCAGGCCTGCACTGCCAAGCTGCTGCCGATGAATTTCGATCAGGTCAAACAGGCCGAAGTCGGCTTCCCTGGCGGTGGTATCGAACTGGATACGGCTGCAAAGGCACGGCTCGACAATATGGTCGCCTATCTGAAGGCAGACCCGACGGTCAACCACGTCGAACTGGACGGGCATTCTGACAACAGCGGCAATCGCCTGACCAACCGCGACCTGTCACGTCGTCGTGCACTGGCGGTGATGGATTACCTGAAAGCCCAGGGCATTCCAGAGCAACAGATCACTCTGCGCTTTCATGGCGAGCGGTATCCACTCGCGCCCAACACCAACAACGCCAACCGCGCCCGCAACCGTCGTGTGAACGTGCACCTTGAACGCGTAGCGCCTGAAGAACGGCCGGTTCCAGTGGCCTCGGCGAGCGCTGCGCATACCTCCTGAGACACCTCTTCTTTCTGTTGCGAGGCTGACAAAACCTGTCGCCTCGTCGTCAGAAGCTGTCGCGCCCCTGTAAATTTCCTGCTTTGAACGGTAGAATCGTCGGTTTTCCGTACAACGCGGTGGAGTGATGGCATGGCGGACGTAAACAAGGTAGTTCTCGCGTATTCCGGTGGTCTGGATACTTCGGTAATCCTCAAGTGGCTGCAGGACACGTACAACTGCGAAGTGGTGACTTTCACCGCTGACCTGGGTCAGGGCGAGGAAGTCGAGCCTGCACGCGCCAAGGCGCAGGCCATGGGCGTCAAGGAAATCTACATCGACGACCTGCGCGAAGAGTTCGTTCGCGACTTCGTGTTCCCGATGTTCCGTGCCAACACCGTCTATGAAGGCGAGTACCTGCTGGGTACTTCCATCGCCCGTCCGCTGATCGCCAAGCGTCTGATCGAAATCGCCAACGAAACCGGCGCTGACGCCATTTCCCACGGCGCAACCGGCAAAGGCAACGACCAGGTGCGTTTCGAACTGGGTGCCTACGCACTCAAGCCAGGCGTGAAAGTGATCGCTCCATGGCGCGAATGGGATCTGCTGTCGCGCGAGAAGCTGATGGACTACGCCGAGAAGCATGGCATTCCGATCGAGCGTCACGGCAAGAAGAAGTCCCCGTACTCCATGGATGCCAACCTGCTGCACATCTCCTATGAAGGCGGCGTGCTGGAAGACACCTGGACCGAGCACGAAGAAGACATGTGGCGCTGGACCAAGTCTCCAGAGGACGCGCCGAACGTCGCGACCTATCTGGAACTGACCTACCGCAACGGCGACATCGTCGCGCTGGACGGCGTTGAAATGACCCCGGCGACCGTACTGGCCACCCTGAACCGCATCGGCGGCGAAAACGGTATCGGTCGTCTGGACATCGTGGAAAACCGCTACGTGGGCATGAAGTCCCGTGGCTGCTACGAGACGCCTGGCGGCACCATCATGCTGCGCGCCCACCGTGCGATCGAGTCGATCACCCTGGACCGCGAAGTCGCTCACCTCAAGGATGAGCTGATGGCCAAATACGCCAGCCTGATCTACACCGGCTACTGGTGGAGCCCTGAGCGTCTGATGCTGCAACAGATGATCGATGCGTCCCAGGCTCACGTGAACGGTGTTGTGCGCCTGAAGCTGTACAAGGGCAACGTGATCGTTACCGGCCGCAAGTCGGATGATTCCCTGTTCGACGCCAACATCGCGACGTTTGAAGACGACGCTGGTGCCTACGATCAGGCTGACGCTGCCGGCTTCATCAAGCTCAACGCCCTGCGGATGCGTATTGCCGCAAACAAGGGCCGCAAGCTGTTCTGATGCGGTCTCTCGCTTGAAAATGCAGCCCTTTCGGGGGCTGCATTCTGATATGTCTACCGAACCTTCAGTCGGTGCAGGCATTCAATGCCTGGCTTCTCCTGCCTTGTGCGATTTCCCGTCTTTGGTTCCATGCGCCGCTTTTTGTTCGCCTTCGCAGCTTTTCGAAAGCACATAAGGTGAGCTCAAAAAGTTGATCAACTCCTTTTTCTTCAGGCTGTAACGATTAAGCAATAGGGAAAGCTTTCTTTCCAATGCCAATTCGTCTGCCAGTCGACTGTCTTTTCTGAAACGCTCAAGTTTTTGCAGTTGCTGGTCGAGCTGTTTTTCGATGTCTCGATACTCTTTTAATTCCGACATGGTCTATGCCTCACAAGTGTCAAATTGAAATCGCTTCCAGTGCCTGAAGAATGGGTCCCACTGTCACGTGTAGCCGTTCAGTTAACAGCGTCGCTTCCAGACAGACGAGATATGACTTTCTTGAACAAGCTTGCCGACAATGCAAAACCTGTTTGAAGTCCGGTTTCCGTTTCGCCTCCTTTGCGATTCGCTGTGCGGTCTGTCAAAGTCATCAATGGGGTTGTACGGTGTGCACGCAGTGCCGACAGGTTCGTTACAACGCCTGCAGAACGGCACTCCAACAATTGGGAAGTCGGGATTGACTGAGCGGTAGGGAGGATAAAGCGCCTTGCGGTTGAAGTTGATGGTCAGAAAGAACATGACAACCAGTGACGACGGAAAGACAATCAAAAACCAGACATAAACGTGTCGGTCTTCATTATTCAGGTAAGGCAGTACGGCGGTCGCCGAGGCTTCCGATAGACCGGCAAACAATGCGATGATGCTGATAGGGTTCATGATTCGGGCAAGGTGGGGCATGGACAGTCTCCTGTAAAAAAAGGTGTACGCAAATGGATAATTGCATCATGGCAATCACTTTCTTTTCGGGGATGAGCGATCGTTTTTTGCGCCATTCAAATTAAAGAACTTCAAGTGTTTTCTACTCGATTCGGCCCGTCGGTTGCGTTACCTATGTATTGTTATTGTCTATGTCCGCTATCACCCGGGTGATGGCGTGGATGGACTCCTGACAATGAAGGCGTTCCGATCCACCGCGGGCGGGCGCCTGTCGCGTGGCCAGCGGCGTCTAGGGTATGTCCGGGTTTCGCTCCTGCCTCAATTCAAGTCGATACGCTTTACCGATGTTCAAGACCTGGCGCAGACTCAAATCAAGAACCTGCGCAATTTCGGACACGGTATAGCCAAGGCTGTAATAGTGCATGACATGACCGGCTACCACGTCGTCAATGTCTGTTGCCTCATGTCGCCTTTCACGTTCCCTGTGTTCGACGGGGCGGCTGCAGTTTATTTTAACGCCATGATCAATGGCCAACTTGCGTATGTCTTTCCTGTTCATTCTGAGTGAATACTGAAGAGAAGAAAACCCGGCGCCTTTGGCGACCAGACTTTTCAACAGCGCCACTTTGGACAGGACGTCTGCTTCAGTCTCTACGACGGGATTGTTGTCAGGCTTCACGCCGCCCGTGGTTTCTGCAGTTTCGTTGTCAGGTATCATCGCGATCACACCGCCCTTGGCGACGAATGCCTCCACTGCTGCAATCAAGTCGAGACCGGTCGGGTCTTTTGACGTGGATCGTGAAAATTTCTTGTTCATGGCAAGTCCTTTTTGAACATGGTTATACACATGACCGTACTCAGCGAGTTACAAGACGCGTGTGGGTGTCATCAAGGTGCTGATGTTGCGGGTAGGCCCTATCCATGTCGCTCAGTTGTCTTCAACTTTCGATAAACGGAATTATATATGTAGTGTGAAGTGTCATTAATGAAGGATTGTGCGACGTCTGCAGTAGTACTGCAGGGGCTTCATCATCCTTTTAATGAGTTTGCTCTTAAAAAAGTAACGACTGGTAATAAGATTTGCAAGTGAAAAAGTGGCGCTTTACATGAATACAATTGGGCGTTCAGTCAGTGTCTTACATGCGTTCTGATGCCGTCTGTGAGTTTTGTAGTATTTTTCCTCTTCGATGGTTTTGCTATGGCGTTGAGCAAAAATATAGTATTAGCTTTCTGTCGAATGAGCTATTTTCGATGTGAAAGGCAAGAGAAGTACTAAAGTTTTTGTAAGAAATGGCGATGGCATCTGTTTATGTGATTTACTGTCGGGTATTGGTAAAGGTCTGTGACGTTAAAGCAGTCGGGTCAGGGAGGCTTGGGTAGAAGGAGTAGGAGTTTGTAGGACGTTTCTGGTTTTTGTGTGAGGTCCCTCTCCAAACATATATATATACAAAAAGATCGTTTTTTTTGTGTGATTTTCAACAGAGTCCGGACATTGATCTGGAGATGAGGGGAGGCCGGGCGGAGCAGGGTTCGAAGAGTAGTGTCTTGTTACATCCAGTCTCACTGCTTTCAACCAAAAGGCGCTCTGGTTCGGAAGCCGGTAACAGGTGCTATCGTCATGCTTGAAATCAACGGCCGTAAAGGGTTCGGCACGTTGCAAGCGCAAGCGTTTTCAGAAGACAAAAATCTAAGGAGAAATGCATCTGCCCCTGGATGATGGCACTGCGCTGGTTCGGGGGCATCTTACGGCGACCTGTGCGGATTGGTTTTAATTGAAGTGACGCTAAATCAGTCAGGAATCGATTAATGGTCGGGTTCGCTATACATCCTGTCCGGTACGCAGGTGCTCTATTCCGCTGCTCCGGCTAGTCATACTGTTATCGAATTCCGATAAGGAAGGCTCTGTGAAAAAGATAAGAAAGAGCTCGTTCGTCTCGAGTTTTGTAGGAATATTCCGCAGTAAATGTATGAACGGTCTTTGGGTGTTGGTACTCGGGGGGGAGCGCCATGCAAAGCACTAAACGACTAAGCTATTGTGCTGACTCTGAAAATTCGAATAGCGAAAATTGGACTGCCCATGAATAAAGTGCTGATCGTGGATGATCATCCTGTCATTCGCCTTGCTGTACGCATGCTGATGGAGCGTCATGGCTATGAGGTCATTGCGGAGACAGACAATGGAGTGGACGCACTGCAACTGGCCCGCGAGCATCTGCCTGATATTGTCATCCTCGACATAGGTATCCCCAAACTCGACGGTCTTGAAGTCATCGCCCGGCTGTCTGCCATGACCCTGCCATTCAAGGTCCTGATCCTGACGTCACAGGCTCCCGGTCACTTTTCCATGCGTTGCATGCAGGCGGGTGCCGCAGGCTATGTCTGCAAGCAGCAGGATCTGACCGAGTTGTTGAGTGCCATCAAGGCGGTGTTGTCGGGCTACAGCTATTTTCCCAACCAGGCGCTGCATACGGTTCGATCCAGCATGGGTAATGCCAGTGAGTCGGAAATGGTTGATCGCCTGTCCGGGCGCGAAATGATGGTTCTGCAGCAACTGGCGAGAGGTAAGACCAACAAGGAAATCGCCGATGGCATGTTTCTCAGCAACAAGACTGTGAGTACCTACAAGACTCGACTGCTGCTCAAGCTCAATGCGCACTCGCTTGTCGATCTGATCGAGCTGGCGCAGCGGAATGGGTTGGTATGAGGTGGTGCAGGGCGGGTATCCAGCCAATAATGCTGGCGGAAATCGAGCGTTGACATCTATCGGGAATTCACGGAAATAAAGCCTCTCTTCGCGAGGGGCTTTCACGCCATGACGTTAAACACGGTGGCCTGCCTTGCCCGCTGCGAGCGCTACAGATCGAAATCGTAGTCCGCCAACTGTTTTTGCAAGCGACGTTCTTCCAGAAGATTGTCGATGGTGCGCCGCTTGCTCAAATTGGTCTTTGCTGGCTCCACGGCCACCTGCTCGACTTCGTCCGCATCAACAGCAACGAAATCATCCTCGACGTCTAATTGCTCTTTGCCAGTACTCATGAAGTGACTCCAGGCTTCGGCTCTATTGGCGCTCCTTATATCGACAAAGCTGTGGCGGGTAAAAAAGATTTTTTCAATCGATTCACTCGCTGGAATCTATCTGTATCAATCGTCAGAGGTTTTGAATTTGTAGTCGCAGAGGTCTTCAATGCGGCAACTCCCGCAGCGGGGCTTGCGCGCCTGGCATACGTAACGGCCGTGCAGGATAAGCCAGTGATGCGCATCCAGGAGGTAACCCCTGGGCACAAACTTCATCAGTTGCTTTTCGACCTCGACGACGTTCTTGCCGGGCGCGATGCCGGTGCGGTTGCTGACCCGAAAGATGTGGGTGTCTACGGCCATCGCCACCTGACGGAATGCGGTGTTGAGCACCACGTTCGCAGTCTTGCGTCCTACACCGGGCAGCGCTTCAAGGGCTTCGCGGGTCTCGGGGACTTCACCGTTGTGCCGTTCCATGAGCAGGCGGCAGGTTTCGATGACGTTCTTGGCCTTGCTGTTATACAGGCCAATGGTCTTGATGTATTCGGACAGTCCCTCCACACCGAGTGCATGAATTGCCTCGGGCGTGTTGGCGACAGGGTACAGCCGTGCGGTCGCCTTGTTGACGCTCACGTCGGTTGCCTGCGCCGACAGAATCACCGATATCAACAACTCGAACGGCGTGGTGTAGGCCAGCTCGGTTTTGGGGTCCGGATTATCCTCGTGAAGCCTGCGGAAAATTTCCAGGCGTTTTGCGGCATTCATGGGCGAAGCGTTTCCTTGGGGCAGGTCATGAGGTAAGCACGGGTGTAGGCGCAGTAATGTGCCACTGTATCGCTCAAGTTGCCAAACCTGAGCATGGCTGTTACTTCAGGTTGATGGGTCCTGAGACCGTGCGAGTGCCTGTTCTGCTGACGCAAGCGCTTGAGCGGCCAGCGTCAAGGCTTGTTCCAGGCTTGCCAGTTGTTCTGGCAGAGCGTTGGCAGCCTGCGCTTTCTTGAGGTTTGCGTGTGCCATCGCCTGTTGGATCTTGGCACGCTTCACTGCACTTGCATCGAGCTTCGCGATCGGCCGGGTCGGTTCCACATCCTGTGTCGACAAAAGCTTTTCCAGTGTCCGCTCTGCGGCTTCATATTCCTGCTGCAGCACCACGAGGCGTGCGGCTTGTTCGGCGATAGGCGGGTGACCAAACGCCTTGAGAGATTTGTTCAATTGAGCACGGCTCATGGCAACGGCGGCTCGCGCCTTTTTGAGTGCTTCATCGCCCGTACCCGTTTTGGCCGTCTGCACCCGCAGCATTGCGGCTGAGGATGCCTCTGACCCTGACGCAGACTTCTGCGAGCGCGCGAGCCGCTCTGCATGCCGTCGCTCCTGCTCGCGCTGCAACCTTGCATTGCGCGACTCGAATCGCTGTCGGGCATGATCGCGCTTGCGCAAACGAGCCTGTTGCTGCTGCGCATCAAGCGTCACGTCGCCCACAATTGGAATGACAGCCATAGGGATGAGCTGCGCCAAAGGCAATGGATGCATATCGATGCAGTCCACAGGGCAGGGCGCCACGCATAAATCGCAGCCTGTGCATTCGTCGATGATCACCGTGTGCATCAGTTTGGCGGCACCGACGATGGCGTCGACCGGGCAGGCCTGAATGCATTTCGTGCAGCCAATGCATTCGGCTTCGCGAATGAAGGCGACCTGGGCGGGTGCCGATCCGCGTTCGGTGTCCAGCGGCAAAACCGGAACCGCCAGCAGGCTGGCCAGCTGAGCAATGGTCTCATCACCACCGGGTGGGCATTTATTGATTGCTTCGCCACTGGCGATGCCTTGCGCATAAGGCTTGCAACCGGGGTGCCCGCACTTGCCGCACTGTGTCTGCGGAAGAAGGGCGTCAATGTGCTGGATCAGGTTCATGCGCTTGCCGATAGGACCAGGCTGTAGCCAGTAGGGATCAGGGGATCATTCTTGCGGATATGCAAAAGCCCGGCATCCGTAAACGATCAACGGATACCGGGCTTTGCGGGGTGTTACTTGATGCGCTGGCCGGGCTTGGCGCCGCTGTCCGGGCTGAGCAGGTAGATTTCTTCGCCGCCGGGACCTGCCGCCATCACCATGCCTTCCGAAATGCCGAAGCGCATTTTGCGGGGCTTGAGGTTGGCGATCATCATGGTCAGGCGACCTTCCAGCTCGCTCGGGTTCGGGTAAGCGCTCTTGATGCCGGAGAACACATTGCGCTGCTCGTCACCAATATCGAGGGTCAGGCGCAGCAGTTTGTCTGCGCCTTCCACGTGTTCGGCCTTGAGGATCAATGCGACGCGAAGGTCCACTGCCGCGAATGCATCGAAGTCGATCTCCGCGCAAAGAGGATCCTTGGCCAGTTCGCCGTTGCCCTGGGGCGCTGTATCAGTCGCGCTCGCAGTCAGATCTTCCTTGGATGCAGCTGTCATGGCTTCCACCTTGACCGGATCGATCCGGGTCATCAGGGCCGAGAACGGATTGAGCTGATGGTCGACCAGCAGTATCTTGTGATCATCCCAGGTCAACGGTGCGACGTTGAGGAACGCCTCGGCGTCGGCAGCCAGCTTCGGCAGCACCGGTTTGAGGAAGATCACCAACTGGCGGAACAGGTTGATGCCCAATGCGCAGACGGCCTGTACTTCGTCCTGCTTACCTTCCTGCTTGGCCAGCGCCCAGGGCGCCTTTTCGGCAATGTAGGCATTGGCGCGGTCTGCCAGGGCCATGGTTTCACGCATGGCACGGGCGAAATCGCGGGCTTCGTAAGCATCAGCGATGCTCGGCGCGGCAGCCAGGAAGGCATCGGTCAGTTCCGGCGCTGCATTGGCAGACACCATGACACCGGCATTGCCCTTGTGAATGAAGCCGGCGCAACGGCTGGCGATGTTCACGACCTTGCCGATCAGGTCCGAGTTGACCTTCTGGATGAAGTCTTCAAGGTTGAGGTCCAGGTCATCCACGCCACGGCCCAGTTTTGAGGCGTAGTAGTAGCGCAGGTATTCAGGGGGCAGGTGATCAAGGTAGGTGCGCGCCTTGATGAATGTGCCACGGGATTTGGACATCTTCTGACCATTGACGGTCAGGTAGCCATGGACATTGATGGCGGTCGGCTTGCGCAGGCCTGCGCCTTCCAGCATGGCGGGCCAGAACAGGGCGTGGAAATTGACGATGTCCTTGCCGATGAAATGGTACAGCTCGGTAGTCGCGTCCTTGGCCCAATAGGCATCGAAGTCCAGATCCGGACGGCGTGCGCACAGGTTCTTGAAGCTGGCCATGTAGCCGATAGGTGCGTCCAGCCAGACATAGAAGTATTTGCCCGGCTCGTCAGGAATCTCGAAACCGAAGTACGGCGCATCGCGGGAGATGTCCCACTGTTGCAGGCCGCTGTCCAGCCATTCGGCGATCTTGTTGGCGACGGCGTCCTGCAGTGTTCCGCTGCGTGTCCAGCCCTTGAGCATGGCGTCGAAGGCTGGCAGGTCGAAGAAGAAGTGTTTGGAATCCTTGAGCACGGGCGTCGCGCCGGAGATCGCCGATTTCGGGTCTTTCAGGTCGGTGGGTGCATAGGTGGCACCGCACTTTTCGCAATTGTCGCCGTACTGATCTTCTGTGCCACATTTCGGACAGGTGCCCTTGATGAAGCGGTCGGCCAGGAACATCTTCTTTTCAGGATCGAAGTACTGCGTGATCGAGCGCGTGGCGATATGCCCGGCATCGCGCAGGCGGGTGTAGATCATGCTCGACAGCTCGCGGTTTTCGTCCGAGTGCGTCGAGTGGAAGTTGTCGAAATCCACCAGGAAGTCGGCGAAGTCGGCGCTGTGCTCGGCCTTGACGTTGGCGATCAGCTGTTCAGGCGTGATGCCTTCCTTTTCGGCGCGCAGCATGATTGCCGAGCCGTGGGCGTCGTCTGCACAGACATAGGTGCACTGATTGCCGCGGTGCTTCTGGAACCGCACCCACATGTCGGTCTGGATGTACTCGAGCATGTGGCCAAGGTGGATGGAACCATTGGCATAGGGCAGGGCGCTGGTAACGAGAATCTTGCGTGGCTCGGACATGGGGCTCGGCTACTTGAACTGGAACGGAGGTCGGCCACTATAAAGGTCTGAGCAATTTTTTTCACCTCGTGCCGCTGTGGGAATGCGCCCGGATGTGCAGCGAAACCATGTCGGCACACGACAGAACAGGTAGGATAGCCGCCTGTTTTAGTCAGTCTTTTTTCGGAGCGAGCCCATGAGCGCTGTCAATCGCGCGACGGTGGAGACGATTCTTCGCCAGTACACCGACCCTTATCTGAATCAGGACCCGCTCAGCGCCGGTTGCGTGCGGGCCATCGACATCGACGGATCGCACGTCACCCTGCGGCTTGAGCTGGGCTATGCCGCTGACCTGTTCAAGAACGGCTGGGCGCATGTGTTGAAGACCGCGATCGAGAACATCGACGGGGTTTCGGCAGCGAAAGTCGAAATCGATACCGTGATCAGCGCCCACAAGGCGCAGAGTCAGATCCCGGGTCTGGCCAATGTGAAGAATATTGTGGCTGTTGCCTCGGGCAAGGGCGGCGTCGGTAAATCCACCACGGCAGCCAATCTGGCGCTGGCGCTGTCTCGCGAAGGTGCTCGGGTAGGCATTCTCGATGCGGACATCTATGGCCCGAGCCAGGGCGTGATGTTCGGCATCCCTGAAGGTACGCGGCCGAAGATCAAGGACCAGAAATGGTTCGTGCCGATCGAGGCGCACGGTATCGAAGTCATGTCGATGGCGTTCCTGACGGACGACAACACGCCGATGGTGTGGCGCGGTCCGATGGTTTCGGGAGCCTTGCTGCAGCTCGTTACCCAGACTGCCTGGAATGATCTGGATTATCTGATTATCGATATGCCGCCAGGTACCGGTGACATCCAGCTGACGCTGGCGCAGAAAGTCCCGGTGGCCGGCGCCGTCATCGTTACCACGCCGCAGGATCTCGCCTTGCTGGACGCGCGCAAGGGCGTCGAGATGTTCCGCAAGGTCAATATTCCGGTGTTGGGTGTCGTGGAAAACATGGCGGTGCACATCTGCTCGAATTGCGGACACGCCGAGCATCTGTTCGGTGAGGGTGGTGGCGAGAAGCTTGCGTCGCAGTACGACGTCGAGTTGCTGGCCTCATTGCCGCTGTCGATGTTGATTCGCGAGCAGGCCGATGGTGGCAAGCCGACAGCGATTGCCGAGCCGGAGAGTCAGATTGCGATGGTGTATCAGGAATTGGCTCGCCATGTCGGCGCGCGGATCGTTCTGCAGGAAGCGGCCAGCCCGGCCATGCCGACGATCTCTGTCAGTGACGACTGATCGGTAAGAAAATATCGAGTGTGGGTCGGCCTGTTCGGCCCCATTCAAGTCGGCAGCCAAGCCTTTGCTCGAATCGCAGGCAATAAAAAACCCCGCTTTTGAGGGCGGGGTTTTTAAGCGAATCAGTACAAGTTAGATAACTTGAACTTCTTCAGCTTGCATGCCTTTCTGACCGCGGGTAGCGATGAAAGAAACCTGTTGGCCTTCTTTCAGGCTTTTGAAGCCGTCGGATTGGATAGCTTTGAAGTGCACGAACAGGTCGTCACCGGATTGTGGAGTGATGAAGCCGAAGCCTTTTTCATCGTTGAACCACTTAACGGTACCAGTTTGGCGATTGGACATAGTATATCTCCTTGGACAAAGTTAACTGCGGCGTAGGAAGAGCCCTGGCCGAGACTGAGTGCAAAGAGCTGGAAAATTCATGGAGATGGTTGGATCGAAATTCAACATCGTGTAGAGATTCTCAGTGACACAAGCAACACAGTGACGCCACCTTAACCCTTTTTGTCGGACGTGCCAATGGTCTATTGATGATTATTTCCATTCGCTTCGAAACGGCGGCCCAGGTCTCGCCAGCTATGCATATGTTGCCTTTGAACACGTGGCGCAGGCCCGGTAAGATGCCCAACATCTTTTTCACCACGCAAATCAGGACATCGCCATGAGCATCAAATCGGACAAGTGGATTCGCCGCATGGCGCAGGAACACGGCATGATCGAGCCCTTCGTCGAGCGTCAGATGCGTGGCGAAGGTGCCAACCGGCTTATCTCCTTTGGTGTGTCGAGCTACGGCTACGATGTGCGTTGCGCCGACGAATTCAAGGTCTTCACCAACATCAATTCGGCCACTGTCGATCCGAAAAACTTCGATGAAAAAAGCTTCGTCGATATCAAGAGCGACGTTTGTATCATCCCGCCGAACTCTTTCGCGCTGGCTCGCACCGTCGAATATTTCCGGATTCCGCGCAACGTCCTGACCATCTGTCTGGGAAAAAGCACCTACGCGCGCTGCGGAATCATCGTCAATGTGACGCCGCTCGAGCCTGAGTGGGAAGGCCACGTGACGCTGGAGTTCTCCAACACCACGACGTTGCCGGCGAAGATCTATGCCAACGAAGGCGTGGCACAGATGCTGTTTCTGGAATCGGACGAAGAGTGCGAGGTTTCCTACAAGGACCGTGGCGGCAAGTACCAGGGCCAGCGTGGCGTCACACTGCCACGTACCTGATTTTGCCGTTGTTTCCTGTCCCTGAATGGAATTAATGTTCGTTTTCGCACTCTATTGCCTCACATGCATTCGTTTACAGTTGTAGGCGAAGGCCATTGATCAGGAGTGACCTATGAAGACAACGTTCAAAACCTCTGAACAGGAAACATCTCCTCCGCTCAACGAGATCGGCCTGCTCGCCTGGTCTCTGATGGCTCACACCGAATTGAACATGGTGGGGGGCGGTGTTCCGGGTCAACCGGATCCTGATACCCCGTCCCCGCAACAGCCGGAGCCCGGTGAACCTACTTTGCCGGACAAGCCACCACCCGCGCCTGTAGCCTGATTCCTGAACGCCCGCTGCCTTTCGACAGGCAGTGGGTGTTTTTGTTTTCAAGCCATTTGACTCGTCTCAGGCCACACGCCAGATTGCGCCGTCTCCGGTCACATAAATGGTCGTGCCGATGGTTGGCTGAATATTGAAGCCCCCTGTGAACTCCCCGAACGCTGGCAGCAGACTGATGCGCTCGCCCAGGTAGAAGCACGCCAGCCGCAGGCTCTGGCGCCCCCGTCCGTGCAGCCGGTAGACCGGATGAACATGCCCGGCCAGAACGTGGTGGGTCGCGTGCGGGTCCGGTTCATGCTGCAAGGCGAACGGGCCGAGCAGCAGCGGTTCCGGTACAACATCGATGTTCAGGCTAGATGGCGGATCTCCCGCGCGCCTGTCGTGGTTGCCGCGGATCAAGGTGATCTTCAATCCTGACCTGCGTTCTCTCCACTCGTGCAGCATATTGAGCGTGCTCAGGGCGTGGGATTCGGGGGCGTGCAGAAAATCGCCAAGAAAGATCAGGTGCTCGCAGCGATACTCATCCAGTAATTGATCCAGACGTCGCAGGTTCTCCTGGGTCGTGCCATGCGGCACAGGCTGGCCCAGTTTGCGATAGGCCGCTGCCTTGCCAAAGTGCGCGTCGGCGATCAGCAGGGCGCGTTCGGCCGGGTAGTAAATGGCCTTGTCTGCCAGCAACCATAACGCCTCGTCTGCCAGCGTGATGGCCATGCAGGGTTTCATCGTTCAGGCTCCGGCCCTGCGGCTTTTTCGAGGTCGCGCACCATGCGAGCAATGCGGTCGGCCAGTTTTTCCGAGCTGAGGCTTTCGCGAAAGCGCTCCACCAGCAACGGAAACGCCAGCGGGGTGGCACGCTTGATCGTATGCAGGTCAAGCCTGCGGCTGTTGATCTGGCGCAGGGTTTGCTCCAGCCGGACCAGATCGAGTTCCTGGCGCAGCACTTCCTGCTCCGCCTGAGACAACAGCATGTTGCCGGCGTCGTACTGCTTGAAAACCTCGAAAAACAGCCCGCTGGAGGCCTGCAATTGACGGTTGCTCTTGGCTGCACCGGGATAGCCTGAAAACACCAGCCCCGAGATGCGAGCGATTTCACGAAAACGTCTCAGCGCCAGTTCGCCCGCGTTGAGGCTGGCAATGATGTCAGCCATCAGATCGACTTCCGAAAACAGATGGTCATCGAGCACCTGCGCCCAATCAAGTTCGCTGGCACTCAGCAGTTCCAGCCCGTAATCATTGACGGCTATCGAAAACGTCAGAGGCTGGTGTCGGCTCAGACGCCAGGCCAGCAGGCTCGCCAGCCCCAGGTGCACATGGCGGCCTGCGAACGGATAGAGAAACAGATGCCAGCCTTCACGGGACTTGAGCGTCTCGGCCAGCAGCGTGTCGCGTTGCGGCAATCCGGACCATTGGCGCTGCACTTCCAGCAACGGTTTGACGGCCTGCATCTCGGGACTGTCAAAGTGGCCGCGCGCGGCGGCGTCGAATTTCTCCACCACGGCGTCCGCCAGTTCGCTGGACAAGGGCATGCGCCCACCATTCCAGCGCGGCACGGCGGCTTTCTTGCCAGTAGCGCGTTTGACGTAGGCGGTCATGTTCTCGACTCTGACCAGTTCCAGCAGTCGACCCGCGAACAGAAAGCCATCGCCGGGCTTGAGGCGGGCGATGAAGCCTTCTTCGACGCTGCCAAGCGAACCGCCGCCGCCACCTTTCTTCCAGTATTTGAGGTTGATCGTGGCATCGCTGACGATGGTGCCAACGCTCATCCGGTGGCGACGCGCGAGTCGCGCATCGGGCACGCGCCAGATGCCGTGTTCGTCCGGCTCGGCGCGGCGGTAGTCGGGGTAGGCGGTGAGTGAGTGGCCGCCATTGCGCACGAAGGCTAGCGCCCATTGCCACTGCTCGTCGCTCAGGTCCCGGTACGCCCAGGCTGTGCGCACTTCCGCCAGCAGCTCATCCGGCACAAAGCCTCCGCCGAGCGCCACGCTGACCAGATGCTGCACCAGCACATCCAACGGTTGGTGAGGCGATTCTCTGGGTTCGATCATTCGCGCCGCTACGGCGTCATGGGCGGCGGCCGCTTCCACCAGCTCGAGGCTGTGGGTTGGCACCAGCGTGACGCGCGAAGGGCGGCCAGGCGCGTGCCCCGAGCGACCGGCACGTTGCATCAGACGTGCAACGCCTTTGGGTGAGCCGATCTGCAGCACGCGCTCCACGGGCAGGAAATCCACGCCCAGGTCCAGGCTGGAGGTGCAGACCACAGCCTTGAGCGAGCCTTCTTTCAAGGCCCGCTCTACCCAGTCGCGCACTTCGCGGGCCAATGAGCCATGATGCAGGGCGATCAGTCCTGCCCAGTCCGGGCGCGCTTTAAGCAACGCCTGATACCAGATTTCCGACTGTGCGCGAGTGTTGGTGAACAGCAGGCAACTGGCGCTTTTCTCCACTTCCGCCACCACCTGCGGCAGCATGCGCAGGCCCATGTGCCCGGCCCACGGAAAGCGCTCAATGGAAGGCGGCAGGAGCGTATCGACCTGCAACTGTTTGACGACCTTGCCTTGAACCGTGACGCCGCCTTCGCCCAGCAACACCTCCTGCGCGTGCTGCTGATTACCGAGCGTGGCCGAAATGCCCCACACGATCAGTTGCGGATTCCATTGGCGCAAACGGGCGAGCGCCAGTTGCAGCTGAACGCCGCGCTTGTTGCCGATGAGTTCATGCCACTCGTCGACGACAACCATGCGCAACGTGGAAAGTGTCGGCTGGGCATCGGCGCGGGTCAGCAGAAGGGTCAGGCTTTCAGGCGTGGTAATCAGTGCCGATGGCAGACGACGTCCTTGCCGGGCTCGCTCGCTGCTGCTGGTATCGCCAGTGCGCAGTCCCACAGACCAGTTGATGTCCAGCTCGGCCAACGGAGCTTCCAGTGCGCGTGCGGTGTCCGCAGCCAGTGCGCGCATGGGCGTGATCCACATGACGCTCAATGGCGCGGCGGGCGGCTTTTTCTTGCGGGGTTTGTCTTCGGGCGGGGTTTTGGTGGTGGCGAAGCGGTTAAGGGCTGCGAACCACACCGCGTAGGTTTTGCCCGAACCGGTGCTGGCATGCAGCAGGCCGGACTCGCCCTGCTTCACGGCTGCCCAGACTTCCTTTTGAAACGCGAACGCCTTCCAGCCTCGGGCCCGAAACCATCGCTGAGCGAAATCGTTGGGTCTGCTCATGCGGTTGAAAATGCTCTGAAGGGCGATAGTTCAGAGACAGCGTGAAAAGGGTAATAGTTTTAAACGGTTATGTATGGCGTGACGCAGCTGGACGCGGAGGGTTTCGAAAGGCGTTTCCACGCAGAGCGCTCATCGCTATGCACAAGTCCGCAAGACGCGCAAAACGGGGCCAAAACGAAAGTGTCTGACTGAATGCATACCCCGTGGGAGGCGGCTTGCCGGCGATGGCGTCAGTTCAGTCACTGATAGGTCGCTTCAGAAAACGCCCCGCCGCCCCGCCGCCTCCCACAGTCCGTGGTCGCAGCAAGACTCGGGTATAACGCTGAGCACAAGCATGGGCATGATCGGCGTGCTTGAGATCACGCTGATCGTCCCTACGTTCCACGTAGGCATGCCTCTCAGGACGCTCCGCGTCCGCTCTGAATGTGGCGCAGATGCGTGGACAAGCTCCAGCCTTATCCACGTCATGCGCTCGGCTCACTGAATCCGCAATCTGTGCCATGTGTGACGCGGAGCGTCACGAGAGGCATGCCCACGCGGAGCGATGGGCACGATCAGTGTTGAGGCGGACTTGTGTATAACGATGAGCGCCGAGTTGGAACGATCATCGCATCGCAGCGCGCCACCTGCGCAGTTACTTCAGGTTTCCGCTCAGGAACTGCTGCAGCCGTTCGCTCTTGGGGTTGTTCAAGACTTCGTCCGGGTGACCAGACTCTTCGATCTGGCCCTGATGCAGAAACACCACTTGGCTGGCGACCTTGCGGGCGAAGCCCATTTCGTGGGTCACAAGAATCATGGTGCGTCCTTCATCGGCCAGACCCTGAATCACCTTCAGCACTTCACCGACCAGCTCCGGGTCGAGCGCCGAGGTCGGCTCATCGAACAGCATGATTTCCGGTTCCATCGCCAGCGCACGGGCAATCGCCACGCGTTGTTGCTGGCCGCCGGACAGGAACGCCGGATACTGATCGGCCACGCGCTCAGGCAGGCCAACCTTGTCCAGGTATTTGCGTGCGCGGGCTTCGGCTTCGGCCTTGGGCACGCCCAGCACCCGGCGTGGCGCCATGGTGATGTTTTCCAGCACGGTCATGTGCGCCCACAGGTTGAAGTGCTGAAACACCATCGCCAGGCGGGTGCGGATCCGTTGCAGTTCGTCCTGGTCGGCAACGCGCATGCCGTCCTTGTCGCTGACCATGCGCACCTGCTGGCCGTCCAGGCTCATGGCGCCGTCGTTGGGTTGTTCCAGAAAGTTGATGCAACGCAGGAACGTGCTCTTGCCCGAACCGCTGGCGCCGATCAGGCAGATCACATCACCGCTGCTGGCCTTGAGCGATACGCCTTTGAGCACCTCGTTGTCGCCATAGCGCTTGTGCAGGCCATCGATGGTCAGTTTGTACATGAGAGGTCCTCAAGGAGAAAGTAGGTAGCCGCTGCGGTAGGCCTGCGTGCCCGCGATATGGGCGATGACCATGCCAGCGGTGGCCATTCGGCGCAACGAGCGCGCATACAGCAGACCGGCGTTGAGCGCGTGAATGCTGGTCACGGCGTCGCTGATCGGGTCGATGATTTCGGCGATCAGTTGCCCTGCATCGACGTGTTCGCCCGGCATCGCACAGAACACCAGCAAGCCGCCGACCGGTGTCGCGACCGGCTCGACGGCAGCCAGAGGCGTGGCGGGGTACAGCAGTTCGGGCGGCATCTGCCGTTCGCCGTCGATCAGGCCGAAGTCGATCAGGTAATTGATGATCGCCTGGCAATCGCGGCTCGCCAGTGAATGATTGACGTCGCCTTGCCCGCGCAACTCAAGGGTCACCGAGAAGCTGCCCATCGGGATCGGAAAGCGTTCACCGAAGCGCTGCTGCAATTGCCACCAGACCAGCGTGAAGCATTCGTCGAACGACTTACCGCCAGAGTCGGTGGCCAGCAGACTGGCCTGCGCGCCGAGATAACGCGACAGCGGCTCGACCTTCGGCCAGGCCTCGGGCGTGGTGTACAGGTGCTCGACCGACTCGAAGTCACAGTGCAGGTCCAGCACCATGTCGGCGTCGCAGGCCAGCCGCTGAAGCGTCAGGCGCAGTGAGTGCAATTGGGTCGTGGCAGTCTGAGCGTTGAGGGCTGCACGCAGGCTGTCGCGCGCCAGCGTACGGTTCTGAGTTGCGTCCTGGGTCAGCCGCGCTTCGATCTCGTCACCCACGTGCTGGCCGAGGTCGACGAACCCGCGATTGAAATTCTGTCCGCTCTCCAGTTCATAGCGGCCCAGTGGCGTGTCCATCAACACCTGTTCCAGGCCGATGGGGTTGGCGACCGGCACCACGACAATTTCGCCCAGCAGGCGACCGGCATTTTCCAGTTCGGCCAGACGCTGCTTCAGGTACCAGGCGACCAACATGCCGGGCAGTTCGTCAGCGTGCAGTGAAGCCTGAATGTAGACCTTGCCCGCGCCGCTCTGCGGCCCGTAATGAAAGCTGTGAACGCAGCGCCCGGTGCCGGGTACTGGCGACAGCAAGTCATGGGTGTGATGCTGCATCGGTTCTGTCCTGATTAATGAGCGGGGCCGAGGAAGGCCAGCCAGCGACGTTCGGCAAGACGGAACAACCCGACCAGAATGAAGGTGACGGTAAGGTACATGACGGCAGCGATTCCGAAGGACTGGAACGTCATGAAGGTCGCCGAGTTGGCGTCCCGTGCGACTTTCAGAATGTCCGGCACCGTGGCAGTGAAGGCCACGGTGGTCGAGTGCAGCATCAGAATCACTTCGTTGCTGTAATAAGGCAGCGAGCGGCGCAGCACCGACGGCATGATCACGTAGGCGTAGAGCTTCCAGCCGCTCAAACCATAAGCCTTGGCCGCTTCGACCTCGCCGTGGGCCATGCTGCGGATCGCACCGGCAAAAATCTCCGTAGTGTACGCGCAGGTGTTCAGCGTGAACGCCAGGATGGTGCAGTTCATCGCGTCGCGAAAGAACGCGTCCAGCAACGGCTGTTCACGCACTGCTGCAATGCTGTAAATGCCGGTGTAGCAGATCAGCAGCTGTATATAGAGCGGGGTGCCGCGAAACAGGTAGGTGTAGAACTGCACCGGCCAGCGGACCCAGCGGTTCTTCGACACGCGGGCGATGGACAGCGGAATCGACAGGCAGAAACCGATGGCAATGGACGCGCTGAGCAGCCACATGGTCATGGCCAGACCGGTCACGTTCACGCCGTCTGTATAAAGGAAGGGTTTCCAGTATTCCTGAAGCAACTCGATCATCGCTGCGCCTCCCGGCTGCCTGCGGCGTAATGCCGTTCAGCCCAGCGCAAGGCAAAGTTCGATGCACTGGTGATCGCCAGGTAGATCAGCGCCGCCAGCACCAGAAAGTAGAACAGTTGGTAGGTGCTCTTGCCTGCGTCCTGCGAGGCCTTGACCAGATCGGCGAGGCCGATGATCGACACCAGCGCGGTCGCCTTGAGCAGCACTTGCCAGTTGTTGCCGATACCCGGCAGGGCATAACGCATCATTTGCGGAAACACCACATAGCGAAACCGCTGGCCGCGTTTGAGGCCGTAGGCGGTGGCCGCTTCGATCTGACCCCGTGGCACGGACAGAATCGCGCCCCGGAAGGTCTCGGTGAAATACGCGCCATAAATGAAACCCAGCGTGATGACGCCCGCACTGAACGGGTTGATCTCGATGTATTCCCATTCCATGGCATCGGTCAGGCTGGTCAGCCAGGTTTGCAGGCTGTAGAAAATCAGCAGCATCAACACCAGATCCGGGACGCCGCGAATCAAGGTGGTATAGACCTGTGCCGGCACGCGCAGCAGCGCTGAGCTCGACAGTTTGGCGCTGGCCCCGATCAGCCCAAGCACGATGCTCAGAAACAGGGACAGTACCGAAAGTTTGATGGTCATCCATGTGCCTTGCAGCAACAGAGGGCCGAAGCCCTTCAGGCTGAAAGCCGAAAGTCCGAGGGTGTGCATCAGTGAGTCGAGCATGGATAAAGCCTTGAGCGGTCACGAACAGAAACGCCCATCGAAGCGGGCGGCGAATCATCGCCGAAATCGATGGGCGTCGGGGTGTTATTTACCGCTGTACAGATTCAGGTCGCCGAAATGCTTCTTCTGGATTTCGGCGTAGGTGCCGTCATCGTGCAAGGCTTTGATGCCTTTATCGAGCAGTGCTTTCAGCTCCTTGTTGCCTTTGGCAATGCCAACGGCAGTTTTGGCTGGCAGCAGTTCGCTGTCGATTGGCTTGCTGACTTCATAGTCGGCGCCGGCTGGCGACTTCAGAAAGCCCAGTTCGGCCTGCAGCATGTCCTGGATGGAAGCGTCCAGACGGCCGGAGGTCAGGTCAGCGTAAACCTGATCCTGGTTGGCGTAGGCCTGGGTTTTCACACCAGCCTTGTCGAGTACGGCCTTGGCGTAGGCTTCCTGGATGGTGCCTTGCTCGTAGCCTACGGTCTTGCCTTTCAGGCTGGCCGGATCAGCGGTCAGGCCCGCACCTTTCTTGAACACCAGCGAGGTCGGGCCGGAGAACAGTTCGTTGGAGAAGTCGATGACTTTCTCGCGAGCCGGGGTCACGGTCATGGACGAGATCACGCCGTCGAACTTGCGAGCCTTGAGGCCAGGGATCATGCCGTCGAAATCGCTTTCGACCCACTTGCACGTCACTTTCAGCTCTTTGCAGATGGCGTTGCCCAGGTCGATATCGAAGCCCACCAGGCTGCCGTCGGCGGCTTTGGATTCGAACGGTGCGTAAGAAGGATCGACGCCAAAGCGCAGCTCCTTGTACTCCTTGGCCATCGTGTTACCAGCGGCCAGGCACAAAGCCAGTGCGGAAAGGGTCAGCCATGCTTTTTTCATTATTCAGTCCTTAAAACCTGATGGGGGTATTGGGAACGCGCGAGGCTTGTTGCTACCGGCGTAGGCCAGATGTTCTAAAAGTAGCAATTTCCGAACCAGAGAGACGAACGTGCGTTTGAAGTGTAAGCGGTTGTCGCTATTTCATATAAATGCATGGCGTTCTGCCTGCTCATCGCGGCTGAGGTCGGCGGGCAGGTCAGTTTTATAGGAAGCGAGTCGCTGGATGCCGGACGGGTGAAGCAGATTCGTAACGAACCGGCCGCACGAGCGGCGATAGAGTGGGTAGGAATGATCATATTTGGTGCGCTGCATTTCGAGCGCACCCTTGAGGTGCGTCAGCTCAACAGGTCCTGCAATGTGGCCAGACTGTCTGCCTCAGCAACCGGTTTGTCTTGCCGCCAGCGCAGCATGCGCGGGAAACGCACGGCAATCCCGCTCTTGTGGCGCTTGGACAGGGCGATGCCCTCAAAGCCCAATTCGAACACCAGCGTCGGGGTCACGCTGCTGACCGGGCCGAATTTCTCGACTGTGGTCTTGCGCACGATGGCGTCGACCTTGCGCATTTCTTCATCGGTCAGCCCGGAATAGGCTTTGGCGAACGGCACAAGGGTGCGTTCGCTTGATTCGGGCGGACCGTCCCACACCGCGAAGGTGTAATCGCTGTACAGACTGGCACGCCGTCCGTGGCCGCGTTGTGCATAAATCAGCACCGCATCCACGCTGAATGGGTCGACCTTCCATTTCCACCACACGCCCATGTCCTTGGTGCGCCCGACGCCATACAGCGAATCACGCGCCTTGAGCATCATGCCCTCGACACCCAGGCTGCGGGAGGCTTCGCGCTGGTCAGCCAGGTCCAGCCAGTCCTTGCCGGTCAGTACCGGGGAGGGCAGGAGCACATCGCTGCGAGCCTCGCCGATCAGGATTTCCAGTTGGGACCGGCGCTCATGTTGCGGACGGCTGCGCCAGTCGTGGCCTTCCCATTCGAGGAGGTCGTAAGCCAGGATCACGACCGGCACATCGGCGAGAATCTTTTTGCCCAGTGTCTTGCGGCCAATGCGCTGTTGCAGCAAGGCGAACGGTTGAACCGAGGGGCTGGCCTGAGGCGCTTCGCTGTCCAGCGCAAATTCCGCTTCGCTGTCAGGTGCGGCTTGCGGGGCTTTCCAGACCACGATTTCGCCGTCGATCACGGTGCCATCTGGCAGGCACTGAACCAGGCTGTGCAGCTCGGGGAAGCGATCCGTGACCAATTCTTCGCCACGCGACCAGATCCACAGTCGTCCGTCGCGTTTGACGAGCTGCGCCCGAATGCCATCCCACTTCCATTCCACCTGCCAGTGCTCGGCCGGGCCCAACAGTTCTTCGAACTGGTCGGCAGGCTGCTGAAGCGAGTGGGCGAGAAAGAACGGGTAGGGCTGACCGCCACGCTGTGCGTGCTCATCTTCCGATTCGGCGGCGATCAGTTTCAGATAACCCTCGGCGCTCGGCCGGTGTGACAGGTCGGTATAGCCCACCAGGCGCTGCGCGACCCGTTTGCTGTCGATGTCTGCCAGCGCGGCGAGGGCGCGAGTCACCAGCAGCTTCGAGACGCCGACCCGAAAGCTGCCGGTGATCAGCTTGATGCAGACCATCAGGCTGCTGCGATCCAGTTGCGACCAGAACGCGGGCAGGCGCTCGGCCAGTTCTTCAGGCGGCAGGCCGCGCAGGGGCAAGAGCTTTTCTTCCATCCAGAGCGCCAGGCCTTCATCGTTGCTGTGCTCGGCCTGTGGCAGCAGCAGTGACAGCGTTTCCGCCAGATCACCTACGGCCTGATAGCTTTCCTCGAACAGCCATTCCGGCAGATTGCCCAGCGTCATGGCCTGTTCGCGCAGGATGCGGGTCGGCACCAGCTGCCGGGGGCGTCCGCCGGACAGGAAGTAAACGGCCCAGGCGGCGTCCTGTGGTTCAGCCTGTTCGAAATACTCGCGCATGGCCGCCAGCTTGGCGTTGCTTGAGGTGGTGGCGTCCAGCCGGGTGTACAGCTCGGCAAAGGCTTTCATGACTGTGCCTCGCCTGTGCTTTCCGGCTCTGCTTGCGCAGGGGTGTTGGAGTCGTCCTCATCGCCGTATTCGGTGGTGAAGCCTTGCGCGTCCAGCCCCAGTTCGCGCAGGTAACGCACCAGCACGCCGACCGAACCGTGGGTGACCATCACCCGTTCCGCGCCGGTCTGTTCGATGGCCCACAACAGGCCGGGCCAGTCGGCATGATCGGACAGCACGAAGCCACGATCCACACCGCGGCGACGTCGTGTACCGCGCAGCATCATCCAACCGCTGGCGAACGCGTCGCTGTACTCGCCGAAGCGCTTCATCCAACTGCTCCCGCCTGCCGACGGTGGCGCGAGAATCAGTGCCTGGCGCAGCGCGGGGTCGGTCTTCTTGAAATCACCTGCGTATTGGGTTTCCGGGATTCGAATGCCGCCCTCGCGGTACACCCGGTTCAACGGTTCGACCGCGCCGTGCACCAGAATCGGGCCTATGCTGGAATCGATGCCGTGCAGGATGCGTTGCGCCTTGCCGAAGGAGTAGGCGAACAGCACGCTCGCCTTGCCCTGCTCGGCATTGGCGCGCCACCACTCGTTGATCCCCTCGAAAATCTGCGACTGTGGTGCCCACCGGTAGATCGGCAGGCCGAAGGTCGATTCGGTGATGAAAGTGTGGCAACGCACCGGTTCGAAGGCTGCGCACGTGCCATCGGGTTCGACCTTATAGTCGCCCGAGGCAACCCAGACTTCGCCCTCGTACTCCAGCCGCACCTGCGCCGAGCCCAGCACATGACCGGCCGGATGCAGGCTGAGCTTCACGCCGTGATGGGTGATCTGCTCGCCGTATTCGAGGGTTTGCAGATTGATGTCCTGACCCAGACGCGAACGCAGAATCCCCTCGCCACTGGCGGCTGACAGGTAACGCTCATTGCCGGTACGGGCATGGTCGCCGTGCGCATGCGTGATGACCGCCCGTTCGACCGGGCGCCAGGGATCGATATAGAAATCACCGGGTGGACAATACAAACCTTCGGGGCGCGCTACGACAAGATCCATGGGACAACCGTATGGATGGGCTTGTTAGCTATGAGCCGGGGCAGGGCGGGAAGTTCGTGGAGTTTTGGGCGCGCTGATACACAACTCCGCCTCCACACTGATCGTGCCCATCGCTCCGCGTGGGCATGCCTCCTGGGACGCTCCGCGTCCCGGCGTACGATCAGTGTCGAGGGCGTTACTTGCCGGGCGTCAGTGTCAGGCGTTGCTTGCCGTAACCCTTTTCATAGTTCGACTGCTGCAGCGGTATCGACATGTACTGCGCCTTGAGCCAGGGCTCGATGCTGTTGGCGTAGTACGGGCTGGCCGGGTTGCCGGACTGGCCGGTGCTGATCAGGCCTGTCATAGGTTCTACCAAGCTGAAGTCCACGATCATGCGCAATCCCGGTGCCATGCGCGCATCGAAGCCTTTGCCCCATTCGTAGCCGGACACGTTGATGGTCGTGTGGTCGCCGCCTGCCGGAACGGCGCTGCGGTTGTACTCGAGACCGCCCATCTGCTTGACCAGCGGATTACTCGCGGTCCAGTTGTCGCGATGCAGTTTGCCCCATTGCCAGGCCTTGTGGTCGCTGCCCAACAGGCTGTCGCCGCTGGTAACGGCCGCCGCCAGGCTGCGCGCCAGAATCGCGGGCTTGTCTTCTTTCTGCGGGGTTTTGACGTCGTCCCAATAAGGGCTGTCGTCACGGCCCAGCAGGTGATCGGCCTGCGGCGAGTAAGAGGAGCCCGCGTTGGCGACCAGTGCCTGCCACGCCGGGCTGGTTTCAGGACCCAGTTCATCCAGGAAAATCTGTCTGGCGCTTTCCTGCAGGAACAGCTCGTACAGCGCAGCATCAGCCGAGGTGGCGCTCAGCTTGCCGTCGAACGCCATCAAGCGCGTATACGCCTCGCGTGCCTTGTTGCGATCGGCCTCGGGCAGTGCGTCGATGGCCTGTTTCAACGGTTTGCTCATGCCCGGCGCTTCGAACATGGTCTTGAGCTTGGCGGCGAACGTCGTGGTCTGGTCGTACTGCATGGCGACGGTGCTACGCAGGTCCTGTTTGCCGCCGTTGGCGAGTTCGGCGATCCGCTCGGCGCGCTCCGGGTTGCCCCACGAATTGGAAAGCTGCATGCCGTAGCCTTTCGGGATCGTGCGCTGGTTGGCTGTGGCGATCCAGCCTTGACGAGGATCCTGATCGTAAGGGTGCAGCATCGAATCGGCGAAACCGTCCCAGTCGTACTTGCCTTCCCAGCCCGGCGAAGGCAGCAGTCCCTGGCCTTCACGACGGTTCGGGAAACGCCCGGTGACCTGCCAGCCGATGTTGGAGGCGTCGGCAAACACCATGTTCAGGGTGATCGCCCGAATCTCGCGGCTGGTGTCGAACGCTTTCTCCACGTTGGGCGCGCGAGACAGATCGAAGAAGGCATCCAGCGTCTTGTCGTCCTTGAAGCTCGGCGTTTGCAGCGCCAGGCTCAGGCCATTGCCGGGCGGTGTGGCGCTGGCGTTGAGCAATGCGCCGTGACGGGTCGCGTAGACCGTTTCGCGAACGGCGCGGTTGCCTTTGACCAGAAAAGTCTCATCGTGGGCGATGGCGGGCACCCATTTGCCATCGGCCATGTAGGACACACGATTGCCTTCACGCTTGATCTTTTCCAGGAACAGGTCCTGATTGTCGCCCTTGACGTTGCTCATGCTCCACGCCAGCTTGCCGTTGAAACCGCTGAGCACCAGCGGCAGGCCTGCGATGGAGACGCCGGACACCTGATATTTCGGCGCACGAATCTGCACGAAGCTCCAGGCTGAGTTCAGACCACCCGGAAACTGCATGTCGCTGGCCAACAGGCTTTTGCCACTGCGGCTGCGCTGCGGCGCGATGGCCCAGTTGCTCGAGGCGGCGACGCCCAGCATGTTCAGGTCGGAGAGTTGCAGGGCAACCTTGTTCAGGTCGCTCAGGTCATTGACCTGATTGTTGAGGTTCAGGCCCTTGAGCTTGTCAGCCTCGGCGAACGGCAGCTCTTCATCGGGATAGGTGGGCAGCAGCCAGGCCAGTTTGTCAGCCCCGACTTTCTGGGCGAGCACCAGCCCGGACAGCTCTTCCTGCAGGTTCACCGACTGGCTGAAGTTGAGCAGGGCGAAAATCAGCGCCGAGTCTTCAGGTTTCCAGTACTCAGGCTTGTAGCCCGAGTTGGCGACGTCGGCCGGCAGCTTGTCGCGATAGCGGAACAGGTAGGCGTTCACGCCGCGTGCATAAACGTCGAAGAAACGCTTGAGGCGTGGCGACGACGCATTATAAAGATCGCTCGCGTTCTGCTTCAGATTGACCGACCGCATCAGGCGGTCCACTTCCAGCGCGTCAGGCCCCGCCATTTCCGACAGACGGCCCTGCGCCAACAAGCGCATGCCGAGCATCTGGCTGATGCGGTCTCCAGCATGCACATAGCCCAGCGTAAACAGCGCGTCGTGGTAAGTACTGCTTTCAATCAGCGGCATGCCCATGCTGTTGCGCCGCACCGACACATTCTGCGCCAGGCCTTTGAGCGCGAAAGTCCCGGAGGCAGGGAGCAGAGTGTCGTTATCACCACCGCCCAACTGGCAACCCGCCAGGCTCAGGAAACTCACCGCAGCGGCGGCAGCGCCAAAACGAGGCAGAAAATGTAGAAAGGCTGGCGAGGCCATGGGCAAGCTCCTGGAGGGGATATGTACAAAAGCCGCTACGTTAGTGAGCCGTCAGCCGGCACGCAAGCAGGCAGGGCGAGTTATTTCGGGATTTTACAAAGAACCGCGTGCCAGCCTCGCCGGTGGCACGCTCGCAGGGCATCAGGGTTTGGAAGGGTTGATCCGCTCGGCCAGCGCGTAAGCCCGTTTTGTCGCATCACGATTGGCGATGCTTTCGAACCAGCGCTTGAGGTGCGGGAAGTCGTTCAAGTCCTGCTGCTGGTAAGTGTGCGGCACGATCCACGGGTAGATCGCCATGTCCGCGATGCTGTAGTCGCTGCCCGCCACGAAGTCACGGTCAGCCAGACGCTTGTCCAGCACGCCATAGAGGCGGGCGGTTTCGTTGACGTAGCGCTCGATGGCGTAGGGGATTTTCTCTTTGGCGAAGCGATTGAAGTGATGATTCTGTCCGGCCATCGGCCCCAGTCCGCCCATCTGCCAGAACAGCCATTGCGAGACTTCCTGACGACCGCGCAGATCGCTCGGAATGAAGCGTCCGGTCTTTTCGGCCAGGTACAGCAGAATGGCGCCTGACTCGAACAGGCTCAGCGGCGCGCCGCCGTCAGCCGGGTCGTGATCGACAATGGCCGGGATGCGATTGTTGGGGGAGATTTTCAGGAAGTCGGGCTCGAACTGCTCGTTCTTGCCAATGTTCACTGGAAACACTTTATAAGCCAGGCCGGACTCTTCCAGAAACAGGCTGATTTTGTGGCCGTTGGGCGTGGTCCAGTAGTGCAGGTCGATCATTGAGCGCTCCTTGTGGGTGACCGTGGTCCTTCGTTTTACGCTTTCGCTGGCGCTCCGTACATATGAAAACGGCCTGCAAGGCAGGCCGTTGGCAGAAAAGCCGGCGTGTTATGCGCCGTGGCATTTCTTGAATTTCTTGTCGCTGCCGCATGGGCAAGGATCGTTGCGACCTACGTCTTTCAACGTGTTACGCACTGGCTCCTGATGGGCATGACCGCAGTTCGGGCCATGGACATGGCCGTGCTGGTGGTCGTGATGATCATGATCGTGGTTGCAATCAGGACCATGAACATGGGCTTGCTGGTTCATCGGGTTTACTCCGCAATTAAATCGACGCGCATTATCCCGCAAATGGTCGCTGGCTGTATCGCCGTGTTTTTTTGTGGAAATAGTTGTTTTTTTTAAGCATGCTTACATTCGCGGCGTCAAACGTTCGCTTTTATTTCCTCAAGCGGTGTGAGGCAGAGCTTATGAACAGACACGAACGTATCGCCCGAGCCATCGCCTTGAGCGGCAAGAAGAAGGGTGAAATTGCCGCCGCGTGTGGCGTGGCCAATTCGGCCGTCACGCAATGGGTGAGTGGCGAGAGCAAGAGCCTGCGCCCTGAAAATCTCTACGCGCTGGCCAGGGCCACAGGCTTTCGCGCCGAATGGCTTGCGATAGGTGAAGGGCCGGAACGCGACTCGCCTCATGACGCCAACGTCGCGTTGATTGATCAGCCGAAGATGTCCTTCCGCTATCCGGTGATCAGCTGGGTCTCGGCGGGCTCGTGGGAAGAGGCCGTCGAGCCGTACCCGGAAGGTTTTTCCGACCGTTATGAGATTTCCGACTACGACTCCAAGGGACCGGCGTTCTGGCTGGAGGTCAAAGGCGATTCCATGACTGCGCCAACCGGTGTCAGCGTGCCTGAGGGGATGATGATCCTCGTGGACACCGAAGCCGATGTGCAGCCAGGCAAGCTGGTCATTGCCAAGTTGCCGGCCAGTAATGAGGCCACGTTCAAGAAACTGGTCGAAGACGGCGGCGTTCGCTATCTCAAACCGCTCAACCCTGCCTATCGAATGATCGAGTGCGGTGCCGACTGTCGCATAATCGGCGTGGCGGTGCGGATGACCGGCAGGCTCTGAGCCTTGTCCGGCAAGGCTGACGAGTGTTTTCTAGCCAACGCCGCGTCGATACTTTTCCTACTTGCACCTTGCCGACTTCCTACGGCTGGAATACTGTATATAAATACAGTTATGCCAAGGAGGTTGTCATGGCTAGCGATCTGTATTCAGCAACAAACGCGTCCTTTTCCTACGAGCAGATCGGAAGACGCATTCAGCGCATGGTGGCGTCGCCCGATGTGCAGAAGGTCCAGTTCATCACCGTTACCCGTCTTGATGGCGAGCCTTCCGAGATCTGGGACACCGTGCTCCAGGAAATCGAAGAAACCGACGGCATTCAAGTCGATCGCCGGGAAGACGGCTCGGTGTGGATTGGCTGGAAGCGCTATATCGATGGCTGAAGGCAACCTGATGGGCCCATCTGAACGGGGCTGAGCTTTCGATCGGTCCCAGGCTTTGCATACTACTCGCGCCCTGAGCACTCTGTGTCTGCCGCAGCGTTCTCGGGAAATTACCAGACAGGTCCCGCTTCAAACGCTTCATGTTCAGCAAACTTGACGATTTATTTAAGTATGCTTAAATTTGGTCTCAATCTTGAAACTCGGCAGTGCGTGAATCTCATCATCTTTTGTACGGAGTCAGGCTCATGGAGCTCTTGAATGGCTTGGTAGACAGATTCGAATGGCTGGTGGCTGGCCTTGTCGGCGCCATCATTTCCGGCTGGTGGCACAAGGCGAGTCTCATCGACGTGCGCGGCTGGCTGGTGTTTTTGATCACAGGTGTTGCCTGCGCAGTGTTCCTGACCGGTATCGCCAGCAATTACCTGGGGGTGGATGAGCCTCGCAACATCACCGGTGTGGGCTTTCTGCTGGGTTCGTTCGGGGGCTCGCTGATCGCGGCCATCAATCGCGCACTGTGGGCGGCAGACATCTGGAAGTTTCTGATGGAACTGGTCAAGGGACGGCTGGGAGGCTAGCCAGAGGTATCAGCGCCTGTGGATCAACTCTTCAGGCGCGACATCACCCGAGCGGCCTATTCGAACGGTGTTCCTGAACAGCAGGCCCGTCTTGAGCTTGCCTTCGAGCCGATAGTGAATGCTTTCGTCGGGCTTTTTCAACAACTGGGCAAGGTACTTCGCGTGCCGCCAGAGATTGGTACGGATGGGCACCACAAAGGTCCTGCGGCTGTGGGCATCGACGAAAAACCAGTCGTTGGACCTGTCGTCGACCAGCACCACGTCATTGAGACTGATCTTGTATTGCAGCGCCCGGACCAGAACACGCGAGTCGTTGGGGTTATCAATCTCGAAGTGCAGTTTGAAATCCTGTTGCGTCAGCCTGGCCTTGACGACCTGAACCTTCAGCAAATGCACTTCCGGGTCCTGAAAGCTGTCAAAACTCCAGACCGAGCATCCTGTGAGCCCAAGCATGAGCAGCGCAAGGCTTAGCGTTCTTGTAATGTGCGCCTGAGAAAACATTAGGTTGCTCCGTAAGTGGCCCGAGTTTAGCAACTTGACGAGCAGGGGTAACCTGCTTGTTCCGATGTTCGGGGCTGCGCCATACTTTGTTCACGTTCCAACGGGTGTACCGAATGAGTCGTTATGAGATCGTCTTCGACGGCCGTTTGGTCGAAGGTGCCCAGCTTGAGAGGGTCAAAGCCAACCTGGGAAAGCTGTTCCAGGCGGATGAGTCGCGTCTGGAGTTATTGTTTTCGGGGCGACGATTGGTCCTCAAAAACAACCTGGATGAGCAAACCGCCGAGAAGTACCGCGCAACGCTGGAGCGCGCGGGGGCTGTCGCCAGGGTTGTCATGATGAAACCCTCGGTGCCGCAACCGGTCCACGCCGCGCAGCCGGTGGAAAGCGTGCCCGTCGCCGAGGCACAGGAGATGGAGGAGGTCGAACTGGCCCGTCCGCCCGACGAGCCTACCTGGCTGCGCAAGACGCCAGTGCGCCCCGATCGTCTGCAGATCAAGCCGCGAGACGCCTACATGGCCGCGTTCTCCGATGTCGATGCGCCGGACTATTCCGTGGCCGAGGCGGGCAGCGACATGCAGGACCCGAAACCTGCGCCGGTCGTCCCGCAACTGGACCTGTCCCGGCTCAGCGTTGCGCCAGTGGGCAGCGACATGGGACAGGTCCCACGCGCCAATACCCGGCCCGTGCCAGACACCTCGCACTTGAAACTGGACTGACGCAGCAGCCGTGCGACTTCAGTCTTCGGCCATCGGGTCGATGCCCTGAAACGGAATTGTTTTCAATCAGCTCTGTCACTTTCGGCGTTTCGCCCGGCTAACAGGCATTGAGAATATTCCAGCCAGGAGTTGCCCGATGTCCCGTTCGTTAGACACCCTTTTGCGCCCCAGCATGTTGGCGATGGCCATCGCTGTCTGTGCACCGTTGGCCAGCCCCTCGCTGATGGCCGCGCAACAGGCTGCCGGCGTTCAAGCCTACGACCTGCCGTCCGCGCCTCTGGCGACCACCTTGAACCAGATCGCCAGCCAGAGCGGTCTGGCGCTGAGCCTCGATCCTGCGCTGGCTGCCGGAAAATCCAGCGCTCCGGTCAAGGGCCAGTTCGATGCAACCGGTGCCTTGCGTGAAGCATTGCGCGGCAGCGGCCTGCAATTGGTGCAGAGCGCTGCCGGAACCTACACCCTGATGGCGATGGAAGAGGGCACGCTGAGCCTGTCGGATGTGACCATCAACGCGCGCGCTTCGGCTGCCGAAGGTTCTGAGGCCGCCGGTTATCGCAGCGAGAACGTCAGCAGCGTCGGTGCGCTGGGTGGCATGAAGCTTCAGGATGCGCCGTATTCCATCAGTGTGACGCCGCAGGCCCTGCTGAAGAACATTCAGGCGACGTCGCTGGACGACGTCATCAAGCACAACCCGTTCACCCAGATGTATTCCCCGACCAGCGCCGGTTACGCCAGCGCGGTCAATATCCGTGGCTTCAGTAGCGCGGGCAGCCTGAACATTGCCAACGACGGTCTGCGCTTTACCAACGGCGCGGACGGCAGCAACTATCTGGAAGAAATGGAGCAACTGGAAGTCATCACCGGCCTGACCGGCTTCCTTTATGGTCCGGCGTCGCCCGGCGGTCTGGTCAATTATGTGATCAAGCGCCCGACCTACCAGCGTTACAACAGCGTGACCTTGGGCAATGCCGGTGGCGACAATTACTACCTGCACGGCGACTTCGGTGGTCCGATCGACAGCGAAGGCCAGTTCGCCTATCGCCTCAACGTGCTGACTCAGGATGGCGAGACCGCCGTCGACCTGAACAAGCGTCGCCGGGAAATGATCTCGCTGGCACTGGACTGGAACGTCTCCGACGATCTGCTGGTGCAGTTTGACGCGTCGCACAAGAAGACCCAGATTCGCGGCCTGACCAGCTACTGGTTTTTCGGCGACCAGTCGCTTCGTCCGAGCGCTGCGTCGCTGGACAACGACACGTTGTACAGCCAGAAGTGGTCGTTTTCGGACTATGAGTCGGACAAGGCGGGCGTTCGGGCCAAATGGCGTCTGAATGACACTTTCACGCTTCGCGCTGCTTTCGCTGCGCAGCAGTACACCAGCGAAAACACCTACACCGGCCCTACGGTCTACAGCGCCGGGCTTTATTCGCAGCCGCTCTACGCCTTCGCGCCTATCGACACCGAAGAGAAGACCGGCTCGCTGTTTCTCGACGCGGCGTTCCATACCGGCTTCCTTGAACACAAAGTCACGATGGGCTATCAGGGCAACACATCCCGTCAGAAACAGTATGAAGACCACATCCCGTACACGCCCGCCCAGCCTGGCCCGCAGTACACCTCGCCAGTGGGCACCATCCCGCTCGACCAGACGCCGCAGGTCGGAAAACCGGCTTATTCCATCGGTCATGGCAATCAGCGGCTGGCCAACAGCACCGAGAGCAATAACTTCCTGATCGGTGACGTCATCACCTTCAACGAGCAGTGGTCGACGATCCTCGGCGTGACCCACACTCAGATCAAGACCTATGCCAACGAGTTCGTCTACGCCCGAGCCTTTGGCTCGGCGGAAACCGAAACGACGTACAACGAGAGCAAAACCTCGCCCAACATCTCGCTGGTCTACAAGCCAGTGCCCTGGCTGACCACCTACGCGACGTACATCGAAGGGCTGCAGTCGGGCGGCATCGCGCCGAGCGGCACGGCCAACGCGGGTCAGGCGTTTGCGCCGGAAGTCAGTGAACAGTACGAAATCGGCGCCAAGGCGACACTGGGCGAAACCCTGCTGACTCTCGCGCTGTTCAACATCGAAAAGCCCAACGGCTACACCACCGCCTCGAACATCTACGTGGTGGACGGGCGACAGGAAAACAACGGCCTGGAGTTCAGCGTGACCGGCAAGGTCATTCCGGAACTGACGCTTGTGGGCGGTTTCACGCTGCTGGACCCGAAAATCAAGAAAACCGGCGTCGCGGCGGATGAAGGTAATGCGCCGACCAACGTCGCCAAGCAACTGGCCAAGGTCTACGCTGAGTACGACATCAATCGGGTGCCGGGCTTTGCCATGACCGGTGGCGCGTTCTACACCGGCAAGCAGTACACCGACCAAAGCAACGAAAACGACCTGCCGTCATTCACCACCTTCGACGCGGGTGCCCGCTACCGCATGCGCGTTTCGGAAAACGACCTGACCTTGCGGGTCAACGTCAGCAACCTGGCCAACAAGGAATACTGGCTGAACAGCAGCTACCTGGGCGATCCACGGACCGTGGCGTTCTCGGCGCAGCTGGAGTTTTGAGGGGGCAGTGTCCCGCGAGATCTGCGTAAGGGACGCAGAGCGTCCCGGGATGCATGCCGACGCGGAGCATCGGCACGATCAGTGTGCTTGAGATCCCTGATTGTCCCCAGGCTCCAGCGCTCATCGTTATACGCAAGTCATCTGGCTATCCAGTGAGACAGCGGCACTGCCGTGCTTTTTTGCGCGATAGTGCGGACACCGCCGATTGCGACGTGGGTGAAGGCTGAGTCCTGGCGCTGATTCGGGGGGCAATCGGCATGGATGCCGATTGAGCTGCACTGGGCCATGGATGGCCCATTTGCAGCGACCCCCGAATCAGTGTCAGGACGAAGGAACCCCGGCGAAGCCGGGGCCGGAACCGGAGCGAAGGACTTTGGCTACTTTGGTCCCTCAAAGTAGCGCGCCGTAAGGGCGCAAAGGTGACCTGAGCCATGCGCTCGGCTAACTGAATCGACAGTCTGTGCCATTTGTGACGCGGAGCGTCACGGGAGGCATGCCCACGCGGAGCGATGGGCACGATCAGTGTCGAGGCGGACTTGCGTATGATGATCGTTCCCAAGCTCTGCGCGGCAACACCGCCCAGGACGCTCCGCGTCCGCTCGCAGATGTCACATAAGCAATCAGTTAACCGACATACGCCGAGCAACACTTCTTGAATTTCTGCTCGCTGCCGCAAGGACAGGCGTCGTTGCGCCCGGCCTTGAGCGGGACGGTGGAGTCGATGAAGTACCAGCGGCCCTGGTTCTGCACGAATGACGAACGCTCCTTGTGGCTGTGCTCGCCGTTGCCGTCGTGCCAGCGCGCGGTGAAGGTCACGAAGGCGTGTTCGGGCTTGCCGCCGAATACCTCGGCGCTATCCACTTCAAGCCCCAGCCAGGTGCTTTGCGCGCTCCACTGGGCAATCGCTTCGCGGTCCAACCCGCTCTGTTGTGCAGGCAGTGTGGTCTGCACCAGATAATCGGTCAGGCCCAGCACATAGGCACTGTAACGCGAACGCATCAGCTTTTCCGCGCACGGCGCAGGCTGCCCCGCGTGGTAATGCCCGCAGCAGGCCAGCAACAGATCGCCGCTGCCGCATGGGCAAATGGCACTACTCATGATTCACCACCAATACTTTCCAAAATTTTCAGGGTTGGCCCAGTACTTCGCATTCAGCCAGTCCGGCACCTGCTTGTATTCACGCAGGTCGTAGGTGAAGAGGTTCAGGACCTGCTCGTCGCGGGCGAAGCGTTCGCTGGCTTGCAGGGCCAGCGAGAAGAAGTCGGTTTCCTGCCAGCCACAGGCTTTCAGGTCCGCCAGCACGGCGATGCGGCTGGCGTTGAGGTTGCGGATGCCGCCCAGTAGTTCCAGCCCGCTGCGTTTGGGCATGTGCTCCAGGCAATCGACCACCAGCGCCAGGTCAAATCGCTGCGCAGCCAGATGCGGGGGCAGAAGGCCGGGTTCGGCCAGCGACACTTCGGTTTGCGGGTGCGCGTCCTGAAAGGCCTGCAAGGCAGGAAACGCCTGCGCGCCGATCAGCAGCAGGCGCGCTGGCGCGTAGCGGTCGAGCAGGGCAGCCAGCGCCTGTTGGGGCGTGCGGGTGGAGAAACCGACGGTCATCGAAAATCCTCTGATTGACTGACAAGACTAGCCTGCCCGAAGAGTGCTGAAAAGCACCGTTCCTGTCGTGTGAAATGTGCCGTGTGCGACAAAAGCGTGATGATTTGAAACAGGTTTCAGGCTATATGTGTCAGGACCGCATGTTTTTTCACGCACCGCTGGCATATTCGGTAGGTAGGACGTCTACTGTGCGGCGACGAAAAGCGTGCGAAGAATTCGCTTTTGTCATCAGGATCATGATCAAGGGGCATGCGATGAAGGTGTTTTGGGGGTTGGGAAAGCTGTTGATGCTGGGCTTCTGGCTGGAGGTGCTGGCCAATGCGCTGGTTGAAGCGCCCAGCCCGTTCGGTGTGATGATCGATATGGCGGGCAGTCTGGTGCTGCTTACCCATCTGCTGGAGCTGATCCTGTTCAACGGCAGCCTGCGCGGTCGCAAGCACCCTTGGCGTGACAGAGGCAAAATCATTCTGTTCGGCATCTTTCATGTCCAATCCATCGGCCGTTCGGCTTCGGGGCACACCCATGCGTAATCTCGTTCTACTGGCAGCACTGTTCAGTCCGCTGGCCATGGCCCAGGCCATCATCGTTGCACCGCACTCGCTGATGCGCCTTCCCGGCAACAGCAGTGTGCTGCAGGTCGAGCGGCTGGAAGTGTCCGATTACGGCACCCTGCTGATCCCGGCTGGCATCGATGACGTCAAGATCGGTCAACTGGTGCTCGGTCACGAAGCGCGCATCGCCATCGTGCCCGGCGTGCAGACGTTCAAGCTGGTGGTGGATCAGGGGGAGTTCGGCGACGGCAGCCAGATCACGGCACGCGGTGCGCCCGGTACGTTCGAAAAACCTGCATTGCCGGGCCGTAATCTGACGCTGCGGGTGAACCGGCTGAACGCCGGGCAGCTGTCGATCGATGCGCGCGGCGGCGCAGGTGGTCCAGGCTATTTCGGCCTGGACGGCGGTACGGGCGAAGAGCCGGGCTGCACGTGGGGCCAGGCGGGACGCGGTCACAACGGTGACAACGGCGGCAATGGCCACGACGGCGCAGCGGGCGCACAGGTTCGCCTCGAGGTGCCGTACAGCGTTGCGGCGGATCGGATCAAGGTCAACGTCGAAGGCGGGGCGCCGGGCAAAGGCGGTGAGGGCGGCAAGGCGGGCAAAGGCGGCGCGTCCAAGGGCTGCATCGTCTATCGCGCCGACGGCGGCAAGGCAGGCAGACCGGGCGAGCCCGGCCAGCCAGGCGTCGCGGGACCGGCCGGTGCGCTGATCCTGCAACGCTTGTAACCGAATCTCTGGCGGCCACGGATCGGCTTCTGACGATCCGTGGTCTGCCCTGAAAACCGCTTACTGCGGCACGCCGTTTTCCCAGCTTTTCCAGTCCTTGATGATCGCCTGAACCAGCGGATTGCCGGTGCGGTACAGGTTTTCCAGCGCCGGTACGAACGCGCCCTGATCAGCGTACTTCAAGAGATTGTCCACTTCGCTGTAGCCCGGATAAGGGCGATCGAAGTCAGAACCTGCGCGGACCACGGCAAGACGATTGACGTCGACCTTGCCAGCCTTGCTCGCCCTGAGCAGCGCTTCGTACGTGGAGTTGTCTTCCTGCTGAGTCGTGCAATACACGCCCTTGTTGTCGGTCAACAGGCGCGTCCAGACTTCCGCCCGCTCGCTCAAACGCGTTCCCGAAAACCACGTGTTGCCCGCCAGCGTATCGCACTGTGTGACCTGCGGCGGCTGGTTGGCAGGCGCGTAAGGATATTTCACCCGCCACGCAGCGGACTCCTTGCTCTCACTGAGCGCGACCTTCTGTGACAGCGCAAAGGCCTTGGCCTGCAGCTTGGGGTTGAGCTCGAAGACTTCGGTCTTGTAGTCCAGCGGCGGTTTCTCGTTCGGCCCTTTGGTGTTGATGCCCAGGTAGCCGGTCGGCCAGTCCTTGGGCACATCACGTGAATCGATTTCCCACTGGGTGCCGAACTCGACCAGATAATGAGCCCAGGCCGTGGTGCCGAGCGTGCCGTGGTGCGGGTTGATACCGGCAATACCCGCGACAATGAAGTAGGTCTTGCGCAGGTCGAATTGGGGCGACAAGGCCAGTGCCAGCGTCGAAGCCGCGGCGTTGGTCTGGCCCATGCCGGTGACTAGCAGGCAGGTGTCCTGATCGTTGCAGCGGATGGTCGGATACTCGGCGGCGAGGCCCGGCACCTCGATCTCTTTGGTCAGGTGCAGGCGGTCGATCCAGTTCTGCGCCTCCGGGGCGAACATGGCAATCAGCATGACCTTGGGCGTGACCGGGGCGGTGGACGCCCAGACGCCCGGGCTGAGCAGGGCAAGCGAGGCGCAGAGGGCGTTGCGAGTGATGCTTTTCATGAGAACTCCTGTAGTCAAAGTCATTGGTCAGAACTGATAACCGACGCCGGCGTAGTAACCCCAGCCGTCCGAGCGGGCGCGGAAGTTGCCTTCGCCGAAATTCAGCTCACTGCCGTCCTGCCAGTTGCCGCCGTTATGAAAGTAACGACCGACGAGCGTGAAGCGCAGGTGAGTGAAGGCGTACAGCAAGACGTTGGTGGCGACCGTCGAGTTGGCGGTACGCGCCGGATCGTCCTTGAGGTCCGAGCCGAAGTCGAAATTGGTGAAACCGATGTAAGTCAGCGATGCGCCGTTGTCGAATTTGGTGATCGGCACGATGTACTTGAGCTGGGCGCGATAGCCGTCCCACGAGTATTCGTTGCTGGCGCCGTAGTTTTCCCACTGGTAGCGGCCATAGAAGTTGGCCGACAGATTGACCCGCGATTTTGTGTCGATGTCGGTGCCGATACCGCTGTAAAGCGTGTTGGCACGGTTGGCCGAATTGCTGCCGTGGTCGTAGATCCAGTCGAAGGCGACGTACCATTCCTTGAAAGGCCCCACGGCCAGGCTGCGTCCTGCCAGATAGTCAATGGAGATGCGCGGCTCGTGCTCCATGAACACCGGCGAGCCATGGTCCCAGACGCCCTTGTCGTTGCGGTTGCCGATGTCGAGGATCTTCGGCACGTCGATATAGCCGTACAGCTCGAACGGGCCTTTGCGGCCGAAGTATTCGTATTCCAAATACACGTCATCGACCGGCTGAGGACCGAAGCTGATGTCCTTGCTGCCGATCAGCGTGAGGTCCTGATTGAACCAGTCGGACAGATACGCGCCTTTGCCTTCCTTGGGCGAAGCAGGCGGGCTGAGGGTCTCGCCTTGCGCGGAGTCCTCGGCTGCGGCAGGTTGCGCCTGCGCCATGGCGCAAGGCAGTGCCAGCGAGGCTGTGAACAACAGAGGGATCAGAAATCCGGGTGACGCGGCGGACTGCTTGGAGGACTGCATCGGTATTGAAACTCCTTTTAACGGCACGTACTACGATTCGCAAACGTTTGCACAGGACGTGCCAAAAGGATTCAACCGGCTGAAAGCCAAGGAATTTCAGGAAATAACGTGACTGATCGGGCAGGATTCTGCCCGCCTGCTGTGCGCGGTGACACGCTGAGTGCCCTGTGATGTTTCGTTTCGCACAGCCAGAGGGTTCGCCCGGTCAGAAACCTGGACGTGCTGCCGCGATCACCACGACCGCGAGCCCGATGATCAGGTTGATGCCGACCAGTCGTCGGATTCTGCCCAGCGCCGCAACACCTTCCGACCACTGCTCGGCTTCCACTGCACGTTGCAGTTCCGGCAACTGCAACGAATGGATACGAAGAAACAGCGCCACCATCACCACGTACAGCCCCATCATGATCTGCACGTAGCGGGGCGCGGTTTCAAAGCTGGTGAAGTTCAGCTGAATCATCCCGATACCCGTGATCGGCAGCACAATGACGGCCGCCCAGACCCAGACAAAGAACCGTGGAAACACCTGGACCCACACTTTCAGGCGAGACGGCCCTTCAAGTGCTGCAATGACGGCTGGGCGCAATACTATCCATGCGAAAAACATCCCGCCAACCCAGACCAGAGCAGCCAGCAGATGCAACGTATAGACAGTGGAAAATGCGGTCATCGGGTACTCCGTTCTGCGCGGATGGATTTAGCGCGCTATGATAGCGCCCACTCAGAACTACTGAAAATTTATCCAGCCTTTTTTGCCGTGCCCCCGAACCGAAGCCAATGATCAGTACCGAACTCAAATCCCAGATCCAGGGCGCTTACTCGCGTTTCCTCGAAGCCAAAAGCCTCAAGCCACGTTATGGCCAGCGATTGATGATCGCCGAAGTCGCCAAGGTACTGGGGGATATCGATACCGATGAGGAAGGACGGCGCTCGGGCGATCCGGCCGTGGTCGCCGTGGAAGCGGGCACCGGTACAGGCAAGACCGTGGCCTACGCCATTGCGTCGATCCCGACGGCCAAGGCGGCGGGTAAACGCCTGGTGATCGCCACCGCAACCGTCGCGCTGCAGGAGCAGATCGTCTACAAGGACCTGCCGGACCTGATGCGCAACAGCGGCTTGAACTTCACCTTCGCGCTGGCCAAGGGGCGTGGCCGTTACATGTGCCTGTCCAAGCTTGACATGCTGCTGCAGGAAAGCGACGCCACCAACGCGACCGCGCAACTGTTCGAGGAAGAAGGCTTCAAGATCGAAGTCGATGAAGCCAGCCAGAAACTGTTCACCAGCATGTTGCAGAAGCTGGCGGGCAACAAATGGGACGGCGACCGCGACAGCTGGCCGCAGGAACTGGCCGATCAGGACTGGGCGCGCCTCACCACCGATCACAGCCAGTGCACCAACCGGCATTGCCCCAACTTTCAGCAATGCGCTTTCTATAAGGCGCGTGAGGGCATGGGCAAGGTCGATGTGATCGTCACCAACCACGACATGGTGCTGGCCGACCTTGCCCTGGGCGGCGGCGCGGTATTGCCGGACCCGCGTGACACGCTGTACGTGTTCGACGAAGGCCATCACCTGCCGGACAAGGCCATCGGCCATTTCGCGCATTACACCCGTCTGCGCTCCACGGCCGACTGGCTGGAGCAGACCGCCAAGAACCTTGCCAAGCTGCTCGCCCAGCATCCGTTGCCGGGCGACCTGGGCAAGTTGATCGAGCAGGTGCCGGAACTGGCCCGCGAGATCAAGGGCCACCAGCAATTCATGTTCGGCGCCTGCGAGCAACTGGCCGATTTCCGCGCCGGTGAAGACATGCAGGGCCGCGAGCGTCCGCGTCATCGCTTTGTCGGCGGCGTCATTCCCGAGCACATCCGCGAGATGGGCATCGAACTCAAGAAAGGCTTCGCCCGCCTGGACGATCTGTTTACCCGCTTGACCGATCTGCTCAAGGAAGGCATGGACGGCGAGGTCAACATCGGCATCGCCAGCCATCAGGCCGAAGAGTGGTATCCGCTGTTCGGCAGCCTGCTGGCCCGCGCCCATGGCAACTGGGAGTTGTGGACAGCCTTTACCGCTGAAGACCCGGAAGACAGCCCGCCGATGGCCCGCTGGCTGACGCTGGCCGACAGTGGTGCGTTGTTCGACATCGAGGTTAATGCCAGCCCGATCCTGGCGGCGGAGATGCTGCGTCGTAACCTGTGGAACATCGCCTACGGTGCGCTCGTCACCTCGGCCACCCTGACCGCGCTGGGCAAGTTCGATCGTTACCGTATGCGTGCCGGCCTGCCGAAAGGCGCGGTTACGGCGGTTGTACCGAGCCCGTTTCACCATGCCGATGCCGGTGTGCTGCGCGTGCCGGACCTCAAGGCCGACCCGCGTGATGCGGTCGCCCATACCGCAGCGATCATCCGTGACCTGCCGGGGCTGGTGGAAGGCTCGCGCGGCACGCTGGTGCTGTTCTCTTCGCGCAAACAGATGCAGGACGTGTTCGACGGACTGGATCGCGACTGGCGCAAGCAGGTGTTCATTCAGGGCAACCTGTCGAAGCAGGAAACCCTGAACAAGCACAAGGCACGGGTCGACAGTGGCGAGTCCAGCGTCCTGTTCGGGCTGGCCAGCTTTGCCGAGGGCGTGGACTTGCCCGGCGCGTATTGCGAGCACGTGGTCATCGCCAAGATTCCGTTCGCAGTCCCCGATGATCCGGTTGAAGCGGCACTGGCCGAATGGATCGAGGCGCGTGGCGGCAATCCGTTCATGGAGATTGCCGTGCCGGATGCGTCCCTGCGTCTGGTCCAGGCTTGCGGGCGCCTGCTGCGCACCGAAGAAGACCGCGGCACCATCACACTACTGGACCGCCGCGTCGTGACTCAGCGTTACGGCAAGGCGATCCTCAATGCGTTGCCGCCGTTTCATCGGGAAATCTCCTGAGTACGCGCCAAGCCTGACTCTTGTCATACAGCACATAACCCACTGAATAAAAGACTGTTTTTTGTGGATTTGCGCAAGAGCATCAGAAGGGATGAGTCAGCGACAGCAGTTCCCAAAACGGTCAATCGCTGGAACAATATGCGCCCATTCGGGTGGCCGTATTCAAGGCCTCCAGCGACATTCAGGAGTCAGCGGTTTTGCAGATCCAGGGTCATTTCGAACTTCAATTCGAAGCAGTGCGTGAAGCCTTTGCGGCGCTCTTTGAGGATCCTCAGGAGCGCGGCGCTGCGCTATGCATCCAAGTCGGCGGGCAGACGGTCGTCGATCTCTGGGCAGGCACCGCCGACAAGGACGGCGCTGAAGCTTGGCACACCGATACCATCGCCAACCTGTTCTCCTGCACCAAGACTTTTGCCAGCGTTGCCGTTCTGCAACTCGTTGAAGAGGGCAAGCTGAAACTTGACGAGCCCGTCTCCAGACTCTGGCCCGAGTTCGCCGCGGCGGGCAAGGAATCGATCACCTTGCGCCAGTTGCTCTGCCATCAGGCAGCGCTGCCTGCGATTCGCGGACAACTCCCGGCAGAAGCCCTTTACGAATGGGACACCATGACCTCGGCCCTGGCGGCAGAAGAGCCCTGGTGGACGCCCGGTCAGGGCCACGGCTACGCCGCCATCACCTATGGCTGGCTTATCGGCGAGATGTTGCGCCGCGCCGATGGTCGCGGTCCTGGCGAATCCATTGTGGCGCGGGTAGCGCGGCCTCTGGGGCTGGATTTTCATGTGGGGCTGGCCGATGACCAGTTCCATCGCGTGGCGCACATCGCCCGCGGCAAAGGCAATGTCGGCGACGATGCGGCCCAGCGTGTGCTGCAGGCGACAATGCGTGAGCCTGCCTCTATCACGGCAAAGGCGTTCACCAACCCACCGTCGATCCTGACCAGCACCAACAAGCCGGAATGGCGTCGCATGCAGCAACCTGCCGCCAACGGCCATGGCAACGCCCGCAGTCTGGCGGGCTTTTATAACGGTCTGCTGGACGGAAGCCTGCTGGAAGCCGAGTTGCTCAATGAGCTGACGCGGGAGCACAGTCTCGGCCAGGACAAGACCCTGCTGACCTCGACCCGATTCGGTCTGGGTTGCATGCTGGACCAGCCGACCGTGGCCAACGCCACCTTCGCTCTGGGCCCGAAAGCATTTGGCCATCCGGGCGCGGGCGGTTCGGTGGGCTTTGCCGACCCCGATTACGAGGTGGCGTTTGGCTTCGTTACCAACACCCTCGGGCCCTACATTCTCATGGATCCCCGCGCCCAGAAACTGGTCAGGACGTTACGTGAGTGTTTGCAGTAAGTTTCGTCTATAAGTGTTTGTTTCATACCGACTGTCAGTTAAACGGGGTATAACGGGTCCGTATGACGGTTTCTCTTTCCACCTGTAACTTCATGCGTGTTATACGGACGTAACAACGTTCCTTCTGTCTGATCAAAAACTGTTGTGGGTCATCCATGTCGTCCAATAAAAGCCTCGTTCTCGCTCTGTGCATCGCTGTCACCGGCTGTGCTCAAACTCCACAATCCGATTCTGCTGCAACTGACGGCCATTGGTGGCAGTTCGGTTCGGGCAGTGCCGCAGACGATGTCTCCGCAAAGGCTCCAGCTCCAGGCCCTGCGCCTGCAGCGCCGGTCGCCAAGGTTGCTGAAAAGCCAGCCCCGGCTGCCGATGCGCAGAGCGCCAACCCTTGGTACTGGCCGTTTGGCTCGGACGACAAGGCGGCAGCAAAGCCTGACGCAGTCGCCAGCAAGCCTGCAGACAAGCCAGCGGCCCCTGCTCTGGTTGCCAAGACTGAAACCGACACCAAGTGGTGGTGGCCTTTCCCAAGTTCCGACGCTAAAAAAGACGAGCCGAAAGCCGCTCCGATGCCCGATCCGAAAGTGACCAAGGCCTGGCTGGACGAATACGAGCCTCGCGTCCGTGCGGCCATCAAGGACACCCCGTTTGAACTGGAACGTCGCGAAGACCTGCTGGCAATCACTGCGCCGGTAGACAGCTCGTTCAACCCGGATCGCCCGGCGATGCTGCTGCCGGTCACACTGGGTCCGATCACGCGTCTGGCCAAGGCCGTTGAAGGCGACAAGAAAACGGCCGTGCTGATTCTGGGGCACGCTGACACTTCGGGTCCTACCGAAGCCAACCAGAAAATCAGCCAGGAGCGCGCCCAGTCGGTTGCCGCGATCTTCCGCCTCAGCGGTCTTGAGCGTCAGCGCCTGAGCCAGCGTGGCATGGGTGCCGTGATGCCGCGTGCGGCCAATGACAGCGCGCAGGGTCGTGCACTGAACCGTCGCGTCGAGATCCTGATGACGCCGCAGGACACCATGGTCGCCCTGATGAGCCGTTACGCACTGCCGCCGGTTGCTCCGACCATGGTCGCAACCCAGGACGTCAAGCCTGTCGTGCCTGCTCCAGTTCCGGCCAAGAAAGCGGCTGTGGCGAAGAAAGACACGGCTAAGAAAGCTGCACCGGCCAAGGCGAAAGCCACCACAGCCAAAAAAGCCGCTCCGGCGAAGTCCACCGCAGCAGCCAAAAAGCCTGCCGCCAAGACGCCGGCCAAGGACGCAGCAGCGAAGAAGACTGACGCCCAGGCCAGCAACTGATTGCAGGTAACTTCTGAGCGTTCCCGCGTTCGCGTGGGAACGCTTCTGCAGACGCATCGCGTCTGATCTGACTCGGGGCATTCGCTCACCATTCAGTGGTCAGATAATCCAGCCGCAACAACAGGAATCACACCATGACCCAGACTCTGGCTGACATGCGCCGTGACTACACCCGTGACGGTCTGACCGAAGCGCAGTCACCGGACGAGCCGTTTGCGTTGTTTCACCAATGGTTCGCCGAGGCGGTGAAAACCGAACAGCCTCCGGTTGAGGCCAACGCCATGACCCTGGCGACGGTTGACGAGGAGGGGCGTCCGCATTGCCGGGTGCTGCTGCTCAAAGGGCTGGACACACAAGGTTTCACATTCTTCACCAACTACGACAGCGCCAAGGGCCAGCAGCTCGCTGCACGTCCGTTCGCGGCAATGACCTTTTTCTGGCCAACGCTGGAGCGTCAGGTGCGTATCGAAGGGCGAGTGGTGAAGGTCACTGCGCAGGAGTCGGACGCCTATTATCAGGTCCGGCCGCTGGGCAGCCGTCTCGGGGCCTGGGCCTCGCCGCAGAGCCGGGTGATCGCCGACCGGGAAGAGCTTGAAGGCCTGATCAAACAGACTGAGCAACGATTTCTCGATAGCGCGCCTCACTGCCCCGAGCATTGGGGCGGCTATCGTCTTCTGCCGGAGCGAATCGAGTTCTGGCAGGGACGTTCGAGTCGCCTCCACGACCGTTTGAACTATCGTTCAGTTGACGGGCAATGGACACGTGAGCGTCTCGCGCCCTGATTGAATTATTTGCCTGTCGGGTCGTCTGAGCGTTACATGGGTTGTCGCTGTATGGCGCCTGAATGAATATAAATTGCGGAACCTGGGCCGTGACAGCGTCGATGTCGGGTAGTCTAATGGCCACTAGTTCCTCTGGAGATACCTTTTATGCGCAAGTCTGCTCTTCTGGTCGCTTCGTTCACTGCCATGGCGTTGACGATGGGCGGCTGTACCTCGAACCTCACCGGTGATTCCTATTCCCGTGACGAGGCGCGTACCGTACAGAACGTTCGTCTGGGCACCGTTGAATCCCTGCGTCCGGTGAAAATCGAAGGTACCAAGACCCCGATCGGCGCAGGTGCCGGTGCGATCGTTGGTGGTGTGGGCGGCAGCGCAATTGGTGGTGGTCGCGGCAGCGTGGTGGCCGCCGTGATCGGTGCGGTTGCCGGTGGTCTGCTCGGTTCCGCTACCGAGGAAGGTCTGACACGTACTCAGGGTGTCGAGATCACGGTTCGTGAAGACGACGGCAGCATGCGTGCCTATGTGCAGCAGGTCGAGGAAAACGAGATTTTCCGGGTCGGCGAGCGTGTACGCATCATGACCGTCAACGGCACGAGCCGCGTGACACACTGATCCGCGTTGCGAATCAACGAAACCCCGAGCCGAAATGCTCGGGGTTTTTCGTTTCAGAACGACTGTTTTTCAGCGCTTCGGCGTCGCCCTGCAGGCGAGGACCATCACGCCGTAGCCAATGATGGCCGACAGTATCGATCCAGTCAGAATGCCCATGCGATCTTCTCCCGCATACGCGCTGACCCCTGGCTCGAACGCCAGTGAGCCGACGAACAGGCTCATGGTGAAGCCGATACCGCACAGGATCGAAACCCCCAGTACATGGCCCCAGTTGGCGTCCTTTGGCAGCGACGCCATGCGCGTCTTGACCGCCAGCCAGGTGAGCCCGAACACCCCCAGCGTCTTGCCCAGCAGCAGGCCTGCGGCGATGCCCAGCGGGACCGGGTGGGTAAAGCTTTCCATGGTCACACCGGCCAGCGACACACCGGCGTTGGCGAATGCAAACAACGGCAGGATGCCGTACGCAACCCACGGATGCAGGCCGTGCTCCAGGGTCAGCAAGGGAGATGACTTGCTGCTCGTGCGCAATGGAATGCAGAACGCCAGCACCACACCTGCAAGCGTCGCGTGAACACCGCTTTTCAGGACACAGACCCAGAGCACCAGTCCAACCAGCAGATAAGGCGCAAGCCTGCTCACGCCGGATCGGTTCATCGCAATCAACGCAATGATCGATACAGCCGCCAGTATCAGCGACAGTTGTGACAGCTCGCCGGAGTACACCAGCGCGATAACGATGATAGCGCCCAGATCATCGATGATCGCCAGCGTCATCAGAAACAGCTTCAGCGAAACCGGCACACGCTTGCCGAGCAGCGCGAGCACACCCAGTGCGAACGCGATATCGGTCGCCATCGGAATGGCCCAGCCATTGAGGGCTTCGGCGTTGCCTGTATTCAGTGCGATATAAATCAGCGCCGGAACCACCATGCCGCCGATAGCCGCAGCGCCGGGCAATACGATCTGCGAGGGTTTGGAAAGATGCCCCTCCAGCACTTCGCGTTTGACCTCAAGGCCGATGACCAGAAAGAACAGGGCCATCAGCCCGTCGTTGATCCACAGCAACAAGGGCTTGGCAATGTGCAGGGCGCCGATCCGGGCTTCTACCGGTGTTTCCAGAAAGGCGTTATACAGCCAGGAAAGCGGCGAGTTATTGATAATGAGCGCAAGGGCAGCAGCTGCAATCAACAGCAAGCCTCCCGCTGCTTCAAGCTGAAAAAAGCGTGTAATGGTATTCCGCATGGGCGCGACCATTCTCCGTCTACGGTAAAAAGGACCGACACCCTAACCCGTTGATTGGAGAGTTAAAACAAAAGTTATATTCGTTTTTGTTATAAATACGACAGTTCGTAACGCGATAAAAATAAAGCGTAAGTTGTGTTGCTAATTAATTAAAAATTATCGGTTTATTGCGTAGGAAGTTTCTGAAATGCGTATGTTTTGATTGTCGAATTGTAACTTTATAAGTTGTTGAAACCGATTGATCACGGACGCTTGCATGGCAAGGCGTCCGTGACCCCGGTCCAAGGGTTTCAGCCCTCGATGCCCAACATGTCCCGTACCAGCGCTTCGGCAATGCGGATGCCGTCCACGCCAGCGGACAGAATGCCACCTGCGTAACCCGCGCCTTCCCCGGCCGGGTAAAGGCCCTTGGTGTTGAGGCTCTGCATATTCGGACCACGCGTGATGCGCAGCGGTGCCGATGTGCGGGTTTCGATGCCGGTCAGTACCGCGTCGTGCAGCGAGAAGCCTTTGATCTGCTTGTCGAAGGCTGGCAGTGCTTCACGAATAGCTTCAATGGCAAAGGCGGGCAGCGCCTCGGCCAGATCCACCAGCTTCACGCCCGGTTTGTACGAAGGCTCGACGCTGCCCAGCGCTGTGGACGCCTTGCCCGCGATGAAGTCGCCGACCAGTTGCGCAGGGGCTTCGTAGGTGCTGCCGCCCAACAGATAAGCGTGAGATTCCAGGCGCTCCTGCAGTTCGATACCGGCCAGCGGGCTGCCCGGGAAATCCTGCTCCGGCGTGATGCCAACCACGATGCCCGAGTTGGCGTTGCGCTCGTTGCGCGAGTACTGGCTCATGCCGTTGGTGACGACACGGTTCGGCTCGGACGTCGCCGCGACCACCGTGCCGCCAGGGCACATGCAGAAACTGTAGACTGAACGGCCATTGCTGGCGTGGTGCACCAGCTTGTAGTCGGCAGCACCTAGTTTCGGGTGACCGGCGTACTTGCCCAGGCGGGCGCGGTCGATCAACGATTGCGGGTGTTCGATACGGAAGCCCACCGAAAACGGCTTGGCCTCCATGAACACGTCACGGCTATGCAGCATGCGGAACGTGTCGCGGGCGCTGTGGCCCAGGGCGAGAATCACGTGACGCGACGCGATCTGCTCACCACCGTCCAGCACAACGCCATTCAACTGGCCGTCTTCGATCATCAGATCAGTGACGCGCTGCTGGAAGCGTACTTCGCCGCCCAGCGCCTCGATCTGATGACGCATGTGTTCAACCACGCCGGTCAGGCGGAAGGTGCCGATGTGCGGTTTGCTGACGTAGAGAATCTCTTCCGGCGCGCCAGCCTTCACGAACTCGTGCAGCACCTTGCGGCCATGAAAGTACGGGTCCTTGATCTGGCTGTAGAGCTTGCCGTCGGAGAACGTACCTGCGCCGCCTTCGCCAAACTGGACGTTGGACTCCGGGTTCAGGACGTTCTTGCGCCACAGGCCCCAGGTGTCCTTGGTGCGCTGACGCACTTCCTTGCCGCGCTCGAGAATGATCGGCTTGAAGCCCATCTGCGCCAGCAATAGGCCTGCGAAAATCCCGCAAGGACCGAAGCCGACGACGATCGGCCGTTCGGTCAAACCTTCCGGCGCATGGCCGACCACCTTGTAGCTAACGTCGGGCGCCGGGCCCACGTGGCGGTCGTTGGCGAATTTGCGCAACAGCGCTTCTTCGTCACTCACTTGAAAGTCGATGGTGTAGATGAAGCACAGTTCGGAGGACTTCTTGCGCGCATCGTAGCTGCGCTTGAACAGGGTGAAGTCCAGCAGTTCGCTGCTGTCGATACCCAGGCGCTGCAGCAGGGCAGGGCGCAGGTCTTCGTCCGGGTGATCGATCGGCAGTTTGAGTTCGGTGATTCGTAACATTAAGGGGTCCAGTTTTCGGGCCGCAGGTTCAGCCCGACAGCACTACAAGAACCGGCGATTATAAGCGCTGAACCCCATTGGCGGCGAGTCGAGGTGTGCAGTCCTGGCAACCATGGGTGCCATCGGTCGCCAAAACCCTGCCTCGGGATGGATCAGTCGTCCCGCGAGCCGCCGTAATAGCCGCAGCCACGTTGGGCCTGACCGTTGAGACGCAGCTCGGCGGTGAGGTGTTGCACCGAACCGTTGACGCTGTCGACGCAGCGCTGAGGGGCGACCCACAGTTCAATGCGTTGGTTGTTGGCTTCGCTGCTGACACTGAAGCTGCCATCCGGCAGTTGCTCTTCAAGGTACGGTACGGCAAGCGGCGGCTGCCCCTCACGCTCCAGAACCATGCCCTTGCCACTGACGTTGACGTTCCACGCAGGCTTGTTGCCATTGACGTGCAGGGTCAGGCGTTTGAAGTTGAGGTCGTCGCAGGACTGGCCGGGACGTTCGACCCGATAAACCTGATGCAGGTCCAGCTGGCCGTCACTGTTGGCGGCCTTGCTGGCAGCGAACGAGCCGCGAAGGTCCGCAAAGACACGCCCCTTGCTGTCGGCCAGGCTCGCGGCTTCCTGCAGGAGGCCGGTGTCATTGCGGTCCTTGACCACGTAGCGACGCTGCTCGTTGCACGGCTTGAACATCAGCTGCCCGTTCTCGCCAGTCAGGTCGCCCTGCATGCGGATCATGCCCGCCGTCGAGACTTTCGGTGTGTCGGTCTTGATGCCAAGCATCTGGCAGCCGGCGAACAACGGCAGAAGGGCGAATACAAGGACGGAACGAGCAGCGAACATTGGGCGGGTCTCCAGACAGGTGCCGCCACGTTACGCAGACTGATGCCGCATCACAAGACCTGATACGTCTGTCCGGTGTGCAGGCCTTCCACGCTTTTGGCATAGGCCAGCGCCACATCTGCGACGGGAACAGGTTTGAAGCCTCTGAAGTAGGCACCGTACTTGCCCATCGATTCGAGCAGTACGGTGGGGCTGACCGAGTTCACGCGCATGCCACGCGGCAATTCGATGGCTGCGGCGCGCACGAAGGCATCGATGGCACCATTGACCAGACTGGCTGAAACGCCGGAAAGAATCGGCTCCTGGCTCAGGATGCCCGAGGTGAAGGTGAACGACGCGCCATCGTTGGCGTATGCCTTGCCGATCAGCAGCAGGTTGACCTGGCCCATGAGTTTGTCCTGAAGACCCAGGGCGAAATCGGCTTCGGACATGTCCGCCAGCGGCACGAATTTCACGCTGCCCGCCGCGCAAATCAGCGCGTCGAAGCTCCCCACGCGTTCAAACAGGGCACGGATCGAGGCGCTGTCGCTGATATCAACGCGTTCGTCGCCGCTGTTGCGGCCTATGCGCACAATCTCATGCCGTGAGCCGAGTTCGCGTTCAATTGCCGAGCCCACGGTTCCGCTTGCGCCAATCAACAGGATTTTCATTGCGTTGCTCCACAGGGATCAAAGGAGCCGCCAGTGTAGAAAGCCGTATATCCTTCGATAAAGATGCCAATTGGAAACCTTTGGTTCTCACAGGGAAACAATCCATGAGCGAGATGGAAGATCTGGCTGCCTTTGCCGTACTGATCGAAGCGGGCAGTTTTACGGCGGCTGCGGAGCGCCTGGGTTGCAGCAAGGGACGCCTTTCAAAGCGGATTTCCCAACTGGAAAAGACCTACGGTGTCCAGTTGTTGCACCGCACCACTCGAACCTTGAGTCTGACCTCGGCCGGGTCCGCGTTGTTGCCCCAGGCTCGGCAGTTGATTGCGCACACGGAAAGGGCGCGCAGCATTGTGGCGTTGATGCGTGACGAGATGGTCGGTGAGGTGCGTATCACCACGCCGGTTTCGTTGGGAGAAACTTTTTTCGACGGCTTGTTGATGGAGTTTTACGAGACCTATCCGCAGGTCAAGATCGAGCTCGAACTGAGTAACAGCGTGCGCGATTTGCGGCGCGACGGTTTCGATCTGGCGGTTCGCTCAAAGGTCGCCAGCGATGAGCGGCTGGTGGCCAGACCTTTAATCGCAATGCAGGAACTGACCTGCGCCAGCACGCGGTATCTGGACGAGCATGGCTGGCCACAAACCCCTGAGGGCCTTGCGAAGCATCAATGCCTGATCAACAGCCATTACAGCGAGCGTTACCAGTGGCTTTACCATCAGAATCACGAGTTGACCCGTGTGCAGATTGACGGTCCCTTTGCCAGCAATCACTACAGCCTGCTGAAAAAGGCGGCGCTGGCCGGTGCGGGTGTCGCACGGCTGCCGTCCTATATGGTGCACAGGGAAATCAATGAAGGACGCTTGCACTGGCTGCTCAAGGATTACCAGACGGCAACCACGCCGATGTTTCTGGTTCACCTCTTCGAAGGCGAAGTACCGAGGCGAGTGCAGGTGCTGGCAGATTATCTGGTGGGCTGGTTCGAGCGCAGCGGCTCTGCGCTGGAGCGTCTGGCGTGAGTGAAGGAAGGCATGCCCACGCAGGCGCGTCTGATCGTTACCACGCTCTGCGCTCATCGTTATACACAAGTCTGTCAAACACTGATGATCGTGCCCATCGCTCTGCGTGGGCACGATCAGTGTCGAGATGAGCGCACGATCATGGCGCATCTCGCTAGCCGCCCAGATAGGCGTCCCGCACTTTTGGATCGACCAGCAGTTCTTCACCGGTGCCCTGCATCACCACGCGACCGTTCTCCAGTACATAGGCGCGGTCGGCGATTTTCAGGGCCTGGTTCGCGTTCTGCTCGACCAGAAACACGGTCACGCCATCACGTCGCAGTTGTTCGACGATCTCGAAAATCTGCTGAATGATGATCGGTGCCAGACCCAGCGATGGTTCGTCCAGCAACAGCAGCTTGGGCTTGCTCATCAGCGCACGGCCGATGGCGAGCATTTGCTGTTCGCCGCCGGACATGGTGCCGCCGCGCTGTGTGAAGCGTTCCTTGAGGCGCGGGAACAGGTGCAGGACCTTGTCCATCTGTTCCTGATAATCATCCTTCTCGGTGAAGAAACCGCCCATGGCCAGGTTTTCTTCGACGGTCAGGCGTGCGAACACGCGGCGGCCTTCAGGCACTACCGCGATGCTCTTGCGCATGATCACCGACGATTCCTGGCCGACTAGTTCCTCGCCCATGTAACGGATGCTGCCGCTGTGCGCGCGCGGCGAGCCGCACAGGGTCATCAGCAGAGTGGATTTACCGGCACCGTTGGCGCCGATCAGGGTAACGATCTCGCCCTGACGGACTTCCACGTTGACGCTGTGCAGCGCTTGGATCTTGCCGTAGAAGGTGGAAACGTTTTCGAACTGCAGCATTTACGCTTCCCCCAGGTAGGCTTTGATCACTTCAGGATTGTCACGAATCTGTTCCGGCGTACCGTCGGCCAGTGGCGTGCCCTGATTGATCACTACGATGTGGTCGGAAATGCTCATCACCAGCTTCATGTCATGCTCGATCAGCAACACTGTGGCGTTGTGTTCATTACGCAACACGCCGATCAGCGCTTTCAGGTCTTCGGTTTCCCGCGGGTTCAGGCCGGCTGCCGGTTCGTCCAGCATGAGAATGCGCGGTCGCGTCATCATGCAGCGGGCAATTTCCAGGCGGCGTTGCTGACCGTAGGCCAGTGTCCCGGCCGGGCGGTTGGCGAATTCTTTCAGGTTGACGGCTTCCAACCAGTGCTCGGCGTAGTCCATGGCTTCGCGTTCGCTGCGGCGAAAGGCCGGGGTCTTGAACAGGCCGGACAGGAAGTTGGTGTTCAGGTGACGATGCTGGGCGACCAGCAGGTTCTCGACGGCGGTCATTTCCTTGAACAGACGCACGTTCTGGAACGTGCGCACCACACCCTTGCGCGCGATCTGGTGACCGGCCAGGCCCTGGATCGGCTCGCCGTCCAGCAGAATGGTCCCGCCGCTGGGTTTGTAGAAACCTGTCAGGCAGTTGAAGACAGTGGTCTTGCCCGCGCCGTTGGGGCCGATCATCGAGACGACCTGCTTTTCATGAACGGTCAGGGCGACGCCATTGACCGCCAGCAGACCGCCGAAGCGCATGCTCAGGTTTGTGGCTTGCAGAAGAGGCTGTTTCATTTGGCCGCCTCCGCTTTCAACTTCATGACAGGTCGTTGCATCGGCAGGAAACCTTGAGGACGCCAGATCATCATCAGCACCATCAGGGCACCGAACATCAACATGCGGTAATCGCTGAACTCACGCATCAGTTCAGGCAGCAGGATCATTACGATGGCGGCGAGAATAACGCCCAGCTGGGAACCCATGCCGCCGAGCACCACGATGGCCAGAATGATTGCCGACTCGATGAAGGTGAAGGACTCCGGCGTCACCAGACCCTGACGGGCGGCGAAGAAGCTGCCTGCGAAGCCGGCGAACGCTGCACCCAGCGTAAAGGCCGAGAGCTTGATCACGGTCGGATTCAGACCCAGGGCACGGCAGGCGATTTCGTCTTCGCGCAAGGCTTCCCAGGCACGGCCGATCGGCATGCGCAGCAGGCGGTTGATGACGAACAGTGCCGCCAGCGCCAGCAGCAGGGCAATCAGGTACAGAAAGATCACCTTGCTGATCGGGTTGTAGTCCAAACCGAAATACTGGTGGAACGTCTGCGCACCTTCGGCGGCACGGCGTTCGAAGCTCAGGCCGAACAGGGTCGGCTTCTCGATGTTGCTGATACCGTTGGGGCCGCCGGTGATGTCGGTCAGGTTGCGCAGGAAGATCCGGATGATCTCGCCGAACCCGAGCGTCACGATGGCCAGATAGTCGCCCCTCAGCCGCAGGACCGGGAAGCCCAGCAGGAAGCCGAACAGCGCCGCCAGCAGACCGGCCAGCGGCAGGCATTCCCAGAAGCTCAGGCCGAAGTAGTGCGACAGCAACGCGTAACCGTAGGCACCGACTGCGTAGAAACCGACATAACCCAGGTCCAGCAGGCCGGCGAGGCCAACCACGATGTTCAAACCCAGGCCCAGCATCACGTAGATCAGGATCAGCGTCGCGATGTCCACAGCGCCGCGCGAGCCAAAGAACGGCCAGACGAACGCCAGCACGATCAGGGCGGCAAGGCCCCAGCGCTGGGTGCTCGGTTGGGTCATGAAGTCGCTGGTTTTCTTCGAGATCAATGGAGCGCGTTCACCCCGGCGCAGGCCGCTGATTTTCTCGGCGAACAGTACGCGCAGAAACAACAGGACCGAGCAGATCGCGATAATGGTCAGGGTCATGGAGCTGGCGTTCTGCACTTGCAGGGTCACGCCGGAAAAGGCCAGTTTCAGGCCGAACACCGGGTAGGCAACGGCCCACACCAGCGCAGCGCTGAACAGCGCCTGTTTGAAGGACTTGCTCATACTTTCTCAACCTCCGGACGACCCAGAATGCCGGTCGGGCGGAACAGCAGCACCAGGACCAACAGGCCGAAGGCCACGACGTCCTTGTACTG
>Ga0265798_10000216_pt1 | contig 105956 bp, 97 predicted proteins | sample P3T30metagenome_FD_192430 | JGI IMG/M metagenome (GOLD analysis project Ga0265798, IMG submission 192430) | Plant litter microbial communities from East Loma Ridge, Irvine, California - P3 T30 | ecosystem: Environmental > Terrestrial > Plant litter > Unclassified | place: USA: California... | reverse complement strand
CTTCTTCTACACAGCGAAGTTTAAATTCATAGCTGTATTTGACTTTTCTTTCCATAAAAATGCCCCCAAATAGTGTCTAACTTTTTGGGGGCAGTTCATAAAGGGTGCTTTTTTATTACATCATCATGCACTTTATGCACTTAGTGCCTTAACTATAGCTTGTTCAGCTTCCAGAGCGTTAGAAAGCTTTGCATATTTTAAGGCAGTAAGGCCACTATCATTTATGACCTTAACATTAGCGCCATTTTTTAGTAAAAGATCGATAATTTCTACCTGGTTATAGCGGGCAGCAATCATTAGCGGTGTTAATCCGTTAGATTTTTCGTTAACATCGGCTCCATACTCTATAAACTTCTTTACAGCATCTAAATCGCCTTTTGCAACCGCAGCAGCAAGCGGTGTAGTGTTTTTGTATTTAGTGACTAACCCAAATGTAGAAACAAGGGACCCGCTTGCCGTGGCTGTGGCTACATTGCTAAACAATGCTATTGAGGCAAAACTTAAATAAATGATTGATTTTTTCATGATGACTATTTTTTAATGATTTGATGATGGTATTGCGCTACATAAACGTACTAAATAGCCAGGCGCTTAGTAGTTTGTTTTTTGTTTAGGGCTATAGAACTATTTTCTTTGTTAATCATAGATATGGCGGCATGGGCGTTGCTAAGTTGGGCGTACTTTAATGCATTGAAACCTTTAGCATTTTTTTCCTGCAGGCTGGCGCCATTAGCTATAAGCAAATTCATAATTTCCACTTGGTTGTAACGGGCTGCAAGCATTAGCGGAGTCATATCGTTAGAGCGTTCGTTTACATTTGTTCCATAAGCTATGAACGCTTTAACAGATGCTACATCTCCCTTAGCAATTGCTGCTGCAAGAGGGGTCGCGGTAATTTCCTGATTTAAAACAATTGGGGTTGATGGCGCAATTGCTGATGCAACGGCTACGTTACTAAATGCTACTAATACAAGACCTAAATAAATGATTGATTTTTTCATGATAACTGATTGATTGATAATAATTGATGATTGATTGGTGTTGGAATGCAAAACCCTACCCGCCTAACTGGCCGGAAAAATTCACTAATAATAAAAGGGGTTTTAGTTATGCTTTTGCTGCAGCACTAAGAGCTTCAGCAGCTGCTGCAGCATTGCTAAGCTTCGCATATTTAAGTGCATTAAAGCTTTTACTGTTGGTTACTTTAACGCTGGCCCCGTTTTGTAAAAGCAGATTGATTATTGCTACCTGGTTGTAACGGGCCGCAAGCATAAGCGGTGTCATGTCGTTAGATTTCTCGTTAATGTCTGCGCCATAGCTTATAAAAGCTTTTACAGATGTAACGTCGCCTTTGGCTATCGCAACGGCAAGAGGAGTTGCATTTGAGTATTCGTTTCTTATCGGAGCGGTTGATGAAGCCGAAACGGGAGAAGCCATTGCTACGTTACTAAATATTGTTAATGCAAGGCCTAAATAAATGATTGATTTTTTCATGATACTGATTGATTTGATGATTGTTGATAATTGATGATTGATTGGTGCTGGAATGCAGACTCCCTGCCCGCCTAACTGGCCGGAAAAAATACTGATGATAAATGGTGTTTTAGTTATGCTTTTGCTGCAGCACTAAGAGCATCAGCAGCTGCTGCAGCATTGCTAAGCTTCGCATACTTAAGTGCGTTAAAGCCCTTGCTGTTTGTTACCTTAACACTCGCCCCGTTTTGTAAAAGCAGATTGATTATTTCTACCTGGTTGTAACGGGCCGCAAGCATAAGCGGTGTCATGTCGTTAGACTTCTCGTTAATGTCTGCGCCGTAGCTTATAAAAGCTTTTACAGATGTAAGGTCGCCTTTGGCTATTGCAACGGCAAGAGGGGTTGCATTGCCGTATTCATTTTTTATCGGAGCGGTTGATGAACCCGAAACCGGAGGAGCCATTGCTACGTTACTAAAGATTATTAATGCAAGGCCTAAATAAATGATTGATTTTTTCATGATGATTGTGATTGATGATGATACTATATTTGCTGATTAGGCAATTAAATAAATGTTTTTTGATTGATGATTGATTGGTTGCTTTATTAAGAGCGTACTGACTATTGATTTGAATATTGATGATTGATGCGTTTAAAGTAATAGACGACTACCAACAAGTAAAGGTTACAGTGAAAGTTTATTTTAACATTTATTTAACAATATTAATCTTGTTATGCTCGCATATAATTTAGCTGAAAATCCTAGCGTTTTTAAGACGTAAGGACTGATAAATTTCATCAACTCACTCTGAAAGATAATTTTAAAAAAAACTGTAACAAGATTCAAATAAGGTGAATTATTAGCGAAAGTGAGTTATTTTGGAACATTTAACTCATTGTAATTATTACCACACCACAAATAGAATAATGGTGGCGTGTCACCTCCCTACTATCCGATATAGGCTTTAACCGTATCTGATAAGAAAGATTAATAAAAAAGAGATTACATAAACCTTACATTCAGCAACTTAAAAAATAGATGCAAAATCTCTGTAAAATATGTTTGTATATTTAAAAAACACGCTTATATTTGCAACCGCAATGAGGGTAAAACTTTACTGCATGGCCATGGGGAGATACTCAAGCGGCCAACGAGGACGGACTGTAAATCCGTTGAGAAATCTTCGAAGGTTCGAATCCTTCTCTCCCCACAAAATATACTTAAGCCTGCAAATTCTTGAATTTGCAGGCTTTTTTTGTTATTACTAAAACCAAAAATTACAAAGACGCTAAAATATTGTGGCAGAATGACGGCACACGCTGCTCCTATTAGCATGTGTTACAATTTTTTTCATTTCAACTCTTTTAAAGATAGTCCTGCCCGCCATCATCCATTCAACAACTGTTGTTGTCCTATGAGTAACAGTAGTTTACTTACAGGTCAAATTGATAAAAAATTTGATTGTTTTCAGCTGATTGTTCTCTTTTACCGACTGGTTATGCCTGTTTAACGAATGCCGGATATTTCGGGTTTTATAGCAATGTACATTTACACTATAAAATCAACAAAATTATTTATCATGAAAACTTTAGAAACCAATTCCGTAGTAGCTGCACCTTATTACGCAGACGACAAACACATCGAAAAAGAAATAAAAGCATTTTTAAAAGTGCTTAACACAGGTGGGGTGCCACTTGAAACCTTATCTAAAGAAGAGGCCCGCCAGGTTCTTATAGATGCCCAGGCATCTGTAAAAGTTGATCTCTCGGGTGTAGAGGTCTCAGAAAAAACAATTACTCAGGATGGCCTTACCGTTAAACTTACTATTGTAAGGCCGGAAGGTGTTACTGATGTACTGCCGGTTTTTATCTTTTCGCACGGCGGCGGCTGGATATTAGGTGATTACCCTACTCACGAGCGTTTAGTTAGAGACCTGGTAGTGGCTTCTGGCGTAGTTGCCGCCTTTGTAAACTATACACCATCGCCAGAGGCGCAGTACCCTATTGCCATTAATCAAATATATGCCGCGACTAAATGGGTTGCCGAAAATGGCGCAGAAATTAATGTTGACGGCAGCCGCCTTGCCGTTGTGGGCAATAGCGTGGGAGGAAACATGAGCGCTGTAATTGCTTTAATGGCAAAAGCCAAAAAGGGCCCTAAAATAAGCCTTCAAGTATTGTTATGGCCCGTTACAGAATCTGGCCGAGATACAGAGTCATACAGCCTTTTTGCACAAGACCGGTTTTTAACCGCACCGCTTATGAACTGGATGTTTGATCAATACACTACGGATGCAAACGAGCGTAAAGAAATATTTGTATCTCCTTTATATGCTACACAAGAACAGCTTAGAGACTTACCTCCTGCTCTTATACAAGTTGCCGAAAATGATATTTTAAGGGATCAGGGCGAAGCGTATGGACGTAAACTCGACGAGGCTGGAGTGGTTGCAACAACAGTGCGTTATAATGGTATGATACACGATTTTGGCTTGCTAAATGCAATAGCAAACGTGCCTGCAGTAAAATCTATGATCGTGCATGCCGCGGCAGAACTTAAAAAATACTTATTCGTTTAAGCTTCAACACTCTTTTTAATCAAATCTAATATCTTAAAAACATACAATCATGAAAACTAACATAGGAATTTCTGAAAACAACAGGCAGGCAGTAGCCGACCAACTCGCAAAATTACTTGCAGATGAATTTGTACTTTACACTAAAACCCGAAATGCCCACTGGAATGTTGAAGGCCCTGATTTTCATTCAATGCACATTTTCTTTGAAAGCCAGTACCAGCAACTTGAAGATTTAGTAGATAGCGTAGCTGAAAGAATGCGAAAACTGGGCCATTATGCTCCCGCTACCCTACAGCAGTTTTTACTGCTTACTCACCTTACAGAGGCAACAAATAATAAAAATAGCAGCCTGGGCTTTATTAAAGAACTGGTAGCAGACCACGAGAGCATAATAGTTTTTATCAGAGAGAATATTACTCCGTTTGCTGACGATTATAAAGATTTGGGCACCAGTGATTATATCACCGGACTTTTAGAAAAACATGAAGAAATGGCCTGGATGTTAAGGGCACATATCGCCTAATTATTTTTTGCTTTACGCATTATCAAAAAATCCATCAGGTAAGGTACCGCGATGGATTTTTTAATTGTTGTATTTATACAAATTGTAAGAAATGTCTATCTTAGCACTTGATTAGAAAAGTATTTACCACCAATTTTTATACTATGGCCTCAAAACTATCCTGCTTAATTGTTGATGATAATCCTATAGCACGTGCTACTTTAAATTTGCTGGTTTCTCAAGTGGCCGACCTTGAGCTCACATCTGAATGCAGCAACGCAATGGAAGCCTATAATTATCTTCAGGATAATGATGTTGATATTTTATTTTTAGATATTGAGATGCCGGAAATGAATGGTATTGAGCTGACCAGAAATTTAAAAAAGAAAAACAGCCTTATTATTTTTACCACCTCTAAAAAGGAATATGCGGTAGAAGCCTTTGAATTAAATGTTGCCGATTATTTAATAAAACCTTTTGCTCCGGCACGCTTTTTACAGGCGGTAAGCAAAGTTAGGGAACTGCTGAGCACTAACGAAAATGACATACATCATACAACCGACGAATTTATTTTTGTAAGAGATTCGACCATATCGCGCAAGGTTAAGTTTGAAGATATTTTATACCTTGAGGCTATGGGCGACTATGTTAAGTTTTTTACCCAACAAGGCATGTATGCCATACACGGAACTTTAAAATCGATAGAGGGCAGGCTGCCCGCTAACAAATTTTTACGTGTACACCGCTCTTTTATAGTCGCCGTAAACAAAATTGATACACTGGAAAACGGTGGTATTGTGGTAAAAGGAAAATTTGTACCGGTGGCCGACTCGTACCGAAAAACGGTTAACACCCGCATAAACGTTTTTTAGTCTCAACGGGTGATTTTGCCTTTCTACCGAATCTTATCGCATCACCGCCGACTACTATTTTACTCAATCTTAAAGCAAGATTAACTTTATAGCGTTTTATATGAACCCACTCGTTACTATTATGGCTAATAAACGCTTTTCGCTGCTTCTGCTTAGCGCCTTTTTACTGGGCACCTTTTTTCTGGTTTTTGTACAATACAATTCTGAAAAAAATGTTGAATCGTTATTGAAATTGAATCAACAGTTGTTTGAAGAGTTAAAGAAAAGTAACCATCTAAGAACTATCGACAGGGATTTACTGGGAGTAGAAAGCCGCATTAGAGCTGCTATTGCTACAGATGACACTACGCATCTTGAAGGAGTAGATGAAAAAATCAACGAGTTATTAATGTACTTAGATACAATTGATGAAGCCAACCATGATGCTGTTGTAAAAAAGCAACTAAAAAGGCTGCAATACCTTGCAAATGAGAAAATAGAGATTTCGCACAGTCTGCTCGAAATGTTTCATAAAACCGGCAGTATGGATGATACCATTTTTATTGCCAACCCAAGAGCCCGAAGAATTTCTGACGAGATAACCCGGAACACGCAACTTATTTATAAAAGCAGGCAGGATTTAATGGCAGAAATGAGCAATAAAATTGCACAAAATGGCGAGCGGGCAAGGCAGTATAATAATTTTTTTGTGGCATTACTACTAATTAGTTCAGCCGGACTCTGCTGGTTTATTGTAAGGCAGTTTAAACAACAAACACAGCTGATTTTAGATTTGGATGTTTCAGAAAAAAAGGCTCATGACGCACTACACATAAAGGAAAACTTTTTGGCAAACATGAGCCATGAAATACGCACACCACTTAATGCTATACTTGGGTTTACAAATTTACTGCAAAGGCAAAATTTAGATGGAGATTCGTTAGAGTTTACAACATCTATACAAAGTGCCGGAGAAAACTTACTTACCATAATAAATGATATACTTGATCTCTCTAAAATTGAGGCAGGGATGATGCGTATTGTGCCTAAACCGTTTAGTTTAAATGGCCTGATGCATTCGTTGGAAACACTTTTTAGTGAAAAGGTAAAAGAAAAAGGACTTACCCTTAAGAGCGATATAGATACAACTATACCGGATACCCTTATAGGTGATGCTACAAGGCTGACACAAATTTTAGTAAACCTAATAGGCAATGCCATCAAGTTTAGCGATAATGGCGAAATTAAAATAACGGTTACAGCGATTAAAACAGCAGGCAATAAAATTAATCTTAGGTTTACTATTGAAGACCACGGGATAGGAATTGAAGAAGAAAAACTAGTCGGCATTTTTGAGCGTTTCCGTCAGGCCGAAGATTCTATTACCAGAAATTATGGCGGCACAGGCCTTGGCCTTTCTATAGTACAAAATTTAATACATCTTCAAAATGGCAGCATTCAGGTTAAAAGTACAATAGGTGCCGGTACCACATTTTATTTTGAGATTCAATACGAAATAGCTTCAGAACAACTTAACGAGGATCATGAATTTAAAGAGGTAAGCCTTAAACATGCCATTAACACGTCATTGCACTTTTTAGTGGTTGATGATAATGTTATGAACCAAACCCTTATGAAACACCTGCTTAGCAAGTGGAATGCATCGTTTGATATTTTATCTGGCGGGGCTGAAGCGTTGGAAGCCCTTAGGGTAAAAAAATACGACCTGGTACTTATGGATATTCAAATGCCGGGAATAGACGGTTACTCTGCTACTCATGCCATACGCGAGCAATTAAAATCAGATGTTCCGGTAATAGCCATGACAGCACACGCTATGGCCGGAGAGCGCGAAAAATGTATAAGCCATGGCATGAATGAGTACATCTCTAAACCAATTGATGAGAAAGAACTGTTCAGGATTATATCAAAATTTGTAAACTACGATTTGGCTGATAGTCAGGCAAAAGATATTAATGCTAATGAAGAAGCATATAAATACATAGACCTTACTTATATTAAAGAAATAAGCAAGGGAGCGCTGGGGTATGAAAAAGTTGTTACAGGTCAGTTTTTGCAAATGATTCCCGAAGATATCACCGCACTGCACAAAGCGTATAGCGAGCGCGACCTGGCCAAGATTAATCATATTGCCCATAATATGAAAACAACCGTAGGTATTATGGGGCTATTGACACAGTTAGAGCATAGTCTCGATTTTCTCGAAAACATCACTCAAACTAACCCGGAAACACTTGCACAAATATCTAAAATCGAAGATGTTTGCACTAAAGCTGTACAAGAAGCAACCCATTTTTACAATGTGTTGAATACTAATGTTTAATCCTGTTCAGTTGATGGTTTTTCTATTCCGTTCTTAACGATTCATACTGCCTGTTCACCGAAAAGTGCCTAAGTAAATATTTGTTGTGCCATAGATTTACACAACAATCAAAAGCACAATAACCATGGCAACAATTACTTTACACGAGGCAGGCAGCACCAGTAACCATGCTATACTAACCCGTCACTACGGCGTAAATTATAATGAAAAAAACAATATCAGGCAGGCAGTAACTACTCATACAGGTTCTGCACTACCCATTGCCGAAATTCTGCATCACGCCGGAACAGGTATATGGAGTTATGATGTTACAACTCAGGTTATCCATTTGTGTAAAAATACCGCTTCGTTTTTGGGCCATGATACTGAAATGCTTATTTCCAAAAACGCTCTTACAAAAAACCTCTTAGCATTACAACAGCACGACTTTTTAAAAACTATAGGAAACAGCTGTATTGACTTAAAAGATTTTGACGTAGAGATTTACCTGGATGCTGCGGATAAAAATCAACCAAAATGGCTAAGAATAAAGGGCAACTTACATTTTGAACCAAAGAAAGCGGTGCGCATTATTGGCTCTGTAACAGATATTACTACCAGCAAAACAAAACTACAACGCCATCAGGATCTTATGGCACTGCTTTGCCATGAACTTAAAAACCCGTTAAGCATCTTAAAACTGGGTATACAGGTATCTGAAAAAAAGCTTGCCGCCAATAATATAGGTGCTACCGAAAATATGTTTGGTATATGTAACCGCGAAATTATAAACATGACCGGTTTAATAAACAATTTTTTAGACATGTCGCTTACAGAGAATGCTGTGATGCAGTTACAAAAAACTGATTTTGAAATAACAAAAATACTACACGATGTTATTTCGGGATTTGCAGCACTGCACCCTGAATATAATTTTAGGTTTAACCTAAGCGACGATATAGTAATTAACGGAGATGCCGAAAAAATAAAGCAGGTCTTAATAAACTACATCTGCAATGCAATAAAATATTCGCCCGATAACAAAGACTTGGCCCTATCATGTTATAAGCAAAATGGCGAACTTGTTGTTTCTGTATCAGATAATGGAATAGGTATTTCATCTAAAAACCAACAGTACCTGTTTACCCGTTTTGGCCGTATCACCAATAAAAAATCTTCCGGTATTAAAGGTTTTGGGCTGGGCTTATTTTTGTCAAAAGAAATTATCACCAGCCATAGTGGCCGTGTATGGGTTAGTAGCAACACTGGCCAGGGCGCTACCTTTTACTTTAGCCTACCCCTTTAAAAAGAGCTACTTAGTCATCATGTAATGAGATGTATTACAGATTTATAATAGTCGCATTATGCCGTTTTCTACTCATTATTCTTTTGACGTTAGAAATTTTAAACTACATATTTTTTTATAACCAGCCATAAAAGGCACAAAACAAACTATCATGGACAATCAATTAAGCTTTCGTTACGAGTTAGAAAAAAAAATACCGAGGACAGGACCGGGCGGAATTACCAGGGGAGCATCTGTAAAAGATTTCCCAGCGTCCATAGGCATTGCAGGCGTTTCTATGCGTCTTGCGCCGGGAGGCATGAGAGAACTGCACTGGCATGCTAATGCTGCCGAATGGGCCTATGTAATATCGGGTACAGTGAGAACTACTATAATTCACCCGGATGGCAACAAATATGTAGATAATTTTGAGCCTGGAGATGTTTGGTATTTTCCGCGCGGATACGGCCATTCTATACAGGCAACAGGTACCGAAGAATGCCATTTTATACTGATTTTTGACAACGGAAATTTCTCTGAAGACCATACCTTTAGTATAACTGATTTTATAGCAAGTATGCCAAAAGAAATTGCTGCGCAAAATCTTGGGGTTACGCTGGAAGAGCTTGATAAATTTCCTAAAGAGGAAGCCTACTTCGCACTGGGCCCGGTGCCAGACGAAAACACTTTATTTGCTATTCCGCGTGCAGAGCCACAGCTCACTACCATGCACCGTTACCCCATGCACGCTCAGCAGCCCAGGGTGACACCCGGAGGCGGCAGGCAAAGAGTGGTTTCTGAAGCGGAATTTCCTATCAGCAAAACTATGACCGGATCATTACTTGAATTAGAACCCGGAGCACTGCGCGAAATGCACTGGCACCCCAATGCCGACGAGTGGCAATACTACATTTCCGGACAGGCCGAAATGACTGTCTTTCTTGCAGAAGGTACCGCTGTAAAAGAGGAATTTAATGCCGGCGATGTAGGTTATGTGCCTATGGGTGCAGGGCACTACATAAAAAATACCGGTACAGATGTTTGCCGCATACTAATAGGCTTTAATAGCGGTAAATATGAAGCAATAGACCTGAGCGAGTGGATTGCCGGTAACCCCAATGATGTGATAGAGACTAACTTTGGTATTACTGCTGAAGTAGATACAAAGCTACCTGACCATAAATTGTTTATAGTAACAAAACCTGTACAGGAATAGTTAAATGCATACGCTGCCTTAATTGTAAATGCTATCGATAATGAGTACAACTACTGCAAATACAAACTGTGCCACCCGCATGCCAACAGCTATAAAATACCAGTTGCGCACGGTAATATGCCTGGCATTTATAGCCGGTTTTACAGATGCTTATGGTTTTTTAAATTTTAAAACCTACGTTTCGTTTATGAGTGGTAATACTACTCAAACGGGGTATGGCCTGGCACAGTTTAATTTTCAGGGTATAAAGCTTGCCCTTATGGCCATATTCTCGTTTTCTACCGGCATATTTTCGGGCACTTACGTATCTGCTTATCAGTGGTATAAAAAACTATGGACGCCTTATGTAATAGTAAGCCTGTTGCTATTATTATATATGTTTACAATCATTTTTTTTAAGAATATATACTACAGTATTATTTACCTTAGTTTCACTATGGGGTTTCTTAATACTGCATTAAATACTATTGGCAAACAATCTGTAAATCCCGATTTTGTTACCGGAACATTAAATAGCCTGGCAAAACATTTAGCCTACTGGGCTAATAAGCTGCCACTAAGTGATGTCCAGGGAGCATGGGACACTCATAAAAGCCGGGCATTGCAACTGCTTTATGTTTGGTTCGCATTTTTAACAGGAGCATTTATGGCAACAGTTAGCCAGCCTTTGTTAGGGTTATATACGCTGCTCGTTCCCGCTTTAATGTTGCTGGTCATTGCTTATGCCTATAGCTTTGCTGTTAAAAATACTACTGAATAAGAAATATTAATGTTCCCTTATTTGATCGCATCTGTTTTTTTCTGAATTGATGATAAACAGGACTGAACATCGGAACCTAATAGCCTTAATGAAGCGCTAAACTGCTCTAACAATATAGACCGTGTAAGCAAGTCATCTTCAGTAAAATTTCCTCCGCTTTTAAAAATGAGATCTATAGTTTCTTGTTTTGCACCGTTGAGCTCTGCACTTTTCCAGCGTTTATTGATGCTTTGTTGTAGCGAATTTTGTTCGGCAGATGTGCTTAATTCTTTGCTGTTTATAAGCTGCCATATAAAATCAGGGTATTGGGTAGAAACCTGGGGAGCATACAACAAATCGGCAAGTAAATTTCGGGAATACGTGAATTCAATTTTTTTATGGCCTAAAAACAGCAGCTTTATGCCGAAATAAGCAGCTAATACCGAAGCTCCAATTACAACACCATTTTGAGTTTTTTGATTATTAATTGCCATTGGCGCAGCGGTACCTGCAGCACCCGCCAGAATTCCGCCAAGGGTTAACTGATTATTCCTTTTCTTCTCGTATTTATCCAGGTATCCAGCCGCCCGTTTAGTCCGTTCAGATTCGCAATCCACCTCTGCAATAAGTTCGTCAAAAGCAGCTTTTATTTGTAGTCGCTGTTCTAACAGTTGCTGTTTGAGCATTAGTCTATTAATCTGCCCTGTCGAAATTGTATCATTGTATGCTGCAAATAATTCGTTAACAACAGCAAAAGTACCGGTAGCCTTTGCAACTACAATTTCTTTATCAGTAAGCTTGCCTTTTAACAATATTGCATTGGCAGCCAAAGAATCATTACTGCCGTTAAATGGCTTAATCGTATTGTAATCGGCCGTCATAGTAGTGATACAATAATCGTTATTCATTACTCGCTCACTGTGAGACGTTTTCTTTAAAGTAGTGCATCCCACAAATAAGACTGAGGTAAGCGGCAGTACCAATTTAGTTTTATACATAACTGCGTTTTTGTAGCATTTAACAATACGATTTTTGGTTTTTTTGTATCCAAAAACTTTCATAAATGTATTACATCTTTAGAAGCAATTAAACTAATATTTGTTTAAATGGTAAAATAGCTCTGTATAAACGTACGCCGGTATCAATTAGACAGCATCATCCCCTTCATTTTGTTGCTTAGGAAAATACGACTTAAATAACCATGATCATATCACCATTTCTGCTGTACTCTTATCTCAAAGTTCTGCATAATCATTATATTTATCGACATTTAACGCGTAACACACATCGCATTTTAACAAGTATATGTTTCAGATAAGGAATTTTTTATTAGTGGTGTGTATAATATGTAGTAATGCAGTCTATTGTCAGGCGCATCCGGATGATGAAGATCCGGAAGTAAAACTTCTGCAATACAATAAACAAAAGGCCTTATCCGGAAGTTACAAGTTAACCGCAAGCGATACAATTAAGGTTGACATACTATCAGAAATTGTAAAACTCAACTATGAGAGAGACACCAAAAAAGCATTAAAGCACGTAAGCGAACAATTAAAAATTGCTGAAGCTACTAATTACGCCTGGGGTGTTGCCGACGCTTATGAGAATTATGGTAATATTTATGACTTTCTTAGAAATTATGATGTTGCCCTAAAATATTATTTAAAAGCCTTAGCGCGTTATAAGGCAAACCGGGACCATTACCATACTATTGATATACACAATAATTTAGGTATTTTGTACATTAAAAAAGGCTTTTACACAAGTGCACAGCGTCATTTACTCGCCTCATTAAACCTGGCGAAGAAAGTTAACGACCCGCAGGGCCTGATAGGTTACTTTAATAATATTGGTTTAATTTACAAGGAACAAAATAAATTAGACCAGGCGATTAAATATTACAATGAGTGCATTAAGCTACAGTTAAAAGATCCTGTTAAATATCAGATATCGTATACATATCTAAACATTGCTGAAATTTACCGGCTTAAAGGCAATTATAAAAAAGCAATAGAGATAGCAACGCTTGGCCTAAACGAAGCACTGGCAGATAAAGACAGTCTCTCTACGGCAAATAATTTTTCGTTATTAGGCAACATATACATGGACCTCAATCGCTTTGACGATGCTTTAAAAAACCATGAAAAGGCATTTAAAATCAGGAAGCAATTTAATGATGGTTATGGGCTATTTAAATCTTATATAGCCTACAGCGCTATCTGTAGCAAAACAGGAAAAATTAAAGACGCCATTGCCTATGCGAATAAAGCGTCAGAACTTGTAGAGTCGAACGGGGAGCTTACTTTCCTTGCAGATGTAAACCGGCAATTGTCAATCGTTTATAAACAGGCTGGTGACTATAAGGCTGCTTACAATTATCATGTACAATATAAATTGTATAGTGACTCTATATTTAATTTAAGCAATGAACGAAATCTTACCGAACAACGCCTTAAGTTCGAATTTAAGGAAGTTGAGGCCAAAAACAAGGCGAAGGCAGAAGCGGTTTTGGCAAGTCAAAGACGTATGAGGATAGTCTTGCTGTTAGGATTAGCAACTTTCTTTATTGCTATTATTGTGTATATAATGCGAAGCTATAACAGGAAAAACAGGAAAAATAAAGTAGCGTACACTCATGGTATTGCGCTTCTACACGATGAAATTAGCATTATGGAGTCAGAGACAGAAACGCTTAAAATAGAAAATGAAAACATACAGCTTAGGGCTCATCTTGTTGCTGCAGAAAAAGAGCAGGAACGCGAAAAACTACAGGAAAAACTTGACTATAATAAGAGAGAATTAGCCTCTACCGCATTATATCTTTTCCAAAAAAACCAAATACTATCAGAGCTGCAAACAGAACTGGAAGAGTTAAAAGATGAACCCAATGCAGTTGACAAGTATAAAAAGATAAAGTCTAAAATACAACAAAATCTTTACCTTGATGCCGACTGGGACAGGTTTAAGCTGCATTTTGAACAAGTGCATCCTGACTTCTTTAAAGAACTTAATAAAACACATCCCACACTTACCGCTTACGAAGTACGCTTATATGCATACCTGCACATGAAATTGTCTACAAAAGAGATTGCAGGGCTTCTTAATATTACCCCGGCAAGTGTAATAAAAGCTAAGGTAAGGCTTAATAAAAAGCTAAACAACAAACAGGACACTACAGATCAAGTTACCGATTGATTTTAGATATGTCTCTCCTATCGACACCAAAAAATCCACAGAGCAATATAGATTAAATAACTATTAATCAATATTTTAATATTTAAAACAGCGTATCACTGCACGCGATTTATTTTGGTACTGTCCCTACTTTGTCCCTGCTAAAATTTAGTTTTTTTTGACTTTAATGTCGTGATTTGCCCTGCATAAACATTAAACAGGACACCACATGAAAAGACTTTTATTTTTATTTAAAAAACGCCTAAGCGCAAGCGAAGCTGGCTTAAGGCTACTGCTTTTAGTCTTGCTTCTTTCCGGTACGGCAGGATTACAGGCACAAACCATACATTACGTTAGAAACTATGGTACAGGCGATGGCTCAAACTGGGATAATGCATCGGCCGATTTACAGCTCATGATAGACAGCGCTGACGCAGGTGAGCAGGTGTGGGTAGCCGGAGGGTACTACTATCCTCAAGTTGCCGGCGAATCGTTCAGCATGAAAGAAGGTGTAGAAATTTATGGTGGTTTCCCCGGATTCGGAAACCCGGGAATGGCTGACAGGGATTTGGATTTATTCGGAAGCCTGATAACTACAAATAATAATGCTACAGTAATATTAAATATAGATAACAACCTTTCGAGTGCTGCTGTACTTGATGGAGTTATTATAAACAACGGCTTAAGTGATACACTTGCAGGTGGTATACAAAATACAAATTCATCGCCTACCCTTCGTAATATCAGAATAGTTAATTGTAGTGGTAAATATGGAGCTGGCTATGCCGAGGTTAACAGTAATGCCACTATTTACAATGTAGAATTTACCGGTAATTATGCATTGAGTGGCGGGGCAATTTCCTCGGAAAATTCAACTTCGGTATTTACAAACATAACCATAGCCATGAATTGGGCTACCCAAAGTGGGGGCGCTTTTAGGCACAGTAACACAGCATCGGTCATACAAAATTCGATAATATGGGATAATTATAATTTTCAGGATGAGCAGTCACCTACCATTATTGCCGATATGCCAAACGGCTTAACCTTTGTTAACAGCCTTATACAGGGAAGCGGCGGCAGCGCAGCCTGGAATGGTGCATATGGTATTAATGGCGGTGGCAATATTGATAGCGATCCCTTATATGCTAATGGCTCTTATACTTTAAAGCCGGCCAGCCCCGCTATAAACAAGGGAAACACAAATTTATTTCCCAATGCTGTCACAGCAAATGACCTTAACGGTAATCCACGTGTTTTTCAAAACACCATAGATATGGGTGCCTATGAATACCAAGAAAATGTGTATGCTACCTATTACGTTAAGCAGGGAGCTACAGGAAGCGGCATCTCCTGGGCAGATGCATCGGGCGATTTACAGTTAATGATAGATACCGCTACCGCGCGCGACCAGGTTTGGGTAGCGGCCGGCACATACACTCCTGAAGGGAGCTTTACAATTAAAGAGGGCGTTAACGTATATGGAGGTTTTCCTGCTACGGGTGTTCCCGGTATTAATAACAGGGATCCAAAACAATTCATTTCAGAGTTATCATCTGCAGGAGTGCCGGCCGTATTATCTGCTGATGCAGGAGTAAGCACGAGTACCATTATAGATGGCTTTAAAGCGGTAACTACCGGTGCAACAGCAGTAAGTTTAACAGGGGCATCGCCGGTGTTAAATAATTTTACGGTTACCTACAATACAGGTACTGCTGTTGCACTCATTAATAGCGAGGCAAAGATAAATAGCCTCACTGTGGCAAATAATACAGGCACTATGGGTGCTGTATTTATCACAGGCACATCAGCCGACGGCAATTCGCCAGCCATAACTAATACGCTTATTTACAATAATGTGTTTACGGGTAATGGCGGGGGTATGTATATTAGCCAGTCATCGCCGGTGTTAACCAATGTTACCATAGCATCAAACACAGCAGGTACGGGTAGTGGCATTTACCTTGACCAGGCATCGGCGGTAGTTAACAACGCAATTGTTTACGGAAACGTAAACGATAATATTGCGGGTACATCATCGGCCATTTTTACAAGCAGCCTTATAGGCGGCAGTGGTGGCAGCGCTAACTGGAACGCCTCGTTAGGTACAGATGGTGGTAACAATATAGATGCTAATCCGTTATTTGTTAATGATGTTGCGGCAGATTATGACCTTCAGGCAGGCAGCCCTGCAGCAAACACGGGCAATGACGGCCTCTTTACCAATGCAGCATCTGCTAAAGACCTTGCCGGTAATTTGCGTATTTTGGGCGAAGGTATAGATATGGGAGCACTTGAAAGCCTTACAAACAATGCTATAACTTATGTTAGGCAGGACGCTACCGGAACCGGTACAAACTGGGATGATGCTAAAGGAAACCTTGCTGATGCTATTGCTACTGCAAACCCTGGCGATGAGGTGTGGGTAGCCGCAGGAACGTATTTTCCTGAAGAACAATTCTTTGAATTAAAGCAAGGTGTAAAAATATATGGTGGTTTCCCGGCAACCGGCAACCCCGGCATGGCCGAAAGGGTTTGGAGTACTAATACAACGCTTTTATCTAATAATAGTTACGACGTTTATAGTTATATCTTAAGGCAAATTGGCGGCGGCATTACACCTGCAACTATACTTGATGGCTTTACATTAACTATGGCCGATGGCGAAGAAGGAACAGCAATTTATCTATCTGAAGCTTCACCTACATTAAAAAACCTTTCGGTTAAGAACAATACACAGGGCGGAATTGAAATTGTAAACGGATCGCCAATTGTTAGCAATGTTTTACTTTTAGATAATGCCCGCGCAGGAAGGGCAGCATTAGGTATAGCAGGCGTATGTTCGCCGGTATTTACAAATATTACGGTTACGAGCCCTGAAAATGGATTTTTGAGCGTTTTTTATGGATGTACTCCTGTGTTTTATAATTCATTAATAATGATTGGTATAGCCTCAACGAGCGATAGTGATGCCACATTTGTAAACTGCTATGTATGGGGATCCCGAGGTAGCGAAAACTGGGACATCAACCAGACAGATGGAGGTAATAACATTGACGGCAATCTTATAATTTTACCTGACGGAGGCATTCTGCCAGGAAGCATAGCTATTAACGCCGGCAATAATGCCTATACAACCGCAGCAGATATTACTTTAGATATAGCCGGTAACCCAAGGATATATGGTAACATAGTAGACATTGGAGCTTATGAAGAACAGGGTGCACCTGTGGTGTCTGTACGTTATGTACGTGCAGGGGGAACAGGAAATGGTACAAGCTGGGATGATGCATCCGGCAACTTGCAGGCTATGATAGATATATCTGATCAGGGTAATAAAATACTGGTTGCAGCAGGTACTTACCTTACGCGTGAAGGGCGATATTTTGAAATGAAAGATGGTGTGAGTCTTTTTGGTGGTTACGCAGCCACCGGAAATCCCGCTTTCGAGGAAAGGGACTGGGCTGCAAACTCCACAATACTTTCGGGAAATGGCGCTAATTCAGGTTCGCTTGTTGCTTACGGAGTTAGCGATGAAACGGTAGTAGATGGTTTTGTACTTATAAACAGTAATGGCGATTATGCTACGGCAGTTTACACCTATGAGTCGTATGCAGTTTTTAATAATTTAGTTATAAGGGATAATGCGGCAGATGATAATGGTGGAGCAATTTATAATGAAGACGGGGCACCTACATATAATAACGTAGTTGTTTACAATAACAGCAGTATTCCTGTAGTTAATTATGGGGCATCTCCGGTATTTAATAATATAAGCATTTCCGGTAATACTAATGGCGACTTTATTTATAACGGATATGATTCATATCCTGTGTTTAATAATTCAATTTTATGGCAGGATGGCACTGTACTGGGCGAAGATGGGTCTGCTTCTGTTTTTGTAAACAGTATTGTAAAGAACAGCGGCGGTAGTAGTAACTGGAACAGTGCTTTAGGTACAGATGGAGGAAACAACCTCGATGTCAGCCCGTTGTTTACAAATCCTGCGGCTAACGATTATACCCTTCAGGAAAGCAGCCCGGCAATAAATGCGGGTAATACTGCACTTTATCCTAATGCGGTAACTTCTAAAGATTTAGCAGGTAACCAAAGGGTTGACGGTAACGCGATTGATATGGGCGCCTATGAAAAAGCCGCAGCGCTATGTGGCGTAGCTACAGAATGGAACGGAACTTTGTGGAGTAACGGTATACCAAACTCATATAATTACAGTGCTACTTTTAGCGGAGATTATACATCCGGCAACAATGAGACCCTTACAGCATGTTCTGTTACGGTAGCTTCAGGCAATGTGCTGTTTACGCCCGGAAACGTGCTTAATGTAAAGGGAGCTGTAGCAGTTACAGCAGGAGCATCATTAACCTTTATGAACAACGCCCACCTTGTACAGGTAGACAATGTGGCTAATACTGGAGAGATTACTTCGCATCGTAACAGTTCTGACTTATACAGGCTTGATTATACTTTTTGGTCATCGCCGGTTGAAATGCAAAATCTAAAAGATTTTTCACCTAGTACTGTTACCAGCCGTTTTTATAAGTATGACACACAAAACAACTATTACGTATCCGGGGCCGACGGTGGCTTTAACCCATTGACTGACAGTTTTGAAGAGGCTCGCGGTTATTTAATACGCATGCCGCAAGCAGGAACTACAGGATATAACAACGGAAGTGAAAGTGCTGTATTTGACGGTACCTTTACCGGTTTGCCTCATAACGGCAACATAAATTTAGAATTGTCACAACTTGGTAAACGATTTAATCTTATAGGGAACCCCTACCCTTCTCCGTTAAATCTTGCCAGCTTTTTTGCAGGCAATACACAAAGCATAAATGGTGTAATATACATATGGCGTAAACGAAATGCACAAGAGGTAACATCGTCCTACGTAACTATTAACTCTGTAGGCGATTTTGTAGGCAATAACCAGGATGGCGCCGACGATCCGGACGGAATTTTACAAACGGGACAAGGATTTATAGTTAGGGCACAGGAAAACGCTACGGACACTAATGTGCATTTTACAAACTCTATGCGTGACAGCGATACAAACCATGACAGCTCATTTTTTAGAACTATGCCTGTAGAAAGACACAGGCTGTGGCTGGACCTTACTAATAGCGAAGGTTTTATAAGCCAGATGCTCGTTACTTACCGTACAGGCGCTACCATGCAGGAAGATATGGGTCTCGACGCTGCTGCCATTAGTGATGGAAGCAAATCGATAAGTTCCTGGCTTAACGAACAACCATACATTATACAAGGGCGCAGTTTACCTTTTGAAGATACAGATATCGTGCCTATGCAATTTAAAACAGACGTAGCAGGGCAATACAGTATTAACCTAAGCAGGAAAGACGGGTTGTTTAACGATGGGCAGGCTATTTATATTAAAGATAACATTACCGGCACGCTACATAATTTACAGCAGGGAGCTTACAGTTTTGCAACTGAGGCTGATACCTTTAATAATCGCTTCGAGGTGCATTACAGGGCAGTGCCTGTACTTAACGCTCCGGGCAATATATTTACCGACAGTAATGTAGTGGTATACAATAAAGATAAAACCATTAACATTGCAACCGGAAATATTATAATGAAAGCTGTAAAAGTATTTGATATGCAGGGAAGACTAATATACAGCAATGATAACGTAAATGCTGTAACTACGGCAATATCGAACCTGCAAATAGCAGAACAGATGCTCATGATACAGGTAACAAGTACACAAAATGTCACAATAACTAAAAAGATAATCTATTAGATCTTTTTAAGTTTTTTATTACTTCTAATCCCATTGCCTTAAAGCAATGGGATTTTTTTTGTTGGAAACAGACGTTGTCGAGTTTGGGTTGAACGTTCAATGCCATATCTTTCACCGACAACGAAATGACACGAAATGTTGTTTAACTATGCAATGTTAGCATTGTCTCTAAATCGAATGCAGTCGCGCCCTGTAATCATTGGGCGTCATTCCTAATAGCTTTTTAACGTACCGTGTAAAAAATGATCGGCTACTGAAATCCATTTCATCTGCGATCTCAGATATATTCAGATTTTTATTTTGGAGTAAAATAATAATGCGTTCTCTCGCATAGCGCCGGATCCATTCTGAAGCCGTAGTGCCAGAGTGAACCTTGCATAAATAATTCAGGTATTTAGAAGTTATATTTAACTTAGCACTATAGAATTGCACTTCTCTGTAATGCATGCAATACAATGGCAAAAGTTGCATAAACTGCTCGTACAAAGTACCTGTCTGCAGGCTATGCCTGCGCTGCTCATATTCGTTTGCGAATATATCCCACATCTCTAAAATAAATAATTGCATCTGGAGATTGAGTGCTTCGTTATAAAAACGATGACCGGATTGCAAAAAGCGCTCGTTAAGTTCCTCAAAATTGATTAGTATTCTCTGTCTGTCATCCAGGCTTATAGCCTCTTTTACCGGATATACCCTTGAGTGCAACTGAGCGTTGATGCTCCAGCTCTGGTCGGGTATATTGTCATTCAGGAATTTTTTTTCTACTAAAAGCACAGTAGCCTTAAAGTTCTTAGTAAAGGTTAAATCCGATAGCTTGCTTTCGGCAAACCAAAATAAAAACTGCCCGGCCTTGCAGTTCATGAACTGATCGTTAAACGTAAATGAAATGTTACCCTGATAGCAGTACAAATGTGTGTGGTACAGCTTGTTGAAGTCAGCCGGCAGCTGATTTTCTGCAACCAGGTCGAACAAAACTATTTTAGGAAGCTCGTTATTGCTCATTTATTGAGTTTAGTAGTTGTAGAACTAATATACGTGTTATTTGACATTAATTACGTAGATAGTGTAACAAAATGGAACTATCGAGATTGTAACTTTGTAGAACTAAAATACACAGCTATGGACGAAAGTATATTTAATGAGCTAAAAAATGGTACACCCGTTGGCCCGGGCCATCCTAATATTACTGAATTAAGAAAGGCTGCATATACTACGATTGCACTGCTGCAGCAGTTAAATACTGCTTCCGACCCCAACATAATAAGGAAGTTTCTAAGCGAAATTATTGGGAATGATGTTCACGAGGCTACCACGATATTTCCGCCTTTCCATATTAATTATGGCAGGCATTTAAGCCTTGGCAAAAATGTCTTTATTAACTTTAACTGTACGTTTTTAACTTTAGGCGGATTGAGTATTGACGATAATGTGCAAATTGGCCCCAGCGTAAATATAATCTCTGAGGGGCATCCACTCTCCCCTGCCGAGAGGCAGACGCTGGTTCCCGGAAAAGTATGGATTAAACAAAATGCATGGATTGGCGCAGGGGCAACTATTCTTGCTGGCGTAACAATTGGAGAAAACGCCGTGATAGCCGCAGGAGCCGTAGTCACAAAAGATGTACCTGCCAACTCGGTAGTAGCGGGCATTCCTGCAAAAATTATTAAATCATTTTAAACAGGCTAAATGAAAAAGCAGCTAACTATTATCGCTTTTGCCCTGGTGCTCATTTTACAAGGCTGCACAGGGGATAAAGGCCTAAAGACAAATCAAATGAAAACAACGAATACAGCAGAACATTACACATTCGGGCTAAGCAAAAAAGTGACCCGTCAAAATGTAAGCTTTAAAAACCGCTACGGTATTACAATATCAGCAGATCTTTACCTGCCAAGAGAAATCAAGGGCCCACTGCCTGCCATTGCCATTGGCGGCCCTTTTGGAGCTGTGAAAGAGCAGTCTTCCGGCCTTTACGCTAACCAGATGGCCGAACGTGGTTTCGCGGCAGTAGCTTTTGATCCATCCTACACAGGTAAAAGCGGTGGTAACCCTCGTAATGTAGCGTCGCCGGATATAAATACTGAAGACTTTAGTACTGCTATAGATTTCTTAGGCTTACAAAAGAGCATCGACCGAAATAGAATTGGAATAATTGGCATATGCGGATTTGGCGGAATGGCACTAAATGCTGCCGCTGTAGACAAACGTGTTAAAGCTGTTGCAACCACAAGTATGTACGATATGTCCAGGGTAATGTCTAAGGGATATAATGACGCTGTAACCCTTAAAGAGCGCACTAAAAACTTAGAGGAGATGAGCCAACAGCGCTGGAAAGACGCCGAGAATGGGACACCTGAAGCCGGGCAACGGTTGAATGCCGAAAAACTAAAAGGCAATGAACCCAAATTTGTAGTTGATTATTTTAATTATTACCGTACGCCCCGCGGTTTCCATGAACGTTCCGTTAATTCAACAGGATCCTGGACGGCCACCAATGCATTTTCTTTCATGAATATGCCTTTAATGACATATGTTAAAGAGATCTCGCCACGTCCGGTTTTGATTATTGCCGGATCAGAGGCGCATTCAAGATATTTTAGTGAAGATGCATATAAAGCAGCCGCTGAACCAAAAGAACTCTTGATTATTCCGAACGCAGTTCATGTGGACTTATACGACAAAGTGGACCTAATTCCCTTTGAGAGATTACAGACATTCTTTGAGAGCAATTTACAGTAAACTTGTGGTTATGAATAAATTTATATATGCTATAACTATTTTATCTTTTTTGTCTTGCAATAATAATAATAATAATAATAATAATAATAATAATAATAATAATAATAATAATATGGAAAAAGGAAAGATTTTTGAACAAGGTGATCACTTGCCAAACGAATGGTTTACGGGAGAGGCATATCTCTCTCCGCTGATTGCAAAAGACAAGAACAACGAGTTCTCTGCCGGAAGCGTGACTTTTAAACCAGGGGCCAGAACCAATTGGCACACGCACCCAAAAGGTCAGGTTTTAATGGTTATTGATGGAAAAGGCTTATATCAGGAGGAAGGCAAGCCCGCACAAATTATAGAAAAAGGCGATGTTGTTACTATTCCTGAAGGAATAAAGCATTGGCATGGAGCATCTATGCTTAATAAAATGACTCATATAGCCATTACTAACTATAAGGGAGAGGAGCAGGTAAAATGGTTAGAACCTGTGACTGACACGGACTATGAAAATGCTCAAAAATAAAAGGAGGTAGTAATAGCTGTATAACAAGATCAGGCGGTTTTCTTTCTTTTATTTAAGATAGTAAGCATGGGCAACTTATCTGAATAACCCGTTAGCCGATTTTCATTAAAATAAATCAACACTGCTTTTAGATGTAGTTATCGTTTCTAAAACTTTTAAGTTTTAGAAACGATAACTCTTTGGCTTTATCATAAAAGCCTTTGCGATGTTTTCCTTATGTTGAATCGACAGAGTAAAAATGGGCCGAATGTTTAGAAGCCAGATGAAAACAGTCGTAATCAGGGATAATCAGCTAAATTGTTTTAAACCAAAGACTGCTAACTGTTCAATAATTGGCATAGTACTAAGCCCTCTTTCGGTTAAACTATATTCAACACGAGGCGGTATTTCCGGATACGCTTTTTTATTTACAAATCCATTCTCCAGAAGCGTATTAAGTTCCTGTATTAGCATTTTCTCGCTAATCCCCGGAATTTTCCTGCGCAGTTCGCCGTATCTTACAATATTTTCGTTTATTTGAAAAAGCACCAACAGGGTCCACTTGCCACTTAAGAGTTGCAGCGACCTTCTTACCGGGCAATTTTCATCACATACATTAAAATCCTTAAGCAAGTCACTCATAATCAATATTTCTCACCTATTAGTAAGTACTTAACAATGAGTTATGTACTTGTGTAAATATACAAAAAATATAGGTTTGTTCTAACGGTGCCTAAGCAGTTTAGTAGTTATAAAAAATACCCCTTCCCTGAAGGTCGCTTATTGGCTTATAGACGAGACATTCGCATAACTGATAGTAAAAACTAACTGCCTTTTTAAACAAAGTTCAAAGAATGGCCCTCGCATGTTTCTAAGATCTTTAAATTAATCACGTTACGCTGAGGGATCTTTTTAATTACCTGTTAATAATCTTTATCATATAACGGAATCGCAGGTACAATAGGATGGATGAAGTAAAAAGGCCCGATGTGAGGCCATACCAATTCCTTTTACACCTAAGCCCATTGTTACGCCTAAGAAATATCCTAAAGGTAAGCCCACTATCCAATAGGCAAAAAAAGTAATTATGGTAGGTATATTTACATCCCTTATTCCCCTTAACGTCCCTAACCCTACAACCTGGGTACCATCAAAGAGCTGAAATATCCCCGCTATGATGATTAATTGCGAAGCAAGGTTAATTACAGCGATATCTTTAGTTACGAGGTACGGCAGGTACCGGTGCAAAACGATAAATAATAATGCGCATACAAACATGAACATAAGAACAAGGTGGTAAGAGGCTACCGCATATTTGTGCAGCCGGTACAGGTTACCCTTGCCAAAACTGTGGCCAACTTTAATGGTAGCTGCAGAGCCAATGCCGCTCGCCATCATGTAAGTCATAGCTACCAGTGTAATTGCGGTTTGGTGGGCTGCCTGCTCTACCGCCCCTATTTTGCCCGCCAGTAAGGCTGCTGCAGCAAAAGCGCCAATCTCAAAAACGTACTGCGATGCTACAGGAAGCCCGATTTTAAGAATTTGACGTACCCTTGCCATGTCGACAAAAGTAATAGAGAAATACTGTATGTATTTTTTAAAATGGTTAGAGCGTAGCACATACCATCCCATTACACCCATCATGAGTAAACGGTCTGCCAACGTTGCTATACCTACCCCCTTAACGCCCAGTGGAGTGATACCAAATGCGCCGGTTATTAACAAAAGTGCTAACGCAATATTAATCACGTTTCCCCATATTGTAATTTGCATTGCCTGTTTTGTAAAGCCAAGTCCTTCGGCAAACTGCTTAAAGGCATTAAAGATCATGAGCGGTACAATTGATGTACTTAGCAGCAACAGGTAAGGCCTGGCGGTAGAAACGACACGTGGATCCTGACCGGCATGCTCCATGGCATACATAGAGCCATAATATACCAGGGCAAAGAGTAAAATCCCGGATACGAGATTGAGCCAAAAGCTATTGGACAGTAGCCGTGCGCATTCCTGTAAATTTGACTTTCCGTTTTGCTGTGCAATAAGCGGCGTTAAACCGTAGGCTATGCCAATACCTACTACCATAACTACCATAAACACAGTATGCACTAACGATACTGCGGCAAGAGAAATTGTACCTGCAAACCTGCCAACAATTATAGTATCTGCAGTTTGTACAAGCGTGTGCCCCAGTTGCGAGATGACAACAGGACCCGCAAGTACAACAGTGCTTAAGTAATAATTTTTGTTAGCCTTATAATTTTTAAACATGGTGCATATATTCGGCTGCCATCGCACGATTTTTAGTTAGTTTCTCTTTTGTCCGCCGTTCGCAGATACCACTACCAAACGTGGTGATTAAGAAAACCCTTTTAAGTGTTCCTTGCTTGCTAAATTGTATAATTAAGGATGCACAGCTTACAAGCGCAAAGTTATGTGATCGAATCCTGCCCACACCTACAGCAATGCCATAAAATGATGCCAGTTTGATAATCTTATGAGACTGCATCTGCTTATCCTGTTGCTGCCCTCAAAAAACGCATCGCAACGCCGGGATTTTAAGTAATTGCAAATATAAACGGTTTAACAAATGACGGGCAGGTTCTATAATCCTTGAAGATTCAGCAGAGTGCTACACCTAAATATTTTTTTTAAAATTTCTTATAACTGATATTCAGCTATTCTAACTTTTTTGTAAGTACCTAACTGATTTGTAAGTACTTGTGCATAAGTTAGTAGATCATTAAGTTTGTATGAGTAAAATCTTATAAAAGTAAAAATCATGAAAATTCTGGTATTTGGAGCTACGGGCTCACAACAGTATAATGTTATAAGTGAATCACTAAAAAAGGGTGCTGAAGTGATAGCAGCCACAAGCTCAAATAACAGCTTTGAGAAACTACAACAAGCAGGCGCGACACCGGTTATGGCGAATATGAGCGATTTAGGCAAAATGCATGAAATTACAAAAGACGTAGATGCCATCGCTTTTCTGATTCCTGTTTCTCTGCCAAATCCGCTTGACGGACTACAATATGCCAAAAATGTGATTGATGCTGCCAAAGCCAATGGCGTAAAGAAACTGGTATGGAATACAAGTGGCTGGTTAGAACCACAAAAAACAGGATCGCCTGTAGACGATGTAAAACTCGATGTTAAAGACTATTTAATAAAAAGCGGTATAAACTATGTAATTATTGAGCCCTCTATTTATATGGAAAATATGATGGGGCCTTTTTGTGCACCTTTTATACAAAATGAAAACAAAGTGGCCTACCCTACTCCGGAGGCTATGCCTATAGGTTGGATAGCCTCAAGAGATGTAAGTGCATTTGTGGTAGAAGCGATTTTCAAAGCTGATTTAAATGCAGATACGTTTAGGGTAAGTGGCCTGGAGAATTTAAAAGGCAACGACCTTGCCGGAAGGTTCTCTGAGGGTGTGGGACAAAACGTTGCGTATTATGCACAGGCTCCAGAAGAATTTGGCGACATATTAAAACCATATGTGGGAGAAGCCGGTGCAGCAAGTGTTGCAGCCTATTATGAAAGCCTTCAGAATGCAACGTCCTATCCTTCAAAATTTAACTTTGAAATGAGCAGGGTATTAGAAAAACTTCCTGTAAAGATGACCTCTTTAGCACAATGGGCAAAAGAAAACAAAGGCTACTTTTTTAATTAACCATCTCAACTGACGTGGGTTGTTGGCCGTTTCATATATCTCATGTACATATTATTCCGAGTAAAAGTTGGGCTTTGCAACTTCGAAATAAAGCCCATTATCATTAAGTTGAATTAAGGAAAGATATAAATCTGTCCTGTGAAATAGAAACTGACCCAGATAGTACCTTGTATAAAGATACTGCCTGGGTTAGTCTTTTGCATCATATTTAGGTAGAAACTATCATTGCATCTAAGTATTTATTATATGACCATTACAGGAGCTTTTTGTTGTAATAAACTTCATTGGCCATCTGCCATAAATATAAATTATCAGGTGGTAACTACGCCACAAAGTTGGTTTTTATGATTTTTTTGGGGTAATTAAAGCTACTTGTTCCTTAAATTGTAAAACTATATCACTTACTCATGAAAAACTTACCCATCCTTTTACTGCTGATTTTCGCGCTTAGTTCCTGCAACAACGATTTAAAAAGTAATCAGGATCTTGAACAGCGGGAAGAAGCACTTTTACTCAGGGAAGCTAAATTTGCAGATAAAGAAGCGGATTACAATTCATTACTAAAGATGAGGGATAGCCTCATGGCTGCAGGCGATAAAATTAAGGATACTATAGTACCGGTCAGGGCATGGCCGGACAGTCTTGGTATTAAATGGAACAGCAAAATGGTATGCCGGGAATCTAAGTGCAGTAATTATGTAATTGGAGACCAGCGCAATGAAGTATGGCAGTTTGTGTCAGATTCCACCGGGATTTATGCCAATGTTCTAAATAAAAATAAGGTAGTCCGCGTATTTAAGGCTGACTATCTAAAAGGAAAGATAGGGCTAAATTTTACTACAGACAGTACCGCGACTAAAAAGGTTATCATTGATGTGGTGCTCGACGACATTAAGGATGATGTTATTAAGGGTATACAAACTATAACCGGGCAGGATAACTGCACTGCAAAATTTTCGGTAGAATTAACTCCATCAAAAAAGTAACTCATGCTCCTTAGTATACAACACGTAAGCCTTCCTATAGAAGACCCATTACTTAAATTCCTTATAGAACTTATTATAATATTGTGCATACCGCTTTTATTAAACAAGATAAAAGTACCGCACTTACTGGGCCTAATCATTGCCGGGGCTGTTATAGGCCCTAATGGCTTTAACGTACTTTCCAGAGACAGCAGCGTGGTGGTAACCGGCACTACCGGACTTTTGTACATTATGTTCCTGGCCGGCCTGGAAATTGATATGGGCGACTTTAAAAAGAATAAATGGAAAAGTATTACATTTTCTATTTACACGTTTGCCGCGCCTTTTATTCTTGGCCTTGTTGGCGGGTATTACGTACTTAATTTTTCTTTGCTTACTTCGGTGCTTTTTGCAAGTTTGTTCTCATCGCATACTCTCATTGTTTACCCAATGATAAGCAAACTGGGCATTGCTAAAAACCTCTCGGTAAACATTACGGTAGGCGGCACTATGATAACCGATGTGCTGTCGCTTGTGGTTCTGGCGGTGGTTGTAGGTATGTCTCAGGGCGATGTAGGCACTGCTTTCTGGGTGCGGCTGTCAGTTTCCATGTTGGTTTTTGCCCTTATAGTATTAATGGTCTTCCCTATTATTGCACGCTGGTTCTTTAAAAATGTAGAAGACAAGATATCCCAGTACATCTTTGTAATTGTCATGATATACCTTGCGGCGCTGCTTGCAGAACTTGCGGGGATAGAAGCCATTATTGGTGCCTTTTTTGCCGGATTAGCGCTTAACAGGCTAATACCCCATACATCATCGCTCATGAACCGTGTAGAGTTTGTGGGTAACGCTATATTTATACCGTTTTTTCTAATTAGTGTGGGCATGCTTATAGATTTTAATGCCTTTATACAAAGTTGGGAAACCTTAGGTGTTGCGGCAATTATGCTCGTTGCCTCTATTGGCGGAAAGTATATTGCGGCTGTCTTAACTAAAAAGACTTTTCGCCTTACTAATGATGAGGGGCAGCTTATGTTTGGTATGAGCGCTGCATCAGCCGCGGCAACACTTGCATCTGTAATGGTGGGTTATAACATAATAATTTCAGAAAATGCAGCCGGCGAGCCAATAAGGCTTTTAAACGAGCATGTACTTAATGGCAGCATATTACTAATACTTATTTCCTGTACAATATCTTCTTTCGTCTCTATGGCAAGCGCGCAACGAATTGCCGATGCCGATAAAGACGATACCGTATCTGGCACTAATGAAGAAAAGGAAAACATTTTGCTGGCCGTTAACCATGGAGACACCGTAGAAAAAATGGTTAATCTGGGCTTATTGGTCAAATCGCAAAATAATAAGGACAGGCTTTTTGCTGTTAATGTAATTAATGAAGAGAAAAGCGAATCGTCTTCTAAAAATGCTGAAAAAATACTGGGGTCGGCAGTGCATATGGCCGCCGGTGCCGATGTGAGGCTGAGAGCCATTACCCGCCATGATAACGATGTGGTTACCGGCATAGGCAATGTCATAAAAGAAAAAGCCATTACAGACCTTATTATTGGCCTGGAAGGCGAAAAAGGATTCTCTACCTCTTTTGTCTATAACTTATACAATGGTTACCTGCGCAATAAGCAAATTAACGTGCTTATATACCATGCGGTACAACCCGTGGCCACCGTAAAAAATTATACTGTACTGCTGCCTGCAAATGCAGAGCGCGAAGCGGGCTTTTTTAATTCGCTTTTAAGGATATGGAATGTAGGCCGAAACTCCGGAGCTAAAATGAACTTCTACGCAAATCAAAAAACCACCGAAATTTTACAGCGTATTATTAAAAAGGCAAATATAGAGGCTACGTTTACGACCATTTCTAACTGGCAGGAAGCAGAAAGAGCTGCTTACAACCTGTCGTCAAATGATGGCCTTATTGTGCTCATGGCAGAACGTGGCATGCCTTCTTACCACTCTAAAATGCGCGATGTACCCGAACTTTTAAATGAAAAACTAAGCAACAATAATTACATCCTGATTTACCCCTTCTCTGAGAAAGATAAAATTGATACAGAAAAAAGGGCGGTTAATAATAATGACGACTTTGTAGAGATAGGCAACATAATAGGTAAGATCTTTAAGTAGTTACCATTAGTGCACAAACTAATAATGCCTGACCTGCAGGCATTATTTAGCAGCTGTTACTTTGTACTTTCGCCAATCATTGCCTGCTCCCACTCGTTTGCCCCGCACACGTTGCAATTTGACTTTGTAGCTTCCCTTGTAACGGTATTACCACAGCTACGGCATGCAAAGTCACTATCCGAGTAGGAGAAGCGCGACCTGTAGTCTTTATCGAAATCAGGCAATATACAAAGCCCTTTTAAAGAATCATCACGTTGCTTGTCCTGAAATTTCAAGATGCTAAAATTACCATTTGCCTCCATATAAGCGCGTTGTACCTTAGCAAGGTTCTTGATATTTGACGATCTGAGTTCTGCCAGCAACCTCTCACGTGTAATTCGGCTTTTTATCATATCCTGAGTTTTAAGAACGCCGTCTTCCGCTAAAAGACTAATCTCATCTAAGATAATATTCTCTTTGCTGGCACTACGGGTAGTTATATAAGCAATAAGCCTTTGAATAATAATTACCACAATAGCTATTACAACCGCAGGCAGTAAGCCTCTGTCGGGTGTTAAAAGTGGTATACCTATAGCAGCTGCCATAGACACCATAGCAATAAGTTCGTTGCGGCTTACCATAGCCTCCATACGCCTTCCCATAAACCGCATAGTAAGTACCAGAAGTATATATATAAACAATATCCTGATTATAACTTCTATCAAAAATTCGTAAGGGACGTCTCCAAACAGGATACGCATCCAGTCGGTTATCTTTATATCTTCCGGTTTCATTCTACACTTTCTTTAGAGGCCTTTACCCACTCTGTACTGTTACAATTAGTGCAGGTAGTGCCGGCGTTATATTTATAATCATGTCCGCAATGCAGGCAAACAGTTACCTGCTCGTCTCGGGCTATGGTGCTATCTAAATCTATCGGCAGTACAGAGAGGCCCGGTACTGCGGGTTCATTCTTATAAATCGTAAAGTTGCCGCAGGCCTCGAGATACAGTCGTGACACTTCGCCCAACTGGCGCACATTCTTGTTGCGCAGCTGCTCGAATAGCTGCTGGCGGGATACTTTAATATTTTGAAGTTCCTCCATATTTAAAACCGAATCTTTTACAAGTAGGCGCATCCTGCCCTGCATAAGCTCCTCCCATTTTTTGCTAAAGAAAAATGTACGGGTTAACGAGCGCTGAAAGACCATGATGCATATTAATATTACTATGCCCACAAGTATTCCGGTAGGCGGCCCCTGCATGGGCATTGCCACAATGGCTCCTAAGGTTATAAAAACGGCACGCTCTGTAATGGTAAGCTGTGCATTAGTGCGTTTTCCTAAGAGCCTAACAATTACTACAAGTGCAACATACATAATTATAGTTCGCACAAACACTTCTAAAAGGAATTCAGGCGGTGCCACCCCAAATAAGATCCGCTGTATATCATTTAAATGTATTTCTTCTTTTTTCATACCTCAAAATTTAACTGTCATAATTATTAACTATTTAGATTTGCTGCCGGGTTTTTCGGCCCCTATATATGTAAATTCAAGTATAGATCCCGGGTTATAGATCTTCTCAGGATTTTCTTTTGCAGGATTAGATGATGCCGCTGTCCTGTCTACCGCAAGATATATTTTAAGCCCATCGGCAGAAATAGCTACATCGCGGTAACGTATCTTATTTTCAAAATAACTTATGGTATCGCCGGCAATGCGATTGCCTTTATCATTCAGCTTAAACCTGATGAGCTTGTTACCCTTTAACGTAGGCAATACTATTGAGTTTTGCCAGCCGGGAATAGCATTGTGTGTATAAACATCGATGCTGCTTGGCGCGACAGACTGCCACTGCCGCTCTTCATTTCCTTTAAGCCGCTCCTCATACAGGGAGGTAAGAAGCTGGTTTGGGTTTGGGTACAGCGAAACTATTGGGTCGTGGTAAGTGGCTCCCATGTTTTTTGCAGCTTGTTTCTCACTCTTAATGTATGGGTAGGTGGTGTGCCAGCGCCCGGGAAGTGAGGTATGTGAGGATACGGAGGCAGCAAGACCGTCGTAATTACCATCTGCATAGCCTATAACCACCGGATGCCCATAATTACCACCCCGTTCAATCACGTTTACTTCATCATCAGAGAACGGGCCATGTTCACTTTGATACAAATATCCCTTACCGTTAACTACTGCATAAGCTAAACCCTGTGGGTTTCTGTGACCTATGCTCCATACGGCATTTTGCCCGCCGGCGTTAAAAGGGTTGTCATTTGGTATCCACTTGTCAAATTCGCCCGGGTCGCTGTCTGCCTCTGTATTAAAACGTAATATCTTGCCCTCATACGATGCCTTGTTTTGAGCATGATTTGGCTGTCCGGCATTGCCAAACTGTCCAGCGCCCATATCGCCCGTACTTAAAAATAAAAAAAACCGTTTACCCACCGGCGCTATTGCGAGCCTTCCCCCATTATGGTCGTTACTTTGCGGTATGCTGTCGCAAAGTATAACCGGCCGTACTAAAGTTTGGGCCGCTTTATCATAATTATAACGCACAACCCGCCCCCTAAAACGGCATCCGCCATAATTATCATTACAACCGGTGCCCTCTTTGTCTATACCCTCAAACTTATAAACGTACATTAGGTATACATATGGCTTGGCACCTAACAAGTCCGGATGCAGCGCCATACCCATTAGGCCACCCTGGGGCCATGGCTTTCCCCCACTCTCATTATCCTTTTTATCATATCGCGGAAACTCCCGTTTAGAATTGAGATCGAGCAGGGCAGTCTTTTTACCTGTTGCAGGATCAATCCGGCTTACCATATACCCTTTAGATTCTGTAACCCATAGGTAATCATCGGGCCCAAAAGTAATTTCCCAAGGGTCATTTAAGCCCTGGGTAACTACTTTAACGGCAAACTTTTCACCCAGAGGCCCGCTTGTTTGTCCCGCAGCAGCTGCCGTAAAGCCTAAAACTATTGCCATTAAGACCCCTCTTACTTTTAAATAACTCAACTTCATATTTTTACTGCTTATTACATACTGGCTTAACTAACTTAGCCTAATGTATGCTATCCTGCCCCGGGACATTTTTAACATGGTTTACATACCTGCCGTATTTGGGCAAAGCAACCTCATCAAATCTTGAGGCAAGCTTTTCGAGACCCTTATGCAGTTCCTCCCCTTCCATATGGGTGCCATGCCCCGCGATTACAAGGTCTGGCTGTAGCGCTGCAAGCGTTTGTACTGACCGTTCTGCCGAAGGCCAATCTGTAGTAAGGTATGGCGGCGGGCCACAAACCTCTTCTTTTTGTATAAGCACTTTATAAAGAGAATCCTGCTGTACCGTAACAAAGGCATCTCCTGCTATAAGCGTCCTGTCGCTCTCCCTATAAAAAGATACGTGTCCGGGAGCATGCCCCGGCGTATGGATCCATCGCCATCCCGGCAGGTTAGGCACTGTGCCGTCTGGAGGCAGCTGCAGCAACCGTGTTGTAATATCTATGGGTTCATGCGGATAAATCGACGCTATTTTTGCAAGCATCCCTCCCTGAACACCGGGATCTGGCTCAGGATAGCCCTGCAGTCCTGTAAGAAACGGAAACTCCAGCCTGTGGGCATAAACAGGTACACCCTGCCACGCTTCTAAAAGATGAACAATACTTCCTATATGATCAAAATGGCCATGAGTAAGTACTATAGCCATAGGCTTTGTCCCTTTGCCAAAACGCTCTTCTGCTGCCTCAATAATGCTGGCTCCTGATTTAGGCATTCCTGCATCTACAAGTACCCACCACTTAAATTCAGGATTACCTATAAAAATGAGGTTTACTATCTGGTTGGTGTAATAGTATACATCCGGCCTTACTGCCCTCCCTTTCCCGGCAGAGACTGAGGTCATCGGGATCATGTGGTTGTCATCGCTCTGTTTCATAGTAATTGGTGTTTTATCGGTATCTTAAAATTAATAATCACCTTAAGTATACTAATTACATAATTGTATTTAAATGTTATATCACCGCTTACAACAAGCATAGAAGTAGCGTTAATACATCTTTTGGCAAAGATTAGGCATGTTTGCAATCTCAATTAAAACTGGCTCGATATCGGGTAATATTGGCAAAAGCCTAACCCTGTACTCGTTCTCTTTTGCAAATTTTTCTTCTTTGTAAAAACCCAGTCCTATAAGTGTGCTCATGATATTTAAATTAAGGAATACGCTGTTGTCATATATAATGGGCCCCGGCTGAATATCGGCAACAAGTTCTAAGTTGCGCATTACAGCGTTAAGCACATAAAAAAATGCCGCAGGGCTTTTTAATTTTATGCAATATTTACCGTACACCTGCTCCATGTACTTGTTGTATTTTGTAGAGAGGCACAGCACATAAGCGTTTTCTAACTTTAAAGTATTATTACCTAAGTGTACAAGCGGTACTTCTAATTGCGAAAGTGGAGTGTTACTTGTATTTAGGGGGAGCATATCTTCTTTATCCTTGGGCTCTTCGCCCTGTACCCCTACAACAGCAATACCTTCATTAGTATCTCTGGCGTGCTTGTTTTCCAGGTTGCGGCAATGCTCCAGTGTGCTTACTCTTACCTGTCCCTCGTAAAACCTGTCTGCATAAATTTGTTCATTAAAAGCGCGGTACAGCGATACTCTCGTATCGAACTTTCTAACAAACTCGAACATTTCGAGATAATCGGTACCCGGATTCAGCCCGCAGCAGTTGCCAAAATCCAAACCCGAGTTACAGAGACAAGGAGATTTATCATAACCCTTCATAACTTGTAATCATAAAATTGCCTGATGAATACTGTGCAATATTAATCTCCCACACGCCACAGCCAGGAAGGATGTATTAAAGCGTATGAAATGTAAATTGCCTAAGTTTTATAGACTTCTCAAAGTTCAATATCTAAAACTTGTTTTAATTACACAATTGCGCGGCAACTTTACATCAAATTGCTATTATTAAAAATTGTGTAATCTACCAGTGTTTAAGCGGAAGTACTATAAATAAAAAAGCTGCCCTGAAGAGGACAGCTTTGATTTTACTATTATAACGACCATTAAGTTTACTTTAATTGTTTTACAGTAATTTTTCTCGCACACCCTTAAGGTGTTATAAGCAGTAAATACCAATTATGTGCCAGGAGCTGTATATGACATTTTTCATATTGAGATCATGAAATTTTGTAAAGCATTTTCATGATGACCATTTTAGGATCATAAACTATTAAAATCGCAAATACAAAAACTGTCTTAAAACTACTCTTATGAACACGCTCATTTTGTATATTTACTACTAAAAATAACTGGCCATGTTTAAAATATTAGCGAAACTTAATCATTGGCTGTTGCCTAACTACACTAAGGAGCAGTTAGACCTTACTAAAGCCACTAAATTTCAGAAAGCCATTATAGGCTGGAAGTACTATGTAACATCGCGTGCGTTAGATTAATACACAAGTGGCACATATAACTCGTGTTTATCCAGTTTTTCGCGGCCTTTAAAAATGACAGTTCCATAAGAAAATTGCATTGTACAATTACTCCTCCTAACCGTTCTACAAGCTCGCATACCGCTTTGGCGGTACCTCCCGTAGCAAGCACATCGTCATGTATAAGTACCCTGTCGCCGGGTTTAATAGCATCTGTGTGTATCTCTAACACATCTGTGCCATACTCTAACTCATACGTAGCAGAAATTTTATCAAAAGGAAGCTTATTAGGCTTACGCACCGGTACAAAACCCGCGCCCAACTCATAAGCAAGCAGCGTGGCAAAAAAGAAACCACGGCTTTCTGCCCCCACCACCTTATCTATATTTCTATCTCTCAGGTTATTTATCAGCAGGGCCATACACTCTTTTACGGCTTGCGGGTTTGCTAAAAGCGGGGTTATATCTTTAAACGTAATTCCCGGTTTCGGAAAATCCTGAACGTCACGTATATACTGATTAAGTGTCATTTTTTTTACATTTATAGCTATTATGGTTTGCAAGATAAACATTTATTTATATATTTGCACCCGCAATCAGGCTAACAAATTAACGTTAAAACGATAGCATTTTAAGGCCTCGTGGCGCAACTGAATAGCGCACTTGATTACGGCTCAAGAGGTTACTGGTTTGAATCCAGTCGAGGTCACAAAATTAAAATCCCGAAATCAATATGATTTCGGGATTTTCCGTTTAATAGTCTTACGAATATCTTATAACCTGAAGCAATATACCGGCCATTTTATAATTACAGACTTTAAAACTTGGGTGCTTCTTCATTTTGGTTTTCAAATTGCTCATTTAAGTTACGTACATTATTTACCGTCTATTTATCTTTGCTCCAATGCTAACGGTTACAGTATTACTAATTGCTATTATTATGAAAAAAGAAGACCGCAAAGATTTTGAATCGATTACCGCCGTACACCGGGCATTCGGACTGCCGGCGCCCCAACATCCGCTTATTAGTCTTTTAAATGCGGAGGACCTGAGAAGTTCCAGCCGGCCATCTGGCGCTCATGTACTGCACTTTTACAAAATTTCGTTCAAGACAGCGCTTAGCGGAAAGGTGCGTTACGGACAGGGCTATTACGATTTTGATGAAGGAGGTTTACTGTTCGCTTCACCTAACCAGGTCATAGGAAGCAATGGTGATGAAGATGTAGAAGATTTGTCTTTTTATACGATGCTGATCCATCCTGATTTTCTTCATGGTCATCCACTTGCACGAAAAGTTAAGCAGTACGGCTATTTTAGCTACGGAGCCAACGAAGCGCTTCATCTGTCTGAAAGCGAAAAGGCGATTATCCTATCGGTCTTTAACATCATCGAGCAAGAGTTAAACAGCAGGGTTGATGAGTTCAGCCAGGAAGTAGTCCTATCGCAAATCGAACTGCTCTTAAATTATGCTAACAGGTTCTATAATCGCCAGTTCATTACCCGTAAAATTGTCAGCAATAATTTGCTCGACCGCCTCGAGGCTTTGCTGGACAGGTACTTCCTTAATGAGAAGACAACAAACCAAGGTCTTCCGACAGTGCAGTTCCTGTCGGACCAGCTTAACGTTTCGTCAAGCTACCTTAGCGACATGCTTCGGGCGTTGACAGGTATGAACGCACAACAGCACATACATAATAAACTCATCGAAAAAGCTAAGGAAAAACTCTCGCTAACCACATCAACCGTTGCAGAAATTGCGTTTGACCTTGGCTTTGAGCATCCCCAATCCTTCAGCCGTTTTTTTAAAATGAAGGCGAAAATTTCACCGGTTGAATTTCGACAGACGTTTAATTAGTGGCGATATACAGATCGATAATTTTTCATCAAATACGGCTACGGCCGTATTTTTTTTTGTTTATTCTACCAACCGATTACTATTAAGCACTTCACCCATGCAGTTGCGACCGCATAATCAAATACCCTGTTTATATGCAAACAGGGCGCTCCATTTCGGTTAAGCATTACCGCGGTTAAGTTATGATGCAGCAGGTATACTTTTGCAACTTTGTCATGTAATAAAAGTTCAATATATCATGACAACATAAACACGTATCGTTCCAAAAGAAATTTGATTCGCCCTATTCCCCGCGGATTCGAAACTTAATAAAAAGCAGTTATCCGGATCACTGCTTTGCGCCAAACATATTTTGAGTTAAGTACTCAGGAAAAGGCTTTATCTGCATCCAACAATCAAATCAAAATTCAATAAAATGAAAAATTCAGAAAATGCCGTAATGTCTTATGGCCCTATTGTAATGCCTGTAGCCGACCGCCACGTCGACCTTCAGTTGAAAGTAACTGCACCCGCAACAGGAGGTAACCTGCCTGTTCTTATTATTTCCCATGGCCATGGCCGCTCTAACTTCCTTTCTTCACTATACGGATACGGACCGATGGCCGACTTCTTTTCAAAAAATGGATTCGTGGTTATTCAGCCAACCCATCAAAATTCAAAATCACTGGCACTTGATGCAAATCTTCCTGAAGCTCCACTCTTTTGGAGTTCACGGCCAAAAGACATTACATTTATCATTGACAATCTTGACAAGATAATCACAGAAGTTCCTGGCTTAAGCGCTCGTGTAAACAAAGATCAAATATCCGTAGTTGGTCATTCTATGGGAGGGCATACTGTAGGCATGCTGGCCGGAATGAAGGTTATAGACCCGGGCACCTCGAAAACGATCGATGCCATCGAAAAACGTTTGAAAGCCTATGTAATGATCGGCGCTCCTGGCGCTCCTGCGGGACTTGTCCAGTCTGCCAAAGATCATTATCCGGTGCTGAATAATGCAGATTTTTCGACTATGGTTCAGCCTGTTCTGGTTGTAAATGGCGACAAAGACATAAACCCGGGCTTCTCGGTGGTAGATAACTGGCGTGCTGACGGATATTTTGTAAGTCCCGGCCCCAAAAGCTTGCTCACAGTTTATGGGGCTGAACATATATTTGGCGGTATATCTGGATATGACTCCAATGAAACGACTGATGAAAGCCCGGAAAGAGTAGAGTTCGTAAACCAATGCATTCTTGCATACCTGCGTACTGCATTAAATCCCAAAGATACCAGCTGGGCTCATAAGCAATTGGAACTTAACGATGTTCACGATTCTAAAGGACGCATTGATAATAAATAAGCTTTAAAGAAGGATAACTTCTTCAAATTCTGCATAAAATGGTTTTGGATTTTTGTGCATTTGGAGTTACTTATGGGACAAAGAAGATAAATTCCTCCTTGTCCCATTTTATTTTAAGCCATTTTAGCCTCAAACCCAACTTTAAATACCCCATTGGTGCGTACCCTTTGCATTAACTACCTTTTAATGTAAATTTACACGAATTTAAGCTCCTATTTTTAATCTTAAGGCGTCATTTGTTTATTTGATGCGATGGCCTATATTGATATAGAAGTCTCTATTAAATGCAAAATCATCCAGCAGTAGTGGATATGGACCAAGTTTATGAAAGAGGAATTGAATAAGATGGAAAGCGAAAGGACAAGCTGGACTATATGCCCTGAATGCCACGGAAGAGGCAAAAAAAACCAGAAACTTACCCGCAAGGTCCGGCTGCAATATCAGATAGCACTCGATCTTTTTGAAAATTCAGATGGAAACGGAGTAGCGCCAGACCGCCCGATAGGTCATCTAAATTCATGTCCCGGCTGTTTGGGGTCAGGACTTTTGCCTTCTGCAAATACTCCTACCGTAAACAATGAAATTTATCCGCATGTAGCGATTATAGGTGGCGGAATTGGAGGAGTGGCTCTCGCGGTGGCATGCCTGCATCGCGGTATCCCTTTTACTATTTATGAGCGCGACAATAATTTTGAAGCACGTTCTCAAGGCTATGGCCTTACCCTGCAACAGGCCAGTAAGGCCATAGAGGGACTGGGTATCTTCTCGTTAAAAGAAGGTGTGGTATCTACAAGGCATATTGTTCATACTACAGATGGTACTGTAATTGGCGAATGGGGTGTTAGAAAATGGTTACAGCCCGAAGCAATAAAAATACCCAAGCGCACCAATGTGCACATTGCACGGCAGGCATTGCGACTGGAACTTCTTGAACAGTTGGGCGGCAGCAGCGCAGTGCAATGGGGATACCAATTAATTGACCTTAAAGAAGATGGAGCAAGAGGTGTAGAAATTACCTTTCGGGCAGGTGAAGAAACAAAAACTGCACATGCCGATCTTGTTATAGGTGCCGATGGTATTCGCAGTTCTGTTCGCAGGATATTAATTGGCGAGCAAATTAATCCGTTGCGTTACCTTGGCTGTATCGTTATACTGGGTATTTGTCCGCTAAATGCCCTTGGCGGCCTAACCAGTTCGTTATTAGATTCATCTACCGTTTTTCAAACCGCAAATGGTAATGAACGAATTTACATGATGCCCTACACAAACGACTCGATAATGTGGCAACTAAGTTTTCTGATGCCTGAAGAAGAAGCTAAGGCGTTGAGTGCGTTAGGTACAAAAGCATTGAAAGCTGAGGCGTGCCGAAGGACACAGTGGCATGACCCTATACCACAAATAGTAGCCGCAACACTTGAATCTCAAATTTCCGGCTACCCGGCATACGATCGCGAATTGCTAAAATCAGAGCTGTTAGATAAATCCGGCAGGGTAACGCTTATAGGCGATGCTGCACACCCCATGAGCCCCTTTAAAGGACAGGGCGCAAATCAGGCATTGCTGGATGCGCTCTCGCTTGCACGCGGCATCTATAAAGGATGCAGGAAGACGTCTCAATGGCGGGATGCGGGAATTAGAGAAAATGTATTATCCGGTTTTGAAGCAGAAATGCTGGCGCGCAGTGCTATTAAAGTAAAAGATTCGGCAGATGCAGCTCATTTTTTACATTCAGAAATTGTACTTCGTGAAGGTGACGGGCCGCGGGGACGCGTCATAAAGGACAAAAAAGATTGATATCATTACCTCCTTAATGTCGTTGGAAGCTGACGGCTGTTATAGAATTTGAGCACAAGAAATCCTGAAATTCCGGCAATCATTGAGGCAATTAATACGGCAAACTTGGCTTCGTTTTGATACAACGGATCATCAAACGATAGTAATGCAATAAATATAGACATAGTAAAGCCTATTCCACCCAGCAGCCCCAATCCGGCCATGTGTACCCAGCCGGCCCCACGTGGAAGCGTTGCCAACTTTAGCTTTACAGACAACCAGGACATTATAAAAATACCTATTGGCTTTCCTAAAAACAGCCCCAGGAGTATACCAAGACCCAGGTTGCTGCCCAGGCCATTTATCATATCGTGAGTAAATGTTATGTTGGTGTTTGCAATGGCAAAAACAGGCATGATTATAAAATTAACCGGCCTGGTTAATGCATGCTCTAATGTTTCGAGAGGCGACTTTACACTGCTTTCATTAGTGGGCAGCGTAATGGCAGTAAGCACCCCGGCTATTGTAGCATGTATGCCGGAGTGGTGTATAAAATACCACATTACAGCTCCTGGTATAAGGTAAAAAATTAAATTTTTAACGCCCATGTAGTTAAAGAGTACCAGTAACATAAATACACCGCCCGCATAAGCAAGGTTATCAATGTGCAGGTTTGATGAGTAAAATACTGCAATAACTACAATTGCTATCAGGTCATCTGCAATGGCAAGGGCAGCCAAAAATACTTTGAGCCCGGCCGGCACTTTATTGCCCAAAAGCGACAGTATCGCTAATGCAAATGCAATATCTGTTGCCATGGGTATCCCCCAGCCGTTTGCTGTTAGAGTACCGGCATTAAAAACCGTATATACAAGTGCAGGAACAATAACACCACCTATTGCCGCAAGTACCGGCAGGGATGCTTTACGCACAGATGATAACTCCCCCTCTACAAGTTCTCTTTTTATCTCTAGCCCTACCAATAAGAAAAATACCGCCATTAGGCCGTCGTTTATCCACGTGCCTACGGTATAGCGCAATTGCACTGAAGGTGTGGTAAAACCTATGTGTGTATCTAAAAGCGACACAAAATTTTCTGCGATGGAGGAGTTGGCAATTAATAGCGACAAGGCAACACATGATAATAATAGAATACCCCCCGCTGACGAGGAACTAAAAAAATCGCGAAAGATGGTAATGTTTATTCGTGTTGCCATAGCTGTAAATTTACGGCTTAAACCTATAAAAGCCAAGGAATATTTCCATTTGCTACGGTTTGTAACTGAGTCCTATCTCTAAAATCTCCTTAAGCCGGCAGTATATTTAAAGCTTACAAAAGCTTATCAAAATGAATGGGCAGGTTATTAATACGTTTACCTGTAGCATGATAAATAGCATTTGCGATAGCGGCCGGCATGCCAACCATACCAATCTCTCCAACACCTTTAATTCCAAGTTCGTTTATTACCTCATCTTTTTCGTCTGCAAAAATAACATCAAGATCATGCACATCTGCATGCACAGGAATATGATACTCGCCTAAATTTGTATTCATGTATTTACCCAGATTTTCATCAAGTATAGTTTCTTCATGCAGCGCTTTACTAATACCCCAAATCATAGAGCCTAATATCTGGCTGCGTGCCGTTTTAGGATTTATTATCCTGCCCGCTGCCACAGCAGTTACCGCACGCGTAACCGCGATGGTCTTTAACTCCTTGTCAATTTCCACTTCTACAAACGATGCGCTATGGGTTGCTTTGCTAAATTTTCGAAGTTTTAAAACATCGGGGCCCGCCATTTTTGTAGTTTTAATTTCCCTGCCTTTGTTTAGCGTTATAATATCTTTAAACGATAAATGAAGATCAGGATCTGATTTTAATGCGATGCCACCGTCATTAAAAATAATATCATTATCATCTATAGTGCTAAACGGCGATCCGTTAATGCTCTTAGCTTTTTTTAAGATCTTTTTCTTAAGTTCCTTTACAGCTACGACTATAGCCGAGCCTGTAGATGCAGTTATAGAGGAGCCTCCCTGAAACATAGAAAAAGGCTTTTTACTATTGCCATAAGCAAATGTAATATCATCCATAGGTATACCTAATTCATCTGCAGCAATCTGGGTCATGACTGTAAGCGTACCTGTACCAATATCTGTAGTGGCATTACTAATAACCAGTTTTCCATCGCGGGTAAGTATTGCCTGTACGCGTGCCGGAAATTGGTACGCATCCCATATTCCGGTGGCCATACCATACCCTATAAGCTTATTACCTCTTTGCATGCTTCCGGGTTCAGGATTGCGGGACTTCCATCCAAACTTTTCAGCAGCCTCCAGGTAACATTGTCTTAGTGCTTTACTGGTAAAAGGCTTCCCAGTTGAAGGGTCGGTCTCGGCATAGTTCTTCAGGCGGAATTCTAACGGATCCATGTTAACTGCGCACGCAAGCTCATCCATCATACACTCTATAGCATGCATACCGCTTACTCCACCCGGTGCCCGCATATCTATTGGAGTAGGCAAATCCAGTGGAACTAAATTATATTCAAATAGCGTGTTAGCAGCCGGATATAACTTATGGCTCCAGGGTACAAGGGTTTCGGCATAGTCTTCAAACTGTGAGGTTTCGCCTATGCCCTGATGGTTTAATGCTGTTACCATCCCATTTTCATCTGCCGCAAATTTTAAATTTTGCACGGTCTGTGGCCTGTGGCCAAAGGTAAACATCTGCGACCTGCTTAACGTTACACGTACATTACGTTTTAATTCGAGTGCTGCCATAGCTGCAAAAAACAGCTGGTACTGCGGCCGCAGGCCAGAGCCAAAGCCTCCGCCCACAAAAGGTGCTAAAACCCTGACATCTTTGTAATGCAGGCCAAAAACATTGGCTACAAACAGCTGGTTGTTTATAGTACCCTGGGTCTTATCATAAATTGTAAGTTTGCCTTTACCTTCATAAACGGCAGTGCTTGCATAAATTTCCATAGGATTATGATGCTCTGTACCGTGCCTGTATTGCGCAGCGACTTTAAACGGTGCGCTGTTATAAGCTTCTTCAAAATTTCCTGTGGGTGGCGGCGGTGGCGGTTTTAGCATTGTTGCCAGTCCTTTTTTTGGCTCGCGGGCCTTAGCAATATTTGTAACAAGGCCCGTTGCAAAATCCTCTTCCTCATAATCAAATTTTACAAGAGTGGCAGCGTAACGGGCAGTTTCAAAATCATTTGCGACGACTAAGGCAATGGGCTGCCCGTTATATTTTATCTCATTATCACGCAGTGGCTTAAAAACAACACCGGGCGGTGCATCCATATCTGCATACTGCAAATCGAACCAGGCGGTAGACGGGCGGTTTTTATGGCTGAAAATTTCAACCACGCCTGCCAGGGCCAAAGCTGCAGATGTATCTATGCTTTTTATCCTTCCCTTAGTTATTGTGCTGTTTACCACATAGCCGTATAACAAATCAGGCACATTATATTCGCCTGCATATTTAGCAGATCCTGTAACTTTCTCGCGGCCTTCAAGGCGGCTTACAGGTTGTCCTACAGAGGGTAACTTTGTCATAATTTTCGTAATAGTTGGTTAAAGGGATGGTTGTGCACCAGGCCGTTGAGTCTCCGGTTGTAGAGCCATCATGCAATTGCGGATAATTGCCCTTTTAGCGAGGTCAATTTTAAAAGCATTATGTTCGTAGCCCACAGCGCCATGCAGTATAATATCTGCCGCAGCAGCAAAATTTTCACGAATGGCCTCTTTTCCTTTTAAAAACTCTTCAGCATCTGTAACGCGCCATGGCTTGTGTGCTACGCCTCCAAGGGCAATTCGCGCCTCGTGTATAGTAGTACCGGAAAGATCTAATCCCGTGGCGACAGACACTAATGCAAAAGAATAAGATGCTCTGTCACGTAATTTTAGATAGGAGTAATTTTTATGAAATCCTTTTGCGGGGAGGTCTATACCTGTAATTACCTCGCCATGCTGAAGGTTATTATCTATGTGTGGGGTATCTTCCGGCAATTTGTGGTAATCGGCAAATGCTATGGTACGATCACCATGGGGGCCGGTTATATTTACTACTGCATTAAGAGCAGCGAGCGCAATACACATATCCGAAGGAAAAACAGCAATGCAACTTTCACTCTGTCCTAATATAGCATGAATGCGATTGTAGCCTCCTATTGCAGAGCATCCGGATCCGGGCTCGCGCTTGTTACAGGGAGCATTTACATCGTAAAAGTAGTAACAACGTGTGCGCTGGTTAAGATTACCGCCATTAGTCGCCATGTTGCGAATTTGCGCCGAAGCTCCGGCAAGTATCGCTTTTGATAGTAAGGGGTATCTTGATTCTATAACAGGGTGATAGGCCGTATCAGCATTTGTTACCAGTGCACCTAAGCGCACTCCGCCATCCGGTAATTCTAAGATACTATGGTTATCTTTAAAGTGGTTTATATCTACAAGCTTGTCTGCTGTAGTTATAAAGTACTTAAGCAAATCGTTAATATTTGTTCCACCCGCAACAATTTTGTTTCGGGTATTTCCATTTAGTTGTTCTATAGCCTGATTTACATCGGCAGCTTTTGCATAGGCAAAGTTATTCATAAGTGCCTCCTTCCTTTACTTCCATAATTGCATCTATAATACCCTGAGTAGCGCCACACCGGCAAAGATTGCCACTCATAAGTTCGGCCACTTCTCCGCGTGTTTGGGCTTTACCTTCTTTAAGCATGCCTAAAGCGCTGCATATTTGCCCGGGAGTACAGTAGCCGCACTGAAACGCATCATGCTCTATAAATGCTTTTTGCAATGGGTGCAGGTCATTACCGTTAGCAACACCTTCAATAGTTGTAATTTCGCTGCCATCTTTCATAACAGCAAGTGTAAGGCAGCTTAATACACGTTTACCGTCTACTATTACAGTGCAGGCACCGCACTGGCCATGGTCGCAGCCTTTCTTAGTACCGGTAAGGTCAAGCCTTTCGCGAAGGGCATCGAGTAAAGATACCCAAGGGAGTACCTCTAACCGGTAATCGTTGCCATTTACCGTTAACGATGTGGTGTGTGTGTTGCTCGTTGTCATAGATGGATTTGTAGGTTATTTTGTTTCATCCCTAATTTCCGATATTTTTTACGACACCGGTAATAATGTAATGTTAAGATTGACAACAAGTAATCTGCTTTATAAACAGTAAAGGCTGCAAATGGCAGCCTTTAAGTAATTTGTTATATTAATAATCTATCCTTCTATTATCTTATCGAGGGTTATGGGCAACGTACGTATGCGTTTGCCGGTGGCATTAAACACTGCATTTGCAATAGCCGGAGCCATGCCTACTAAAGATGTCTCGCCAAGACCCTTTGTACCCATGGGGTTACTATAGGGATCTTTTTTATTTACAAAAAATACTTCCTGGTTAGGAATATCGGCATTTACAGGTACATGATAGTCTGCAAGGTTGTTGTTTATGGCACGGCCAAAACGATGGTCTATAACAAGTTCTTCCGTAAGTGCCATGCCTATACCTCCCACTGCCCCGCCTATCATTTGCCCGGCAGCGGTTTTCTCACTTATTATCGTACCAACATCTGCGCAGGAAACCACGTGCGCTAACTTTATCTTGCCTAATTTCGGATTCACCAGTATCTTTACAAAGTGTACCGAAAATGAGTAAATCGAGTATTTCTTAGCCTCTTCGGTATCTTTACTTTCAACCTCGGCAGTAAGCTCCTGCATGTTGTTGTTGGTTAGTAGTGCCGCAACAGTCACGCTCTTTGATGCCTTCTTTTTAGCAGAAACCAGCCCATCGGCAAAAACCAGATCTTCAAGTTTCATGTTTTTAAACGCCTTGTCTTTAACCGCTAACGCTAAAATACTTCCTGTTAACTGTGTACAGGCATCATATACCGCAGACCCTACAGATGATGTTGTAGCCGATCCTCCCTGTGTAGGGCCTTTGGGCAAACCACTACTGCCCATATCTATAACTATTTTTTCCGGTGCCATTCCTGTAACATCTGCACCTATGGCAGTCATCATAGTGGCGGTACCGGGACCCATATCATTTACGCTGCATTGCAGCACCATAGTACCATCTGCCTTTAGTTTAGCCCTCACCGCTGTTTTATTGCGCGAAGAACCAAATGTACCGGTGCCCATACCATACCCTACCAGCCAGTCGCCCTCTTTAACAGCACCGGGAGCATTCTTCCGGTTCTTCCAGCCTATGCGTTCCATACCGCCCTCATAACACTCTAACAAGTGCTTACTGCTCCAAGGTTTATTTTGTTCCTGATCACGTTCAGAATGATTGCGTTTCCTAAACTCAATTGGGTCCATATTAAGCTTATGTGCCATTTCGTCCATAGCGCACTCAAGAGCAAAAGCACCGGTTGCTTCTCCAGGGCCACGCATCCATACAGGCGTACCAAAATCTACAGGCGCAATGCGGTACCTCGTCGTTAAGTTGGCACAATCGTACATAAACCTCGATATATTGGTTGTAGCCTCTGTAAAATCTTCGTAAGAAGATGTTTGGGCTGTAGCTTCGTGTGTAATGCCCGTTAGCTTACCGTCTTTTGTAGCACCTACTCCCATTTTCTGAATGGTTCTTGGCCTAAAACCTACGTTAGTAAACATTTGTTCGCGGTGTAGTACAAGTTTTACAGGCTTAGCTACTTTTTTAGATGCTATAAGCGCAGCTACCTCATAAGGCCAGGTATGTAAACCCATCCCGAAGGCACCACCAAGATATTCTGAATGTACGGTAACATCTTCCGGAGGTAAACCAAATACGCCGCCTACACTCCTTCGTGTACCTTCTACCCCCTGGCTTTTAGTATATAAAACCGGTTTATCATTTTCCCACTTGGCAATTATATTAGCAAGCTCCATAGGGTTGTGCACATCTATAGGCAGTTCATACGATACTTCGAGTGTTACCTCTGCGTTTTTGTAGCCGTCCTCTACACCTCTGTTATAATCTTTAGACCTGTCATCAGTAGGCATTTTAGACTTAGCATACACTTTAACAAGATCTGTGTCGTGTGCTTCATTTATATATTCTGCCTTAATTAACCCTGCAGCATAACGCATGCGTTCAACAGTATCTGCAACAACAATGGCAATTGGCTGATCATAAAATTTTATGCTGTCGTCCTTTAATATCTGTAACGGCTGGCCCAGGTTTTTAGGCTCTTTAGGCTTATCATATCCTGCGGGTTTTTGCACATTAAGGTGCGTTATAACGGCCAGTACTCCGGGAGCCCACTCTGCTTTTTTAGTATCTATGCTTTTAATACGCCCTTTGGCAACCGTGCTGCCTACCAGGCAGGCATAGGTAACACCGGGAACTTTATATTCGGCAGAATAGGTAGCTGTACCGGTCACTTTAGCATAGCCATCTACCCTGTTTAAATTACTTGTTTTACTCATAAAATTATGATTTAGATGCTGCAATGGTTAATGCTTCTACGATAGAATTTGGTGCAAGCTTTAGCTTAAAGTTATTTTCTCCATAGCCTTTTGCCCCTTTCATGGCCAGTTGTGCCGCCTCCTTAAAAGTTGCTTCGTTGGCCGGTTTCCCTTTTAAGTACTTTTCAGCATCTGTAAGCCTCCATGGTTTATGGGCCACCCCACCCATTGCAAGGCGGGCATCATTAATACGGCCGTTTTTAATATCCAGAGCAGCCGCTACAGATAGTAGTGCGAAAGCATAACTGCTGCGGTCGCGCACCTTTAGGTAATGTATATTTTTTGTAAAGTTATTATCGGGTATTTCTACAGCCACTATAAGTTCATCGCGCTCCAGTGTATTATCTTTTTCAGGGGTGTTTCCTGGAAGTGTATGAAAGTCAGTAAACTTTATCTGCCTTTCGCCCTTGGGGCCTTCCACAAAAACAACAGCATCCAGTGCGGCAAGCGCTATGCACATGTCGCTGGGGTGCACGGCGATGCAACTATCCGAAGCACCAAAAATTGCATGCATACGGTTATAGCCTTCCTTAGCGCCGCAACCACTTTTAGGCTCGCGCTTGTTGCAAGGCATGTCTATATTATAAAAATAGGAGCATCGTGTGCGCTGCATTATGTTACCCCCCACGGTTGCCATGTTACGTATTTGTTGCGATGCACCGGCAGCAAGTGCTATAGACAGTAACGGATGCCTTTGTTTAATAAGTTCATCCTCTGCAACCTGCGTGTTTTTAGCGACCGCGCCAATGCGTGTTTTGCCCTGCAATGCCTCGACCATTTTAAGGTCCAGGCCGGTAACATCAATAAGTTTATCTGGTGTAGTGACCGATTTTTTCATCAGGTCTACAAGATTGGTACCACCGCCTATAAATTTAGCTGCAGTATCTTTAGCTATTGTAGCTACCGCCGATTGTTGCGACGATGCCCTTACGAGTTGGAAATTTTTCATGACAGTTGTCCTCCCTTCTTAACATCTTCTATAGCATTTACAATATTACTGTAAGCTCCGCAACGGCAAATATTGCCACTCATATATTCCCTTATTTCATCTTTACTGTTAGCATGCCCTTCTTTAATACAGGCAATGCCGCTCATTATTTGACCAGGCGTGCAGTACCCGCACTGAAAACCATCATGTTTTATAAAAGCCTCCTGCATGGGGTGTAATTTCCTGCCGTTTGCAATGCCCTCTATGGTAGTAACTTTAGTGTCCTGGTGCATTACTGCAAGGCTTAGGCACGATAAAACCCTTGTACCATCTACATGTACGGTACAGGCACCGCACTGGCCATGATCGCAGCCTTTTTTTGTACCGGTAAGGTCAAGCTGCTCCCGCAAAAGGTCGAGCAAGGTTGTGCGCGGCTCTACCGACAGGTTTTGTTTTGTGCCATTTATCTCGATAGATAACGGTACTTTTTCAAAATAGTCAGATATTTTTTCGTCCCATTTGTTTTCTGATGCCGACATAAATGTGGGTGGCGAAAGTGCCAGGGCAGTTAGTAATGAAGATTTTTTTAAGAAGTCGCGTCGGCCTGAGTCAGAACCCTGCTGATCTTCATGGCCGCTGTGCTTATTTTGTTTAGCCATATAATATTTTGGTTGTAGTTTACTGCAAGTATTTTGCAAAAAGGTATAATAACAAATTTAAATATCTTTTAAGCAGGAATAAATTTTACCTAATTTAATTAACCCTTTTTAACTTAAACAGGCCTTAAACATTTTGATTCTAAATAATATTTATGAATTTCGTACAGCCTTAGTTTTTACCTTTGGGCATTTATAAACCTCTATTCAGCATGCCGAGTAAAATTCCTGTTATTTATCTGGACAACAATGCCACTACACGAACAGATGATCGTGTTATAGAGGCAATGCTACCCTACTTTACGGCCTATTATGCTAATGCAAACAGCAGCCACATCTTTGGGCTGACTGTAAATGAAGCAGTAGAATCGGCCAGGGAACAGGTAGCCGGCCTAATACGTGCAAAACCGAAAGAAATTATTTTTGCAGCGGGAGCCACCGAAGCAATTAACCTCGCGATAAAGGGACTAAAAAGCCATCACAAAAAACATATTATCACGGTTGCAACAGAACATAAAGCCGTGCTTGATACCTGCCGGTTTATGGAAACCCAAGGATTTAGAATTACGTATTTACCGGTAAAAAGCGATGGATTAATTGATCTGGATATTTTAAGCGATGCTATTACAACCGATACCTTGTTAGTATGCATAATGCTGGCTAATAACGAAACCGGTGTGTTGCAACCTGTTAAACAAATAAGCGAGATTGTACATGCAAAAGGCGCGCTATTCATGACAGATGCAACACAGGCTGTGGGCAAAATACCCGTTGATGTAAATACCTTGGGTATCGATTTAATGCCGTTATCTGCACACAAGTTTTATGGGCCAAAGGGAGTTGGGGCACTATATGTTTCGGGAACGGCGAAAATTAGACTGGATTTACAAATGCACGGCGGCGGACATGAGCGCAAAATGCGCAGTGGCACCCTAAACGTACCCGGTATAATAGGGCTGGGCCAAGCCTGCGAAATAGCAGAAATAACTATGCCGCATGACACCGAAACAGTCACAAAATTGCGCGATCAGCTTGAAGAGCAGCTCTTAAAAATTGACCAAACCTTTATAAATGGCAATAAACAGCAACGCCTTTACAACACTACTAATATTTGTTTTCCGGGTGTAAACTCAGAAAAGCTGATACTTGCATTGGGCAACATTGCTGTGTCCAGCGGATCGGCATGCTCTGCAGTTACTACAGAGCCGTCTTTTGTTTTGAAAGCATTAGGTTTATCTGACGCTGATGCTTTAAGCGCTGTACGTTTTAGCCTTGGCCGGTTTACCAGCCCGGAGGATATAGAAACTACAATTAAAAAAGTAACCGAACTTGTAGAGCAGATAAGGCTTGCAAACAATTAATGCGGCTTGTTTTCCTTAACCTCAAATACGTGTAATAACTGAGGAAAAAGTGCCTCCATAGTTTCCTCTGTTCCTTTTTTAGATCCTGGTAATGTAAGCACTAAAGTATTTTCTGCAAAGCCCGCAACGCCCCTTGACAACATTGCTGTTTTAACACGCTGCTGCCCATAATTACGAGCTGTTTCCATAATGCCGGGAATGGGCTTGTTAATTAGTGGCGCTACAGCATCCGGGGTTACATCCCGCGCAGAAAGGCCTGTTCCCCCTGTAAAAATCACAAGGTCTTTCTGTTGGGTAATATAGTTTTTAAGGATAGTTTGTATCGTATCAAAATCATCCGGAATAATAGTATATTCGATATCAGAAAGACCATGCTTCCCGAGAATGTCTACAATTGCCCTGCCCGATGTGTCTTCTTTTTCGCTACGATAGGCAGTGTCAGAACATACCACGACAGCACATTTTAATCCATCTTCTGAGTATTTCTTTGGGTCAGATTTCCCTCCGTGTTTTTCCTGAAGCCTGATGTTTTGAATCTCAACATTTTTATCGATGGGCTTTAGCATATCATACATAACCAATGCCGCAACCGATGCGCCGTGCATGGCCTCTACCTCTACCCCTGTTTTATAAATTGTATGTACCTCTACGCTTATAACCACCGTTAGCCCTTCAATTTTGTAGCTTATCGCGGCATACTCCACCGGCAACGGATGGCAATCAGGTATTACGTCGCTGGTTTTTTTTATGGCGAAAAGTGCGGCTGCCCGGCTAAATTCAAAAATATCGCCCTTTGGCACTTTACGTTGTTCTATAGCATCGATAGTTTGTTGTAACGATGTTTTTACCGTAGCGGTAGCAATTGCCTTGCGCAACGTGAACGATTTGTGTGTAATATTTACCATGCTAATAATTTACTTTCCATTGATGGGATTCGTCTTCAAAAATTTCTTTCCCCCACACAGGGAGGTCGGCCTTAATGCGCTCTACAACTTCCTCGCAGGCATCAATAGCAATTTTGCGGTGCTTAGACGATGTAAATACGAACAGGCAAATTTCTCCCGCTTTTACCTCGCCAAGGCTATGGTGCACATGCATGCAGGTAAGCTCATATTTAGCAAAAATTTCTTCGCGCAGTTCATGCATTTTTTGCAGGGCGAGGTCTTCATACGTTGTATAATCTATAGCAGCTACCGTTTTCTCTTCGATAACATCTGCACGCACCTGCCCAAGAAAAATGCTATGGGCGCCAATGTTTTTTTTAGCGGAATGCTTTGCAATACTCTCTGCAATAAAAGCGGGGCTAATAGCGCCCTGGCTAAAGATGTTTTTTATGGGTTTATCCATTTATATTTTCTTTTAAGGCTAAAATACCGCCCTTTAAGTGACTTACTTTTTTTAATCCTCCAAATTTCTCCATAAACATTTGGCCGGCTTTAAGACTGCGTTTACCACTCCCGCAAAATAATATTATATTATGTTCCTCTATGTGGGGTATGGTATTGCTAAGCACGGTCAATGGAATATTTACGTTCGGGAAACCAGCTTTGGGATGTTCATCAGCTTCACGTACATCGATAACTATTGTATCCTGATTATTCATTTTATTAAGAAAATCGTTAGGCTCTAAGCCGTCAATCCCGGCAACACCTAGTCCGCACAGCCAATTATAATCCGTAGCTTTAAATTCGCTTTCGCTCTTAGGTATATAACAATCAGCTTTCTCGTCTGAAGTAACATCTATTACAAAGCTGCTGTAATCGAGAATGCTAAATGTCAATAATTTATTTATCAGGGCTTCTCCAATGCCCGTGATTAACTTTACCGCTTCGGTAGCCTGCATAATGCCAATCATCCCCGGCAGTACGCCAAGCACTCCCGCCTCATTACAATCAGCAACTTCAAGTGGGTCTGGTGGTGTTGCAAACAAATTTCTGTAATTGGTTTTGTTACCATTTGCATCTGTTACATTAAACACGGCAACCTGACCTTCGTATTGATAAACGGCCCCAAATATTAAGGTCTTATTTAATAGCACGCAGGCATCGTTTATAAGGTAACGTGCCGCAAAGTTATCAGTACAGTCAATAATAACATCATAATCAGTTATTAGGCCTAATGCATTACTGCTGTTAACCGCCATTTTATAGCTGTTAATTATAATATCGGGGTTAAGTTGCTGCAGCTTTAAGCCTGCTACCGACGCTTTTGCCCTGCCAGTATCTTCTGTATTGTATAGCACCTGTCGCTGTAAATTACTTAACGAAACTACATCATCATCTGCAACGCCGATAATACCCACTCCTGCCGCCGCCAGGTATTGCAATACGGGACAGCCAAGGCCACCCGCACCTATGACCAACACCCTGGAATCGGCAAGTTTTTGCTGACCCTGGTGGCCAAAACCTTTTAACGAGTAATGGCGGGCGTAACGGTTGTTATAATCTTCCATCTTATCCTCCTGAATATGGTGGCATAAGCGCCACAGTGTCATTTTCTAAAAGTGTAACATTATCTGCAACCAGTTTTTTATTTACCGCGACGGCATATTTCTTTTCGGCCAATGCCGGAAACTCTTCCAGCAGTGCTGCCTTAAGAGCTAATATATTGTTCGCTTCGATTGCAAATTCTTTGCCTGTAATTTCGGCTATTTGTCCAAAGGCTATAATTTTAATTGCCATATCTATGCAGTTGTAAACAATAATTTATAGGAGGCTAAAAGCAAAACCGTAGCCAACACATATTTTAAAACGTCCTGATTGAATTTTTTTGCGCCAAAATAAGCACCTAAAAGCCCTCCGGTAAATGCTACGACAATATAAACTACCATGTCTCCCGTAAAAGAGATTCCCCTGGTAAACATACCTGCCAGCCCGGCTACCGAATTTACAAATATAAATGCTGCGCTAATAGCTGCCGTTTGCTTTTGGTTGGTCCATTGAAGGAGCAGCAATATAGGTGATAATATTATACCACCACCAATACCTATCATGCCTGATAATAAGCCCACGACACCGCCCGTCAACATTGCTATAACTAACTTAGACGGCTTTAGGTCATTATCTTCTACGTTCTTAAAAAAGAAAAAACGTAGTATGGGGAATAATAACAGTACCCCGAGTACACGTTTATAAATATTTTCTTCTACAGGCATCATTCCTCCAACAAATGCCAGGGGAATAGACGCCGCCGCAATAGGCAGGAATAAATTCTTTAAAAAGTAGCCACCGCGGTAATATTGTATAAATGAGGTGAGCGACACGAACAGGTTAAGCATTAAGGCAGTAGGCTTCATCTCTTCGGGTGCTACTCCATATAGCGCCATTAATGCAAGATATCCGCTGGCCCCCCCGTGCCCAACAGCTGCGTAAAGAAAGGCTACAAAAAAAAGTATAAGGTAAAATAGTTCTATCGACATAAATTATAACGGTAATATATGAACCTCAACTGTATCATTTACTGCACATCCTGTGCTATCTTCAGGCAGCACTATAAAGCAGTTGGCCTGTGCGAATGAGTGCAGCCTGAACGATTCCTGCGCGTGCAGCGGCGACGCCTTACCGTCTCTGTAAAAGGCTTTAAGAAAGTTCGTTAGGCCTGTTGGCTTATTATAATTATGGGTTGCAATGGCTGTAGTTTTAATTACGCTTTCCTGTTTGTGCATTGATATTTCTAAAGCAGGTAGCACATATTCGTAAAAACAGGTTAACCCGCTCGATGGGTTTCCGGGGAGTCCAAATATCAGCTTGCCTGCCTTGGTGCCAAAGAATAACGGTTTGCCTGGCTTTTGTTTTATTTTATGAAATTTTTGTTCTACGCCGCACGCTTTTGCAGCACCTACCACATAGTCATAATCGCCTACACTTACCCCACCGTTTAGCAGTACGACATCATTGCCTTCCAGTGCCTGCTGCACCACAGCCGCTAATGTTTCGGGATTGTCTTCACTTCTAAGAATTGTTATATTAGTAATGCCTGACTTATTTAAGGCTGCGGTTAACAAAACCGAATTAGCTTCGTACACCTGTCCAAACTCCAACGCTTTTCCGGGTTCCTGCAACTCATTTCCTGTAAGGATAATTGCTACTCTTGGCGCTGCATAAATGCTGACGTGCGTACAGCCTATACCAGCCAAAAAACCCAATGCCGCTGCCGACAGGTATGTTCCTGCGGCCATAGCCAGCTCGCCGCTCTTAACCTCTGCTCCTTTTGCACGAACATTAAGCCCTAAAAGTAAATTAGCATCCTGCAATGTAAGCGTCTTGTTTTTAACCGCGACCTTTTCCTGCATTATCACCGTATCTGCTCCTTTAGGTAGTGCGGCTCCTGTAAATATACGGGTAGCCTGCCCATTTTGTATTTCAAGATGCACTGCTGCGCCGGCTGCCATTTCGCCTGTTACTTGTAATTGCCGGTCTTTATCTTCAAATTTAATGGCGTAACCATCCATAGACGATTGATCGAAATTAGGGATATCTACCGTGGCAATAACATCTTTGGCAAGTACATACCCAAAAGCTTCTTTTAAAGACTGCTTTTCGATCTTACCGGGTGTCACAGCATCAAGAATAATTTGCCTGGCTTGTTGTACAGAGATCATTATGAGTTAATAAGATTGTTATAATCGTTTTGGGTATCAATATCGACAGCCCCCTTTTCGAAAGAAATAAATGCAACATCATCGTTGTAAAGCTGTAATAGTTTTTTAGCACCCTCCTGCCCATCAAGGTTCATTAGTGCATCAAAATAAGTATGACTAAATAGCATCGGCGTGCCTAAAGTTTCGGCATATGCCGATGCTATTATACCCTTTCCGGTAGTTTCAAAATGTGCTATCAAATCCAGAAATACCTGCGCTGTTATAAAAGGCTGGTCGCATACGGTGAATATACAGGACTGTATATCTGGCTGTATTTGCAATAAATATTCAAGCCCGGAAGCAATAGACGACCCCATACCCCGGGGCCAGTCTGCGTGATAATAAACATTTGCCGCACCGTGCTGCAGTTCCTCTTGCATTACCTGCTTATTGGCACCAATTACAACAACTACGGCCGCAGCCGCTACGGCAGTGGCCTCTGCAACAGCATGATTAATAAGTGTACTGCCATTATAGTTAAGCAATTGCTTAGGTTGCCCCAGTCGCGAGGAACTGCCGGCAGCCAAAATAGTAATGCCTGTTGTTGTTGCCATAATTATCCGCCAATTGTTATCATACTGCGGTTTTGCAGTGTTGCAGTATCGATATTTTCAAACACTCCGCTAAACTGCCCTCCTAATGCTTTAGCCTTACTTTGTATAGAGGCATGAATTAAGGGTAAGACTTCCTCGCCATTGCGCAACGCACCAAGTAAATCAGTCTCTGTAGTAGAGAAAAGGCAGTTCTTAAGTTTGCCATCGGCAGTAAGGCGCATGCGGTTACAGGTATCGCAAAATGGCGAACTCATAGTGCTGATTACTGCAAAAGAACCTACATGCCCCGGAATCATGTAACGTTTAGAGGTATCGTTAGCTTCGTGAGCAATGGGTAAAGCGTCGTACTTAGTGGCAACCTGAGACAAAATTTCATGTAGCGTAAAAACCTGATTGCTGCTCCATTTATTCCCTGCAAACGGCATAAACTCTATAAAACGTATCTCTATATTATTGTGTTTGGTAAGGGCTATAAAATCTAATATTTCGTTGTCATTAAGGTCTTTCATGACCACAACGTTTATTTTTACCCTTATGTTATGATGCAGTAACAGCTCGATATTGCTCCTAACCCTATGAAAGAGATCACGGCGTGTTATCTTCAAAAATTTATCAGGCTGCAGCGTGTCGAGGCTTATGTTCATAGCCCTTATGTTAGCCGCAAGAAGCTCTGGCAACATTTCGTGCAGGCGTATGCCATTAGTTGTTATGGCAAGCTCTACATCGAGCTTGCCTAACGCCTCAATTATTTTTGGAGCGTCTTTGCGCACCAGTGGCTCACCGCCTGTAAGGCGTATTTTTTTTACACCCTGAGCCACAAAAAGTTTGGCAAGTGTTTCAATTTCGTGCACCTGCATCAATTTTGCAGCCGGAGCAAAAGCATACTTCTCCTCGGGCATGCAGTAAAAGCAGCGCAGGTTGCAGTTATCGGTTAGCGATATCCGCAGGTAATCGTGCACACGGCCAAAGGTATCCTGTATCATTTATCTCTTATTAAACTACCGGTGTAGCTGTGTGTATTTTTTCTTCTTTGTATTTAAGCGATGTGCCCCGTTTGCCACTCATAACCGCTTTAATTTCTGCCACTATAGAGATCGCGATCTCCTCAGATGCCTCCGCGCCGATGTCGAGCCCAATAGGTCCGTAGATGGTTTCAAGCTGTTCCTTTGTCAGTACGATGCCGTCTTCATTTAAGTCATTAAACATCCTGTGTAACTTGGTCTTAGGCCCAAGGATGCCAATGTACCTGCAGTCTGTCTCTAATAATAGCTTAAGCAGGGCCAAATCGTATTTATAATTATGCGTCATGAGCACAAAAAATGTGCGGGCATCTACCACAATATTTTGCATGAGTTCGTTAGGCTTCGCTATTAAAACATTTTTAGCTTTTGGAAAACGCTGCGCGGTGGCGTGTGTAGCGCGGCCATCGGCAATGGTAACCTGCCATCCTAAAATAGCGGCCATATCTGCCAATGGCTTTACATCGTTTCCCGCTCCTGCAATTATTAAAGCCACGGGCGATGGCATATATTCTATAAGTGCTTCGTAATAAGCACCGTCGATTTCTAATTTTTTAATTACAGAGGTTTTGGTTTTTAGCACACTGGCCGTTTCGCCTAAAAGGCTGTCGAATTTATCTTGTGATGAAAGACTACTTCCAGTCCTGTTAAACACAACCGTTCCCGGCTGATCAATTTTCCTGTCTAAAGAAAACAATGTTATTACTGCAGCGTCATTTCGCTCTGCTTCAAGTTGCTGCAATAAGGCTATCGGGTTATTTTGTATGGATGCATCTATATATTCGAACAAGATGTGAACAATGCCGTTACACCCCAGCTGCACTCCAAACTCTACATCGTCTTCATTGCTGGTATCGTAGGTTATAAGCTTATTTTGCTCCTGATTAATGGCAAGCAAAGCTTTGCGCAAAGCGTCGCCTTCAAGGCATCCCCCACTTATAGCGCCTGTAAGTTCACCATCTTCGGTAACAAGCATACGTGCACCCGGCTGCCTGTATGACGACCCCTCTACCTTTACAACTGTTGCAAGGGCTGTCTTTTTGCCGTTGGCGCTTGCCACGGCATATGCATTAAGTATATCACTAATCTCTTTCATAATAAACCTCTTTTACAAAAATAGGGACTAACCCCTCATAGTACCCTGCCTTTAATAAAACTTTACAATAGTTAAAGCTATTCGCACTACTGTAAAGTTAGATAAATTCGCTTAGTGTTTAGCACCACATTTTATAACTGGCTTAAAATTGAATTATAACGAAAAACCCTGCAATTATGCAGGGTTGATTCAAAAGCTTTATTTAACGGGTTTTATCCATTTACCAGTCGGTAGAAGGCTTATAGCTTCCTGTCCTTATGGCCCTGATCAATAATCGGGTAAAAGCATTAAAATGGTTCTCAACTATTTTTTTTGCCTGAGGCTCTATAAGTTTCCCTTTCTCGTCCCAGAAAGCAGTAAATGGCAGCACCTGTTTTTCGTTATTAAGACCGGTGTAATAAATTTCTATTTTGGTATACGTAATTTTTACCCTGTTATCTTTAAATTCGGTAGTTGTGGTAAATGTAGCATAGTAGGTTACTTCTTCTTTACTTTTATTTCTCTTGCTTTTAGAAATAAAAGTATCGTTAGATACAAAGCTTATAAGCGTGCCTTTTTCGTTACTTTCCATAACGCTTGCTGTTCCATTATTATAAGTATCCTGAATATATTTGTTAGCATGAGTATAAAGTGTATCTGCCGGTACACCATCAAAGTAGGCTATAAAGTAATTTTTTGTATCGTCTTCTTTAGTGGCCAGTCCGGCGCGTGTAACAACAAAATCCTGAGCAAAAGTAGCAGTACAGGTTAGCAACAATAATAGTAATGTTTTCATAGAATGTAGTTAAGTTAATGAGGTATAATAAGGGCCTGCAACAAATGTGTATAAAGCTGACAGATAGATCATCTGATCGTGTCTTTACAACAACAACGTAAATAAAGCAAATATTACCTCATACTCCTAAATCATTATATCAACTTTAAGAAATAGACTGTTAAAATGATTCTTTTACTGCAAAGACCAAAGTATAAATTACTATTTAAGTGTTCACAGTTATTCCTCTTCATTACCAACAGAGAAAAAAGCGTGCTCCTCTGTTTCCTTAGGCTCCGGTATGTCGGCTTCTGAAAGCTCGCGAAGTATATGCTGATTAATATCCGTTAGTTTAATAATACGGTTAGCCTGATTTTGCACGCATTTCTCGAATAGGTTTCGTATAACCCTTGCGTTACCAAAGCCTTCATCTTTTTTAGAATATAAGAGCTCGAAGGTATCGTTAAGTTTTTCTTTGGCATCATCAGTTACTACAAAATCTGATTTTTTACACAGGCCTTCAAAAATTAAAAGTAGTTCTGCCGGAGTAAAATGTTCAAAATGAAAAAAGCGGTTAAAACGGGAACGCAATCCTGGGTTAGACTCTATAAAAACCTTCATAGGGTCTGTATAACCCGCCACAACCACTGCAAGATCGTCCCTGTGGTCTTCCATGCGCTTAAGCAACGTGTTTACTGCCTCTGCTCCATAATCGTTGCCGGAAAAGTTGTTGGCAAGTGCGTAAGCCTCGTCTATAAATAGCACTCCACCCACACTTTCTTCTACAAGCTTATCAACCTTTGTAGCGGTTTGCCCTACATACCCTGCAACCATGCCTTCACGGTCGGTTTCGCAAAGCTGGCCCTTAGGTAAAAAACCTAAGTGCTTGTATATCCTGCTTAACAATCGCGCTACAGATGTTTTACCCGTTCCAGGAGGACCTAAAAAGACAGTGTGAAGTGTTACCTCTATATTTTTTAAACCTTCGGTCGTGCGTTTCTTCTGTATTTCAAGCAGGTTAATAAGTTCTGCAATGTCTTTCTTAATGTTCCTGAGGCCTACCATTCCGTTAAGCTCTTGCATAACCTTTTCTAAAGTGTCATCGTCAGGTGCAGCTGTTTGAAATTTGCTCTCAGCCTTTACTTCTATTTCGTTATAATCTAAAAAACGATACAGCTCTTTAGTGTCCTTAAAGCTTATGCCGAATGCACGGTGAAGAAAAAAGTTGAAATGCTGCGCTACAGGCTGGAGCCTCACATCATTTTTTAACGATAACGCCGATAGTAAAAAATACTGCCCCTGCTTACCATCTGCTGCTATGAGCACGTTTTCTTTTTCTATTTTGGCAAGGTGATTTTTAAATTCAGCACTTACTGCAAGTTTGTTTAAAGTTGTTATACCATTTACATCGGCAAAATGATTATTCTTCAATGCATCATAATAGTAAGCCAATACAAAACCGGAGGTGTCTGTATGCTTATCGTGACTGCGCTGATAAGCATTTATTAAATCAGAGATAAAAAAATGCTCTGCCTTTAGCATTAATGTATTGGCTACCTGAGGCTTTACCAACATATTTATTGCCCTTATAAAATCGTCATCGTTATTTAATGCACTGCATAATTTTAAAACATTTTTTGTCTCCTGTTCCAGTTCGTTCAGTAAGGCAGGAGTAAAAAGCATTTTATGCGTTGTAAGTTCAGACTCTAAATATCCTTTTAGGGATGAGAAAGAATCTTCGATTAAAGAGATGGGATTTCGTTTGTTTTTCAAAGTCTGCGTTTTTAGGAAATCATCATTTGGTGTACAATTTCTTTAGATAAGGCGGTGTGGTCTTCACAAAAATCTTTCCACGCAAGACCCATATCCCTTAAGTCGTATTTTGCAACAATGGTTCCATAAGATTGCTTCACCCCGTTTAAAGTAGGGTGACCTATCACATATATGGTCTGGGCAAGCTCTATGGCCAGCTCAATATCATGTGTAGAAAATACTACCGTATTGTAATCAGATGTACTACTTAGTAATTCGAACGATCGCTTAACTTCCTCTATGTTACCTACATCAAGGCCCGAAAAAGGTTCGTCCATCACAATAAACTGGTCTGACGAGAAGAGTTGCTCTATAATTGCGGTTCGCTGTCTTTGCCCTCCGGATAGCTCATTAGGGTACTTATCTGTACAGTTATCAAGCCCCCATTTTTGTATGTATTCCTTTATTTTAGCATCCTTTTCAGTTTCAGAAAGCTTCGTTTTACGCAAAGCAAACTTTAATGCCTCCTTAACGGTTTTATGCCTGAACAACGTATACTTTTGGTCTACAAAACCTATATTGCCTTCCTGTACTACCTTTGCTACGTTAGCTTCTTTAGCTTCAAAATCTTTAATTAAAATCTTGCCTGTTGCAGCAGGAACAAGTCCTGTAAGTGCTTTAAAAAAGGTAGACTTACCACGGCCGGAACGCCCTACAAAAGCAATAACCTGACCGGTGTTCTCTATACCATCGCGCACTACATCTTTCTCTGTAAGGGTAATATCTTTAATAATAACAGTATCGTTGTAAGCCACGCTTAAATTCTCTACATAGAGCAGCGTTTCTTTATATTCGTGTTTCATAACTTATATCTTAGAGTATCTGAAAATTGCTTTTCTCAAAAAGTTTATACCTGCGTCAAGCCCAAGGCCTATTAACAAAATTATGATCTGAAGGGCTATGATGCGGCCGTGATTCATAAATTTATCAGAGTTCTTTATAAGAAACCCAAGCCCGCCTGATGCCACCACGATAGATTCTACCGTTACGAGCATCATCCATGCAATAGCGAGGTTTTGCCTGATAACATCTATAACATAATCCAGCCTGCCCAGTACAATTACCTGCCACAATACTTCCCAGCGGCTGCATTTTAGCGTTTTTGCATGATCGAACTCCTCTTCAGGGATGTCTTTTATTACAGCTATGAGCGATGTGGTTAAGAACGTGGTAAGAAATATTACCATGATCCATATTTGCATATTACGGGCATCATGAATCATTAGCGCAACATAAAATGACAAACCTGTAAAAGGTAAGAACCTAAATTTTGTTACAAACTCTGATATTGGTTTTAAAACCGGAACCGGCCATGAGTAAGCCAGTATCATAGAGAACACTATTGCCAGGAAAATAGAGAGGAAGCAGAGCACCAAAGAGTTGAATATATGTACAACCAAACCCTCATTGTAAAGCTCAGAAAAGCCTCTGAAAACCTGCGACGGTGATGGAAACAGGTGTTTCTCTCCCGATGTACCTATAAACCAAAGTGCCATAAGCAATACTACCCAGCTTAAAAGGATAATTGTCTTTTTGCTCTTTGATATTTTTTCGAATGGGGTAATATATTGTTTCATAGTTAAAAAAGGCCGCCTTATGGCGGCCTGTGTTCTAAATATTATTTTAATAATGTAATAACTACACGCCTGTTCTGTGCCTTGCCGGATGGTGTTGCGTTACTTGAAATTGGTTCGTTCTGGCCTTTTCCGTCTACCATCTGGAAACGGTTTGCAGGAATACCTTTTTGCTCAAGGTAGTTTACTACTGCCTGTGCCCTACTTTTAGAAAGCGCTAAGTTAGCATCTGGATTACCGGTATTATCCGTGTGGCCCACAATGGTAAGCTTAGTATTTTCGGCCTGAATTAAAAGGTTGTATATCCTTTCTACCTCTTTAGCCGATGATCCCGAAATTTCGGCACTTGCGGTGTTAAAATTGATTTTCCATTCGCCCGAAGCTACAACCTCTGTAGCCTGGTTGCTGTAATCTGCCTTATCTGCAGACGACGATTCGATATCATTAATGTTTTTAAGGAAGAAAAGATTAACTGCCTGCTCGTAAGGAACAACTGCACCTACATTCTCGTTAAAGCCAAACGGGTTAAGTTCTGTAAGGTAGCCTGAAACCTGGTTGTAAACAGATTTGTACCTGTTTACACCGTCCGATAGGCCAAAGTACTGCATAGCATCTGCATAGTTAAACACTTTAGATCCACCCATGTTATACGTTATACCGTTTTTTGTACCCTGCTGGCCTTTAAACATTTTATACCAGTACTCCGGAGTTTCCATTTTATAGGTATCTGTTATCGCTTCAGAAGCTCTTACCCTCCAGTCGTCATAATTTTTCATCTGGTTAGAAGCCGTTAATGCTGACTTAAGGATATTTGAAACTATCTCCTGGTTTTTCATAGCCCATTCCTTCACACCAATAATGGTTGTAGGCATCTGGTTATTAAATTCTTTTGTAGAAACTATATCTGTAAAGCCCGATAATTTATCAAACACAAGTTTGTCGCCCGGTGTCCAGGTAGCACAACCGTCTATCTTTCTCGAAACAGATTTTCCTGTAAGTTTACCGTCAACTACTTCTTTTAAAGAAACTGTCCATCCGGTAGTTTGCGATTTGATAAGCTCTTCAGCCGATTTAATATAGTCATCATTTTCAGATGGGTATATGTTTACAGCATCGGCATCATAGGTAGCCGGGTCAGGGTTAACTTTAAGACCGTTAGCAAAACAGTAGTTAACAGTAGTTACCCAGTCGCCATCTCCAAGAACGGCAGATATAACTGCACCTTTCATCGATTTTGGGTCAGATTTCCAGTTCGCAGGGCCTATAAGCTTATCTTCACCATAGCTCATACCTACCACACCCATTACCTGCAGGTGGTATTTATCTTTGCCGTATTTTTCATCGAGCGATTTTTGCATAGAGCTGATATAAAATGGTGCGCCGTCGCCCATTATCATTACCGCAAAGATGCTTTTGTCAGACGATGGAAAAGCCTGTCCTTTATCAAATTCGTCGATAAATTTTAGCTGCATGTTGCGCAATTCTGATAACCAGTCCTGACGGATGATTTCAAGATTAACGCCGTTTTTTTCCATTAGCGAACCTTTAGTGGTTTTAGGACCACCGTTAGAAACTATAATACCCGATTGTGCATTCCAGGCATAACCACCAATGCGCACCAAAGGCTTATCTGAAACTTCTGAAGAAATATCTTTAGACGGGATTTCAATTTTTGCCGCGTTTGTAACGTTGTTTACGTCAGTTTGGTTAAGGTCGATGCCATCAAGTTTTTTAGATATCGATGTTTTTATTCCGGGAGAAATAAAATAAATCGCTCCCAATATCGCGCCGATAGCAACTACGACAATCAGTAATTCTGATAAAGTTGTTAATTTTTGCGTTCTTAAAATTTTTCCCATTTTAGTAATATTTGGTTTATTGGTTGTTTGTGTTGAACTGTAAAGATTAAATTTAGAAAATATCTCCAAATCCTCCGTTTTGCAACTTCTCTTCTTTACTTAATTTATAATTTGGGTTATTGTATTTTGTAGAATCCGGTATTACACTGTCGCCCGTTTTTATTTTATCTGCTAATGAGTCAAGTCGAGAATACAGTTCATCATTATCTACAGAATATTTAGAAGTAAGAGCATCGATATCGATAAGGTTTTCTGATGTACGTGCAATATCCTGTGCAATAGTGCTTGTAACTACTTCAAGCGCATATTCCAGCTCCCAGTCTTTGGTAAACATCATAGCACTTTTAGCACTCTCTGTCGCTTCTTTAGCGTTTTTAGCAAACTCATATTCTTTCTGCAACATTTTTACAGTAACATCAAAGTCGGCTATTTTAATATCTATAGCGGTACCCGCAAGGGTAAGTTTCCTATCCATTTTACCAAGTACATTAGCCCTTACACCATACTTTTGTATAAAGCTTTTACTTTGCTCATATTGCGTAGAGGTACGCTGAGATTCACTTAGTTTTTTTGCCAGTTCGCTTTGTAGCGCCACATACTCATCAGTATCTCTTGCGTTTGGCATAGTCCTTTCCATTTCTATCATGGCGGTTTTAAGCTTTTCGCACTGTCTTTGCAGGCTTAGAAGATCTTCCTCATAAGCTTTGGCCTCTTTTTCAGATTTATTGGCTTCTACCTCCATCTCTATTTTAAGGCCTTTAAGCTTGGCTTTTGTATTTTTAAAAACCTCGCGGTTCTTAACCATTTTTTGCTTTTGCTCTTCAAGTTCATTAAAAGGATTGCTTTGTATAAGCGCTTTGTGCAGGTTTTTTGTTGCAAACCTAAGTCCCTTCATAATAACGGGGAACATCATTACAAGAAATACAAGGAACACTCCCGTTGCAGATATGGCTATGGCCTGCCCAAGCATGGTAAATAATGGCGGTATTATATACGTCCATACCAAATATCCTCCTACACCCAGTAAACCAAGGGCAAGTGCCCAAAAAAGCGATTTCTCTCCCTTTTTAAGTATGTTAGAGTTTAGGGCTATTTCGCCTTTAGACTCGTCAAAGTGTTTTAAAATAGGCAGCGATAACAGCGTGCTTTTTTCCTGATCGTATTTGTCCATTATAAATATTGGTTTATTCCTGTTACTACTGTGTTTATAGAGTCTAATATCTTGCTTTTTGCAAGGTTGTTCGCCTCAATTTTTAGGTGTATCTCAGAGTATTTTTCTTTGCTCCCGCTGTCTATTTTAGCCAGTTCCTCTTTTTTAACCTGCAGTTCGGCCTGTAGCTGAGTAATTTTAGCTTCCAGGTCTTCTACGGTTTTTGTAAGGTTAAATTTCTCTGCGCTAATGGTATTGTCAAGGCCTGTTTTCTTAGCGTTGCCATCGGCATCATACTTAGTATATACCTTCTCAATCTCGGTAGTGTAAAACTTTGCCTTTTCTAACAAGAACTCCTTAGTTAAAACAGGGTTTATGGTTTTGCCCATAGTAAACGCCATCTGGTAAGCCTGCGGATTTGAGGCGCCTACCGCCATTACTGACTTGTACATTTCGAAAAAATCGAAGCCGGACATATTAAGCGATTCAAATCCTTTTTCGTATATCGACAATACATCTCCTAAAAACGGATTATTAAGACCGCTGCTGCCGGTACCGTTGCCTGCACTTCCTGCAGAATTTCCCTGAGGTATGGGTGGTGGGGTTGCCTGATCCGGAAATTTATTCTGAAACGTGGGTGGCGCCTGTTTTACTGGTGCCTGCGCCTCCTTAGGAACGGATTGGTCATCATTAATGAAAAGACTTTTCCAATTGAAAAATTCGTTTGCCATTTTGGTTGTTTGATCTTAGATAAGACTTATTGGTTGTATGTTACATTATACGCTTAAAACAGTAAAAAGTTACTAAATTTTAAAAATATAAATATAATATTTTTATGGTAATATACAAATTTTCCCACTAGATGCTGTATATTAACAACTTATGTATTCTTTGTTTTAACAAAGAATTTCATTACAATTTTGGCTTTTTTTGTGCCTTGTTAAAATTAATAGAAAAAAGTTTGCTGCTTAGAGTTAATAACTATATTTGCCCAACACAAACAGTAAGAGCTTACATACACAAAATGGCATTTAATCAACTACATCATCATCATTTACTAACTGGCTCATTCGCGAGGAGGAAATGATTTTGTAGTAACAACAATATTTTTCTAAACCCGTCTGAGTAAAATCAGTCGGGTTTTTTGTTTTTTAAGATCACTCCACTTTTTTTATTCAGGCCCACAACAACAAACAATGAATAAATTAAAGATCGCTGTCCAAAAAAACGGACGGTTAAGTGAAAAATCACTACAGCTTTTAAACGAGTGCGGCATTAAACTCTCTAATGGGGACAGAAAACTAAAAACCGTATCATCTAACTTTCCTATCGAAATACTTTTTTTGCGCGACGATGATATACCGCAATATGTAGAGCAGGGCGTTGCCGATATTGGTATACTGGGAGAAAACGAAGTTTGGGAAAAGAACAAAGATGTATTAACCGTACACAAATTAGGCTTTGCAAACTGCAGGCTTTCTCTCGCACTGCCCAAAGATGCAGATTATAGCGGCCTGCAATACTTTAATAATAAAAAAATTGCCACAAGCTACCCTGTTATATTAGATAAATTTTTTAAAGAAAATAATCTTAATGTAGCGATAGAAACCATAGGTGGCAGCGTAGAGATTGCCCCGGGTATAGGCCTTGCCGATGGGATATTTGACATTGTGAGCACCGGCAGCACGTTACAGATTAATGGCCTTAAAGAGGTTGAAGTAGTTACTAAAAGCGAGGCGGTTTTAATTAGCAACAAGGCTCTTACTACAGAAAAGCAGGACATTTTAGAGCGTTTGCTGTTCAGGATACAATCGGTTAAAAATGCAGCCGAAAACAAATATATTTTACTCAACGCCCCAAACGAATCGGTTAACGAGATTGCCCGCATTTTACCGGGAATGAAAAGCCCCACAGTTTTACCGCTAAAAGAACAAGGATGGAGCAGCATACACTCTGTAGTAAAAGAAGACCAGTTTTGGGATATTATAGACCAGCTTAAAAAACTGGGTGCCGAAGGAATTCTTGTTATTAATGTAGAAAAAATGATTCTTTAAACCATGATACAAAAGATAACCAATCCGCAGCCTGCCCTTTGGGAGAGCCTGTGCCGGCGCCCGGAGCTACCCGTTGCCGACCTGCAACAACTGGTGCAGGACGTCTTTACAGATATCAGAAAGAATGGCGACACAGCGGTAAAAAAATATACTTTGCTTTTTGATGGTGCTATTATAGACAGCCTTAAAGTTACAGAAAATGAAATTGAAACTGCTATAGCACTCGTACCAACCGAATTAAAAGAGGCCATTCAGCTTGCAAAAGGTAACATAGAAAAATTTCATACGTCTCAAACCGGGCAAGAGGAACTGATTGAAACTACAACCGGAGTGAATTGCTGGAGGGAAAACCGCCCTATAGAAAAAATAGGCATTTACATACCGGGCGGGTCGGCACCATTATTCTCTACTGTTTTAATGCTGGGTGTACCCGCACAAATAGCAGGCTGTAAAGAAATTATAATGTGCACCCCACCAGATACGGATGGTTTTGTAAATCCTGCCATTTTGTATGCGGCAAGCCTTGTGGGTGTTACCTCTATATTTAAAGCAGGTGGTATACAGGCTATTGCAGCCCTTACAGTGGGTACTGAGAGCGTTCCTAAAGTATATAAAATTTTTGGCCCCGGTAACCAGTACGTTGCTGCAGCAAAACAATATGCCCAAAAATTCAACGTTGCGACTGATTTACCTGCCGGCCCAAGCGAGGTGCTTGTTATTGCAGATGCTACGTGCAACCCGCAGTTTGTCGCAGCTGATTTACTCTCTCAGGCTGAACATGGCGCAGACAGCCAGGTTATTTTACTATCTGATAACGAATTGGTTTTAGATGCCGTAAGTGAAGAAATTGAAATTCAGACACGCAAACTTGCAAGAAAAGATATTATAGAAAAATGCCTAAGGCACTCAAAAGCCATATTGCTACGCAACATAGATGACTGTATCGCATTTAGCAACATTTATGCCCCCGAGCACCTAATTATAGCATCTGACAATGCGGAAGATTTTGTTGAAGGTATTACCAGTGCAGGATCTGTATTTTTAGGAAACTACAGTTGTGAGAGCGCCGGCGACTATGCCAGCGGAACCAACCACACCCTGCCCACTAATGGTTACGCCCGAAACTACAGCGGTGTATCGTTAGATAGTTTTCTAAAGAAAATAACCTTTCAGAAAATAACTGCCCAGGGCCTGCAGAACATAGGCCCAGCCATAGAAATTATGGCCGCCGCAGAGCAACTTGATGCCCACAAAAATGCAGTAACCTTACGCTTAAAAAGTTTGCAAAATGTTTGATATAACAACAATAGTACGCCCTAACATCCTGAGCCTTGAGGCGTATTCTTCGGCAAGGGACGAGTTTGATGGCAGCGAGGGCATTTTTCTGGATGCCAATGAAAACCCCTTTGGCGACCTTAACCGCTACCCTGACCCATTACAAAAAGCCGTTAAGCAAAAGCTGAGCGCGATAAAGGACATCCCCGCAGAAAATATTTTTTTAGGCAATGGCAGCGATGAAATAATAGATTTGTGTTTCAGGGTTTTTTGCGAACCGGGAAAAGACAAAGCATTAACTTTTGTACCTACCTATGGCATGTATGAAGTTTCGGCAGCCATAAATAACGTAGCGCTTGTAAAAGTGCCGTTAGATCATAATTTTCAAATCAATGCCACTATCTCCACTCCCCTGCTTAACGATGCGGCTGTAAAACTAATTTTTATTTGTTCGCCTAATAACCCTACTGGAAATAGCATAGAAGCGGTTGAGGATATCATTCAAAACTTTGATGGTGTTGTAGTGGTAGACGAAGCATATATGGATTTTGCAGAAGGCGAATCGATAGCTAAGAAGCTTGAACAATATCCTAATCTTATTGTCCTGCAAACATTAAGCAAAGCATGGGGCCTGGCAGCAGCAAGGGTAGGCATTGCCTTTGCAGGTACTGCAATTATAAAATACCTCAATAAGGTAAAACCACCATATAATATAAGCACGCCTAACCAGAGCGCTGCATTATACGCTTTGCAGGAAGTCCAGAAGTTCGAATTGCAACGCAACATCATCCTTCAGGAAAAAAGCAAATTGCAGGCCGGCCTTGCAAACCTGGATTATGTTGTAAAGATATACCCATCTGCCACCAATTTCTTTTTGGTAGAAGTTACAGATGCAGATGCCGTTTACAACAAACTTATAAGCAGCAAAATAATAATAAGGAACCGAAACAAAATTGTAAAAAACTGCCTGCGCATAACCATTGGCACCCCTGCCGAGAATGAGGCATTAGTGGCAGAACTAAAAAATATAATACTATGAAGAAAGTACTTTTTATAGACAGGGACGGCACGCTTGTTATAGAGCCGCCTGTTGATTTGCAGTTAGACAGCCTTGAAAAATTGGAGTTTTATCCCGGGGTTTTTCAAAATCTTGCTAAAATTGTAACCGAACTTGATTATCAACTGGTTATGGTAACCAATCAGGATGGGCTTGGCACTGACTCATTTCCAGAAGAAACGTTTTGGCCTGCCCAGAACAAAATACTGCAGGCTTTTAAAAACGAAGGCATTACGTTCTCAGAAATTATTGTAGATAAAAGTTTTGCCCACGATAATCTGCCAAGCCGCAAGCCGGGCACCGCACTGCTTACACACTATATTAAGGGCAATTATGATCTTGCGAACTCCTACGTTATTGGCGACCGCTTTACAGATGTTCAGTTGGCAGAAAACCTGGGAAGCAAATCCATTTACATGGGAACAGAAGCTGCGCAAGCTGATTTAAGCACACAAAGCTGGGAAGCCATTTATAAGTTTTTAAAAAAGGTACCAAGAACAGGATCGGTTATCAGGATAACAAACGAAACCAATATTGAGGTTATGGTAAACCTCGATGGCAGCGGTAAAAGCAATATTAATACTGGTTTGGCCTTCTTTGACCACATGCTCGAACAGTTGTCGCGGCACGGCAACATAGACCTTGACATTAAAGTACAGGGCGACCTCGAGATAGACGAGCACCATACTATAGAAGATACCGCCCTGGCACTTGGCAACGCATTTTTACAGGCGTTAGGCAGTAAAAAAGGTATAGAACGTTATGGCTTTTTACTCCCTATGGATGATTGCCTCTCGCAGGTAGCCATAGATTTTGGCGGCAGGCCATGGTTAGTTTGGGAGGCCGAATTTAAACGTGAAAAAATTGGCGAAATGCCTACAGAGATGTTCTTTCACTTTTTTAAATCGTTTAGCGATAATGCAAAATGCAATCTCAACATAAAAGCCGAAGGTACAAACGAGCACCACAAGATAGAATGTATTTTTAAGGCCTTTGCCAAAGCCATAAAAATGGCTGTACAGCAAACGGATAACTTTAATATACCCAGCACAAAAGGAATGTTATGATAGCCATATTAAAATATAACGCAGGCAACACAAAATCTGTGCAGAACGCCATACAAAGGTTAGGATACGAGTGTATGGTGACCGATGATATCGCACAGCTGCAGGCCGCAGATAAAGTTATTTTTCCCGGTGTGGGCGAGGCAGGATCAGCAATGGAATATCTTACAGCAAAAGGACTGGATACTGTTTTAAAAAACCTCACCCAGCCCGTTTTAGGCATTTGCTTAGGGTTGCAATTAATGTGTACCGCATCGGAAGAAGGCAGTACCGCAGGCCTTGGCATATTTGATGTGCTGGTTAAAAAATTTCCCCCGCAGGGCATTGTGCCGCACATGGGCTGGAATAATTTTAGCGCCATAAATAGCGAGCTGTTTAAAGGCATTTCGACCCAGGACAATATTTATTTTGTGCATAGCTATTATGCAGAGCTTTGTGAGAATACTATTGCTCAATGCGACTATTTGCTTCCCTTTAGTGCGGCTTTACAAAAAGACAACTTTTATGCCGTGCAGTTTCACACCGAAAAATCCGGGGCTGTGGGAGAGCAAATCCTTAAAAACTTTTTAGCCTTATGAGAATTATCCCGGCCATAGATATTATAGACGGTAAATGCGTGCGCCTTACCAAGGGCGATTATAGTACGCAAAAAACATATAACAACAACCCTGTAGAAGTTGCTAAAGAATTTGAAGCCGCCGGAATAAAACACCTGCATGTGGTAGACCTTGACGGAGCAAAATCGGGCCATATTATCAATCATAAAGTACTGAACGCTATTGCGAAGGAAACAGGTTTGGTTATTGATTTTGGCGGTGGCGTAAAAACAGAATCCGACCTTAACATCGCTTTTGACAATGGCGCTTCGCAAATTACAGCCGGCAGTATCGCTGTAAAAAGCCCTGAGGTTGTTTACCAGTGGATAGCGACCTATGGAGCTGATAAAATTATATTAGGCGCCGACTGTATGAACCGGAAAATTGCCATACAGGGCTGGCAGGACACAACCGAAATTGACGTTATCGATTTTATAACAATGTATGCATCTAAGGGCATTGATAGCGTAATTTGTACCGATATAGCCAAAGACGGTATGTTGCAGGGTGCGGCTAATGATTTGTATACAGATATTTTAAGTGCTGTAAAAATTAACCTGATTGCAAGTGGTGGTATAGCAACAATAAATGATGTTTTGCAAATGCAGCAACTGGGCTGCGAGGGTGTAATAATTGGCAAAGCTATTTATGAAGGCCGTATAACTTTAAAACAACTAAGCGAACTATGCTAAAAAAACGAATTATACCATGTTTTGATATTAAAGACGGGCGCGTGGTTAAGGGCATCAATTTTTTAGAGTTAAGGGATGCCGGCGATGCGGTAGAAATGGCCGCGCAATATGCCAGGGCCGGGGCCGATGAGCTGGTGTTTCTGGATATAACGGCTACACAGGAAAACAGGAAAACACTGGCAAGCCTTGTAGAAAAAATAGCCTCAGAGATAAATATTCCCTTTACTGTGGGTGGTGGTATCAATTCGGTTGAAGACGCAGAGCGCCTGATACGCTGCGGCGCTGATAAGATAAGCCTTAACTCCTCGGCCGTAAAAAAGCCCGAATTGATTACACAAATCGCTAACGCTTTGGGCACACAAGCCGTAGTTGTAGCCATAGATACTAAGCTGGTAAATGGAAACTGGGAGGTATATGTAAACGGTGGCAGGATTGCTACAGGTTTAGATACCGTGGCATGGGCGCAACAGGCAGAGGCTCTTGGCGCAGGTGAAATACTGCTTACATCTATGCATAACGATGGTACAAAAAATGGCTTCGCTATAGCTATTACCAGTCAGGTTTGTAACGCCGTCACTATTCCGGTAATAGCATCGGGTGGTGCAGGCAGCAGCAAACATTTTAAAGACGTATTTACTCAAACCACAGCAACGGCAGCACTTGCGGCGAGCGTTTTTCATTATGGTGAGATAGGTATACAGGAACTAAAGGATTATTTAAAAAACGAGAAAATTGCAATACGATGAAGTTAGATTTTAATAAAGGCAACGGCCTTATACCGGTGGTAATACAAGATAACATAAGCCTTAAAGTATTGATGCTTGGCTATATGAACGAGCAGGCACTGGCTAAAACTAAGGCCGAAGGACTGGTAACATTTTATAGCCGCAGCAGGAATGAGCTGTGGACAAAAGGTGCCACATCGGGCAACTACCTGCATGTTAAAGAAATATTTGAAGATTGCGATAATGACACGCTGCTTATTAAGGCACGCCCTGACGGCCCTACCTGTCACACCGGTAGCGAAAGTTGCTTTAAAGAAGAAAGCAGCAAAGGGTTTTTGTATGAACTTGAACAAACAATTGATGACCGGATAAGTAACGACTCGGATAAATCGTATACTAACGAATTGTTTAAGCGTGGCATTAACAAAATGGCGCAAAAGGTTGGCGAAGAGGCGGTAGAACTTGTTATTGAAGCAAAGGATAATAACGATGATTTGTTTAAAGGTGAAGCTGCTGATTTATTATACCACTTTCTCATTTTGCTTAGGGCGCGCAACATGAAACTCGAAGATATTGAGACGGTTCTTAAAGATCGTAATAGTAAGAAGTAAACTAACTGCTTAACAAACACTAAAAAATAAAACGTTAAAAGATTGTGCACTATTTTAAATACATCTTAAAACATTACCATTATATTATGATGTTGGGTATTGGGTAAAGGTTAATTTTGGCAGGTATATCATCTGCCTTTACTCACGCATTACATACTTCTAAAATGACACAAACTCAAAAGTTGCCGTTTTATGCAAAATTTGCATTCGTACTTATTATAATAGTCTGCCTTACCGGTATGTATTATTACGGCCAAAGCCTAATATCACCGGTACTCATGGCGCTACTTTTTGCTATACTGCTGCGCCCCGTTTCTGCATTTTTAACGAACCGGTTACGTATACCCCACACAATTTCGTGTATACTTACAGTTTTGCTGTTTGTTATGTTTTTTGGATTGATATTTTACTTTATTACTACGCAAGTCGCAGTAATGGCAGACGATTGGGATAAAATTAAGTCTAACCTCGAGCAGCATTATACCAACCTGCAATCTTATGTTAACGAGACGTTCTCTATATCTAAAGCAGAACAGGACAAAATGGTAGACAAAGCCACAAGCGACTCTATGAGTACCGGTAAGGATATGGTTAGCACAACGGTAATGTCCTTTAGCGACTCTATTGTTAACATGGTGCTTATCCCTATTTACATGTTCCTTATATTGCTATACAGAACGCACTTTGTGAAATTCTTTTGCATGCTGTTTAAAGAAAAATACCATCCTAAATTACAGGATATATTGCATACCATTAAAATTTCTGTACAAAGCTACATTGTAGGACTGTTGTTCGAATTTGTTATTGTGTCTGTACTTACCACCGTAGGCCTCATGATCATTGGGGTTAAATATGCCATACTGCTGGGTGTTATTACGGGCTTACTAAACCTGATACCTTACATAGGCATTTTAATTGCAGGGTTGCTAACCGTAGTTGCATCCCTGACCGGGACAAGCGACCTGACGGTGATTATCGGGATTTTAGTAGTGAATATTGTAGTTCAGATAATCGACAATAATATACTGGTGCCCATGGTGGTTAGCTCTAAGGTAGAGATAAACTCTATTGCATCAATTGTGGGTATAATTTTCTTTGGGCTCATAGGAGGAATATCCGGCATGTTCCTGGCTATCCCGCTTATGGCAATTGCCAAAGTAATTTTCGACCGCATCGATTCGCTCAGGCCGTGGGGCTATCTGTTGGGCGATGATCTGCCAAAATCATTCTCCTGGAAAATCAAACGTTCTTAAATTACGTAGGTACAAATAAAATAACATGCGTATCCTTCTTTCACTATTTGTCCTTTTGTTATGTTTTAGCCTTACAGGCTGTGCGGTTACTAAAAATAAAGATGTCGCTTATTTAGAACCTGCAAAAGCGGCACCCGCGTTAAATGTTTTTACCTCTAAGAAGGGAAAAAAAATGCCGGTACTTATTTTTGTGCATGGCGGCAACTGGAACTCCGGCAGTAAAAACCAGTACGGTTTCTTCGGCCGAAATTTTGCACGCAAAGGTGTTGTGACTGTTATTCCTGATTATACGCTTAGCCCTTTAGCTGGCTACGATACTATGGCAGCGCAAATTGCTGCTGTTATACAATGGACTAAACAGAACATTGCCCAATACAACGGCGACCCTGACCAAATATTCATTACGGGCCATTCGGCGGGCGGGCATCTTGTGGCATTGGCCGTAATGAATCCTAAATATGGCGTTAACCCTGCAGATATTAAAGGCATTATCCTTAACGATGCCGCCGGTCTCGACATGAAGCACTACCTCGAAGAATACCCTCCTACTATAGAGAATGACTATATAGCAACCTGGAGCAGCAGCCCGAAAATATGGCAGGATGCATCGCCTGTTTATTTTATAAATGCAAAAACACCGCCTTTTTTAATATATGTGGGCAACAAAACCTACGAATCTATTAAGGAAGCTAATCAACGGTTTGTAACTGCCCTTCATCCATTTCAGCCCGATGTTTCGCCCCAATACATCAATAAAAAGCACGTGCCCATGATTGTGCAGTACATCTGGCCGTGGAATAAAAGGTATGCAGAAGTAATTAATTTTATAGGGTTGCACAAAAAGTAGTTTGGCTATATTCCCAAATTACTACCTTAGCTGCATGGCGGTATCCCGAAGAAAAACAGGCATGAAAAAAATTTACAAACAGTTGGGCTACTCCCTGCTGGTGGTATTTTTAATAATGAACGTAGTAACGTTTTTCCACGCCTACAAGTTTACGCATTTTTCTGATGGTGGCACTCCCAAAGTTAAACCGGAAAGCCTGACTGCTGCGCAAAAGGCAGGCTTATTGTTTTTTGGGGTTAACAACCCTAAGCCGGTCAACACACAGTTTCCGAGTCAGAAATATTTAACGATACGCTTACAAAGCAATGTTGCTATAGAATGTTGGAGCATTAAAACCCCGGATTCTAAAGGCACAGTAGTACTATTTCATGGCTATGCGGGAGATAAATCACAGTTTATAGACCGATCGGACGAATTTATAAAAATGGGATACAGCACCTTGCTTGTCGATTTTATGGGATCTGGCGGGTCAGAAGGAACACGTACCACGGTAGGTTATTACGAAGCCGAAGAAGTAAAAACGTGTTTTGATTACCTTAAGCAGCAGGGCGAAAAAAACATCTATTTATTTGGCACCTCTATGGGCGCTGTAGCTATTTTAAAAGCAGTAAATGATTACCGGATAACTCCAAAAGCTATAGTAATCGAATGCCCTTTTGGCACTATGTACAAAACAGTGTGCGCCCGCTTTAACGTCATGGGAGTGCCTACGGTACCCATGGCAGGAATGCTAATGTTTTGGGGCGGACTGCAAAACGGTTTTTGGGCATTTGGCCATAATCCTGAAGTGTATGCCCAAAATGTACACTGCCCTACCCTGTTGCTTTACGGAGAGCAGGATAAGCGCGTGAGCCGGAATGAAATAGATAATATTTATAACAATCTGCAGGGCAGGAAGGCACTTAAGGCTTATCCGCTTGCAGGGCATGAAAACTACCTGAACAAATACAAATCGCAATGGGTTAACGATGTATGCAGTTTTCTCTCAAAGAACTGATTTTTATTTATTATTCAATTTGCATCTATTCTATTAATATGTCACGCAAAGGCGAACGGTATTACTTACCATGTGTACTCACTGCGTTTATAAAATAGGGCGAGTCGTTCCAGCGTATTTTTTTATAGGGCGCATTATGTTTAAGGGTATCTGGCAGGCATTGGTATATTGCGCTGCTCATTTTCTCTAATGACAATTTTCGCGAAAAAGTATCGGCAACTACAAGGCTAATTTCACGCACGGGAGCCGGTTCGGCAAAGGGCTTAAACAATGTCGTGTCCTGCTCGTTAAGCACAGATAGTTGTGGTACAATTGCAAAGCCCAATCCTGCCCTAACCAAATTTTTAAGGGTTTCTATCGAACTTATAGTATAATTAAACCTGTCCCAGGTACTGGCGTGCTCAGTAATGTTACAAATATCAAGTAACTGGGCGTTATAGCAGTATTCGTTTTGCAACAGCAGCAGTTCCGGGCGGTCTTTTGGTTGCATTTCATATACTTTAGCGGCAGCCATAGGGTGGCCGGGATATAAGTAAGCAACAAAAGGTTCGTTAAAAACCGGGTGCTCCTTAAAAGCCGTGCTGCCTGTAGGTGTAGCCATAAGTGCAATATCTATAGTTCCGGTTTCTAAACCATGAAGCAATTCGCCCGTGCCACGCTCCACAATATTAAAATGCATTTTTGGCGCTACATCTTTCATTGCCTTAATAAACAGAGGCATAAGGTAGGGCGACAACGTAGATATAACCCCCATGGTAACCGTCCCCTCCAAATCATTTTTCTGGTTCACCACAAAATCCCTTATGGCATCAGCTTCCCGCAATACTTTTTTGGCGCGGGATATAATTTCTATCCCCATAGCTGTGGGCTTTAACGGAACTTTTGTACGGTCGAATATCTTTATCCCGATCTCCTCTTCAAGGTTTTTAAGCTGAATGGTGAGGCCCGGCTGCGTCACGGCACATACTTCGGCAGCCTTTGCAAAGTGGCGGTGTTCATCTAATGCTACTATATATTTGAGCTGCTGAATTGTCATTATTATAAATTTAATTTATAAAGATAAAAAATTATTAATTTGATTACTGACTAAAGCCGCCATAAATTTGTCTCATCAAATAAGGAATATCAATTTAAGAATTAACCTTATGTAGGGAAAGCATGACAAAAAATAATTTTAAATTAACCGCTGCATTTTTAAAATTGATAAATTTACGAGGGTAGCCAAAGTGGCATCCTGAAACAACAACCATAAAATTTAAATACCATGAAATTTACAAGAAAAGCAAACACAAACTGGAAAGGCACAGGAAAGGACGGTAAAGGATTAGTGAGCACAGAGAGCACAACGCTTAACAATGCACAATTATCTTTTAAAACGCGTTTTGAAGATGGTGTGGGTACAAACCCTGAAGAGCTTATTGCTGCCGCACACTCAGGCTGTTTTACTATGCAGTTAAGTTTTTTACTAAGCGAAAAAGGTTTTGTACCTGAAGACCTTAATACTGAGGCACAAGTAACATTTGAAGACGGAACCATTACTAAAATTAACCTGAAACTGGAAGCTACCGTTCCCGGAATTACAGAACAGGACTTTAAGGAAACTGCACAAAAAGCTAAAGAAATTTGTCCGGTATCTAAACTGCTTAATGCAGAGATCACACTATCTGCAACATTGGTGTAACTTTTAACGTACCGCTATTACATACAACCCTGCTCCCACGAGTGGGGTTTTGTATTTGAGGGCTGCTTATTTTAACCTGAATTTCACATTTTTTTGTGCAGATTCAGCTTACCTTCATAGCAGTTTTATATGTAACACCTCATAGTAAAACTTTTTTATGGGAAAAACTCTTAAGCTGACCATCATTCTTTTTGTTATCAATTTTGCCATATTTGCCATTGGCGATGCGGTGCATGTAGACGATTTTGTGCTGTACCTTTTTCTGCTGCCCGTAAGCATTACAGTATCTGTGATATTGCTTATTATCGCTTCAATAAAAAATGCCCGCAAAAGCTATCTTGCTAAAGACGTTGTGCAGCGCAAGCGATCGCGCAAAAAAAGCCTGATTGTTTTAGGCTGTGTTGTGGCAGTTCTTCTTGCAGGATATGTAGTGTTTATGTTTGCCTGCGGCTACAAACTACCGGGGCGTGACAGGCACAAAAACTGGCCGGTTTTTCCGGGCAGCAGTAATCCCAATATGGTGTTGGCTCCCATTCCTAATCTTTATGTTTACAGTATAGAACCTATACCACACAGCCCTTACTACATAATTCATTTTACCAGAGACAGCATATTGTATCATGAAGTAAATGTGGGCGGAGTGACGCAAAACTTTGGCATTATAGACAACACAGGGAAATTTAAAATAGAATACAGTAAAAGCACGACCGAATACCTGGACGGTAATCGTATTATAGTTGAGGATGATGAATACGACAGCGAGAAATTGCCGAAAACCTGCGAAATTATAGATTTGAAAACTTTAATTATAACAAAGGCACAGATTAATAAAATACGATTAACGGCCAGTAAAGATGAGTTTGATGACAGCTACGGAACTGAACAGGGACAGGCACGCTTTAAGGAAAAGTACCAGACCGATTTTTTCAGGAGCCTTGCCGGGGTAAAATCGATAATGGCCGACGGGTATTATGATGGAGTGGGATATCGTGGCTACACACTTTATAAAGATACTGATGGACAACTTTACAAAGCCTCTTATGAAGATCGCTCGCAGTTAGATTTGTTAAGCCCACAGGTTGCCGGTTACACACCGGAGAAAGATGATCGCAGCGCGGCAGACCTGGCTCCTAACATTAAGCAATCAGCAGAACCTATTGTGTTGTATAACGAAGCTAACGGTGGCTTCGGCTCTTCAGGCCTTTTTTATAGATACCATCAAACGTGGCTGTTGTACTATAGTGCAGCGGTAGTCAAAAACGTTACGTCGTTTAAAATTGAAGGCAGCGATGCAAACAGTCCTTATACTACTTTTTCTCAGCTAAATAAACCCTCTCGCAGCCAGGATACGCTGGTGTTTTTTGCCGATGGTAAAGTGTACAGGCTCTTTAATAACAAAACCGCTAACATTAAAGATAAGTAGCCCGCTATCTATGAAATACCTCAAGTTTAAGTGTTGCTCCTTCAATGGCATATATTTTTGCCGATAACTCATCCTTTAGTACTCCCTTGTACACGAAAGGCTGATTAAGTGTGCCAATACGCACTCCGTTTGGAGCCGATAAAACATGAACCTCCTTATGTACGCTGCTGGCATTTAACGTAAGGTTGCTGCCCGGTTTCAGGTCGAGGCTCTTAATGACGGATGGATTAGAAAGGAGTTCTAACACCGGCTTTTTGTCTTTTTGCTCTTTTGTGGCCCGCATTATGTAGTATACGATAATCATAACTAATATCAACACGGCTAAAATTGATCCTATCATGGCGTTTTCTTTTTAAGTTCGTAGTAAAGTTACTATCATACAGCTGCTTAAGAAAAGGCCTTTTGCCAAACATTACCTAAATTATGCTAAAGGCAATTAATACGTAATAATTTACATAGAGGTATAATTGTATTAACCTGGTGGCTAATTGTGTAAACACAAACATTTTTTCAAATACTTACTACTTGTTGCCTGTAACTAACTTTGTTTAGCAATATGCAGCAGTTGCCCATTATTTAAAACATTTTTTGAATGATTTATTTTTTTAAGTCGAAATTATCGTTAAATTCGCAATAACAAACATCATCTTAAAGATATTTTTACCATGAATAAGAAAGTAGTGATCGTATCGGCAGTCCGCACGCCTATTGGCAGCTTTATGGGTGCATTATCTACCGTTACAGCTCCGCAATTAGGCGCAGCAGCCATAAAAGGTGCACTTGATAAAATAAATTTAGACCCAACCCTTGTAAACGAGGTTTTAATGGGCAACGTGGTTCAGGCCGGCGTAGGCCAGGCGCCGGCACGCCAGGCAGCACGCCTTGCAGGACTGCCGGATAATGTTATTGCAACTACTGTAAATAAAGTGTGCGCCAGCGGTATGAAAGCCGTAATGCAGGCAGCACAGTCTATACAATGCGGCGATGCCGATATTATTGTAGCCGGTGGTATGGAGAGCATGAGCCTTATACCCCACTACGTACACATGAGAGGCGGAACAAAATTTGGCCCTGCTACATTAATTGATGGATTACAGCGCGATGGCCTTAGCGATGCTTATGACGACAGCGCTATGGGTGTTTGTGCCGATGCCTGCGCTACAGATTATAACGTAACCCGCGAAGAGCAGGATGCTTTTGCCATAGCTTCTTACCAGCGTAGCGCAGCAGCATGGGATGCCGGAAAGTTTGATAACGAAGTAGTGCCGGTAGCAGTACCTCAGCGCAAAGGCGACCCTGTAATGGTTACCAAAGATGAAGAATACAGTAATGTAAAAATTGATAAGATACCATCGCTTAACGCTGTATTCTCTAAAGGAGGCACAGTAACTGCAGCTAATGCATCTACCATTAATGATGGTGCTGCAGCTTTAGTAATTATGAGCGAGGATAAGGCAAACGAACTTGGCCTTAAGCCGCTTGCTTACATAAAAGGTTATGCAGATGCAGAGCAGGAACCCAAAAAATTTACTACTTCGCCATCTATTGCATTGCCTAAAGCACTTGATAAAGCAGGGATAAGCAAAGATGATGTCGACTTTTTTGAGTTTAACGAGGCATTCTCTGTAGTGGGTATTGCAAACACCCGCATATTAGGTCTTGATGCAGAGAAAGTAAACGTTAACGGCGGTGCAGTATCGTTAGGCCACCCACTGGGTTGCTCTGGGGCACGTATTATTGTTACGCTTATTAATGTGTTAGAACAAAACAATGCTAAAACCGGTGCAGCTGCTATTTGTAACGGCGGTGGTGGCGCCTCTGCAATTGTTATAGAGCGCGCATAATTATTATATAGTTCTCAAATACTATTTACTTAAAGCTTCAGGGTAAAGGCGTCATGCTTTTTCCTGAAGCTTTTTTGTACGGGCAGTTTTAAGGCAATCAGGGAGCGATGACATTCATATAACTGGCTTATATTTTAAACACGGGCTAAACCGGGTTAATAATCTGGCAGGTTTGAATAACCAGAGAAAGGCAGTGAGATGTTAGCATTTTATAAAATTATGTGCCTTTACCTGTAAGCAAGCCTCAAAATTATCTGCTATATTTGTGGCACAGTAAAAAACTGCAAACTAAGAGCCTGTAAAATCGATAAAAAATAATCAACTAAAAAGAATGTTCGGTATTTGTAACCTTGCCATTGTACCGCTTCGGCTGGAACCTAATGATAGAAGCGAAATGACATCGCAGGTGTTGTTCGGCGAGCATTTTAAAATTTTAGAGCGAACAGATAAGTGGTCGCGTATAGAGATGGGGTTTGATAACTATACCGGCTGGATAGATAACAAACAGTTTCGCGCCATAAGCGAAAGCGATTATACAAAACTTGCTGCCACACCGCCGGTACTAAATGCCGATCTTTTAGAATATATAGCCACGCCGGATAATCATTTATTAAGCATTCCCATAGGATCATCGGTTACCTTTCTCGATACCCCCACCCTTAATAAAGATAATTTTGTTTTTGAAGGTTTAAAGGCATCTGGTATTACCGGTAAACAAAATATAGTGCAAACTGCTTTTATGTATTTGCATTCTCCATACTTATGGGGCGGCAGGACACCGTTTGGTATCGACTGCTCAGGCTTTGTGCAAATAGTATACAAGCTTAACGGCTACGACCTTTTAAGAGATGCATCGCAACAGGCCACACAGGGTGAAGCGCTAAGTTTTATTGAAGAGAGCGAACCCGGCGACCTCGCTTTTTTTGATAATGAAGAAGGGAGAATAATACACGTAGGCATTATAATGGAAGATAACCATATTATACACGCCCACGGCAAAGTGCGCATAGACAGGCTCGATCATTTGGGCATTTATAACATAGATACCAAGAGGCACACCCATAAACTAAGGGTTATAAAAAAGATAGTGTAGAACATAGGTATCTTTTTTTTGGAACATATTTTGCATGCAGGTATATTACCTGCATTTTTTGTATCTTAAACCTTGTAAAAAATTATTATGAAAAAATCATATATCGTTATCTTGTTTTTGGGGCTTATGTTTGGATGTTCATCATCCGAAGATACCACTACAGCCCCCACCCTGCCCCTGACGGAACTTAACCTCAACGACGTTGCTTACGGCACAGATGCCCAGCAAAAAATGGACGTTCACCTGCCTGCAAACCGAACCACTGCTACTAAGGTGGTTATTGTAGTACACGGGGGCGCATGGGCCGAAGGTGATAAAGAAGATATGACCGGCATTGCTAACGCCATGGAGTACGAATTCCCTGATTATGCTGTGGTAAACATAAATTACAGGCTGGCAACACAAGCAAGCCCTGCCTTTCCTAAGCAAATGGAAGATTTGCAAACGGTAATTCAGTTTTTAAAAGACAGTGATTACAGCATATCGAACAATTACGCCTTTATAGGCGGCAGCGCGGGTGCGCACCTTGCTATGCTGTACAGCTATAAATATGACACAAACCATGAAGTTAAGGCAGTTTGCGACATTGTGGGACCTGCCGATTTTACAGATCCTGCTTATGTATCGCACCCTCTTTACCCTTTTGCAGCGCAGGCGCTTTTAGGTACATCTAACATTACCCCGCAGCTAATAGAAAGCGTAAATCCTATTGCTCACATAACCGCCCAGGCCCCTCCCACCATAATGTTTTATGGCGGCGCCGACCCCTTAGTGCCAGCAAGCCAGGGACCGCGATTAGAGGCTGCACTTAATGCTGCAGGTGTATACAATGAATACTATTTTTACCCTAATGGTGGCCATGCCAACTGGGATGAAGCTACCAATAACAATGTGTATGCAAATATAATTGCATTCTTCGAGGCTAAGTTTTAATTGATTATATTTGACTTGTGTCTGATAAATTACAAATATCTATTCCTGCCCCCTGCCATGAAAACTGGCACAATATGACAGTTGCCGATAAGGGAAGGTTTTGCGCCTCGTGCCAAAAGAGCGTTATAGATTTTACACAATCGTCTGACAGGCTAATAGCCGAAACTTTTAAAAAGGAAGGAAATGTATGTGGACGGTTTTTAAAATCTCAATTGGAGCGAGACCTTGTTATCCCGAAAGAAAAGAACAGATGGTGGATGGCAGCAAGTGCGGCTGTGGTTGCCTTTGTAGGTTTAGGTAGCAGTAAAGTTTTTGCACAAACTGTAAAGACAGAAACAGTGCAGACTGAAAAAGATAAAGCTATAAACGGTACTGATTCGACCGCAGGAAATAGGGTTGTCACCGGGACTGTAGTTGATGATACAGGAACGCCTGTTTCCGGTGCAGTAATAAAAAACATAAAATCCAAGAAAGAGGTGCAAGCAGACTTCGATGGAAATTTTACCATCGAAGCAGAAACTAATGATAGGATTGAAATTTCTTTCTTTGGTCTGAAGCAAGTTAGAATAAAAGTTACTGGTGCAAATCATTATAACATGAAAATGATTGACGATCCATATTTCAATATCGATGCCATTGGAGGAGCGACATTAAGCAGGGAACGCTAACTATGAGTGCTAAAATCAATATATCCATACCCACACCGTGCCATGAAAACTGGCGAAATATGACCGTAGCCGATAAAGGCCGGTTTTGTGCTTCGTGCCAAAAGAATGTAATAGACTTTACACAATCATCTGACAGGCTAATAGCCGAAACTTTTAGAAAGGAAGGCAATGTATGCGGAAGGTTCTTAAAATCACAGCTTGAAAGAGATTTAGTTATCCCTAAAGAAAAGAATAGATTGTGGATGACCGCAAGTGCGGCTGTAGTTGCCTTTGTGAGTTTAGGTAACGATAAAGTTTTTGCTCAGACTGAAAAGGCAGAAATAGTGCAGGTCGAGAAGGATATTCAGGTAAAAGCTACGGAATCATCTGGAAATAAAAGAACTATCACAGGAAAAGTGGTTGATGAAGCGGGGCTTGTTATTTCAGGCGTAAATGTATTAAACGTTAACAGTGGTAAATCTATACTGACTGATTCCGAAGGGTTTTTCACTGTAGAGGCAGATAATAATGACTTTCTGGAATTATCATTTGCATCCATGAAAAGAATTAATGTCGAAGTGGATGACAGAAATGATTATAGTATAATTATGCTTCATGATTTTAATATGGAAGATGTAGAAATAGATATTTTTGGTTCCCCTGAGAGGCGCACTTTCTTCGGTCGTGTCTTTAATTCTATTGGTAGTATTTTCCGTTAAAATATGTCTGCAAATATCAACATATCCATTCCTACGCCCTGCCATGAAAACTGGCAGGATATGACAGTTGCCGATAAGGGAAGATTTTGTGCTTCGTGCCAAAAGAATGTAGTAGACTTCACTCAATCATCTGACAGGCATATTGCTGAAGTTTTTAAAAAGGAAGGATATGTATGTGGACGGTTTTTAAAATCTCAATTGGAGCGAGACCTTGTTATCCCGAAAGAAAAGAACAGATGGTGGATGGCAGCAAGTGCGGCTGTGGTTGCCTTTGTAGGTTTAGGTAGCGGTAAAGTTTTTGCACAAACTGTAAAGACAGAAACAGTGCAGGTTGAAAAAGATACTACCACAATTAATACTATTCCAACTGGAAGTACAAGAATTATTACAGGAACGGTAGTTGATGATACTGGGTTGCCTATTCCTGGAACTAATGTAATAAACTTAACCACAGAGAAAGGAATCCAAACTGACTTCGATGGCGTTTTCGCAATTGACGCAAAAAAAGGAGACATTTTAGTTTTCACTTTTCGTGATTTTGGGACTGCGACTGTAGTGATAACGGATGTGCCGACGTTAAAAATAACTTTAGAGTCTTCTGTGAAACTTGAAGAGCCTACATTTATGGGCTATGGATCTGTGAGGACCTCTAAAGCTAAAAGTAAGTAGATGAATCTTATGCGTAATCAATTACAAATATCAATACCCACACCCTGCCATGAAAACTGGCAGGATATGACCGTTGCCGATAAGGGAAGGTTTTGCGCCTCGTGCCAAAAGAATGTAGTAGACTTCACTCAATCATCTGACAGGCAAATTGCTGAAGTTTTTAAAAAGGACGGCGATGTGTGCGGACGGTTTTTAAAATCTCAATTGGAGCGAGAACTTGTAGTCCCGAAAGAGAAAAATACATTGTGGATGGTGGCAAGTGCGGCTGTAGTTGCCTTTTTAGGCTTAGGTAACTGTAAAGTTTTTGCACAAACTGTAAAAACAGAAACAGTGCAGATTGAGAAGGATAAAGCTACAAATAGCACTGATTCATCCGGAGGAAAAATGGTTATTACAGGAACGGTAGTTGATGAGACAGGAATAGAGATTCTTGGAGTAAACGTAAAAAATCTGAATTCCAAAGAAGAAATACAAACTGACTTTGATGGCAATTTTACAGTTGACGCCGAACCAAGAAATACTTTAGAATTTACTATGGTAGGCTTCGAAACCCAAAGAATTGCAATTGATAGTACTACAGATAAAATTAAAGTTAATATGAATGTTTATTACGATATTGTAGGGGATATTGTAATTATACCAAAGCGAAATTTTTCAGGTCGGATATTATACCGCATCGGTAACATTTTCCGTAAAGACAATAATTAAAAGCCACGTGCTCGGTATCGTACATTTTTTTGCTTTTAAGATTTTTAATACATAGTTTTATCATATCCAAAACATGTGTATTAAAATGACATCCAAAAACAAACTATTCGCAGTAGTAGCCTGTGCAGGGCTTCTTGCATCATGTGGTGCACAAAACAGTGCTAACAAAAAAAGTAGTGCTATTGCACACACTCAGGGCACAAAAATTTTAGAACCTAATGGCAACGCCATTACCTTAAAAGGTACCAATTTGGGCAACTGGCTCGTTCCTGAAGGCTACATGTTTAAAACCGGCAAAGTGGGTGCTCCCCATCAAATTGACCAGTTGCTTGGCGAAATGGTGGGCCCAGACAGCCTTGCAACCTTCTGGAACAAATACCTTGATAATTACATTACCCTCGACGATATTAAATACCTTAAGCGTATAGGCTGTAACCACATCAGGCTGCCGTTTCATTACAAACTGTTTACTAACGATTTATATATGGGCAAGCGTAATGCAGGCTTCGAATATTTTGATCGCGTAATTAACTGGTGCAAACAGGAAAACGTTTATGTATTGCTGGATATGCATTGCGCTCCGGGCGGACAAACAGGCGATAATATAGATGACAGTGCGGGCTATCCGTGGTTGTATTACAGCAAGTCGAGTCAGGATTTAATGAGCGAGATATGGGTAAAAATCGCCGAACGCTACAAAAACGAACCTATAATTATAGGCTATGATGTAGTTAACGAACCCTTCGCCCATTATTTTACCGGAGATATTAAAGATTACAACCACCGGCTTTTTGTGTTGTACCAGCGTATGGTTACAGACATTCGTAAAGCCGACAAGAAACATTCCATCTTCCTGAACGGGTCGGTTTGGGCGGGAGATTTTGGCGTGTTCGAGAGTATTATTGATGATAATATAGTGTACGAATTCCACAAGTACTGGTTTGATGTAAACCAGGAAGCCATACAGAAATACCTTGATTTTCGCGATAAGCATAATGTGCCCATATACATTGGCGAGACCGGCGAAAATACCGATGAGTGGATTAAGCAATTTACAGTCCTGCTCGATAAAAACCAGGTTAACTGGGCGTACTGGCCTTACAAAAAGATGGACAATACCCGCGGCATCATGAACTTTAAACAACCGGAAGATTATCCGCTTATTACAAAATATGCCGATAGCGACCGCTCTTCGTACGAGAACATACGTAAAAATATGCCTGACAGGGTTAAGGTTCAAAAAGCGCTTAATGAGTTTTTAGAAAATTCGCTTTATAAAAACAATTTCCAAAACAAAGGGTACATTGACGGGTTGGGGTTAAAGGTGGAGTAGTTTTGGTGATGAGCCGCATATTCAGTAACTCAGGAACTGTGTACTCCATTTCGGCGAAAGGGGAACTCTTATGCTTTTAAAGAGATTCCTCAACTGCGCTTTGTTACGTTGAATGGAATAACGTTTGAATTTATATTAGACAGTTCTTCCATTTCGACGATAGGAGAAATCTCATGCTGTTAAAGAGATTCCTCAACTTCGTTGCGCTGCGTTCGGAATGGAATAGCGCTTGAATTTAAACAGTAGTTCCATTTCGACGGTAGGAAAAATCTCATGCTTTAAACGAGATTCCTCAACTGCGCTTCGCTGCGTTAGAAATGGGATATGTCGCGTTTAGCAAAAGAAAAGTATACTTAAAACAAAAATGCCCTCACTTTACAGCGAGGGCATTTTCTATTATTTAAAGTCTGTTCTCTATTATCTAAAGAAAGAGATTATTTAACTTCTTCGAAGTCTACATCTTGAACGTTGTCACCTTCCGGCTGAGATGCTTCCGGCTGGCCTTGTTGAGCTCCACCTTGTGCATCGCCACCTTGTTTGTACATTTCTTCAGATGCATTTTTCCATGCAGCGTCAATTTTGTCAAGTAACGGCTGTATAGCTCCTGTATCTTTAAGTTGGTAAACTACTTTAAGTTCAGCTAAAGCAGACTCGATAGGCTGTTTGTTGCTGTCAGAAAGTTTGTCGCCAAATTCTTTAAGTTGTTTTTCAGTTTCAAAGATCATAGAGTCTGCTTTGTTTATAAGCTCTGCTTTCTCTTTAACTGCTTTGTCAGCTTCAGCGTTAACCTCAGCTTCTTTACGCATCCTGTCGATTTCTTCCGGAGTTAAGCCTGAAGAAGCTTCGATACGGATATCGTGTGATTTACCAGTACCTTTATCTGTTGCAGATACTTTGATGATACCATTAGCATCAATATCAAAAGTAACTTCAATTTGTGGGATACCCCTTTGTGCCATTGGAATACCATCTAAGTGGAAACGGCCAATAGTTTTGTTATCGTTTGCCATTGGGCGCTCACCTTGTATCACGTGTATCTCAACAGACGGCTGATTATCTGCAGCTGTAGAGAATACCTGAGATTTTTTAGTAGGTATAGTTGTGTTAGACTCGATTAAACGTGTCATAACGCCACCCATAGTTTCGATACCAAGAGAAAGTGGAGTAACATCAAGAAGTAGTACATCTTTAACGTCTCCGCTAAGAACACCACCTTGTATAGCAGCACCGATAGCAACAACCTCATCCGGGTTAACACCTTTAGACGGTTTTTTACCAAAGAATTTTTCTACTTCTTCCTGTATACGTGGTATACGTGTAGATCCACCTACAAGGATAACCTCATCAATGTCTGATATAGAAAGGCCTGCATCTTTAAGTGCTTTAGCAACCGGCTCCATAGAACGTTTTACTAAAGTATCTGCAAGTTGCTCAAATTTAGCCCTTGTAAGTGTTTTAACTAAGTGTTTAGGTCCTGTAGCAGTAGCTGTAACGTAAGGAAGGTTAATCTCTGTTTGAGCAGAAGATGAAAGCTCTACCTTAGCTTTTTCTGCAGCTTCTTTAAGACGCTGTAATGCCATTGGGTCTTTACGAAGATCTATTCCTTCTTCGCTGTTAAATTCACCGGCTAACCAGTCAATAATAACCTGGTCAAAGTCATCACCACCAAGGTGCGTATCACCATTAGTAGAAAGCACCTCAAATACACCGTCTCCAAGTTCAAGGATAGAGATATCAAAAGTACCACCACCTAAATCGTAAACAGCGATTTTTTGATCTTTACCCATTTTGTCAAGACCGTAAGCAAGTGCAGCAGCAGTAGGCTCGTTAATGATCCTTCTTACTTTAAGGCCTGCAATTTCACCAGCTTCTTTAGTAGCCTGGCGCTGAGCATCATTAAAGTATGCAGGAACAGTAATAACCGCTTCTGTAACTGTATAACCAAGGTAATCCTCGGCAGTTTTTTTCATTTTTTGAAGTGTCATTGCAGAAAGCTCTTGCGGAGTGTACAGACGGCCGTCTATATCTACACGTGGAGTATCATTGTCACCTCTTACAACGCTGTATGGCACGTTGCTTGCTTCTTTGCTGCTTTCTGAGAATTTGTTACCCATGAAACGCTTAATAGAAGCGATGGTTTTTGTAGGATTGGTCACTGCCTGTCTTTTTGCAGGGTCACCCACTTTGATTTCTCCGCCTTCAACAAAAGCAATTACTGATGGAGTTGTTCTTTTTCCTTCAGCATTAGGAATAACCACTGGCTCGTTACCTTCCATAACGGCTACACACGAGTTGGTTGTCCCTAAGTCAATTCCGATTATTTTACTCATCTTGTTTATAGTTTATATTTAAATTTTTCGTTTATAATCCTCTCGTGTCATGTAGGCAATCATTGTGCCAATAGTAAAATGGGTATAAAAATGACAGAAAATAGTAAGAATATGACAACATGACACAGGAGGTACTACCAGTCATGGTCGCTTAGCACATTTGTTGCACCAATGCCGTTCATCGATTAAACATCAAAAATTAGCGATTTTAATGTTAGATAAGCCTAAAAAAAATTATCTTTAAGTTACTTAGCTGCTAAATTCATAATTCGCAAAATAGTGGCGCTAACCAATTTTAATGAAAGCACTCGCCATGGGAGGTTCTACTTCTTATTCTTTTAAATATGCACACCCTATAATTTTAACCGGGGTACTGGTAATTATAATCGCTTTTATGGTCATGGCAGGCTGGGTACTGCGCCTCGATGTGTTGCAGGGTTACGTGCCGGGGCATATAGCAATGCACTTTAACTCGGCCATATGCTGCCTTTTACTTAGCATGTCATTGTTACTGCACGTTAAGTACAGGTACAGGGGCAGCCACACACCCGCACGTATACTATCGTTCATGGTGTTGCTAATGGGCCTGGCAACTTTATCGCAGCTATTATTTCATAACGACCTTGGTATAGACTACCTCTTTTTTAAAAATCATAGTAACCCCTATTACCCGGGTAAGATGTCACCCTTAACTGCTACATGTTTATGTATGACAGCTATTGCCACCATAGGTATTAGCCGTAACACGCATAAATATAAAACCATCTGCCAGTTTCTTTACCACGCTGTTAGCATAGTGGCATTTATTGTGTTGATAGGCTATTTATATAATGTAAATGCCTTATACAATCTTTCTTACTACACCACAATGGCATGCCATACCGCCATTGCTTTGCTCCTGCTATCTGTGTCGGGTTCGTTAATAAATCCAAGCCTTGGTATTACAGGTATTTTCACGGGCAGCAGAATGGGTAATGTTATGGCGCGCAGGCTTTTTTCGCAAATTGTGGTTGCCGTGCTCATTATAGGGTATATGCGAATACTGGCACACAGGTACCACTGGCTTAGCCCGGATGTAGGCGTGGCACTCCTTATCGTAGCATTTATTTTAGTGAGCCTGTTTTTAATATGGAAAAAAGCTACTATCCTTAACAGGCTGGAAGTTAATATGGAAGTTGCACAGGAAAACTTTAGGATAGGTGTAGAGTCGGCGCCGTATGCATTAATATTGTCAGACGAGTCAGGCAAGATAACTCAGGTAAACTTTCAGACTGAAAAGTTATACGGTTACACCAGCGAAGAGCTTATAGGACAGGACATAACAATGATAATACCAAAAGAGCTGCACAAGCATTACCGCTATGAAGATGATTCTTTTTATACATCGCCTACCGTAATTAGCCTTGGTATTGATGATGATGTGTATGCTGCTACAAAACACGGTGCATGGTTTCCGGTAGAAATTGTGCTAACTCCCATTACCACCCAAAAAGGCATTACGGTACTGGCATCTGTTACAGATGTTACAAGCCGCAAAGCTAATGAGGCCATTATAAAAAACCAGGTTAATGAGTTGCAGTTAAAAAACCAGGAACTGGAGCATTTTAACTACATAGCATCTCATGATTTGCAGGAGCCGCTACGCACGGTATCTAATTACATTATGTTGCTGGAGGAAGATTATCCGGAGCAGATAGACGACGAAATAAGGACGCACCTTGCCTCTATGAATGCAGCAGTTTCGCGCATGAGCCAGCTGGTGCGCTCCCTGTTAGATTTTGGCAGGCTGGGCAGGAACAGAAAGCTTAGCCTTACTAATTGCTGCAACCTTATAACAAATGTTACAGACGATTTAAACGGCCTTATTAAAAAAAGCGGAGCCACAATTACGATACAGGACGAAATGCCCGAAATGTATGCCTATGAAACTGAGATGCGCCAGCTTTTTCAAAACCTTATTAACAATGCCATTAAGTTTACCGGTAAGGATGTGGCGCCGCAAATAACTATTGGATGCACAAAGAAAAAGGGCTTTTACCAATTTTCTGTAGCCGATAACGGAATTGGGATAGACCCTAAATATTTTAACGACATTTTTCATATCTTTCAAAGGCTTAATAAGAACGAAGATTATGAGGGATATGGCATAGGGCTGGCCAACTGCAGGAAAATTACAGAGATGCATGGCGGAGAAATTTGGGTAGAATCTGAACCCGGTAAAGGAAGTACATTTAAGTTTACAATATTAAATTTTAAAGCATGAGCGCTCAAATAAATTGTATTATGCTTGTTGATGACAACAAGATAGATAACTTTTTTCATGAAAGAGTTATAAGAAAGAACAACGCTGCAAAAATTATACTTACTAAAGATTCTGCTTTTGAGGCGATTGAGCATCTTAGAAAAGGTACCGCAGTGGTACAGCCCGATGTTATTTTTCTTGACATTAACATGCCGGGCATGAACGGCTGGGAGTTTATAGAACACTATAAAAGCCTCGAAAACGGCCTGCAAAACAGCATGATCGTAGTAATGCTAAGCACATCTGATAATCCTGACGACAGGGAACTGGCAAAGACACACCAAATATTATCTGACTTCAAAACCAAGCCGCTTACTAAAGAAATGCTCGAAGAAGTATTGCTAAAGTATAGTTTAAATAGGGCACATTGATTCTTATGAGAAGCACCATACTAATACTCTGCACATTTATACTGTTGTCCTGCACACACTATACTTTAAATTCCGAAGTGCAAAAAAGCGTGGATAAGATTAGTCAGCATTCGTCTATTATGAGTGTTCCCATGGATTTAAACTGGTCTCCTGATTACAAAACACTTAACCAGTTAGCCTCTGATGATGATCTGGTACATTTAACCAATCATGAAAATCCTTTCGTAAAAGTATATGCTTTTAATGCACTTACAAACAGGGGTTATAAAGACATCCGGAAAATATTTTTAAAATACCGCGAAAACACACAGATTGTAGAAACGAATAATGGCGCATGCATTATTGACCAAGTGCCTTTAAATCAATATCTGCTAGAAATTTTAAGTCCCGTATGGAAATCCAAGTACTGTTTTAATGATCGTGAATATGATAGTATAAGGAGTATAATGCTTCAACAATAGCAATCTTTAATAAGATTACATGCAGCCGGCCATAGCTTAGCAACCTCCTTCGCCTATAACTTTTACCTCATATTTTAGACTATCTCCTTTAAATATTTTTAAGGTGCCACGATACTGGTATGTTTCACCAATTTCTTTAAAAATTTCAGATTCCAAAATAGTTTTATAACTATCGTTTTTAAAAACTTCTATAAACCTGTTGTCAGATATTAATTTGCTATTTACTGTGTCCCTGTGTAAGTGTATTAAATTACTATCTGCCTGTATAAACGCATCATCCATTTTATTGGTTATATATATAATTTTTGAATTGCCCATAATAGTATCGGCGTACGTGCAGGCATCCTGACAACCATCTATAACACTAGGTACGTTACTAATAAACTGTAGACCTCTTTGCTTTTTTTCGGGCTGCCAAACACTTTCCTGTTCTTTTACAACGATTTTGCCTTCATCTCTAACCGATTCATGACAAGCAAATAAAAGCAGGGCGCATATAACCGCTATCTTTTTCATGCCTATATATTACCGTAGTACATAGCCTTAACTATACCATCGCTCAGCCCTATTTTTGGTACAAAAATATTGCGTGCCCCACTCCATTTCATAGCGTTAAGGTAAATGCGTGTGGCATGAATAATAACATCTGCACGGTCAGGGTTTAATGCAAGTTCAGCTATGCGCTGTTCGTAGCTCATGCCGTTTAAAAACTGGTACTGGGCGTGTAAATAAAAGTAAGACAATGGCTTATCCTGCTTTTTGCCACTCATTTTAAATAATTTATTTATGTTACCGCCACTGCCTATAAGGTTTAAATTTTCATAAGGCTCTGTAACGGCGTGTATCCATTTTTCTATTTCGTGCCAAACCACATCGTTGACCATATTATTAAGCAGGCGTACGGTTCCGTTTTTAAACGATTTGCTGGCAACTATCTTACCGTTGGCAAACAGCGAAAACTCTGTACTGCCGCCACCCACATCTACAAAAAGATAGGTTTGGTCGGGCTTCATAAACTCCTGCAAATCGGTAGATGCTATAATGGCAGCCTCTGTTTTACCATCTATAATATCTATCTTAATATTTGCTTCCTGCTCTATTATTTGTACAACTTCTTTACTGTTGTAAGCCTCACGCATGGCAGATGTTGCACAAGCCATGTAACGCTCTACATTATGCACCTTCATGAGTAGTTTGTATGCCTTCATGGCATCTATCATGCGCTCTATGTTTTCGTCGGTAATTTCGCCCACGGTAAATGCATCCTGCCCAAGGCGGATAGGTACACGTACCAGCGAGCTTTTATTAAACTGCGGCTCTTTACCATCCTGCTCTACAATATTGGCAATAAGCAATCGCATGGCGTTACTCCCAATATCTATAGCGGCATATTTTTTTATGTTAATCATTCTTTCAGGAGGGACTGAGGGACTAAAAACCTAAGGTCTTGAGCCTCTAAGAACCATTTATAATTGTTCGTAAATAACTTCGAGTTTGTTCCTGTAATAATTGTATGTTTCTACCTGCGCCCTAAACGGCTTTGCCTTAGGCTGCTTGCGGTACTTGTTCTCTAAGTTCTCGCTTTGATAACGGGCCTTTACATTGCCACGCCATCCCAGCTCAAATATATCTAAAAGTTCCTGCTTTACATCGGCGTCATAAATTGGGCAGCTTACCTCTACCCGCGAGTCGAGGTTTCTTGTCATAAAATCGGCCGACGAGATATAAACATCCGGGTCGCCGCCATTCGCAAAAATGTAAATACGCGAGTGCTCCAGGTAATTATCTACAATACTTATGGCTTCTATATTTTCGCTCATGCCCGGTACTCCCGGTATAAGGCAGCACATGCCGCGAATAACAAGCTGTATCTTAACACCTTCCCTGCTGGCCTCATAAAGTTTGTCTATCATCCTAAAATCGGTAAGGCTGTTCATGCGCAGTTTTATGTACGCTTCCTTACCGGCTATGGCATGCAGTATTTCGCGGTCTATAAGTTTATAAAACCTCGACCTTGTATAATGCGGCGACACTATAAGGTGCTTGTAACGGTGCACACGGTAATTAACATCAAAAAAGTCGAATATCTTATTGGCTTCTTTTAGTATTTCCTGATGCGCGGTAAACAATGTAACATCGGTATATATCTTTGCAGTACTCTCATTAAAATTTCCTGTTGATATAAAACCGTAGCGTTTTATCCTGCCATTTTCGAGGCGTTCTATAGAGCATATTTTGCTGTGCACTTTAAGGCCCTTTACCCCAAATATAAGGTTGATACCTTCGGTTTGCATTTGCTCTGCATAGGTTATATTACTGGCCTCGTCAAACCGTGCCTGCAGTTCTATTTGTACGGTAACCTTCTTGCCGTTCTTGGCAGCATTAATAAGCGAACTTATTATTTGCGAGTTTTTTGCAAGCCTGTACAGCGTTATTTTTATGGTCATTACCTTAGGGTCCAGCGCTGCCTCGCGTAAAAACTTAATTACGTAGGCAAAAGACTGGTAAGGAGCGTGTAACAGGTAATCCTTCTTCTTTATTTTTTGCAGGATACTGCCTTCAAGGCTTAGGCCTGTAACCGGCAGCGGCACATTATGCTGATACAGCAGGTCCTGCCTGCCCAGGTTAGGGAAGCCCATATAGTCGCGGCGATTGTGGTAACGGCCGCCGGGTATTATACTGTCGGACGAATCGATATGCATATTCGTAAGGAAATACTCCAGCGTATCTGCATCCATAGCCTGGTCATACACAAAACGCACGGGCTCACCAATGCGCCTGTCTTTAACCCCAGTCCAAATTTTCTCCATAAGGCTTTTGCTCTGGTCGCTGTCAAGGTCCAGCTGGGCATCCCGCGTTATCTTGATCATGTGGGCACTTATGCTCTCGTACTTAAATATATTAAAAATGTTATGCAGGTTAAACCTTATAACATCATCCAGCATTATAATGCACTGCTTCTCGCTGTGCGATGGTAGTATAACAAAGCGGCTCACAGTACGCGGCATCTCTATAACGCCATAACGCACTTCCTGCTTTACCTCTATACCATCTGGCCCTCTGTGTTTTTCGCGCACAATTAGTTTTACGCCAAGGTATCCGGCAGTATCTTTTAACAGTGGAAATTCTTCGAGGTCGTTAAGTATAATGGTAACCAGTTCAGGACTTACCTTTTGTATAAAAAAGTCTTTAATAAAGTGCTCCTGCTCCTGGTTAAGCTGGGTTTCGTTAAGCATAAAAATATTTTCACGCTCCATCTCGCGCTCAATAACGCTGAGTATACGCAAACTTTCTGACTGCTGCTCTATAACGATCTCTGTAATTTCACTAAGCAGTTTATGTGCAGAGTTATTAGCCGGCAGTTCTTCGCTGGTTGTTCCCTCCAGGCTAAGACGCCTTATAGCAGCATAGCGAACCCTAAAAAACTCGTCGAAATTATTAGAAAATATACCTAAAAACCTAAGCCTGTCTAAAAGCGGCACCGTTACATCGGCTGCTTCCTGTAATACCCTGGCGTTAAAGGCAAGCCAGCTTTTCTCCCTGTCAATATATCTGTTTACCTGTAAATGGTGGATCATATTTTTTTAAATCGCTTGGAAATAGTACTGTTTCTGTTGTTCCCTTTGTAATATCGTTCCAGTCGTTTTCATCAAACGATAACGATACAAAGCCCGCCGTAGGTACATTTTCTACAGCGCGATTGCCAAAGGTATTAACAAAGTTAGTAATAGCGCCATTATGACCAAAAAGAATTAGGTTATCAAATTGGTTATTGCAGCTTTTTACGGTATCTTCTAAGCTCTTTTCGTCAAATGTATACAGGTCATCCTTAAAAACAATGGTATCCTGGGGTATCGATAAATTCTCGGCAAATATATAAGCGGTGTTCTTTGCACGTCGTGCAGTACTGCTCCATACAACATATGTTTTTGGTAAATATTCTTCGACATTGGCGGCCATAAGATGTGCATCATTTATGCCACGCTTAGAAAGCGGCCGGTCTTTATCTTTAAGCGGGGCTTCCCAGCTGGACTTAGCATGACGTATCAGGATTAAATTTTTCATACACTCATATTTCAGTTACTAATTAATCAGAAACTTAAATATATAGAAAAATTTAATGCGATAATTTTAAAAGTTGTTAATGCGACACAAAAACGTTAGCCCTGCACCTTAGGTTAATTTCAACTAACCTTTTAAGCACTTGAAAGTAAAAGGGGTAAGAACTTCGATTAATATGGGTACCCTACCCTGTTAGCAATTTTAGCGACCTTCCAATACCGCACAATGTCGGATATAAGGCTCTGGTATTCGCTAAAATCGTTTGGCTTGGTAAAATAGCCCTGAATAGACAAACCGTATGCTTTCTTCATAAAATCTACATTATCGCCAGATGTAGTTAGGAAAACATAAGGTATACACTTATCATTAAGATCCTGATCCTCAAATATCATTTGCCTGAGTTTAAAACCATCAAGCTTTGGCATATTAATATCTGATATAATAAGAAAAGGAGAATCTTTTGCGGCTCTTAAGTAATCCATTACTAAAGTGCTGTCAGGAATAATCACGATATTATTGTCATAATGGTTATTTGCAATAACCTCTTCTAACAACTCCTGAAGGATTTCCCTGTCCTCCTGATCGTCTTCTATAATAATGATATCGCCGCTTAAATTCATAGTGAAGAATGTAGTTGTAATATTTTCACAAAAATACAAATTTTAACTTTTAAACAAATGTTAAAATTATGAAAGCTAATCAGGTCACCTATTGTGACATACCGGCCGTTATTAACTTACTAACCGGTACTGATGGCTAACTTCAGGTCATTTGATATCTACTGAGCAATAGTATATGCTGTGATAAAGCCATTCGTAGGAGCTCTACAGCCGTCTCCACCGCTTTTGCTGCTATGGTGCCAGCCTATCGATTTGCCAAACATTGATTTCCTGGTATGTAAACCTTATGCGGTCGTGCAGCCTGTTTGCCCTGCCCTGCCAAAACTCTACTGATACCGGGCGCACCAGATAGCCACCCCAAAACTCCGGACGCACAATTTCCTTACCTTCTAATTCGGCTTCCAGTTGTTTTAAGTTATCTTCTAAAAAGCTGCGTGAAGGGATAACTTCGCTTTGCGGCGAAACTATAGCGCCCATCCTGCTACCCTCTGGCCTCACGTTAAAGTAAGCATCTGAAGCAGCTGCCGAAGCCTTCTCTGCCACTCCCTTAACTATTACCTGGCGTTCTAACTCCGGCCAAAAAAAGGACAGGCACACATTAGGGTTAGCGGCTATTGCCTTGCCTTTTTCCGATTCATAATTAGTAAAAAAAGTAAACCCCTCACCGCTGTACTCCTTTAGCAACACCACACGAGCCTTAGGGAAACCGTCGAGACCAAAAGTAGATACTGTCATGGTATTTACCTCATGTTTATGCACAGCCACTTCGGCCTCTGCAAACCACTGTTTAAAAAGCATCATAGGGTCCTGCGGCAGGCTTTGCTCTTTAAGTTCGCTTTTTTCGTATGATCTTCTATAGTTACTTAGGTCGGCCATTTTTTCAGATAATTAGATTTTTGGAAGATTTGATGTTCACATCAACCACAAATTTACAATTGTTTTTCCTGATTTTAGTGAAGTAATAATTGTAATGAAAAAGACAGACACTAATCTTACCAATTAACACCAATAATAAATTAGTGAAAACTCGCAAAATTAGTGTCTGTAAAAGTCGATTAAGCCATTACTTCAACAAATGCTGTAAAGTGGTATACATGCAACTTTAGTGTAAACAGCCTGATTTTTACCAAAAGGCGTTCGGGGCTGTTTTTCTTTGTCTTTTACATGTCGCAAAATACCCTCAGAGGGCCTTTTGCAAAACTTGCAGACGCACAGTTATTGCCGCAAATTTACTATACATGCCTATATGTTAAATTTACAGAACCTCTTTAAGGTGTTTGTAATTCGATTTTACAGTATCTAAAACTTCTTCCATTTTTCCGCCCAGAATTAGCTTGGTCATCGATGTGGCATAGCCGGCCATTTGCTTCCATTCAATCTTGGGTGGCATAGCAAGAGATTCAGGGTTTGTCATAACATTTACCAGCACCGGTCCTTTTGTTGCAAAAGCTTCAGCAATAGCATTTTCTAAATCATCAGGCTCATTAACGGTAATGCCCCTAAAGCCCATGGCAAGTGCAACCATAGCAAAGTCGGGATTTACCATATCGGTTTGGTTATCAGGCAGTCCGGCAACTTCCATTTCGAGTTTTACCATACCTAACGACCTGTTGTTAAACACTATAATCTTTATGGGTAGCTTGTACTGTTGTATCGTTGCCAAGTCGCCCAATAGCATAGAAAGGCCGCCATCACCACAAAAGGCAACTACTTGTTTATCAGGATGACTAAGCGCTGCACCTATAGCCATAGGCATGGCATTAGCCATAGAGCCGTGGTTAAAAGAGCCCAATAATTCGCGCTGCCCTGTAGCATTTAAATAACGTGCTCCCCATACGCAGCACATACCGGTATCTACTGTAAAAATTGTGTCGCTATCTGCCAGCCTGTCAATTGTATGCGCTACATACTCAGGCGATATCTTATCGGTCTCACCTCTGTCATTCACATAAATATTAAGGTTGTCCTTTACCTTTTCATACAGAGCCAGCTGTGCCATCAGGAACGAGTCGTCCTCCTTATTTTCTATGAGCGGCAGCAGGGCTTTTACAGTGTGTTTTATGTTACCGCAAAGGCCTAACTCCAGCTTGGCACGCCTGCCTAAACGCTCAGGCTTAAGGTCTACCTGGATGATTTTTTTATCGGTTGGCATAAAGGCAGTGTACGGAAAATCAGTACCTAAGAGCAATATTACGTCGGCCTCATGCATACTATGATACGCCGATGGCAGGCCCAGCAACCCTGTCATCCCTACCTCATAAGGATTATCATACTGCATACCCATTTTACCTCTAAAAGAGTAGCCTATAGGAGCCTTTAATGCACCTGCAAGTTCTATAACTTCATCATGCGCCTCATCTGCCCCAATACCGCAAAATATTGTAACCTTCGGCCCTTTATTAAGTATAGCAGCCATTTGGCTAAGCTCGTCTTCATTAGGCTGAATAACAGGATTGTTACGGTAATTTTTCTTAGCAGCAATAGGTTCTACGGCGTCCATGCCGGTAAGGTCTCCCGGTAATCCTATAACCGCAACCCCCTTATGGTGCAGTGCATGCTGTATAGCACTTTGCAACATGATAGGAAGCTGCTCTGGCGTGCTTGCCACTTCATTGTAACAGCTGCAATCGTCGAATAACCTGATCGTGTTAGTAGACTGAAAATAATCAACTCCATACTCATTAGTATTTATAGTGGAAGCGATTGCAAGCAAAGGAACCCCGCTTCGGTGAGCATCATACAGGCCGTTTATTAGATGGACATGCCCCGGGCCACAACTACCTGCGCATACGGCAAAACCATCAAGTTCTGCCTCGGCAGCCGCCGCATAAGCGCCTGCCTCCTCGTGCCTTACATGTATCCATTGTATACGGCCATCACGGCGTACGGCATCATTAAGTCCGTTAAGGCTGTCTCCTGTAACGGCATATATTCTTTTAACGTCGTTTTCTACGAGCATTTGTACTATTTGGTCGGCAACATTTTTTCCCATTATATTGTAGTTTAATAATGCTACAATTTACGGATTAATGATTCTGACTGTAAGATAATTAACACATAGATAACGTGCTTTTTCAAATCAAACCTGATAACATAAAAATGTTTTACCATAATAAGAATTTAGAAAAATTAATTATCGTTCCACTACTAAAATTGCCGTATTATCAGTAAATTTCTTAATCTTATATTAAACCAATTAACGTTGGGTAATTTTTACTTAATTTCGATGTGTTAACATCAAATATCTCCTCAATGACCCCTAAAATTATCTCTCACGGAATAGTGCGTGCCGTTCTTACGCTGGCAGCTATATTTGTACTCCTGTTGTTTTTGTACCGCATACAAACGGTGCTAATATACTTGTTTGTGGCATTGATATTAAGTATGGTAGCAAGCCCTATCGTATTCTTCCTTAAGCGTAAATTGCGGTTTCCGCACATTGTGGCTGTTATTTTAACCCTTGTCTTTTTCCTGGGTTTACTGGCCGGCTTCATTATGATGTTCGTACCTCTTATTGTTACACAGAGTGAAAACCTTTCATTACTGGACACCGCAAAACTGGAAACCGATGTTATGAGCATGGTGCATAGTGTAAACGACTATTTTGGGATAGACACACAAAAAATGATTAAGGAAGCCAACATTACCTCTAAGCTAAATTTCAATTTTATACCAACATTCCTTAATTCGCTCATAGGTATATTAAGCGGTTTTGGTATGGGACTGGCATCTGTAATGTTTATAACATTCTTCTTCCTGAAAGACCGCAAGTTGTTTTTTACCGGTGCCCAAAAATTACTTCCTGATGCGCATGAAGACAAGATACTAAACTCTCTACGCAAAATAAATTACATGCTTAGCCGCTACTTTATAGGACTAATCATACAGCTTGCGGTGCTATTTAGCATCTACCTCATTGTTCTGCTTGTATTTGGGGTTAAAAATGCATTTATCATTGCGTTTATTACGGCACTCCTTAATATAATACCATATATAGGCCCTGTAATTGCAACGGTTTTAGTAATTGTATTAACTTTGCTTGGCAATATTGGGCCGGAAACACAGGGCGAAATGCTTTCTACTACTTTATATGTAGTTGCAGGATACAGCGTGGCACAGTTTATAGATAATAACGTGAGCTCCCCCCTCATATTTTCTAATAGTGTAAATTCGCACCCGCTGGAAATTTTTATTGTCATACTTATTAGCGGCTTTGTATTTGGTGTGTTAGGCATGATAATAGCCATACCGTTATACACTGTTATAAAAGTAGCGGCTAAAGAATTTTTTCCTAAAAACCCTATAGTTAAAGCACTTACTAAAGATTTATAAGCTTGCTCACAAAATTATTACAACCAGAAATTCAGGAATACATTCGTGAAAATAGTGTACAACCCATTACCAAACTGGCGTTGCAAAAAAATCCGTTTCCGGATGTAGAGTGGTCAGAAATACTTAACCAGATCGCTGCGCTGCAAAAAGCTAAAGATAAACTGCCTACCTGGTTTAAAACACAAAATATTATATACCCTTCTAAGGTCTCGGTAGAACAGACATCTTCTGAGACTGCAGCGGAGTACAAGTCAGGGTTAATTTTTGGCGAAAATCTTATAGACCTTACAGGTGGCTTTGGTATAGATGATTATTACTTTTCTAAAAAGGTAAGACAGGTAGTGCATTGCGAACTTAATGAAAATCTTTCGGCAATTGCCAATCATAACTTTAATGTACTGGGTGTTACAAACATTGAGTGCCTGCCTGGCGATAGCCTCGATACTCTTAACCGCCTTGACAAGCAATGGGACTGGCTCTATGCCGACCCTGCCCGCCGTAGCGATACCAAAGGCAAAGTATTTATGCTGAAGGACTGCCTGCCTAATGTGCCTGATTTGTTGGACACTTACTTTAAATATACCGATAACATAATCATTAAAACAGCCCCTCTGCTCGATATTACAGCTGGGATGAGCGAACTATATTTTGTAAAAGATATACATATTGTTGCCGTAAACAATGAGGTAAAAGAGCTGCTTTGGATATTAAAAAAAGGTTTTACCGGGATTCCGGATATTATCGCGGTAAATTTAACCAAGGAGGGTACGGATACATTTAAAACATCATTAAGTAATTGCGGAGAAGCGGTGTATGGACTTCCTAAAACTTTTCTCTACGAGCCTAACAGCGCAATTATGAAATCGGGCGCTTTTGATGCAGTTGGTGAAACTTACCGCCTTGAAAAACTACATAAGCATTCGCAGCTCTACACATCTGAAGTTCTTGTGAATTTTCCGGGCAGGAGGTTTACAGTAGACTATATAGTTCCATATCAAAAAGCCGAAATGAAACAGTATATTGAAGGTAAAAAAATGAATGTGACAGCACGTAACTTTCCACTTCAGGTAACCGATATCCTTAAAAAATGGAAAATTAAAGATGGTGGTGATGTTTATGCCTTTTTTACAACCAATATTGCCGACGAGAAAGTAGTGTTACTGTGTAGCAAAGCATAAAAATGCGTACAACGCAAAAGCGAATAGCGACAGTACATATACAATAATCTACAAAAATTAGTCGGCCAGGTCTATACCATTATCCTTAAAGTTTTTATAAAGCGACACCCTCACTTCGCTTAAAGCCTGATCTGTCCTAAATATAGTACACCAAAACCTCACAGTGATTTTACAGCTGGCAGTCGATACAGAATCAAAAAATATCTGCGGATCTTTTTCCATATAAACCAGTGCTACAGATGATAACGAAGCATTAATTATCTCAATGATCCTTTCATGATCTATTTCTCCGGTCAACGCAAAAGATATATCCGTAAGCTTATAGTTATTACTAAACGTCCAGTTAACAATATTCTGCGACAGCATGTTACCATTAGGTATTATAACCTCTGCCCCATTTGCAGTATCTACTTTTGTGGTACGTAATCCTATACTTTTTACACGGCCTGTTTGGTTACCGGCCTCTATTACATCTCCTATTTGTATGGGCCTGTCAAAAATCAGGATAACTCCCGATACAAAGTTATTTACAATACTTTGCAACCCTAAACCAACGCCTACGCCAAGAGCACCCAGTACAATGGTAACTTTATCAAGGGGCATTCCTGATGCAGATATGGCTAATAAATAGCCACCCACGAGCACTAACAACCGCGTAATTAATAATTTTGAATGCTGACGCTTGTTTATAGTCTCCTCATCTTCTTCATCAATTTCGCCAAAAAAATAGGCTACATAACGCTGCAGTATATGCGCCAGCCATATAATAACACAAAACAAGATTATGCTGCCTATAGTAAATGTAAAACTGCCAATTTTATTTTGATGCGTGAGTATACTATTGCCCACGCTGTATACACTATCTGTAAGGTTTAGGTTGCTGGCTATAACTACTATCCATAAATAGGTTACCAGCAACAGCAATGGCTTTTTAAGATTATCTTCCAGGCTCTGGTAATCAAAAAGTTTTACGATGCCCCTACGAATACGGATGGTATACATTTGCAGAATAATGGTTTCGAGCAGCATTTTTAGAAATACAGAAAGTGCTATGATCTGGGTTAATGCAGTAACTGCGGTTAAGCTTAAAGTATGGGCAAGTGAAACCCTGCCAAAAAGATTAAAAATAACTGCGAGAACATTAAAGCCAATGAACACCGTGTTTGCAATCGTAAAGAATACTTTTACGTATAATTCTTCTTTAATAGTTTTAAGTTGAAGTAAGCCAAAACGTATCGAGAGTAAATTAATGATCATAAATATGCATCGCTGTACAAAACTCACGCGTATAAAAAGATCCATAAAGCAAAAAAGCACAAACAGGAGTACAAGCAAGAGCCAGTTATTGAACGATCTGGCAGACCATTGTCCTTTAAAAATAATTGTAAGTACTAATAGCGATATTAAATTAAGAAACTCAAAATATAGGGCCGGTGCGTATAAATTTAAGGATATCGCTATGTTGACTCCTATAACAATTACGGGCAATATCATTTTACGGTTCAGGTATTTAAATTTAAACAGTAGAAGATCTTTTATCCTGCCCTCCTTTTTCAGCGATCCTATATTGTAACGTATCCACCAGAACATAAGTCCCATAAAAACAAATAGCGCTGCGGTACCTCCCATGCTGTATAAAAAATAGTAGCCAAAAGCTTTTTTCTCTACTTCAAATTTTTGGGAGATACTTGTTTCTTCCGGCCTTGCAATACTATCGCTTGTTACCTCCCAAAGATTGCAATATTCATTACCAAACATTGACACCCCCGACTTTTGCAACCGGTCACTTACCATCTCTAAAGACTCTGTAGCCAGCATTCGTTTTTCTGTGGCATCTTTCTTGGCGTTGTTTATCAATGCTGTACTTGCCGTTATAAGGCTATCCGTTCGCTTCCATTTAGCACGAAGTGCCAATAATTCATCTTTAAACTGTATTCTGAGCAGGCTATCTCGAACTATTTTCTTAAAGATAGTATCTTTTCTGATCACACTTCTAATGCCTTTTTTTAGATTTGCCAAGGTATCCGACACTATATCAAGCTTTGCCCGGTGATATTCGATTTCCTCTTGCTGCTCCAGCAATATCTTTTTATACATCTGCTGGTTACGCACGTTGTTGTTATTCGCACCTTTAAGATTCTCTATTATTAATGTCAAAGCATTGGCAGCACGATTTATTTCAGCAATTTCATAAGTGGTAGTTCCCTTTATATGCGCAGTATTTTTGGCAGTGCTCAATAAAGCATTTGCTTTCTCTATAGCTTCAAGATAATCGCTCTCGCTTAGTTGATTCTTATCATAGAAAACATCACTTCGCTTTCCTTTGACTTCCGTTACCTGGGCTTTAGCAGAATTATTTTTTGCCGACTTAATGGTATCTTGTCCCGATACCTGAGCAGCAGTATAGGTAGCCGAAAAAAGTGTTAGTAATAAGAATATTTTATAAAATTGTGACAGGGCCATACAGCTATAATATTTACGCCAAAGATATAACGTTTGGCATATTGACAAATGTAATTTAATAAGGTATTAGTAATTTTTGTAAGTTGAATTCAATACCCAAACCACAATCCTCTTAAACACAAAAACCCCCTTCACGTTAATGAAGGGGGGTTTAAAAAGAAAGGCGATGACATACTCTCCCACAAACTGCAGTACCATCTGCGCAGGCGGGCTTAACTACTCTGTTCGGGATGGGAAGAGGTGAGCCCCGCCGCAATAATCACCTTAAGAGGTTCATTGCTTTGGACAATGATTTACACGTTAACTGTCAACTTTGGACTGTTAGCTGTAAACTAATAATATTAACATACTGAGATAAAGAAAAAATAGTATTTAGAAAGTTCTTCCCTCCGGTTT
>Ga0265798_10000215_pt1 | contig 106115 bp, 97 predicted proteins | sample P3T30metagenome_FD_192430 | JGI IMG/M metagenome (GOLD analysis project Ga0265798, IMG submission 192430) | Plant litter microbial communities from East Loma Ridge, Irvine, California - P3 T30 | ecosystem: Environmental > Terrestrial > Plant litter > Unclassified | place: USA: California... | reverse complement strand
AGGCGAGCAGCATGCCGAGCCCGAAGACCGCGCCGATCAGTGCGGCCACGATGGCCTTGGCGCCGAGCACGGCACCGCGCGAGGGCGTGGCCAGGAATGTCGGCGTGAGCGTGCCGTGCCGGAACTCGGCGGTCACGAGGAAGGCCCCGACGAGCACCGGGAAGGCGTAGCCGATCGTGCTGCCGGCGCTGTAGACCGCCTGGGCTGCGTCAGCGCCCTCCAGGGGCTGCACGCCTCCGAGCAGGCCGCTGAAGATCACCGCGAACAGGGCCGCGGTGAAGCCGACGTAGCCGACCATCACGAGCAGCAGGATCCACCAGGTCTTGAGCGTGAAGAGCTTCGCCGATTCGGCGCTGATCGAGCGGATGAGGGTCATCGCCCCGCTCCTTCCGTCGCGGTGGTCGTATGCTCGCCGGTCACGAGGCTGAGGAAGACGTCCTCGAGTCCGCTCGCGGTCGTGGCGAGCGCGCTGAGCGGGATGCCGGCGGCGAACGCATGCGCGCCCACCTGCTCGGCATCGAGTCCGACGACCGCGAGGCCGTTCGGCAGCGGCTGCACCGTCGCGTGCGGCGCGAGCGCCGCCTGCAGCTCGGCGCGGCGGGGCGCGTCGACCGTCACGGTCGTCTCCCCCGCGAGACCGGCGAGGTCGCCCTGGTACGCGAGCCGCCCCTTGGCGATGATGACGAGCTCGTCGACCGTCTGCTGCACCTCGCTGAGCAGGTGGGAGCTGATCAGCACGGTGCGGCCCTCCTCGGCGAGCACCTTGAGGAAGGAGCGCATCCAGCGGATGCCCTCAGGGTCGAGCCCGTTGATCGGCTCGTCGAGCACCAGCACGGCCGGGTCGCCGAGCAGTGCGCCGGCGAGGCCGAGGCGCTGGCGCATGCCCAGGCTGTAGCCACCGACCTTGCGCGAGCCGGCCTCGGCGAGGCCGACGCGGAGCAGCACCTCGTCGACGCGCGCGGCGGGCACACCGGCCGCCTTCGCCTGGATGGCGAGGTGCGAGCGGCCGCTGCGGGACGGGTGGAAACTGTTCGCCTCGAGCGCGGCGCCGACCGTGGTGAGCGGGCTGTCGAGCTCGGCGTAGCGCTGGCCGCCGATCGTCGCGGTGCCTGCGGTGGGGTGGATGAGCCCCAGCAGGCTGCGGAGCGTCGTCGTCTTGCCGGCGCCGTTCGGGCCCAGGAAGCCCGTGACCCTGCCGGGCCCGACCGTGAAGCTCAGGTCGTCGACGGCGCGCGTGGCGCCGTACTGCTTGATGAGGCCTCGGACCTCGATGGGCATTCCTCGTCTCGCCATGCGGCGCTCCCCTCGTCGTGCGTGTGATCCCACTGTGGCCGCGACCGGCCCGTGCGGAACAGTGTCAGGCGGCACCCGGCCGCATGACATGTGTCATGCGTCGCGGCGCCGGTAGCCGTTGAGCAATGCGGCAGCCTCCTCCGCACCGTCGACCGTGACGACGAAGGGCACCTTGCCCGTGCGATGGATCTCGAGAGCGCTGCCCCGTCGCAGCACCAGGCCCCAGCGGCCCCCACCGCCGAAGCGGATGCCCCATCCCCCGAACTCCGCGAGCGGGTTCACCGCGACGGCGCGCGCCTCGACGATGTCGCCTGCGGCCATGCTCCAGCGCGGCCAACCCAGCGCGGAGCGCGTCGTCAGCCCTCGGCGGTCGACCCGCACTCTCCAGAAGAGGAAGGGCAGGATCAGCAGCGCGACGCCGACGCCGATCAGCGACGCCCAGCCCTCGACGCCGACGAGGATCGGCAGCAGGGCGACGGCGCCGAGCGTGAGCAGCAGCGCGGCCAGCACCCTCGTCTCCATCGCGGCCCGGCCGGTCCAGACCGCGCGCTCCTCCGCGCCGAGCTCGAGGGCGGGAGCGGGCTCCGCGGAGCCTCCGTCGGGGGCCGTCTGGTGCTGGCGCGGCAGGGCCAGCGCTCCGAGTGCGCCGAGCGCGATGGCGCAGACCACCGCGACGAGCATTCCCCGCCCGAGCGCCGCGCCGTCCGCATCCGCCGCATCCGAGAGACCGCGCTGGATGGCGGCGCTCGCGGTCATCCCCACCGCCAGGAGGCCCGCGGCGGCGAGCTGCAGGGCGGCGAGCATCCGCAGCGCCCGCATCGGCTGCCCGGCCCGGATGGCGGCGATGCCGATGAGACCCAGCAGCAGCGCCATGCCGGCGAGCGTCGCGGCGATGAGCGCGATGAAGCCGCCCAGCGACGAGAAGCCGTCGGGCCGATCACCGACCCAGTGGATCGCCAGCGGGTCCGGCAGCTCGGGCGCCCAGGCCAGCACGACGGCGATGGCCGCCGCGGCGAGCGCGAGCGGGATGCCGAACAGCACGACGAGCACCAGCACGGGTCGTCGCAGGCTCGCGCGCCCTCCGGTCGACGGCGCGGTCGGTCGCGGGTTCATCGGTACTCCTCTTCGATCAGGGCGGTGAGCATGCCGGCGGGAACGCCGCGTCGGCGGGCCTCGGCCACGAGCGCGGCGACGCTCTCGTGGAGGGCGCCCGCATCGACCGCCTCGGCGCGCACGATCGCGCCACGGCCGCGACGCAGCTCGATGAGCCCCTCGTCGCGCAGCTGCTGGTAGGCGTGCAGCACGGTGTGCACATTGAGCTCGAGCGACTCGGCGAGCTCGCGCGCCGACGGCAACCGCTGCCCGGCGACGACCTCGCCGCGCACGACGGCGCGGCGCACGGCGGCGGCGAGCTGCTCGAAGAGCGGCTGCGCAAGCGAGGGGTCGACACGGATGAGCACACCACGATCCTATTGTTCTAGTTGCAATAGATCAATGCAGTTCTCCACAGCCGGATGTCCGCACCTCCGCGCACAGGGAGGTCGAGGAGCCGCGCATCCGCGTCGGTGGCCGTTCGTAGCGTCCGTCGCATGGACTCGCCCCGCACTCCCGCCGCTCCGCCTCCTGTCGCGTACCGCGTTCCCTTCGAGCTCGAACGACGACCCCGGCACGGCTCCCTCCGGCTGCGCAACGTCAGCCCCGAGGCGCTCGACGGCGTGCGCCTGCACCTCGACGGCCCGGGCGTGATGGCCGCGAGCCTGCCGCAGCAGCTCCCACCCGGGTCGGCGCTCGAGGTGCAGGTGCTCGGCGACGGTCTCGCGGTGGAGACGCTGCTCGTCGTGCGCTGGTTCCGACCCGACGGCGTGGAGTACCTGTGGCAGGTCTCCTTCTAGCGGTCGCCCTCCAGGACGGGCCGCCGGATCGCCCAGGAGACGCTCCTAGACTCGCTCGCACCCGAGCCAGGAGGACCATGCCGAGCCAGCAGGAGCCGATCCGTCCGATCGTGCCGCCGATCGCATCCGACGGCCCGCGGCCGAACGACGTGCCGCCGTTCGACACGCGGCCCGTCGAGGATCCGATGGCCGAACGGCTGGGGGGCTGGGTCGACAAGCTGCTCAGCGTGCACCGGCCGGTCGTGCTGGCGCATCTGCGCAGCATCCGCCGGATGAAGCCGGACGCGAGCCCCGCGGAGATCACCCGGCTGCTCGAGCGGCGCTACCTGGCCGCCGTGACCACGGGCGGCGCAGCCGTCGGCGCGAGCGCCGCCGTGCCCGGCATCGGCACCGGCGCCGCACTCGCGCTCACCGGCGTCGAGACGGCCGGCTTCCTCGAGGCCAGCGCGCTCTACGCGCAGTCGATCACCGAGCTGCACGGCATCGCGCTCGACGATCCGGTGCGCGCCCGTGCGCTCGTCATGACCATGCTGATGGGCGGGCCGGGCGTGGAGCTCGTCAAGCACCTCGCGGCGCAGGCCACCGGCAGCGGCGTCGGCGTGAACGGGGCCTGGGGCGGCGCGCTGACCTCGACCCTGCCGCGCGCGGCCTTCGGGCCGATCGGCGATCAGCTGCGCAACGCCTTCCTGCGCCGCTTCGCTGCGAACACCGGCGCCGGCGCTGTCGGCAGGCTCGTGCCCTTCGGCATCGGCGCGGCCATCGGCGGCACCGGCAACCTGATCCTCGGCCGCCGCGTCGTCGCGGCCTCGCGCACGGCCTTCGGCCCGCCGCCCATGGCCTTCCCCGAGGCGCTGGCGATCGCCCCGAAACCGCCCCGTGAGCCCAGGAAGCCGCGCGAGCCGAAGAAGCAGCGCGAGCTCACCCCGCGCAGAGCGCTGCTCGGCCGCAAGCGCGAGCAGGGCTAGGAACGCGGCCCGCTCCCGGCCGCGCTGAGCTCGGAGCTCAGCCGGCCTGTCGCAGGGGCTGCTGCGGCTCGGAGGCCGTCGGCAGGGTCGGCACCTCGTGCAGTCGCGCGTGGCGGTCCCAGGCGTCCATGAGCCGCTGGATGGCGGCGTGGAAGCGCGCGGTGGCGGCGCCGGGGGCGGTGTCGCCGAAGTGGCGCTGCACCCAGAACTGCAGGCGCTCCTGCGCATCGGTGCTGCCGAGCACGCGATCGAGCTCGGCCACCGCATCCGCTGCGCCCTCGACCGTGAGCCACTCGGCGGCGCCGAGGTAGCCCGACTCGTCGACGCTGGCCTCGGGATGCGCGGGCCGGGTCACCATGATCGGCTTGCCGGTGGCGAGGCGGTCGTAGACCATCGCCGAGATGTCGCAGACGGCCACGTCGGCGACGGCGAGCTGCCAGCCCATCTCGGCGCCGTCGTCGAAGACGTGCTGAGCACCGGGATCGGCCGCGTTGGCTCGCGCCAGCTCGGCGACGATCTCGCGGTGGGCGCGGCCGTACTCGGCGTCGAGCACGCCGCTGCGCGGGTGCGGACGGTAGATGACGCGGTGCCGGCCGGTCGCGGTCAGGGCGCGCACGAGCTCGCGACCGTGCGTGGCGATGGAGCCGTAGGCGGCCGCCGGGCGGTCGCCCTCCCAGGTCGGGGCGTAGAGCACGACCGTGCGCTCGTCGGGCGTGTACGGCAGGCTGCCGGCGAAGTGGTCCGCCTGCGGGCGGCCGATCGGGATGGCGCGCTTGTCGAAGTCGTAGTCCCAGAGCACCCGGCCGAGGCGCTCGAGCGCCGCATCGCCGGCCACGAAGGCGTAGTCGTAGGCCTTGAACTGGTTCGTGGTCATGTACATCTTGTCGGACTCGCCGTGGTTGACGAAGACGTGCCACATGCGCCCGTAGCGCATCATCTGGAAGTTCCTGGCGTTCTGGTTCACGTAGAGCACGACGCGCAGGTCCTGCTGCTCGATGAACTCCTCGAGCTGCTGCACCTTCTTCGCGTAGACGATCGGCACCGGCGACTCCTCGAGCAGCGCGAGCGCGGCCGTCGGGTTGCGGGCGATGATCGTGACCGGCTGGGTCTTGTGCAGCTCCGCGAGCGGCGCGTACCACTGCCGGATCTGGTACATGTTCACATCGCTGTCGGCGAAGTAGACGGCCACCTTCGCCTCGCCGCGCTGGAGGCGCTCCCGCTCGCGGTAGAGGGGCCACAGCCGACGCTGCAGTCGTCGGGCGTGCAGCGCATCGACGACGAGCCGTCGTGCGGTGGCCAGGTCGCGGCTGATGGGCATGGTGAACTCCAGATGAACGTGGGGAGTCACCAGGTTAAATGATCGGTCCCCGACCGGCCCTGAACATGCGCACGACCGTTACCCAAGAGATACGGCGTCGTCCCGGCGGCTTCGTGCGCCAGCCCTCCGCCCAGCCGCCGAACCAGGCCCGCAGCTGCCGCGGTCGGCGCGCCCAGCGCAGCACCTGGATCGCCGTCCAGCTGCCCACGTAGATCGGCGCGAGCGCCCAGGGCAGGTTGCGCTTGGCCAGCCAGACGCGGTTACGAGCGTTGAGCCGGTAGTAGTAGTCGTGCCGCGCGGGGTCGATCGCGGGATGGTTGGCCACGAGGTCGCCGGCGTACCAGGTGCGCAGCCCCTGGTCCCAGACCCGCCAGGCCAGCTCGATGCCCTCGTGCGCGTAGAAGAACGGCTCCGCCCATCCGCCCGTGCGGTCGAAGACCTCGCGGGGCAGCAGCGTCGCCCCCTCCCAGACCGAGAACACGGGGCCGGAGTCGGTGGCCTCGCCCTTGCGGATGCGCGGCACCCAGCGCCGCGGGTTCGCCCGCCCCTCCGGGTCGACGACGCGCGGCTGGAGCAGCCCGATCGACGGGTCCGAGCGGATGAGGGCGATCGCGTCGGCGAGGAACGTCGCGCTCGGCAGGCTCGCGTCGTCGTCGAGGAAGAAGATCCACTCCCCCGCCACCACGTCGACCCCGCGGTTGCGACCGGCCGGGATGCCGAGGTTCTCGGGCAGGTGCAGGGGCCGCACGCCCTCCGGCAGGCCCGTGGGCGCCCAGCCGTTGCCGACGACGACCACGTCGAGCTCGACGCCGGTCTGCGCGAGCAGCGTCTCGAGGCCGTGGCGCAGGTCGTCCGGGCGGGTGCCCTGGGTCAGGGAGACGACGCCGACGCGCGGGAGCGGCGCGACCGCATCCGCTCGTCCGCTCGGAGCCGGGGTCAACGGACCCGCTTCGAGGCCAGGATCGCCACGAAGTGCCCGCCCAGCGCGAGCAGCGAGAGCGGCACGAGCGCGATCAGCAGCCAGCGGGCCGCCTCGATCTCGCCGACGAAGAGCCCGACGACCGCGGAGGCGCCGATGAGCAGCGTCAGCTCGACCGAGTGGTAGAGCCGGTGGAAGGGCAGGAAGCGGGCGGCGCGGCGCAGCGTCGCGAGGCCGCCCGAGGTCGGCACCGACTCGTGCTTGCGGTCGGCGAGCTTCTCGAGCCCGGCGTTCGCGCGGGCCACGTGCACCATGTCGTTGAGCGCCTTGTTGAGCACGATCACGAGGGCGAGCAGCAGGCCGAGGGTGGTCCAGAGGAAGTCGGCCGGGGCGTCGAAGGGCCAGCCGGCCGCGCGCACGCCGAGGGCGATCGGGATGAGCGCCTCGGTCGAGTAGTGCCCGACCTTGTCGAGGAAGACGCCCATCGGCGAGCGGGTGCCGCGCCAGCGCGCGACCTCGCCGTCGCAGCAGTCGACGAGCATCTGCAGCTGGCCGAGCACAACGGCGATCAGGGCGCCCGGGATGCCCGGGATCAGCACGGCCGCGGCCGCGGCCCAGCCGGTGAGGATCATGAGGCCGGTCACGCCGTTGGCGCTGATCGGCGTCTTCAGCAGCACCCAGGTGAGGTACGGCGAGAGGTCGCGCAGGTAGAGGCTCGCGGTCCAGTGCTCGGCGTTGGCGCGCAGGCGCACCTCCGGCGGCTGGGTGACCGCGCGCAGCTCGGCGATCGAGGCCGGGCGGACGCCGGCGGATGGTGCGGACACTAGCGCCCTCGGTAGTAGGAGATGTTGCGGGTGAGCTTGGCGAAGCCGATGACGAAGCCGAGCCCCCATCCGATGTGGATGCAGGGCAAGACTACGAGAAGTCGCAGCGCCGCGCCCGCGCCCAGACGGGGGATGCACGCGAGCGCGATCGCCAGCACGCCGAGCAGGTAGAGGGCCGGCACGGCGAAGCCGAGCAGGGGCTGGGCCGCGCCGCCGAGCGCGGCCGTGACGACGCCCACGAGGCCGAGCATGGTGCCGAGCAGCATGGCGACGACGGCGACGGGCGGCACGAAGTAGCGCAGCGAGTTCTGCGCCGGGAAGCGCCGGGCCAGCTCTCCGCGCCACATGCCGGTGGCCACGAACTGGCGGGTGAGCCGGCGCAGGCTCGAGCGCGGGCGGTAGGTCACGGTGAGCCGCGGCGTGAACCACACGGTGCCGCCGGTCTGGCGCAGCCGGCGGTTGAGCTCCCAGTCCTGGCCGCGCTTGATGTCCTCGTCGAAGAGGCCCACCTCGAGCAGTCGGTGCCGCTGGAAGACGCCGAGGTAGGCGGTCTCGCTGGGCCCCTCCTCGCCGCCGACGTGGTGCGAACCGCCGCCGAGGCCGACGGGCGAGCCGTAGGCGAAGGCGACCGCGCGCTCGAAGGGGGTGCTCCCCTCCGCCAGCATGATGCCGCCGACGTTGTCGGCGCCGGTGCGCAGCAGGGTCTCGACGGCGACCGCGGTGTAGTCGGGCGTGAGCACCGAGTGCGCGTCGACGCGGATGACGACGGGGAAGACTGAGGCGCGGATCGCCACGTTGAGCCCCGCCGGCGTCGAGCCGACCGGGTTGTCGAGGAAGCGGATGCGCGGGTCCTCAGCCGACATCGCCGCGATGAGCTCGTTGGTGCCGTCGATGCTCGGGCCGAGGGCGAGGATGACCTCGACCTCGCCGGCGTAGTCCTGCGCGAGGAGGGAGCGGACGGCCGCCTCGACGTGCTCGACCTCGTTGAGCACCGGCATCACGTAGGAGACGCCAGGAAGGGAGTCGTCCTGCGGCATGAGGCCCATGGTAGTGAGTCCCGGCAGGTGGGAACGGCGACGGCGCACCCTCCGGAGGAGGATGCGCCGTCGCCGTGGGGATGACCCCGGCTCACATGGAGCCGAGCGTCACCTCGGTCTCGCCGGCCTGACCGCCGCGGTTGTAGGTGATCGTGACGGTGGCTCCGGCGGCCTGCGCACGCACCTGGGCGACGAGGTCGCTCATGCTCGTGACCGGCTTGCCGCCGAGGGCGGTGACGACGTCGCCCGAGCGCAGCCCGGCCGCGGCGGCCGCGCCGCCGGCGGAGACGTCGTCGATGAGCGCGCCGACCGTGGCCGACTGCTCCGTGCTGGTCACGTCGGTGACCGTGGCGCCGAGCAGGCCGTGGCTGGCCTCGCCGTTGGCGATGAGCTCGCTCGAGATGCGCTCGGCCACGTTCGACGGGATCGAGAAGCCCACGCCGATGGAGCCGGCGCTCGACGAGGTGCTGCCGCTGCCCGCGGTGGCGATGGCCACGTTGATGCCGATGAGCTTGCCATCGGCGTCGAGCAGCGCGCCGCCCGAGTTGCCGGGGTTGATCGCCGCGTCGGTCTGGATGACCGAGAGCGAGATCGTGCTACTCGCCGTGCTCTGCTGCGAGTCCTCCTGGCCCGGGATGTCGAAGCCCCAGAAGTCGTAGGGGCTCTGCTGCTGCGACTCGCCCTGGTCGTCGCTCTGCGTGTCGGGCACCTCGCTGGAGGCGACCGAGATGCTGCGGTTCAGCGCGCTGACGATGCCGTCGGTGACGGTGTTGCTGAGGCCGAGCGGCGCGCCGATGGCGATGGTCTGGTCGCCGACGTTGAGGTCGTCGGAGTCGGCGAACTCGATCGGCGTGAGACCGCTGGCGCCCTCGAGCTTGATGACGGCGAGGTCGTAGACGGGGTCGGTGCCGACGACGGTGGCGTCGTAGAGGTTGCCGTCGGAGTCGGTGACCTGGATGGTCGGGTCGGCGACCGAGCCGTCGAGCGAGACCACGTGGTTGTTGGTGAGCACGTAGCCGTCGTCGCTGATGATGACGCCCGAGCCGCTGCCGGAGGCGTCGCCGCCGGAGACCGCGATCGTCACGACCGAGGGGGTGGCCTGAGCGGCCACGGCGGTGACGAGGTTGACGTCGTCGCTGTCGTTGACGGTGACGGTGGTCGGGTTGGCGTGGTCGACGCCGCTGACCGAGCTGCTGGCCGAGTTCGACATGGCGAGCGCGGTGACACCGGCTCCGGCACCGCCGCCGATGAGGGCGACGAGCGCGAGGGCCGCGATGGCCACGCCGGCGCGGCGGTTCTTCGGCTTGGCGGGTGCGGGCGCCGCCCACTGCTGGCCGGCCTGCGGGGTGGCTGCGGGACCGAAGGACGCGCCGGGCAGGCTGTGCGAGCCCGGGACGTGCTGCGCGTGCTGACCGTGCTGTCCCTGCTGGGGCGCCGGCGGCGTCTGCGCGTACTGGCCGTAGCGGGGCTGGTCGGGCGCGGCGAACTGCTGGGTCGGCGGCTGGGGCGCTGCGGGCTGCTGGTAGGCCGGGTTCGGAGCGGCGGGCGCCGGCTGGTTCGGCTGCTGCTGCACGGGCGCGGTCGGCGCCGACTCGGCGGCCCGCTGGCTCTCGACGGGGCGCTGGGCCTCGTTCGGGCGCTGCTCCGGCGTCGAGGCTCCCTCGGCGGGGGCGGACGCGCTGTCGTGCTGACGGTTCGGGTCGGTGTCGCCGGCGCCGGTGTTGGGGTTCTCGTTCATCGGGGTTTCCTTTCAGGCGGAGCCAGCTTCCAGCGCGCACCTGAATGAACTGTATGGCGATTCTGTGAGCCGGTTGGCCCTTGTCTATGGCCTTGCCAGCGGGGTTCGCCGGGGGCGGAACCGCCTGCGGTCCCGGGGCAGCGGCGGCGCGTGCGCGGCGCATCCGCTCTTCTCGGAGGACGCGGTGCCGAGCGGCGGTGGAGGGCCGGAGACCTGCGGCGATAGCCTCGGTGCGGCGGCGCCGATCGAGTGCGCCCGCCCCGGCCCAGCGAGACACGAGGCAGCGATGGACATCCCCGGACCCTGGCAGCGCACCGCCCGCGGCGCCCTGCTGCTCGACGACGAGGGCAGGCTCGCGACGACGATCTTCGCCGAGATGAGCGCGCTCGCCACGGCGACCGGGGCGATCAACCTGGGTCAGGGCTTCCCCGACGAGGACGGCCCCGCCGAGGTGCTCGAGGCCGCTCGCCAGGCGATCGCGGACGGCGTCAACCAGTACCCGCCGGGCCCTGGTGCGCCGGTCCTGCGCGAGGCCGTGGCCGAGCACCAGCAGCGCTTCTACGGCATCGGGCTCGATCCCGCCCAGGTGCTCGTCACGGCCGGCGCGACCGAGGCGCTCACCGCGACGATCCTGGCGCTCGTCGACCGCGGCGACGAGGTCGTGGTGCTCGAGCCCTTCTACGACTCCTACGCCGCGGCCGTCGCGCTCGCCGGCGGGGTGCTGCGCACGGTGCCGCTGCGATGGCCGGACTTCCAGCCCGACCACGACGAGCTGCGCGCGGCCGTGACCGACCGCACCCGGCTCGTCCTGGTCAACACCCCGCACAACCCGACCGGCACGATGCTCGACCGGCCGACCCTCGAGCTCGTGATCGAGCTCGCGCACCGGCACGACGCGGTCATCGTCACCGACGAGGTCTACGAGCACCTCGCCTTCGCCGACCCGCACCTGCCGATCGCCTCGCTGCCCGGCGGCTTCGAGCGCACCGTGACGATCAGCTCGGGCGGCAAGACCTTCAATACGACCGGATGGAAGGTCGGCTGGCTGAGCGGCCCGCTCGACCTCGTGCGCGCGATCACCGCCGTGAAGCAGTACCTCACCTACGTCAACGCGGCGCCGTTCCAGCCGGCGATCGCCGTCGGCCTGCGCTTGCCCGACGCCTTCTTCACGGGGGCGGCGGATGCGCTGCGCACCAAGCGCGACCTGCTGAGCGCCAGCCTGCGCGAGGCCGGCTTCGACGTCTCGACCCCGCAGGGCGGCTACTTCGTGGTGGCGGACGCCGCGCCCTTCGGCGTGACGGACGCCGCGGACTTCGCGCGCCGGCTGCCCGAGCTGGCCGGGGTCGTGGGGGTGCCGCTCACCGCCTTCGTGAACCCGCCGAACCGATCGGGGTACCGCTCGCTCATCCGCTTCGCGTACTGCAAGCGGCCCGAGGTGCTGCAGGAGGCCGCGCGGCGGCTGGCGGGTCTCGCGAGCGCCTGACCCGCGCATCCGCGGGCCAGGAGCACTCGCGCTCAGTCGGCCAGGGCCACCGGGGCGCCGGTGAAGGCGAGGTGCACGACGGCGCCCTCGGTCGGGGCGACCTCGGTGCCGTGCTGCACGGCGAGCTCGGTGCCGTCGGCCAGCGCGACCTTGGTGCGCCGCAGCGCGCCCAGGAAGCTCGTGGTCAGCACCGTCGCCGCGACGCCGGCGGCCGCGAAGCGCACGTCCTCGGGGCGCACCAGCGCCACGGCGGCGCCGTCGGGGCGCGCCGGCGCGAGCAGCGGCAGCAGCACGCCGTGCACGTCGATCCCACCGCCGCTGACCGTGCCCGGCAGCCGGTTGCTGACGCCGACGAAGTCCGCCACGAAGGCCGAGGACGGGCGCTGGTAGAGGTCCTCCGGCGCGCCGATCTGCTCGATGCGGCCCGCCTTCATGACGGCGACCCGGTCGGCGACGGCGAGCGCCTCCTCCTGATCGTGCGTGACGAAGAGCGTGGTGATGCCGAGCTCGAGCTGGATGCGGCGGATCTCGTCGCGCAGCTGCACCCGCACCTTCGCGTCGAGGGCGCTGAGCGGCTCGTCGAGCAGCAGCACCTTCGGGCGGGTGACGAGCGCGCGGGCCAGCGCCACGCGCTGCTGCTGGCCGCCGGAGAGCTGGTGCGCGAAGCGCTTGCCGTGCACGCCGAGGCCGACCATCTCGAGGGCCTCCTCGGCGCGGGCGCGACGCGACGCGGCGTCGACCTTGCGCATCCGCAGTCCGAACTCCACGTTCTCCAGCACCGTCATGTGCGGGAACAGCGAGTACGACTGGAACACCATGCCCATGTCGCGGCGGTTGACGGGCGTGGCGGCCACATCCGATCCGTCCAGCAGGATCTCGCCGTCGGTGATCTGCTCGAGACCCGCGAGGCTGCGCAGGGCCGTCGTCTTGCCGCAGCCGGAGGGGCCGAGCAGGGCGACGAACTCGCCGGGCGCGATGTCGAGGTCGACGCCGTCAAGGGCGCGGTGACCGGGGTACTGCTTGGTGACCGCGCGGAACTGCACGCGGGTGCCGGTCGGGGTGCTGGCGGTCATGAGGTACTCCTTCGGGGCTGCACGGCGCCCACGCGGCCGATGATGACGAGCAGGACGAACGCGAAGAGCAGCGCGAGCAGCGCGAAGATCGTCGCGACGTAGGGGTCGCTGCGCGAGATGAGCAGCACGGAGGTCTGCAGGTTCTCGCGGTTGAGCAGCGAGGCGATCGTGAACTCGCCGAGCACGACCGCGGTGGCGATGACGGATGCGGCGAGCATGCCGCGGCGGATGTTCGGCACCAGCACGCGGAAGAACACGGTGAGCCAGCCGGCGCCGAGCGAGCGCGCCGCCTCGCTGAGGGTGACGATGTCGACCGCGTCCATGGCCGCGCGCACGGCCCGGTAGGCGTAGGGCAGCACGGTGATGCCGTAGGCGAAGGCGAGGGTCCAGATGCTCGAGCCGAAGATGCGCGAGACCACGCCGTAGACGGGCGCGAGGCCGACGACGAGCACGATCGCGGGCACCGTGATCGGGATCAGGCAGACGAACTCGAGCCAGCGCTGCAGCGTGGGGAACCGCAGTGCGACGAGCACCATCGTCGGCACGAGCATGGCGTTGACGATGAGCACCGTGACGACGGCGAGCAGCAGCGAGTTGCCGACGCCCTCGAAGAGCCCGCGGTACTTGCGCTCGTTCTCCGGGTCGAGGATGCCGGTCCAGTGGTCGAGCGTGTACTCGCCCGGTGCGCCGCGCAGGCTGAACTCGACCATCGCCACGATCGGCAGGGCCATGAGCAGGCCGATGACGCCGAGGATGAGCCAGCGCGTGACGGCGCGGGGCTCGATGCCGACGCGGCTCATCGCATCCACCGTTCCGCGCGGGACTGCAGCGCCGAGTAGGCCGTCATGAGCACGACCATGACCACGATCATGCCGATGGCGAGGGCGCCGGCCATGTTCTCGCGGCCGAGCACGGTCTCGCTGATGAGCGCGGCGCGCACCTGCAGCGGCACGATGGGCGCGCCCTGGCTGACGAGCGCCGCGGCCGTGCCGTAGGACGAGAAGGCGTTGGCGAAGAGCAGCAGCAGGCTGCCGAGAAAGCTCGGCGCGAGCACCGGGAAGCCGATGCGCCACCAGAAGACCGCGCCGGTGCCGCCGAGCGTCGCGCTGGCCTCGGCCCACTGCGGCTTGAGACCCGACATCGCGGGCATGAAGGTGATGACCATGAGCGGGATCTGGAAGTAGAGGTAGGGCAGGATCAGGCCCGGCACCTGGTAGAGCCAGACGCCGCCCTCGTAGATGTCCACCTCGAAGGTGCGCAGCAGCCACTGGGTCAGCAGGCCCTGGATGCCGATCAGCGCGATGAAAGCGAAGGCCAGCATGACGCCGCCGAACTGGGCGAGCACGCCGCTGGCCGCGGAGATGCCGGTGCGCAGCCAGCCGTCCTCGCGCGTGCCGAGCAGCGCGAAGCAGATGAGCGCGCCGGCGATCGCGCCGACGACGGCGGTGAGGCCGGAGAGCCAGAGCAGGTCGGCGAAGGAGCGCAGCACGGCGGGCTCGAGCAGGCCCGTCAGGTTGTCGAGGGTGAGTGCGCCGTCGCCGTCGAAGAAGCCGGTGCCCAGCGCGAGCACCGTCGGCACGGCGAGGAAGAGGACGACGTAGGCGGAGAAGGGGGTGAGCCCGAGCAGGGCCCACCCCCGGCCGCCGGAGCGGCGAGCGGTCATCAGGAGATGGCCGCTGCCCACTGCTCGGCGAGGAGCGCGGAGGCCGCCTCGGTCTGCTCGGCGGTGAGCTGCACGAGGTCCTCGCTCGGCTCGCCGACCGCGTCGAGCGCGTCCTGGTCGACCGTGCCGGCCTCGATCATCGCCGCGAGGCGCACCGGGTAGGCGCCGGCCTCGAGGTAGAGGTTCTGCACCGTGTCGCTGAAGATCCACTCCTGCCAGAGACGGGCGGCCGCCGGGTGCGGGGCGTCGACGTTGACGGCCTGGTTGTAGTACGAGCCGAGGGTGACGCCCGGCAGCACCGTGACCTGCCAGTCGCGCACGCCGTCGTTCGCGGCCTGCTCGGCGAGGTTGTTGTACGACCAGTCGAAGACGACCGGGGTCTCGCCCGAGGCGATGGTCGCCGGGGTCGGGTCGAGCGGCAGGAAGTTGCCGGCGGCGTTGAGCTCGGCGAAGAAGTCGACGCCCGGCTGGATGTCGTCCGCCGAGCCCTCGCCCTGCAGCGCGGCGTACTGCACGGCCGCGGCCGCGGCACCGGCCTGGGTCGGGTCGCCGTTGATGGCGACCTTGCCGGCGTAGTCGGCGCCGAGGAGGTCGTCGAGCGACTCGGGGGCGGGCACGGCGTCGGCGTCGTAGCCGATCGACATGAGGCCGGTGTAGTCGTAGACCCAGAGACCGGTCTCGTCCTTGTACTCCGCCGGGATGTCCTCCCAGGTCTGCACCTGGTACGGCGCGAAGTAGTCCGTGCTGGTCAGCGCGACGGCCGAACCGAGGTCGAAGACGTCGGGGGCGCCGTCCTGGCCCTTGAGGTTCTCGGCGGCCGTGATCTCCTCGGCGCTGGAGACGTCGGGCGAGTCGGAGTTCACGGTGATGCCGTACTCCTCCTCGAAGCCCTCGATGATGGCGCCGTAGTTGGCCCACGTGTCGGGCAGGGCGATGACGTTGAGCTCGCCCTCGGCCTGCGCGGCCTCGACGAGCGCGTCGAAGCCGCCGAAGTCCTCGGCGCTGGTGGCGGTGGCGTGCGCCTCGGTGTCGCCGGCCTCGGCCGAGCTCGAGCACGAGGTGAGGGTGACGGCGAGGGCGATTCCGGCGGCCGCGAAGCCGACGAGGGTGCGCTTGCGCAAGGGATCCTCCAGGAGATCTGGGGCCGGGGTGCGCGTGCTGTCGCGCCGGGGAACCCGTGGCCCGCAGGCGAACCTAAGGAGGCTGCGTGTCCCATCGACAGCGCCCGGGTGAACGCCGGGCGAACCGCGGGGGCTACCTCGGCGCGACGGTGAAGCGGCGCAGCGCCAGCGCGGGGTTCTTCGCGCGCACCTCGTCGAGTCGGGCGCGCTCGAGCCAGGCGACGGCCACGCCCTCCGACTCGCCGATGCCCGCCAGCTCGACGCCCATCGGGTCGATCACGAGGCTGACGCCCACCCCGACGGGAGGGATCTGGTCGGCCGCCACCGCGAAGGCGGTGTTCTCGATCGCGCGGGCGGTGAGCAGCGTGCGCCAGTGGTGCTCCTTGAGCGGGCCGCGCACCCACTCGGCCGGCACGACCAGCACCTCGGCGCCGGCATCGACGAGCGTGCGGCTGACCTCGGGGAAGCGGATGTCGTAGCAGGTCTGCAGGCCCACGGCGAAGCCGTCGGCGTCGAAGACGGCGGCGCCGGTGATCGCACCCGCCTCCATCCAGTCGCTCTCCCGCACGCCGAAGGCGTCGTAGAGGTGCACCTTGCCGTAGCGGGCGACCACGTCGCCGGCCGGGGAGACCGCGACGACGGTGTTCGCGAAGCGCGCGGGGTCGGCCACGGTCGTGATGAGCCCGGCGACGAGGAAGACGTCGAGCTCGCGGGCGAGCGCGCCCAGCGCGGAGGCGAAGGGCCCGTCGAGCGGCTCGGCGTGCTCGGCGTAGTGCGGCCCGAGCTCGCCGCCGAAGTACGAGGAGTACTCGGGCAGCACGACGAGGCGGGCCCCGCGGCCGGCCGCGAGCCGCGCCAGGCGCTCGATCGCGTCCAGGTTGGCGGCGCGGTCCGGGCCCGGCGCGAACTGGGCGATGCCGACGGCGAGAGTGGCGCTCATGCCCGCCAGCCTAGGGGCCGCTCGGAGGGGCGTGGCCGGTCGAGCGGGTAGCCTCGATGACCGGGCGCGCGCATCCGCCCGCCCCCTCCCCCGCCTGATCGAAAGCAGCAGCGTGCCCAGCGAGACCAGCACCGAGACCACGAGCCCCGAGACGTTTGGCGTGACCATCGGCAGCCAGGAGACGGAGCTGCCCATCGTGGAGCTCGGCGAGGGCGAGCGGATGGCGCTGATGATCACGGTGGATCTCGGCGTGCGCTTCATGACGCAGGCCGGCGCCGACCTGGCCGAGCTGCTGCGCGACCTGCGGCCCGACGTGATCGCCGCGCCGGCGACGCTCGGCATCCCGCTCGCCCTCGAGGTGAGCCGCGCGCTGGGCTACGACGACTACGTGATCCTGCAGAAGAGCCGCAAGTGGTACCTGCGCGACAGCCCCCGCCTCGACGTCAACTCGATCACGACGCAGGACACCCAGACGCTGATCCTCGACAAGAGCCGCATCCCGCTCGTCGCCGGCAAGCGCGTGGTCGTCGTCGACGACGTGCTCTCGACCGGCGCCAGCGTGGCGACGAGCGTCGAGCTGCTCGAGCAGGTGGGCGCCGAGGTCGTCGGCATCGGCGTGATGCTCACCGAGAGCGACCTCTGGATGGAGCGCCTCGGAGCGCACGCCGCGAACGTGCGCTCGCTCGGCGAGGTGCCGTTCCCGGTGCCGCCGCAGGGCTGAGCCCGCAGCAGCACGGCGAAGGGCGCCCCGAGGGGCGCCCTTCCGTCGTTCCGGGATCAGTACGGGGTGCCGCCCGCATCCGCGTTGACCGCCTGGCCGCGGATCACGTAGGCCGCGTCGGAGAGCAGGAACGAGTACACGCTCGCGACCTCCTCGAGGCTCGTGTGGCGGCCCAGCTGGGTGGCGACCATCTTGCCGAAGATCGCCTCCGCATCCTCGCCGACGATCTCGGAGTAGGCGTCGGCGACCTCGCGCAGCATCGCCGTCGGCAGGCCGCCGGGGCACACGCAGTTGACGTTGATGTCGTGCTGGGCGAGGCTCTCGCTGAGCACCCGGGTCTGGCTGATGACGGCCGCCTTGGTGGCGCTGTAGGCGAGCGAGTCGGCGTGGCCGACCTTGCCCGCCTCGCTGGCGGTGTTGACGATCGCGCCGCGCACGCCGTCCTCGATCATCGCCTTCGCGACGAGGCGCGACACCTCGTAGGTGCCGAGCAGATTGATGTCGACGAGGCGGCGCCAGTCGCTCCAGGAGATCTCGAGCGGATCGGCGTGGATGACGATGCCCGCGATGTTGACGACGCCGTCGAAGCCGCCGAGCCCGGTGCGCGCGGTCGCGATCGCGGCGGCGATGGACTGCTCGTCGCCGACGTCGACGCGGCCGGAGCCGGCGAGCCCGAGCTCCTCGGCGGTGAGCGCGAGCTCGGCCTCGAGGATGTCGACGCCCCAGACGGAGGCGCCCTGCGCGGTCAGCAGCGCCGCGACGGCCTTGCCGAGGCCGCGGGCGGCGCCGGTGACGAGGTAGCGCTTGCCGTCGTGGCTGGGCAGCACGGGCGGCAGGTGCAGCGGATGCGGCTCCAGCTGCTCGATGGTGGTGAACTTGCTCATGGGGCGGTGCTCTCTCGGGTGGGGGTCGTGCGTGCGCTCAGGCGTCGAGCAGGCGCTCGGTGAGCAGGCCGCCGAAGCCGGTGCCGCACTCGAGCACGACGCGCACGTTCGCATCGGCGGGCTCGACGTCGAAGCCGCGCCACATCGTGCGCGCGTCGACGACGGTGGAGCCCTGCTCGGGTCCGTCGCTGAGATCGACGAAGGTCGGCAGCTTCGGCGCCACCGTCGGCAGGATGTCGCCGGTGGCGATCGCGGCGGCCAGGGGGTCGTGCAGGGCGCATTGCGGGCGGCCGAAGATCGTCTCGTAGAAGCCGAAGTAAAACTTCAGCATCTCGCCGATGGAACTGACGGCGCGGTTGCCGTCCGACTCGAGGCGCTGGCGCTGGTCGGCGTCGAGCACGTTGCGCATCGTCACGTCGAGGCCGACCATCGTGATGTCCCACGGCGCGGCGTAGGCGAGCGCCGCCGCGTCGATGTCGTTCGCGGTGTTCGCATCCAGCCGGGCGGAGTTCGTGCCCGGCACGAGCACGTTGCCGCCCATGGTGGTGACCTTCTTGACGAGCCGCGGCAGCTCGGGCTCGAGCTGCAGGGCGAGGCCGAGGTTGGTGAGCGGGCCGACGGCGACGATGTGCAGCTCGCCCTCGTGCTCGCGGGCCTTGCGCACGATCATCTCGGCGGCGGTGAGGTCGCCCTCCGGATCGCGGTTCGCGCGGGGCAGCTCGACCTCGCCGATGCCGTTGACGCCGTGCACGAAGGCCGCGTCCTCGCCGAGCCTGCGGCCCATCGCCACGTCCGGTCCCGCGGCGACCGGCACGTCGCCGCGGCCGAGCAGGGCCAGCAGGTCGCAGGTGTTGCGGGCGGCCTGGCGCGTGTTGACGTTGCCGAAGATGCTCGTTGCGGCCACAAGGTCCACGTCGGGGTGCGTCGCCATCCACGCGACCGCGAGGGCGTCGTCGATGCCGGTGTCGACGTCGAGCAGGTAGGGACTGGCCATGGTGGTCTCCGTGGGGTTCAGGCTGCGGCGACCGCGATGCCGCCGCGACGGCGGCGCAGCGCGGCGATGGCGACGAGCGCGATGAGGGTGACGACGTAGGGCGCGGCGTCGGCGAACTGCACCGGCAGCCCGAAGGACTGCAGGCGGATGCCCACCGCGTCGACGTAGGCGAAGAGCGCGAGCACGCCCACGAGCGGCAGCACGCGTCCGTTCGCGAGCAGCACGGCGACCACCACGATCCATCCGCGACCGGCCGACATGTTCTCGGTGAAGAGCACGACGTTGCCGAGCGACAGCTGCGCGCCGGCGAGGCCGCCGAGCACGCCCGAGACGAGCACCGCGGCGGTCTGGTAGCGCGAGGGGCTGATGCCGAGGGTCGCCGCGGCGCCCGGGCGCATGCCCACGCCGCGCAGGCGCAGGCCCGAGCGGGTGCGGCTCAGGTAGAGCTGCATGGCGACGGTGGCGAGGATCGCCACGTAGCCGAGCGCCGTGAGCGAGTTCAGCATCGAGCCGAGCCAGGGCACCTCGCCGAGGCCGGGCAGCCGGATCGCATCGAGCCCGTCGGTGCCGGGCTGCTGCAGCGAGCCGCGCACCCCGAAGATCGCGAAGAGCAGGAAGCTCGTGAGGCCGACGACGAGCAGGTTGACCGAGATGCCGATGACGATCGGGTCGGCGCCGCGCACGATGCCGCCGAAGGAGAGCGACGAGGCGACGATCACGCCGCTGACGATGGCGATGGCTACGCCCGCGATCGCGCTGCCGGTGAGCACGCTGCCCGCGAGGCCGCCGAAGGCGCCGGCGAGCATGATGCCCTCGAGCGAGACGTTGAAGACGCCCACCCGGTGGCAGATGAGGCCGCCGAGCCCGAGCAGCAGCAGCGGCACGAGGCTGCGCACGAGCGCGGCGAAGGTCTCGGGGGCGATGAGGATCTCGAGCATCTCAGCCCTCCTTCACGGTGCTGTTGTCGCGGGGGCCGGGTACCGCATCCGGTACCTCCTCGACCCGCTCCCCCGTCGCCGCGGCCTCGGCGCGCTTGCGCAGCCGCTGGGTGACGACGGGGATGCCGAGGCGCAGCACCACGAAGAAGATGACCAGGGCCTGGATGATGGAGGCGATCGCGGGCGAGAGCGCGAAGGTGCGGTTGAGCTCCTCGCCGCCGACCTGCAGCATCGAGAAGAAGAAGCCGGCGAGCACCGCGCCGACCGGCGAGCTGCGGCCGAGCAGCACCACGAGGATGGCGGTCATCGCGTAGCCGGTGGCCTCGAACTGCCCGTCGAGCAGGCGGTAGTTGGTGCCGAGCACCACGAGGGCGCCGATGAGGCCGGCGAGACCGCCGCTGATCGCGAGGCTGGTGAGCACGATGCGGCTGCCGCGGATGCCGACGTTGCGCGCGAAGGCGCCGTTCAGACCGGTGACGCCCGCCTCGAATCCGGTCGCCGTGCGGCGGTTGAAGAGGATCGTGGCGACGACAAGCAGGATCACGACCACGAACGACCAGTTGAGGCCGCGCGCGGCGAGCAGCAGCACGTCGTTGCGCTCGAGCGCCTGGCCCATGGCCGCGCCGAGGTCGCTCTGCGCCGGCACGAGCGCGCCGATCTTGAGGTCCTCGGCGATGGTCGGCGTGGCCTGCTCGCTGGAGGCCGGCGGCTTGAGCAGCGAGATGACGTACGACACCCCGGCGATGCCGATGTAGTTGAGCAGCAGGCTCGTGACGAGCACGGGCGGGCCGAGGGTCACCTGGATGACGCCGGGCACGACGCCCCAGGCGGCGCCCGCGGCGACGCCGGCCGCGCAGGCGACGACGATGCCGGCGATGCCGGTGCCGGGCAGGGCGAGCGCCGTAACGACGCTCGCGAGGCCGCCGACGAGGAACTGCCCCTGGCCGCCGAGGTTGAACACACCGGCGCGGAAGGAGTAGATGAGCGCGATCGACAGGCCGACGAGCGGCACCGAGCGCTGCAGGGTGGTGACGAGGCCGCGGCCGGTGAGCGAGCCCTCGACGAGCGCGCCGTAGACGTCGAAGGGGTTCTGCCCGATCGCGACGAGCAGCACGCCGACGGCGACGAGCGCGGCGAGGATCGACACGGTGACGGTGCCGGTGAGCGCGGCGAGCACGCGGCGGGCGAGCACGGCCGGGTCCCTGCGCCGTCCGGCGGTGGTGACGGCGGTCATCGGGCCGTGCCTCCTTCCGCGGCAGAGGCCGCTTCCTCGGCGAGCGCGGCCTCGTAGGGCACGCCCGCCATCATCAGGCCCAGCAGCGAGGCGGTCGCCTCGGCGGCGGGGATCACGGCCATGACGCGGCCCTCGAACATGACCGCGATGCGGTCGGAGAGGTTGAGCACCTCGCTGAGCTCGCTCGAGATCAGCAGCACGGCGCCGCCGCGGGCGCGGTACTCGTCGAGCTCGCCGTGGATCGACTCGATGGCGCCGATGTCGACGCCCCGGGTCGGCTGCTCGGCGACGAGCAGCGGGGCGTCGTGGCCGAGCTCGCGGGCGACGACGATCTTCTGCAGGTTGCCGCCGGAGAGCGTGCCGACCGCGACGGCCGGGCCGGCGATCTTGACGCCGAAGCGGCGGATCAGGCGCTCGGCGTGCTCGACCATCCGCTTGGGCTGCAGCAGCCCGCGCACCCGCAGCGGCGCCGAGCGGTGGTAGCCGACCGCGAGGTTGAGCACGGCGTCGCCGAGCGGTGCGCTGCCGACGACGTGGCGGTCCTCCGGGATGTGCGTGAAGCCAAGGTCGCGTCGGCGGCGGTTGTCGAGGCCGGTGACGTCGGTGCCGGCGATGCGGATGCGGCCGGCGCGCAGCGCATGGTGGCCGCCGATGGCCGCCGCGAGGGCGTCCTGCCCGTTGCCGGCGACGCCGGCGACGCCGACGATCTCGCCGCGGCGCACGGCCAGTGTGACGTCGTCGACCGCCGTGCGGCCGTCGAGCTCGACGGTGGCGCCCTCGACCTCGAGCACGGGCTCGCCGGGCTCGCCGCGCCCGAGGCGCTGGCTGAGCTCGACGTCGCGCCCGGTCATGTGGCGCGAGATCTCGCGCGGGCTGGTCTCGGCGGTGACCAGCGACGCCGTGACCCGTCCGTCGCGCAGCACGGTGACGCGGTCGGCGACGGCCATGACCTCGTCGAGCTTGTGGGTGATGAAGATGATCGACTTGCCCGCGTCGGCGAGCGAGCGCATGACGGCGAAGAGCGCCTCGCTCTCCTGCGGGGTGAGCACGCCGGTGGGCTCGTCGAGGATGAGGATGCGCGCGTCGCGGTAGAGCGACTTGAGGATCTCGACGCGCTGGAGCACGCCGACCGGCAGGTGCTCGACCCGCTTGCCGACGGGCACCTGCAGCCCGTAGCGCTCGGCGAGCGCGCTCACCTCGGCGGCGGCCGCGCGGCGGTCGACGATGCCGAGGCGGCCGGGCTCGGCGCCGAAGACGACGTTCTCGGCGACGGTGAGCTCGGGGAAGAGGTTGAAGTTCTGGAACACCATGCCCAGGCCGGCGGCGATCGCGTCGGTGGGGTTCTTGAAGTCGCGGCGCTGGCCGCCGACGACGATGGTGCCCTCATCCGGCTGCACGAAGCCGTAGAGGATCGAGACGAGCGTGGACTTGCCCGCGCCGTTCTCGCCGATCAGGGCGTGGATCTCGCCCTGTTCGACCGCGAGGGAGATGCCGTCGTTGGCGACCACCTTGGGGTAGCGCTTGGTGATGCCGGTGAGTTCGAGGGCTCGCATGCCTGGCCGATCGGTGCTGGGTCGGGAACGGGGTGGGGGGAGGCGGTGCCCTGCGGCGCCGCCTCCCCCTCGAGTGCTATCGGTGTCAGCCGGCCGTGATCGGGTCCGGCACGACGACGTCGCCCGCGATGATCGCGTCGCGCGCCGCCTCGACTGCCGCGATGACCTCGGGGTGCTCGGCGATGACGCAGCCGCTCTCCTCGACGCCGTCCTCGAGGCCGGTCAGCGAGAGACCGCCCGAGGCGAGGTCGTAGATGGTGGAGGAGCCGCCGGCCTCGCCGTCCATGATCGCGGTGAGCTGGTCGAGCACGACCACGTCGATCTTCTTGATGACGTTGTCGACGACGACGCCCTCGGCCTGGCCGCACTGGTTGATGTCGACGCCGTACGAGAAGGCGCTCTGCTCCTGCGCCGCCTCGAACACGCCGCCGTTGCCGCCGGCCGTGGCCGCGAAGACCTGGTCCGCGCCGCCCTCGAGGGCCGCGAGCGCGACCTCCTTGGCGCCCACCGGGTCGGCGAAGGGGTTGTCGCCGCCGACGAAGCCCTGGCTGTCGGTGATAGCCGCGTCGACGCTCTGCGCGCCGAGCGCGAACGAGTCGGTGTAGCGGTTGATGAAGGGGGTGTCGAGCGCGCCGACCGAGGCGACCGAGCCGGTCTCGGTGAGGTGACCGGCCTCGACGCCGGCGAGGTAGGCGCCCTCGTACTCGGCGAACTGGGCGCAGTAGAGGTTGCTCGGCAGGTCGCCCTCGACGACGGGGCAGTCGTCGATCAGCACGAAGGGCTGCTCGGGGTTGTCGGTCGCGTACTCGAGGGCGAAGGCCGTGAGCTGGAAGGTCGTGAGCACGATGGCGTCGGGCGCCTCATCGAGCGCGGCCTCGATGTTCGAGCGCATGGACTGCTCGGTGCCGTCGCTCTCGAAGGTCTTGGCGGTGCCGCCGAGCTCCTCGGCCGCGGCCTTGGTGCCGGCGTCGCCGAGCTTGAGGAACTCGTTGATGCCGAGCGCCTCGGGTGTGATGTAGACGAAGCTGGGACCGTCGGACGACGTGTCGTCGCCACCGGTGGTGCCGGTCGAGCAGGCGGTCAGCGCGAGCGCGCCGAGGGCGACGGCGGCGACGCCGAGACGGGATGCCTTGAGCAAGGGGACTCCTCGGGTGAGTGGGTGCTGTGGTGCAGGACGGGGTGATCCCCGGATGCAGAGTAATCGACCTCATGTTGCACGCGCGTTACGCGCTGCACACGTTTGCGTCTCCTCATGACGATAAACGGGCGGGCGTCGGCGCGCGAGACGTCCGTCCGGGGGTCGCGGGCGCGCATCCGCTCGGCCGTACGATGCAGGGCATGACCCTGCGATTCGAGGGCGCGCTCGTGCGCGCCGGCCGTCCCGACCTGCCCGACGCGCGCATCGAGGTCGGCGATGACGGCCGCATCAGCAGCCTCGAGCAGGCCTCCGACGGCGCGGCGCGCAAGGTGCTCGTGCCCGGCTTCGCCAACGGCCACTCGCACGCCGGCATGGCCGCACTGCGCGGCCTGGGCGACGGCCTGCCGCTGCTCGAGTGGCTGCGCGTCGTCATGGCGGCCGAGTCGCTGCTCACCGAGGACGACGTGCTCTGGAGCCTGCGCCTCTCGCTCGCGGAGATGATCCGCGGCGGCACGACGGCGGTGGCGGACGCGTTCCTCTGGAACGAGCGGCTCGTCGAGGCCGCGGTCGAGGCCGGCATCCGCATCGCACCCGGCGTCGCCGTCTTCGGGCCGGAGGGCGTGCCCTACGAGGCCGCGGGCGGGCAGCCGCTCGACGGCCAGATCGCGATGGCCGAGCGGATCGGCGAGGCGTTCCGCGGGCATCCGCTCGTGCGCCCCACCTACGGCGTGCACGCCGTCTACACGAGCGGGCCCGAGGTGTTCGCGCGGGTCGCCGAGCGGGCCGCCGGCAACGGCATGGGCGTGCAGGTGCACCTCTCCGAGTCGCCCGCCGAGGTCGCCGAGGCGCTCGCGGCCCGTGGCGAGACGCCGATCGAGACGGCCGCGCGCACGGGCCTGCTGACCCCCTCGACGGTCATCGCCCACGCGGTGCACGCCACCGACGACGACCTCGCGCTGATCGCCGCCAGCGGCGCGAGCATCGTGCACAACCCGGGCAGCAACCTCAAGCTCGGCAGCGGCATCGCGCGGGTGACGCGCATGCGCGAGGCCGGCATCCGCGTGGCGCTCGGCACCGACGGTCCTGCCTCGAACGACGCCCTCGACCCGCTGCGCGAGCTGCGCCTGGCGCTGCAGCTGCAGCGGGGATCGCTGGAACGGGCGGATGCGCTGAGCGTCGACGACGGCCTCGAGATGCTGACCGTCAACGGCTACGAGGCGCTCGGCTTCGAGCCGACCGCGCTCGAGCCCGGCGACCCGGCCGACCTGGTGGCCGTCTCGGCCGACTCGGTGCACGCCGAGCCCTTCCACTCCCCCAGCGGCTTCCTCGGCTGGGTCGCGACCGGAGCCGACGTCACCGACGTGGTCGTCGCGGGGCGGCCGCTGCTGCGCGACGGCGAGCTGCTCACGCTCGACGAGGAGCGCATCCGCTACGAGGTCGCCCGCATCGCCGCCCGGCTGCGCTGAGCCCGGGGCTCAGGCCGAGCGCGCCTCGAGCAGCCCGAGGAACTCGTCGGCCCAGCCGACCTGGCGGGCGAGCTTCTCGCGTCGCTCCAGCGCCTCGTCGTGGAAGGCCGCCAGGCGCTGAGCGGATGCGGGATCCTGCGGCGCGTCGATGGCCGCCAGCAGCTCGCCCATCTCCTCGAGCGAGAAGCCGAGCGGCTTCATGCGGCGGATGAGCAGCAGCCGCTCGAGGTCGCCCTCGGTGTAGAGCCGGAAACCGCCGTCGCTGCGGCCCGACGGCACGAGCAGCCCGACCTCGTCGTAGTGGCGGATCGTGCGCAGCGAGAGCTCGGCCCGTTCGGCCAGCTCGCCGATCTGCATCATGCCCACGTGATCCCGCCTTCGTCGCTCGCAACCCTACCCTTACGTTAGGTTAGGTTTGCGCGGCCCGAACGGTCCGCTCCCCCATTCTCCCGTCTCCCGCCAGCCCGAACGGACTCCCCGATGCTCGCCAACCGCCCCCTCGGCGTGCTCGCCGTGCTGCGCAGCCCCCGACTGCTCGTCCGCGAGGCGCTCGCCGGACTCGTCGTGGCGCTCGCCCTCATCCCCGAGGCGATCTCCTTCTCCGTGATCGCCGGCGTCGACCCCCGGGTCGGCCTGTTCTCCTCCGTCGTCATGGCGATCGTGATCGCGGTCGTCGGCGGCCGGCCGGCGATGGTCAGCGCCGCCACGGCCGCGGTGGCGCTCGTCGTCGCCCCCATCGCACCGCAGTACGGCATCGACTACCTCATCGCCACGATCATGCTCGGCGGCGTCATCCAGATCGTGCTCGGCCTGCTCGGCGTCGCCAAGCTGCTGCGCTTCATCCCCCGCAGCGTCATGACCGGCTTCGTCAACGCGCTCGCGATTTTCGTGTTCACGGCCCAGCTGCCGCACCTCATCGACGTGCCGTGGATGGTCTACCCGCTCGTCGCGGGCGGCCTCGCCGTCGTGCTGCTGATGCCGAGGCTCACCAAGGCGGTGCCCGGCCCGCTCGTCGCGATCGTGCTCGTCACGGTCGTCGCCGTCGTCGCTCACCTCGACGTGCCGACGGTCGGCGATCAGGGCGCGCTGCCCGACGTGCTGCCCGTGCTCGGCCTGCCGCAGGTGCCGCTCACTCTCGAGACGCTGCAGATCATCGGGCCCTACGCGCTCGGCATGGCCGTCGTCGGCCTGCTCGAGTCGCTCATGACGGCCAAGCTCGTCGACGAGATCACCGAGACGGGCTCGTCGAAGACGCGCGAATCCTGGGGTCAGGGCATCGCCAACATCACCTCGGGCCTGTTCGGCGGCATGGGCGGCTGCGCCGTCGTCGGCCAGACGATGATCAACGTCAAGACCTCGGGCGCCCGCAGCCGGGTCTCCACCTTCCTCGCCGGCGCCTTCCTGCTCGCGCTGCTGCTCGCGCTCGGACCGATCGTCGGCCTCATCCCGATGGCCGCCCTCGTCGCGGTCATGATCGTCGTCGCGGGCGCGGCCTTCGACTGGCGCAGCATCCGCCCGTCGACGCTCAAGCGCATGCCGCTCGGCGAGACGCTCGTAATGCTGCTGACCGTGGCCGGCACGGTCGCGACGCACAACCTCGCGATCGGGGTCGGCCTCGGCGTGCTCGCCGCCATGGTGGTCTTCGCCCGGCGGGTGGCGCGCTTCGCCACCGTCACGCTCGTCGCGCGCACCGAGGTCGAGGCGCGCTACCGCATCGAGGGCGAGCTCTTCTTCGCCTCGAGCAACGACCTCGTGCAGCAGTTCGACTACGCCGCCGATCCCGCCTCGGTCGTGATCGACCTCAGCGCCTCGCACGTCTGGGACGCGTCGACCGTCGCCGCGCTCGACGCGGTCGCCGAGCGCTACCGCCGCCACGGCGCGACCGTGCGCCTCGAGGGCATGAACGAGGCCAGCAGCCGGTTCCACGGCCGCCTCGCCGGCTCCTTCGAGGAATGACCGCGCGAGCGGATGCGTTGACCCGGTCATGATCGCCGAGCTCTACACCAGCGCCTTCTGCGGCCCCTGCCACGCGACCCGTGCGGTGCTCGCCGACGCCGCGCGCCTCGTGCCGGCGCTGCGGATCGAGGAGTTCGACGTCGTACGCCACGAGGCGCGCGCCGAGGCCGAGGACATCCGCAGTACACCGACGGTGATCCTGCGCGACGCCGCGGGCGCGCAGGTGCTGCGCGCCGAGGGCGTGCCGACGGTGCCGCAGGTGCTGCAGGCGGTGGCGGCGGCGCTGTAGCGGCGCATCCGCTCGGCCGGCAGCCGACGGCGGACGAGGTCCGGTGGACGCGCTCAGGACCGAGGCTCTCGCGCTGGAACCGCATCTGTCCAGGAGTCGAGCTGTCCCGTGCCGGTGGGATGACGCCGGTCAGTCGAGCTCTTCAGTGACGGCGCATCACCATGCCGCCGTGGTGCAGGACGCCGTCCGCGAAGAAGCCGTCGGCGGTGAAGCCGCTGTCGTCCCAGTACTCGATCCGCTTCCCGTCCGACTCGTACCGCCCGGTGTAGGCGTTCTCACGAGTGCCCCGCGCCTCGGCATAACGGCCGTCGGGGCGCAGTTCCTGGCGCACGTGGCCGTCCGCTGTGCACCACAGTCCGAGGACATCGGCGGCGCTCATCGCTGCGCCGCCGGTCGGATGACGATCTCGTTCACGTCCACCGCGTCCGGCTGCGCGATCGCGTAGCCGATCGCCTCGGCGATGGCCGACGCGGGCATCGCCGCAGCCCGGTACTCGACCATCGCCGCTGCCGCGACGGGGTCGGAGATGGACTCGGCGAGCTCGCTCGTCGTGACGCCCGGGCTGATCGTCGTCACCCGCACGCCTGCCGGGGATTCCAGACGCAGTCCCTCCGTGATCGCCCAGGCCGCGTGCTTGGTGCCGGAGTAGACGGCCGAGGTGGGCACGACCTCGTGCGCGCCGACCGAGGCGATGGTGACCAGGTGACCGCTCCCGCGCGTGAGGAATCCCGGCAGTGCCGCCCCGATCCCGTTGAGGAGGCCCATCACGTTGACCTCGACCATCCGGCGCCACTCGTCCTGCAGGCCGGCGTCGAGCATCGAGAGGGGCATGACGCCCGCGTTGGCGACCAGCACATCGAGTCGCCCGTGCTGCCGGACGATGCCGTCGACCGCCTTCCGGTGGCTCTCGCGGTCGGCGACGTCCAGCGCAACGGCCTCGGCGCTTCCTCCGGCGCGGGCGATGCAGGCGACGACCTCGCGGAGGCGATCCTCCCTGCGGGCGCCGAGCACGACGTGATGGCCCTGCGATGCTAGATGCTCGGCGGTCGCAGCGCCGATGCCGCTGCTCGCGCCGGTGATGAGGATGATCTTCTGTGCGATGTGGTTCTGCATGCCTCCACCCTCGAGCGGATGCGCGCGACGCCGATGGCCGCCGTCTGCCTGGGAGCACCGCACCCACCCTCGGCGCCCGCTTCCCTCGTAGCCTGATGGTCATGAGCACTCCACTCGGCGAGTACCTGCGCGGGCGACGAGCAGCCGTCCGGCCGGAGGACGCCGGCTTCCCGGAGAACGCGCGCCGCCGCGTCGCCGGGCTGCGTCGCGAGGAGGTCGCGGTTGCGGCCGGAGTCAGCGCGGACTACTACGTGCGGATCGAGCAGGGACGCGAGTAGAACCCGTCACCGCAGGTGCTCGACGCCCTCAGCAGGGCTCTGCATCTGGATGACGACGGCCGCCTGCACCTGTTCCGTCTCGCGGGGTTCCAGCCCGCCCCCGTCGCCGCAGCGAGCACGCAACGCGTCGACGTCGAACTGGCGCGCCTGCTCGACGCGTGGCCCGATCAGCCGGCGCTGGTGGTGAACCGCGCCTACGACGTGCTCGCGGCCAACACGCTCGGGCGTGCGCTCCACAGCCACTCCCCGTTCGGTACGAACCTCGCCCGGCTCGTGTTCCTCGATCCCGCAGCCGAGGCGTTCTACGCGGATTGGGCTGCCGCCGCCGACGGCACCGTGGCCGGACTGCGCCTCGCACAAGGCGCTGCGCCGGACGACGCACGGCTCAGCGCTGTCATCGCCGAGCTCATGCAGCGCAGCGAGCAGTTCCGCACTCGGTGGAGCGCAGGTGACGCACGCGGCAAGCGGCTCAGTCACAAGACCTTCGCGCACCCGCTGGTCGGAGCGATCGCCGTGCGCACGCATCACTTCGACGTGCGGTCCGCCCCCGGTCAGGAGCTCGTCGTCTACCGGGCAGAACCCGGCTCGACGAGCGCCCAGAACCTCGCGTTGCTCGGCGCCCTCGCCACCCCGGTCGTCGAGCGCTCCTGAAGCCGACCATCCTGCTCGAGAAGCGGGACGCTCGCGGCGGTGACCTCGAGGAGCCCGGTGGCGCCTTCGACGAGTGACGGGCCGAGGAGGCGACCGCGACGACGAGGACCCGCTCGGCCCCACGGGAGCGCCGACCGACGGTGAGCGGATAGCTGAGGTTCGCTCAGGCGGGGAGCAGGGGGAGCAGAACGTACGATCGGCCGATCAGCCCAGACCCCGCTGGTGGCGATGCGCGGACGCTCTCGAGACGACGGTTCATCGCCAGTTCCACCCGCGCCGCGCGCTCTCGCGCTGCGGCAACCCGAACCAGGCGGTCTTGACGATGACACTCGACGATCCCAGCGCCCTCCGTGCCGGCGTCCGCGACGTGCGCGCCGCCGCCCGAGCGGTGCAGGAGCTGCGCCGCGCCGAGGGCCACTTGAACCGCCGGCGGCAAGCCACCAGCCGTCTCGGCACCACCGACCGCGCCGCCGTCCGTTTCATCATCGAGAGGACGAACGCAGAGCACCGCGTCGCGCCCATCGATGTCGCGAAGTTCCTGGAGATCTCGACCGCGTCCGTCACCGCGCTCATCGACCGTCTCGAGCACGCTCGCCTCGTCCTGGTGCATCGCGATCCGATCGACCGGCGCAGGAAGATCCTCGAACCCTTCGACCCCAGCGGTGACGCAGACCTCACCGACCCCCTCACCGGTCGGATCCGTGCCATCGCGGACGAGCTCAGCCCCACCGACGAAGTCATCGTCACCGCCTTCCTCCGCCGCATCATCGATGCGATCTACGACGAGAGCCGGCCATGACCGACGACGGCATCGCACTGCCGCCGATCCCCGATGCGGTGCCCCGCACCGACGGCCGAGCCGCCGGAACCGACGAGCTCGATCGCGCGACGCTCTGGGCACTCGCCGCGCTGCAAGCCGACGGCTGACCGGCCGCGAACCGGATCGCTCGATTCGGGGAGCACGTCTCGACTCAGGTGCTCGAACCTCCCGAACCGATACGATCGGGCGATCCTGAGAAAGGACTCGCTCAGTGGGTGGACCGTTGCCGTTCGATGTCGCGCCGTGGAGCATCGGTCTGATCGGCGTCGACGTCGATCGGCTGGCGCACCGGGAGTCGGTGTTCTCCCTCGCCAACGGGAACGTGGGCTGGCGCGGCGATCTCGATGAAGGCGACCCCCACGGGGTCTCGGGCAGCTACCTGAACGGTGTGTTCGAGGAGCATCCGATGCCCTATGCCGAAGACGGCTACGGCTACCCCGACTCCGGGCAGAGCGTCGTCGCCGTGCCCAACGGGCAGATCCTGCGGCTGACGGTCGACGACGAGCCTTTCGACGTACGGCGCGGCAAGCTCGTCCATCACGAGCAGCGCCTCGACTTCCGCAGCGGAGCGCTGACCCGCATCGTGGAGTGGGTCTCACCGCGACGGCGCACGGTGCGGATCACCTCGACCCGCCTGGTCTCGCTGACCCACCGCGCCATCGCCGCGGTGGCGTATAGCGTCGAAGCCGTCGACGCGGAGGTCACCGTCACCGTGCAGTCGGAGATCCTCGCGAACGAGCCGGCCCCCGAGATGCATCCGGACCCTCGCGTTCAGGAGGTCCTGGCCCGCCCGTTCGAGAGCGTCGGCAGCGCCGGTGCCGGCACGTCCGCGACGCTCGTCCATCGAACCCGCCGAAGCGGTATCGGCGTCGCGGTGTCGATGGACCACGTCGTCGCGACCTCCGACTCGAGTCCGTTCGACGCCACCACCGAGGCGTCGGCCGATCTCGCACGCACCACTCTCCGGGCGACGCTCGCCCCGGGCGAGCGGTTGGAGCTCGTGAAGTACGTCGGGCACGAGTGGTCGGACGCCCTGCCCACCACCGGCCTCCGTGATCGAGCGGAGGGCGCCGTCGCTGACGCGGTCCGCGACGGGTGGGATGAGCTCGTCCGCGGGCAGCGAGCGCGACTCGACGACTACTGGGCGTGCGCGGATGTGGAGATCGAGGGGCAGCCGCGCCTGCAGCAGGCCGTCCGATTCGCCCTGTTCCACGTGTTCCAGTCCGCCGCTCGAGCGGAACGCCGCTCCGCGCCGGGCAAGGGGCTCACCGGCATCGGCTACGCCGGCCACACGTTCTGGGACTTCGAAGCCTTCGTCATACCCGTGCTCACCTCCACCGCTCCGGAGGCCGCGGAGCAGGCGCTGCGCTGGCGGTTCGAGACCCTCGATCACGCTCGGGAGCGCGCCCGCGCCTTGGGCCTGGACGGGGCCGCCTTCGCGTGGCGCACCATCGACGGTCGCGAGAGCTCCGGCTACTGGCCCGCCAGCACCGCCGCCTTCCATGTGAACGCCGCCATCGCCCACGCCGTCCTCTCCTACATCCGAGCCACCGGCGACGAAGCCTTCGAGCGAGAAGCCGGGCTCGAGTTGCTCGTCGAGACGGCTCGGCTCTGGATGTCGCTCGGCCGCTGGGACAGCTCGGGCGGGTTCCACATCGACGGGGTCACCGGTCCCGACGAGTACTCCGCGATCGTCGACGACAACGTCTACACGAACGTGATGGCGCAGCTGAACCTGCGTGGCGCGGTGTCCACAGCGCGCCGCCTTCCCGACACCGCCCGCGCTCTCGATCTCGGCGACGAGGAGATCGGCGGGTGGGCATCGGCGGCCGCCGCCATGACCATCCCCTTCGACACCGCCCGCGACGTGCACCAGCAATCGGCCGGCTTCACCGAGCGGCAGCGTTGGTCCTTCGAGACCACGAGCGCTCAGCAGTACCCGCTCCAGGACCACTTCCCCTACTTCGACCTCTACCGCAAGCAGGTCGTCAAGCAGGCCGACCTGGTTCTGGCCCTCTACTTCGCGCACGAGAGCTTCACCGCCGAGGAGAAGGCTCGTGCGTTCGATTACTACGAGCGGATCACCGTCCGCGACTCCTCGCTCTCCGCAGCGGTGCAGGCCGTCATCGCGGCCGAGACCGGGCACGTCGACCTCGCGGCCGATTACCTCGCCGAAGCAGCCACCCTCGACCTCGACGACCTCCAGGGCGACACCGCGCAAGGGATTCACCTCGCCTGCCTCGCCGGCACCTGGACGGCCATCACCGCCGGCTTCGGTGGTATGCGGGACGGTGAGGCAGGCCTCCGGTTCGCGCCCCGTCTGCCAGCTCGACTCACCAGACTCCGTTTCGGGATCCGGGTTCGAGAGCGCACCCTGCACCTCGAGATCGCACCCGCCTCGACGGTCTACACGCTCAGTGCGGGCTCACCGCTCGAGCTGCACCACTTCGGCGAGCGCATCGTCGTCGAGGCCGGGCAGCCGACGACGGCGCTGACGCCGCCGCTCGGCGCCGTCGCGCCGCGCCCTCCGCAGCCCGAGGGGCGAGCGCCGAGGCGCTTCGACATCGCCCTGGGTACTGATGAGCTGGTCGTGTCCTGACACCCGGGCACGCGATCCTCTGCCGTCGGTACGGTCAGCGCGTGGCCAGAACTCCGATCCTCGCGATACCAGCACTCGTGCTCGCGCTCATGTCAGCCGGCTGCGCAGCGCCGTTCCCCGCCGACCCGGATGGCACCCTCCAGCGCGTCGAGAGCGGGGTCCTTTGGGTCGGGGTGTCGCCGAACGAGACATGGTCCGGTTTCGAGGACGGTGAGGGGGTCGGCCGCGAAGCCCAGCTCGTGAGGGGCTTCGCGGACGCTCTGGCCGCCGAGGTGCGATGGCGCGAAGGCGGCGAGGAGCAGCTGATGGAGGCGGTCGAGGCCGGCGAGCTCGATCTCGTGATCGGCGGGCTCACCGACGCGACCCCCTGGTCGACTCACGCGGCCATGACGCGCCCGTACACGGAGTCGGTCGATGAGACGGGGCGCACCGTCCGCCACGTCATGGCCGTGCCCCTCGGCGAGAACGCGTTCCTCACCGAACTGGAGACCTATCTCGAAGAGGCCGCGCCGTGACCGCGCGCTTCGGTGCCACCGAGCTGCCCGCGCAGCAGCGGGAGCTGCTGCGCCGCGCGATCCGACTCGAGTGGATCACCATCGGATTCCTCGCCGTCACCGTCACCCTCGTCGGGCTGACCGTCGGCAGCTCGCAGGCGATGCGGGCGGCGTTCTTCGAGGACTTCCTCTCCTTCGTCCCGCCGATCGCGTTCCTGATCGCGGTGCGCATCATCCGCATCGCGCCCAGCCGGCGCTTCCCCTACGGCCTGCACCGCAGCGTCGGCGTCGGGCACCTCGTCGCCGCAGTCGCCCTCACCGCGATGGGCAGCTTCCTGACCGTGGAATCGATCACCACGCTCATCACCGCGGAGCATCCGACCGTCGGCACCGTCGTGATCTTCGGGCACGTCGTCTGGCTGGGGTGGCTGATGATCGCCGTCATGGCGCTCACCGTCGCCCCGCCCGTGATCATCGGCCGCAAGAAGCTGCGTCTCGCCGAGCAGCTGCACGACAAGCTGCTCTACGCGGACGCGGACATGAACAAGGCCGACTGGATGACCGCGGTCGGCACCATCGTCGGCGTCACCGGCATCGGCTTCGGGATCTGGTGGATGGACGCCGCCGCAGCCCTCTTCATCGGCGGCAGCATCCTCCGTGACGGCATCCGCAACCTCCGCGTCTCGGTACTCGATCTCATCGATCAACGCGCCACCACCGTCGAGCGCGACCGCCCCCATCCGCTCGAGGCGGTCCTGACGAAGCGGATGCGCGCGCTGCCCTGGGTCCGGGCCGCGGGGAGCCGGGTTCGCGACCAAGGGCACGTGCTCCACGCCGAGGTCTTCGTCGTGCCCTGGTTCGGGTTCCTCAGCCTGAAGCGCCTCGAGCACGCCCGCGAGCACGCCCGCTCCCTGGACTGGACGCTCGACGACGTCGTCATCGTTCCGGTCGCTGCCCTGCCCGACGAGGTCGCGCCGAGCCCCCGGCGCAGGACCAGCCAGTCAGCAGCCGAGCGCTCCTGAGCGCCCGCGTTCGTCCTCGTCCACCGGCACCGCGGTCGCTGCGGGCAAAGAACGAAGGCCCGGTTCCTGACGGAACCGGGCCTTCTCTTGTTGCAGGGGCAGGATTTGAACCTACGACCTCTGGGTTATGAGCCCAGCGAGCTACCGAACTGCTCCACCCTGCGGCACAAGAGATAAACATAGTACGGATTACGACATCGCGCAAGTCTGGATCGGAATCGGTGCTCCGGAGACGCGGAACGGCCCCGCTCCGAGGGGAGCGGGGCCGTTCCGTCAGCGCGGGATCACTCCCCCGCTGCGGCGTCCTCGTCGGTCGCTGCCGCGTCGTCCGCGGGCAGTTCGCCGGTCGCGGCGAGCGCGCGCTCGATCGCGTCCTGCAGGGCCGCGTCCGCGACGCCGTACGCCGTCCAGTCGCCGTCGGCCATCGCCGCGTCGCGCTCGGTGATCGCCGCCTGGGCGTCGGCGAGCGCCTGCTCGAGCGTGTCGACCTCGGGCGTGGCCGGGTCGGTGCCCGGATCCGTGCCCGGGTCGACCGGCACGCCCGTCTCGGGATCGGTCGGGGTCACGTCGCCGTCACCCGCATCCGCTCCGGAGTCGCCGCCGAAGATCACGTCGAGGGCGGCGTCGAGCGTCGTCTCGAAGGCGATCTCGTCGCCGAAGGAGACGAGCACGCGCTGCAGCACCGGGTAGGCGCTCTGACCGCTCGACTGCACGTAGACCGGCTGCACGTAGAGCAGGCCGCCGCCGACGGGCAGGGTGAGCAGGTTGCCTCGGATCACCCGGGTGTCGCCCTGCGAGAGGATGTTCAGCTCGCGGGAGACGGTCGGGTCGGCGTTGAAGTTGTTCTGCACCTGCGCCGGCGCCGGCACCGTGTCGTCGCCGGGGATCGTGAGCAGGCTGAACTTGCCGTAGTCCTCCGAGATCTCACCCGCGGTGCCCGTGCCCGCATCCGCGTTCACCGACAGGTAGCCGGTGAGCACGTTGCGGGTGTTGTCGCCGGTCGCCCTCGGGATGAAGGTCGAGTACAGCGTGAACGCGGGGGTCTCCGCGCCCGGCACCTGCATGGAGAGGTAGTACGGCGGCTGCAGCGGCGTGCCCTCGCCCGACTGGGTCGGCTCGGTGGGCGTGATCCACGCGTCGTTCTCCGAGTAGAAGGTGCTCGGGTTGGTCACGTGGTAAGTGCCGAGCACCGCGCGCTGCACCTTGAACATGTCCGCCGGGTAGCGCACGTGGTCGAGCAGCTCGACGCTCATGCCGTCCATGTCGGTCAGCGAGGTCGGGAAGATGCTCTGCCAGGCCTCGAGCACCGGGTCCTCCTCGTCCCAGGCGTAGAGGGTGACCTCGCCCGAGTACGCGTCGACCGTGGCCTTGACCGAGTTGCGGATGTAGTTGATGTCGTCGAGCGGCAGGGTCGGGGCCGGCGTGTACGTGTCGGTGATCCGCTCCGAGAGCGACTCGATGTGCGAGTACGGGTAGTTGTCGCTGACCGTGTACGCGTCGATGACCCACTGGATGCGGCCGTCGACGATCGCCGGGTAGGCGTCCGAGTCGAGCGTCAGGTACGGGGCGACCTTCTGCACGCGCTCGGCGGGGTCGCGGTCGTAGAGGATCTGCGACTCCTCGGTGATGCCCTCGGCGACCAGCAGGTCGGTCGACTGGTACTTGATCGCGTAGAGCACCCGCTTGAAGATGTTGTCGATCGCGGGGCCGCCGTCACCGGTGTAGGTGTAGGTGGCGTCCTCCTCGCCGTCCTCGGTGCCCGGGTAGTCGAACTCGAGGTTGTCGCCGCCGACGATGGAGTACTCGGGGCTGGTCTCGCCGAAGTAGACGCGCGGCTCGTACTCGCCGAGCGCGCCCGAGGCCGGGATGCCCGACTCGAGGAACACCGGCTGGCCGCTGGCCGAGCGCTGGTTGCCGTAAGCGGCGACGACGCCGTAGCCGTGCGTGTAGACGAGGGTCTGGTTGACCCAGGTCTGCGCGTTGGCGCCGAGGTTCTCGGTCTCGATGTCGCGCACGCCGATCACGGTGTCCTGCACCTGGCCGTCGATCTCGTAGCGGTCGACGTCGAGGTACTGCGGGAAGCCGTAGTACTGGCGGAACTGCTGCAGCTGGCCGAACGCGTTGGTCACCTGGGCAGGGTCGATGATGCGGATGCTCGCGGTCGTCTCGCTGTCGGCGCTCAGCGCGCCGGGCTCCGGCTCGGTCGTGACCGCGTAGCTCTCCTCGGCGACATCGGCCACACCGTAGGCCTCGCGGGTCGCGTCGATGTTGCGCTGGATGTACTCGAGCTCGACGCGGTTCGCGTTCGGGGTGGCCTGCAGCGTCTGGATGAGCGCGGGGTAGCCCTGACCGATGAGCAGGCTCGCCACGATGAGACCGGCGAGGCCGACGATCGGCAGCCGCCAGCGTCCGATGATCGCCGTGATGACGAAGAGGATCGCCACGACGATCGCCGCGCCGGCCAGGATCTGCTGCGCCGGGATGGTGCCGTTGACGTCGGCGTAGCTCGCACCGGTGATGAGGTCGCCCTGACGGGTGAGCGTCGAGTACTGGTCGAGCCAGAGGCTGACGCCCTGGATGAGCAGGTACAGCGCCGCGGTGGCGGCGAACTGGATGCGCGCGGTGCGCGAGATGCGCACCTCGCGGCCGGCGACGCGGATGGCGCCGTAGAGGTAGCTGGTGGCGACCGCCGCGACGAGCGAGATGAGCACGACCGCGCTGGCGAATGCGACGAGACCGCGCAGGAACGGCAGCGAGAAGATGTAGAAGCCGATGTCGAGCCCGAACTGCGGGTCGACCTCGCCGAAGCTGCCGCCGTTGATCCAGAGCAGCACCGTCGGCCACTGGTTGGCCGAGGAGACGCCGGCGAAGAAGCCGAAGACGATCGGCACACCGATGCTGGCCGCGCGGCGCAGCGGCTCGACCACCTGCTGGTAGCGGTCGAGCTGCGCGTTGAGCTTGGCGTACACCGGCCGCCAGCGGTAGGCGATGTCGATGCTCACCCACAGCGGAACGGCCATGCCGAGGAATCCGACCGCGAACATGGCGGCGCTGGCCAGCCACTGGGTCGTGAGGACGTTGGCGAAACCGAGCTGGTCGAACCAGAGGTAGTCGGTGTACAGGCCGGCGAAGATGAGGAACAGGACCACGAGTGCCGCAAGAGCACCGACGGTGACGGCGAGAGCCGCACGCGATCGGGCAGGGCGCTGCGAGGAGGAGGTCGACGTCAAGAGGTAGCTCCTGGCTCGGGGGAGGAAGTGATTCCGCTCATCCTAGGTGCCGCCTCTGAATGAGTCCCGAGGGTGCTGGGCGCGTTCCGCCGAGGGCGGACGCCGCGCCGAGGAGCCGGCGCCGCTGGGGGCTCAGCCGCAGGTGGGCAGCGCGTCCGCATCCGCTTCGCCGCGGATCGCCTGCAGCGCCGCAGCCGCGTCGTCGAGCGTGGCGACGGCGAAGACCCGCAGGTCGCCGGGCACGTGCCCCACGACCTCGTCGCAGTTGTCGGCCGGGGCGAGGAAGTACTCGGCGCCGGCGTCGAGGGCGCCGTAGAGCTTCTGTCGGATGCCGCCGATCGGCCCCACCTCGCCGTCGGCCGTGATGGTGCCGGTGCCGGCGACGTGCTCGCCGCCGTTCAGGGCGCCGGGGGTCAGGTCGTCGGTGATCGCGAGCGCGAACATCATGCCGGCGCTGGGCCCGCCGACCTGGTCGATGCGGATGGAGACGTCGATCGGGAAGTCGTACTCGGCCACCACGCCGACCCCGAGCACGGCGTCGGAGCTCGCGCCGCGCCCCTCGATCGGCGTCATGGCGAGCTCGAGCTCCTCGCCGGCACGGTCCACCGCGACCGTCACGGGCGAGCCCGTGCCGTGCTCGCCGATGGCCCCGCTCATCGCCTCGACGCTGATGAAGGACTCGCCGTCGATCGAGCGGATGCGGTCCCCTTCCTCGAGCAGGCCGTCGGCCGGCGACCCCTCGGCGATGGTGCCGACCGTGAGCTCGGCGCCCACGTCGTAGCCGAGGCCGACCAGGGCGGCGGCGATCGCGCGCTGCTGCGAGGCGGTCATGGCGGCGGCGTTGGCCTGCTCGACCGCCTCGGTCGTGGTGCCCAGCGGGAAGGCGGTGTCGAGCGGCACGGCGACCCGGCGCGGGTCGAACCAGGCCGAGAGCACGTCGAGCCAGCGCGGCTGCTGCTCGCGGTTGCCGGTGCGGGTGACGGTGAGCAGGTCGAGGCGGCCCTCGGTGGGGTAGGTCTCGGCGCCCTCGATCGTGATGAGCGGCAGGTCCTCGCCGTCGACGGCGATGGTGCCGAGGGTGTCGGTGACCGGGCCGGGCCCGTCGATCGCGTAGGGCGCCGGCAGCGCGCCGAGCGCGAGCACGCCGACGAGCGCGAGGCCGAGGGCGATCCAGGAGCGGCGGGCCGAGACGGGGCGCCGGCGCCCGGCGCGGTCGTCAGCGGGGCTCTCGGTGGTGCTCACTGCGGGCGGGGTCCTCTCACTGCGGGCGGTTGCGGCGATCCCCCGATGCCGACGGCGTTCGCGCAGGGCGCACGCCACGAGCGCCCATCCTAGGTCGATTCCGATCCACGCCCGGATGCGCCGAAGTAACGTGAACTGCATGAGCGACCCTGCACGCCCCGACGGCCCCGAGGACGAGATGCGGGAGATGCTGCAGCGCTTCCTGGCGGGCGAGGGCGACATCGACCCGGCGAAGCTCGCCGGCGCCGCCGGCCTGCCGAACGACCCCGCGAGCGTGGCCCGTCTGATGAGCCAGCTGCAGGCCGCGATGAACGCGAGCGGCGACGGCGTGAACTGGGACCTGGCCCGCGACCAGGCCGTGCAGATCGCCGGCCGCGGCATGGTGCCGAGCATCGAGGACGAGAAGGAGGCGCTGCGCCGCGCTCTCGGCCTCGCCGCGCTCTGGCTGGGCGAGGCGACGCAGATCGGCGAGCTCGCCGGCGAGCCGCGCCTGCTGAGCCGCGCCGAGTGGGCCCGCGAGACGCTGCCGGTCTGGAGCCAGCTGGCCGAGCCGGTCGCCAACAGCATCGCCGACGCGCTCACCCGCGTGCTGCAGGAGAACCTGCCCGAGGACATGGGCGGCATGCTCGCCGGTGCCGGCAAGATGATGCGCGGCCTCGGCGGCACCCTCTTCGCCATGCAGCTCGGCCAGGTCGTCGGGCAGCTCTCCGCCGAGGTCGTCTCCGGCGGCGACGCCGGCATCCCGCTGCTCGAGGGCCAGGCGGCGCTGCTGCCGCAGAACGTGCTCGAGTTCGGTCGCGACCTGGGCGTCGAGACCGAGGAGGTGCGCCTCTACCTCTCGGTGCGCGAGCTCGCCCACGCACGGCTCTTCCGGCACGCGCGCTGGCTGCGGCTGCACCTCATCACCGCGATCACCGAGTACGCGCACGGCATCACGATCGACACCGAGCGGCTCGAGCAGCTCGCCGAGGGCTTCGATCCGAGCAACACCGAGGAGCTGCAGCGCGCGCTCAGCGACGGGCGACTGATCCCGCCCAAGAGCGAGGAGCAGCTCGTGGCGCTCGGCCGCCTCGAGACCATGCTCGCCCTCGTCGAGGGCTGGGTCGACGTCGTCACCGAGCAGGCCGCGCAGCGGCTGCCCGCGGCCGGCGCGATCGCCGAGACGGTGCGTCGACGACGCGCCTCGGGTGGCCCCGCCGAGTCGGCCTTCGCCACGCTCGTCGGCCTCGAGCTGCGGCCGCGCCGCCTGCGCGAGGCTGCGGCGATGTGGCGCGCGGTGCAGGAGGCCGTCGGCCCCGAGGGCCGCGACGAGCTCTGGGCGCACCCCGACGTCGTGCCCACGGCCGCCGACGTCGACGACCCGGCGGCGCTCATCGCCCGCCTGACCGGCCCGGCGCCGGAGCCCGACGAGTTCGACAGGGCCCTCGAGGACCTGCTGAACGGCGACGGCGAGCGGCCGCAGGAGTAGCGACCGCTCCCTGTGGACGGCCGAGCCGCCGTCCGCAGCCCGCCGCCCACACTGGCGGCATGGTCCTCAAGCTGCGCGCATCCGTCCCCCTCGTCTGGCGCTCCCCCGACGCGCTGCAGTTCGGCGTCGACGAGCCGCGGCTCGTGATCGACGGGCTCGATCCCGTCGTCGAGCGGCTGCTCGCCGCCCTCGAGCTCGGCACGACGAAGCCGGCGCTCGAGGTGATCGCGCGCGAGGCCGGCGGGCGGGCGGAGGACGCGTCCGCGCTGCTCGACCGCCTCGACGGCCTGCTCGAGGCGCCCGCGCCGCGCCGCGCATCCGTCGTCGCCGTCGTCGGCGGCGGCCCGGTCGCCGGGCTGCTGGCGCGAGTGCTGCGCGAGCACGACGTGCCGTCGCAGCCGGCCGAGGGCGCCGAGCCCGACCTCGTGGTGCTGTGCGGCGACCACGTGCTGGAGCCCGCCGCGCACGCCGCGTGGCTGCGCCGCGACGTGCCGCACCTGCCCGTGCTGCTCGGCGACCGCAGCGCCCGGGTCGGGCCGCTCGTCGTGCCCGGCGAGACCCCGTGCCTCGGCTGCCTCGAACGGCATCGAGCGGATGCGGACCCCGCCTGGACCGCGATCGCCACGCAGCTGCTGGGCCGCGGCGCCGCCGAGCCCGACGCGATCGTGACCGTCGAGCTCGCGGCGCTCGCGGCGCGCACCGTGCTCGGGCTGCTCGAGCACCGCGACGTGCTCGGCGACGGCGAGGAGTTGCGGGTCGACCTGGCGACGGGCGAGGTCAGCCGCCGGAGCTGGGCGCCGCACCCCGAGTGCGGTTGCCGAGGTCTGCCAGGAAGCGGCTCGGGGCGCGCTGCCCCGGTCGTGCCGATCCGAGCTGCACGAGGCTCTGCCGGCTCCACGACAGGCTGAGCGCGCGACGGGCGCGGGTGATGCCGACGTAGAGCAGCCGGCGCTCCTCCTCGACCTCCGCCTCGCTCGTGGCGAAGCCGATGGGCAGGATGCCGTCGATCAGGCCGACCAAGAACACCGTGTCCCACTCCAGGCCCTTGGTGGCGTGCAGGGTGGCGAGGGTGACCGCCGGCCGGGTGGGGTCGTGCTGCTCCTGCTGCCGCTCCACGAGCTCGTTCACGAACTCGCGCAGGCTCGTGCCCTCGCGCACCGACTCGGCCATGCGCATGACGAGGTCGAGCGAATCCCAGCGAGCGCGCTCGGCGCCGCGGCCCTCGGGCGGGTTCTGCGACCAGCCGACGTGGCGCAGCGCGTCGCTGACCACCTGGAACAGCGGCTCGTGGCGCACCTCCATGGCCGCGCCCTTGAGCAGCATCATCGCCTGCTTCACCTCGGGCAGGTCGAAGAAGCGCTTCTGGCCCTGGGTGACGAAGGGCACGCCCTGGTCGCCGAGCGCCTGCTCGAGCAGCGCCGACTGGGCGCCGACGCGGAACAGCACGGCGATCGACTCGGGCGCCTCGCCCCTGCGCAGGCGGTCGGCGATCGCGGCGGCGACGCCGCGCGCCTCCGCTCGGTCGTCCGGATGCTCGGTGACGGTCGGGGCGGGTCCGCTCGCAGCGGGGTCGACGGCGCGCAGGTGCACGGCGCCGGGGCGGTCGCCGATGAGCGTGTTCGCGGCCTCGAGCAGCGGCGGGGTGGCGCGGTAGCTCTGCTCGAGGCGCAGCACGGTCGACTGCGGGTAGCGGCTGCCGAAGCCCAGCAGGAAGCGGTTGCTCGCCCCGGCGAAGGAGTAGATGGTCTGGCTCGCGTCGCCGACGACGCAGACGTCGTTGCGCGGGCCGAGCCACAGCTGCAGCAGGTCGTGCTGCAGCGGCGAGACGTCCTGGTACTCGTCCACCGTGAAGAAGCGGTACTGCTCCCGCACCTGGGCGAGCACGCGGGGCTCCGACTCGAGCATGCCGGCGGTCGCCAGCAGCACGTCCTCGAAGTCGATCTCGCGGCGGTCGTCCTTGAGCTGCTCGTAGGCGGTCATGAGGTCGAGCATCCGCTCGGGCGTCATCTCGCCGGGCAGGATGCGCTCGCTCGCCGTGCGCTCGTAGTCCTCCATCGTGAGCCGGCTCACCTTGCGCCACTCGATCTCGGCGGCGGCGTCGCGCAGCGCTGCCGAGTCGAGTCGCAGGCCCAGCTTCTCACTGGCCTGCCCGATGACCCGGGCCTTGCCGTCGAGGATGCGCGGCGACTGCCCGCCGGCCACCTGCGGCCAGAAGTAGCCGAACTGCGACAGCGCGGCGGCGTGGAAGGTGCGCGCGGCGACCCCGCCCGCGCCGAGGCGCCGCAGCCGGGCGCGCAGCTCGGCGGCCGCGCGGCTCGTGAAGGTGAGGGCCATGACGCGGTTCGGCGAATAGGCGCCGGTCGCGACGCCGTAGGCGATGCGGTGCGTGATCGTGCGGGTCTTGCCGGTGCCGGCGCCGGCGAGGATGCAGACCGGGCCGAGCAGGGTCCGGGCGGCCGAGCGCTGCTGCTCGTCGAGCCCGGCGAGGAGCTCCTCCGCGCTGGCTACCAAGCGCAGCTCACCAGTCGCCGGACTCGAGCGGGCCGCCGTACCACTCCTCGATGATGGTGCGGGCGATCGAGGTCGGGCCGGGCAGCAGGATCTCGTCGAGCGAGTCGCGCAGCTCGTCGCGGCTGAACCAGCGCAGGTCGAGGATCTCGGTGCCGTCGGGCGCGAGCTCCGCGGCGACGCCGTCGACGGTCGCGCGGAAGCCCATCATGAGCGAGGCGGGGAACGGCCAGGGCTGCGAGCCGAGGTAGACCGGGTCCTTCACCCGCACGCCGGACTCCTCGAAGACCTCGCGGATCACCGCCTCCTCGAGCGACTCCCCCGGCTCGACGAAGCCCGCGAGCAGCGAGTAGCGGTTGCCCGCCCACATCGCGTTGCTGCCCAGGAGCAGGCGGTCGTCCGCATCTGTGATGCCGACGATGATGGCGGCGTCGGTGCGGGGGAAGAGCTCGTGGCGCTCCGCGCTGTCGCGCAGCACCCATCCGGCCTTCTCGATCTCGATCGGGGCGCCGCTGCGCGGCGAGTGCGTGTGCGAGGCGTGCCAGTTGGCCAGCGCGATGGCCTCGGTGGCGGCGCTCGCGTCGACGGCGTCGAGCTCGTGCGCGAGCGTGCGCAGCGACACCCACTGCTCGGCGGGCGCCAGCAGCGTCTTGGCCTCCTCGTCGAGCGCGACGGCCACCACCTGCGTGCCGGCCGCGTCGTCGCCGCGCGAGGTCACGAGCTTGCCGAGATAGAGGTCGAGGCCGGCGGGCGCGGTCGCGGCGGGCAGCAGCCGCAGGCGCTTGGCGCCGCCCTCGAGCAGCACCTCGTCGCGGAAGATCGGCAGGTAGCGGGTGCCCGGCTCGGAGCGCAGTCGCTCGAGCAGCCCCTCCTCGTCGCGCGCCAGGTAGTCCCGGTCGAGCCCTCCGCGGGAGAGGGGCAGGCGCTCGAGGAAGGGAGGGAACATGGAAGGCCGATCGTCGGGAGAACGTGCGTGGCGTTGGGCCGGGAGGGCGAGCCCTCGACCTACCCTGGGGGGCATGGCCCGATCGCATCTCACTCTAGCCGCCCTCGCGACGGCGGCCGTCTCGGGTCTCGACGTCGTCAGCACCAGCAGCCACGGCAGCGGCGAGGGCGATTACGACTCCGCGCTGCTCACCGCGCGCGACGGCTCGCACTGGATCATCCGGGTGCCCCGCAGCCAGACCGCGGAGTCCACGCAGTCCGCCGACGCCGTGGGCCTGCGCGCCCTGAGCACCGGCGTGCGCAGCCGGCTGCCCTTCCAGGTGCCCGCCATCGCCGGCCAGGCGGCCATCGGCCCGACCCGCGCCATGGTCTCGGAGTACCTCTACGGCTCGATCGTGCGCCTCGCCGACATCGACGCCGAGCTCGCCGGCTCGATCGGCCACGCCATCGCCGCGATCCACTCGCTGCCGACCAGCTTCGTCGCGGATGCGGGGCTGCCGCAGCAGACCGCCCACGAGGTGCTGCGCACCTGCGTCGGCGTCATGGACCGCGCCAGCGAGACCGGCCTGGTGCCCTCGGCGCTGCTCGGCCGCTGGGAGCGCGCCACCGAGGAGCCCGTGCTCTGGCAGTTCGCGCCCACCGTCATCAACGATGCGCTCTCGCCCGACTCCTTCCTCAGCGCCGGCGGCTCGGTCACGGCCGTGCTCGGTTGGCAGGGCCTCAAGGTCGGCGACCCGGCGAGCGACCTCGCCTGGCTGCTCGGCGCCGGGGCCGAGGACGTGACGGCGGCGGCCTTCGCGAGCTACGCCCGCGAGCGCGGCGGCAACGACCGGCACCTGCGCGCCCGCGCCGTGCTGCAGGCCGAGCTCGAAGTGGCCAAGTGGCTGCTGCACGGCACCGCGAGCCGCAGCACGGAGATCGTCGACGACGCGGTCGAGATGCTGCACGCCATCGTCGACAGCACGGCGGGCGACCTCGACGACCCGGTGACCGGGGCGACGACCGCGGCCGCGCGGGCCACCGCATCCGCTTCCGCCGCTGGCGAGGCCTCGGCGCGCACGGCGACGCCGAGCCCGGCCTCCGCCGCATCGCCGTCCAGCCCGGTCCGGCCCGCGAGCGCGTCGCCGTCGAGCCCCGCCAGCGCGACCGAGGCCGAGAGCGGTCTCGCCGCCGCGGTCGCCGCATCCGCTGCCGCCGCCGACGCCGTGCGGCCGGGCGCCGCCCGCGACAGCGCACGCACCGCCTCCGCCTGAGCCGAGCGGTCAGACGGCGCGGCCGGCGCGCACGATCGAGACCAGCGCCGAGCCGCGGCGGAGCGTGAACCGCAGGGTCCACTGACGGGTGCGGGCGAGCACGAGCGCCACGACGACCGCGGTGATCAGGGGCACGCCGCCGGCGATCGACATCGCCAGCCGCGGGCCGAGCTCCTCGCTGATCCAGCCGATGACCGGGCCGCCGATGGCCTGACCGCCGGTGAGCACCATGACGAAGAGCGCCATGACCCGGCCGCGGATGGCGAGGTTCGACGAGAGCTGCACGAGCGAGTCCGAGCAGATGACGAAGAGCAGCCGGGCGAGGCCGACCCCGAGGATCGCCATCGCGAAGACCGCGAGCACGGGCGCCATCGAGGCGAGCACCATGGCGAGCCCGAAGAGGCCCGCGAAGAGCACGGTCGAGCGCAGCCGCACGACGCGCACCCGCGTGGAGCCCATCGCGCCGGCGAAGGCACCGATCGCGGCGACGGAGGAGAGCAGGCCGTAGCCGGCGGCGCCGCTGCCGTAGACGCGGTCGGCGAAGGCGGCGAGCAGGGTCGGCAGCGTCATGCCGAAGATCGAGACGGAGGCGAGCAGCACGAGGGTCCAGGCGATGGCCGGCTTGCGGCGCACGTAGGCGAGCGCCTGCCGGATCTGCCCCTTCTGCCGCGGCGCCGGTGTGACCGGGTGCAGCTCGGAGGTGCGCATGAGCAGCAGGCTGGCGACGACGATCACGCAGGCGAGCGAGTTCGCGGCGATGGACCAGCCGGAGCCGATCACGACGATGAGCGCGCCGCTGACGGCCGGACCGAGCAGGCCGCCGAGGTGGAAGATCGAGGCGTTGAGGCTGATCGCGTTGCGCAGCATGGCTGTGCCGACCATCTCGCTGACGAAGACCGCGCGCGCCGGCTGGTCGACGACGGTGCCGAGGCCGAGCACGGCGGAGATGGCGTAGATGTGCCACAGTTCCACGGCGCCGCTCAGCGCGAGCCCGGCGAGCAGGCCGACGAGCACGGCCGCGCTCGACTGGGTGATGAGCAGCAGGTTGCGCTTGGGGAAGCGGTCGGCGATGACGCCGCCCCACGGGCCGAGCAGCAGCACGGGCAGGAACTGCATGGCCACGGTGAGGCCGACCGCGGCGAGCGAGCCGGTGAGCTCGAGCACGAGCCAGTCGATCGCGATGCGCTGCATCCAGAAGCTCGTGTTCGAGACGGCCTGGGCGATGACGTAGAGGCGGTAGTTGGGCACGCGGAGGGCGGCGAAGGTGTCGCGCCAGCGCGGTCGCTCGGTCTGGATCGGGACGGGTGCGGTGGGCGGGATCTCGATCGTCGGCATGGCCCTTCCAGGCTATGGACCGGCGTCCCATTGCGATATACGATCACGGCAATCAATGCCATTGGATACCCCAATGGCGGGGAGGACGGCCGTGTTCGATCCCGTGCTGCTGCGCACCTTCCTGGCCGTGGCCGACACCCACAACTTCACCCAGGCCGCGGCGCAGCTCGGCCTCAGCCAGCCGACCGTGAGCCAGCACGTGCAGCGGCTCGAGCAGGCCGCCGGCCGTCAGCTCGTGCTGCGCGACACCCGCGGCGTGCGGCTCAGCGACAACGGCGACGCCATGGCCGGATTCGCGCGCACGATCCTGGCCGCGCACGATCACGCCGCCGGCTACTTCACCGGCTCGGCGATCAAGGGCCGGCTGCGCTTCGGCGCCTCCGACGACCTCTCGCTCACGCAGCTGCCGCGCATCCTGCGCGACTTCCGGCAGTCCTACCCGCAGATCAACCTCGAGCTCACGGTGGCGCAGTCCGGCGGTCTCGCCCGGCGCCTGGAGGCGCGGCAGCTCGACCTCGTGTTCGTCAAGCAGGAGGCGGGCACGGAGCGGGGCCGGCTCGTGCGCCGCGACCGGCTCGTCTGGGCCGCGCACCGCGACCACGTCGTGGAGCCGGGCGTGCCCGTGCCGCTCGTCGTCTACGCCTCGCCGAGCATCAGCCGGGCCGCGGCGCTCGCCGCCCTCGAGCGCGGTGGGCGCACCTGGCGGATCACCTGCACGAGCCGCGAGGTGCACGGCGTGCACGCGGCCGTGCGCGCCGGCCTCGGCGTGACCGTGCTGCCGCAGTCGCTCGTGCCGCAGGACCTCGTGCACGTGCCGGCCGCATCCGGCCTGCCCGAACTGCCCGAAATCGACTTCGTCCTGCTCGACAACCCGACCGGGGCGCGCGGACCGGCGGATGCGCTGAGCGCGGCGATCCTCGACCGGCCGGCGACGACGACCGGGGTCGGCTACGAACCGGCGCGCAGCGCCGGGCGGTAGACGAGCTCGACCGCCCGACCGTCGAAGCTGCGGCTGCCGAGCAGCTCGAGGTCGAGGTCGTCGGCGCCCCGCAGGATCGGGTTGGTGCCGGTGCGGCCGGAGACCACCGGGAAGACGGTGACGCGCATCACATCGACGAGATCACGGTCGCGGGCAGCGCGAGCGAGCGCCGGTTCCACGCGTCGAGCGCCTCGGGCGGGACACCGCCCAGGATCGCGGCGGTCTCGCGGAACGTCGTCGCCCCGAAGACGAGGCGCTGCTCCGGCGCGAGGAGCTCCGCGCGATGCTCGAGCAGCTCGGGCCCCTGCCTGCTCCAGTAGCCGCCCCAGTCGGCGCCCTCGACGGAGGAGCCGTAGCCGTCGAGCGTCGAGAAGACGTCCCAGGTGCAGGTCGCGGTCATCGTCGCCTCCCGTTCCTCGCGACCAGGATGCGCTCCTCCGCTCGGATGCGCCAGGTGCGGGGTGCACCGGCGAGCCGCGCCCTCGCAGTGACTCCCTCGCGCATCCAGCCGTCCCTAGCGTGAGCACGCGCCCGGAGCAGCAGCCGGCGCGGACAGGAGCACGATGACCCGCACCGACCCGACGACCGCATCCGATCGACCGCAGGAGGCCCCGGCCCGCTGGGGCGCCGTGCTCGCGATGACCGTCTGCGCCTTCGCGCTCATCGCCTCGGAGTTCCTGCCCGTCAGTCTGCTCACCCCGATTGCCGACGACCTCGGCGTGACCGAGGGCATGGCGGGCCAGGGCATCGCCATCTCGGGCGCCTTCGCCGTGGTCACGAGCCTGACGATCGGATCGCTGACCGGGCGGATGGACCGCAAGGCGGTGCTGCTGGCCCTCACGGTCGTGATGGCCGTGTCGGGCGCGCTCGTGGCGCTCGCCCCGAACTACGCCGTCTACCTGCTGGGGCGCGCGCTCATCGGCGTCGTCGTGGGCGGATTCTGGTCGCTCTCGGCGGCGACCGCGATGCGGCTCGTGCCCGAGCGGCTCGTCCCGCGGGCGCTCGCGATCCTGAACGGCGGCAACGCGCTCGCGTCGGTGCTCGCCGCGCCCCTCGGCAGCTGGCTCGGCTCGCTCGTCGGATGGCGGGGCGCCTTCCTCTGCCTCGTGCCGATCGCCGCCGTCGCGCTTGTCTGGCAGTGGCTCAGCCTGCCGTCGCTCGCCGCTCCGGCGCGCAGCGCCCGCCCGCGCGAGGTGCTCGGCCTGCTGCGCCGGCGGCCCATCGCGCTCGGCATGGCCGCGGCCGGCGTCTTCTTCCTGGGCCAGTTCACCGCGTTCACCTACGTGCGACCGTTCCTCGAGACCGTGCCGAGGGCTGATGCGCCGACCGTGTCGCTCGTGCTGCTCGCCGTCGGCGCCGCGGGCCTGGTCGGCACCGCGCTGATCGGGCGCTTCCTCGAGCGCAGCCTGTTCCGCACGATCGTCGTCATCCCCGCGCTGCTGGCGGCCGTCGCCCTGGCCCTGCTGCCCCTCGGGCCGTCGCTGCTCGCCGTCTTCGTGCTGCTCGGGCTCTGGGGTCTGCTCGCCACGGCCGCGCCGGTCGGCTGGTGGACCTGGGTCGCCCGGGCCCTGCCGCGCGACGCCGAGGCGGGCGGCGGGCTCATGGTGGCGATCATCCAGCTCTGCATCGCGCTCGGCTCGACGTTCGGCGGCGCGCTCTACGACGCGGTCGGCCACGTCGGCACCTTCGCCGCGAGCGCCGGGGTGCTGCTGCTCGCGGCCGTGCTCGCCGCGGTCGCGGGGCGGGTGTCGCAGCGAGGCTGAGCGTGCGGCCGGCGGCCGCCCGGGTGCCCGCCGGCTCAGGCCGCCAGCCGGTCGCACGGGCAGCCGTACGGGCGCTCGCCGCTCAAGCGCTCGGCACCGCCGCCCGCCAGCGCACGAGCAGCGCCGCCTCGTCGTCGAGCCGCTCCGGCCGCAGGATGCGGTCCTCGCCCACGTAGTAGAAGACGGCGTCGACGATCGCCGGGTCGAGGCCCTTCCAGCGCGCGTAGGCGAGCCGGTAGAGCGCCAGCTGCAGCTGCCGCAGCTCGAGCTCCGCGTCGTCCTTCGGCGAGGGGCCGGTCTTCCAGTCGACGATCTGGATGCGGCCGTCGTCGCCCGTGTAGACGGCGTCGAGCTTGCAGATGACGAGGCGCCCGTCGAAGGGCAGGTGCACCTCGACCTCGACCTCGCTCGGCGCGAGCCCGGCCCACGGCGAGCGCTCGAAGGTCTGCTGGAAGCGGGCGAGCGCGGCCGCCTCCGGTCCGTGCTCGAGCTCGTCGTCGCGCTCGCTCGCGATGCCGTCGATGGACTCGCCGAGCCCCACCAGGCCGGAGCGCTGCTCGACCCAGCGGTGGAAGAGCGTGCCCAGACGCGTGGCCTTGTAGGGGCGCTGGGGCATGGGGCGGCGCAGCTCGGCGGCCACCGCATCCGGATCGCTCACGTAGTCCTTGAAGCGGGAGGCGGGCACGCGGGTCGGCAGGCTGGGGGCGTCGCCGCCGGCCCGCATCCGCTCGCGCTCGGCCAGCAGCAGGTCGATCTCCGCGTCCCAGTCGGTCGCGACGGGATCCGCGGCGAGCGCCGCGCGCACCGCTGCGGCCGCGGTCTCGACGCGCGGGCGGCGGTCCCCGAGCGGATCGAACGGCCAGGCCAGCGAGCGCTTCGCCTCGTCGAGCGGGTCGCCCTCGAGCGCCGTGCCCTCGGGCAGCGCCGGGATCGCCCCGCCCGCCTCGAGCTCGCGCAGGTAGACGCTCGGATCGCGCGGCTTCGTCTGCCCCGCCCAGAACGAGCCGCTCAGCAGCAGCGCGCCGCGTGCTCGGGTGAGCGCCACGTAGACGAGCCGGCGCTCCTCGGCGTGGTGCCGGGTGCCGAGCGCGTCCTTGAACCGGGTGAGCTGCTCGTCGACCTCCTGCTGGGTCTCGCAGCCCTGCCAGGCCAGCTCGGGCAGCTCGGCGGCGTCGCCGCGGAACGGGAACGGCAGCTGCCCGAAGGCGGTCCAGCCGCGGCCCTCGCGGAAGGAGCCGGGGAACTCACCTTCGACCAGCCGCGGCACGGCGACCAGGTCCCACTCGAGCCCCTTCGAGCCGTGCACGGTGAGCAGCTGCACGGTGCCCCGCTCGGCCTCCTCCTGGCGCGGGCCCAGGTCGTCGCGGCGCGCGGCCGCATCGAGCCAGCCGAGCAGCCCGCCGAGCGTCGCCTGCTCCTCGGCGGCCGCGTAGCCCGCCACCTCCTCGGCGAAGGCGTGCAGGTAGGCCGAGCCGAGCCGGTTGCGGTCGTTCGCCGTGACCTCGAGGTCGAGGCGCAGCTGCTGCTGCACCAGTGCGACGAGCTCGCCGAGATCGAGTCCGCCGTGCCGGCGCAGTCCGGTCAGCTCGCGGCCGAGGGAACGCATCCGACGCAGCCCGTCGGGGCTGAACGCCGCGAGCCGCCCGTGCTCCTCGTTCGCCGTCGCGACGAAGTCGAGGGCGTCGACGAGCGAGCCGTCCTCGCCCGCGGCCACCGAGGAGCGCAGCTTTCGGCGCACCTCGTCGTCGAGACGGCCGAGCGCGTGGTCGCGGTCGAAGAGCCAGCGCGCCACCTCGCGCAGCTGCGCGATGTCGGCGAGCCCGATGCGCCAGCGGGCACCGGCGAGCAGGCGGATGAGGGCGCTGCCGGCCTGGGGGTCGTGCAGCACCCGCAGGCAGCTGACCAGGTCGACGATCTCCGGCTGCGACAGCAGGCCGCCGAGCCCGAGGATGCGGTACGGCACCCCGGCCGCCTCGAGCGCGTTCGCGAAGGACGGCATGGTCTTGCGCGAGCGGAACAGGATCGCCGCGGTCGGCGGCTCCTGCCCGGTCGAGCGAGCGGATCGGAGGGCGGCGGCGAACCAGCCGGCCACCGCGTCCGCCTCCTCCGGCAGGGTCTCCGGGTAGGCGAGCTCGATCGTGCCGGCGGGCGCGCTCGGGCGGGGCCGCAGCCGCTCGACGGGCACGGCGGAGGCGCGCGAGAGCCGGTCGACGAGCGCATTGGCGGCGGCCAGCACGGTCTCGGCGTTGCGCCAGCTGGTGGCGAGCGCGTAGCGCCCGACCGGGCCCGCCCCGGCGCCCGGCTCGGCGGCGGGCGCCGCGAAGTCGACGAGGAAGCGCCCGAGGTTGGCGGCGCTCGCGCCGCGGAAGCCGTAGATCGACTGGTGCGGGTCGCCCACGCCCATCACGGCGGCGCCGCGGAACAGCCCGGCGAGCAGACGGGTCTGCACCACCGAGGTGTCCTGGTACTCGTCGAGCAGCACCACCGGGTACCGCTCGCGCAGGTCGGTGGCCACCTGCGGCGAGCCCTCGACGACCTGCAGCGCGAGGGCCACCTGATCGCTGAACTCGACGAGGCCGCGCTGCTCCTTGAGCTCGGCGAAGGCGACGGCGAGGTCGACGAGCGGCGGCAGCGCCGACACCGACTCGACGGCGGCGAGCACCGAGGCGTACGGCGTCCGCTTGCCCGCGGGCAGCTCGAGCAGGCCGGCGAAGCGCTCGGCCTCGGCGCGCACGGCGGCGGGGTCGGCGACGTGCTCGCCCATCGCCCGGCCGAGATCGAGCACCGCCTGGGTGATCGCATCGGGCGACTTGCCGAGCTCGCTGAGCCGGGCGTCGTCGCTGCGCGAGACGAGCGCGCGGGCCAGCTGCCAAGCGCTCGGCTCGCCGAGCACGGTGGCCTCGGCCTCGCGCCCGACGAGCAGGGCGTTGTCGCGGAAGACGGTGTTCGCGAAGGCGTTGTAGGTCGTAATGGTGGGCGCGTCGAAGGGATCGAACTCCCCCGGCAGCAGCCCCGCGGCCTCGAGCTGGCGGATGCGCTCGGCGATGCGCTTGCCGAGCTCGCCGGCCGCCTTGCGCGTGAAGGTGAGCCCGAGGATGCCGGGCACGCCGACGTGCCCGTTCGCGAGCAACCAGAGCACCCGGCTGGCCATGGTCTCGGTCTTGCCGCTGCCGGCGCCGGCCACGACGAGCGCGGGCTCCATCGGCGACTCGATCACCGCGGCCTGCTCGTCGGTGGGCCGCGGCAGGCCGATCGCCTCGGCCAGGTCGACGGCGCCGATGCGCACCCCGCTCATCCGCTCACCTCCCCGATCACGTGCACCTTGCAGTCGCCGAAGGCGTGGGGCGCGAGGCAGTGCTCGTCGATGCGGGCGAGGAAGACCCGCCCGGCCATGCCCTCGGCGGCGGCCTGCACCCGGGCGCGGAAGGCCTCGCGGCGCTCCTCGTCGAAGCGCTGCTGCACCGGCTCGCGATAGCGCTTGCCCCGCACGCCGCTCGAGACGATCACGAGCTTGGCGCCGCCGAGCTCGGCGCCCTCGGGCACCGCCGGCACCGCGCCCGCGTCGACCGCCAGCTGGTAGGCGGCGAGCTGGGGGTGCTCGACCATCGCCGCGGCGCTCGGCACCGAGCGCCCGGTCTTGAGGTCGACGATCACGACGGTGCCGTCGGCGTCGCGCTCCACCCGGTCGATGGTGCCGCGCAGCCGGGCGCGGCCGTCGGCGATCTCGAAGCCGGTCTCGGCGCCGAGCAGCTCGCCGCCGCCGCGCTCGAAGTCCTGCAGGTACTCGGCGAGCGCCTCGGTGAGCGAGCGCGCCTTCCTCCGCTCGGCCGCCTCCTGCCAGCCGGCCTCGATCACGAGCTCGGGCCAGCGCGCGTCGACGCCGGCCCAGAGCCGCTCGACGTCGGTCGACTCGGCGTGCTCCATCACGTCGTGGATGATCGTGCCGAGCCCCGAGGAGACGTTGCTCGAGCCCCCGCCGACGCGGTCGAGGAACCAGTGCAGCGGGCAGGTCTCGAAGGTGTCGATCGCCGAGGGGGAGACGGCGACGCGGTTCGGTTCACCGTCCGCGTTGACCCGGTCGAGGTCGACGAGCGGATGCACGGTGCTGGGCTCCGCAAGCCCGTACCAGCCGTCCGGGTGGGCGCCCACCGCATCCGCGGCCGCGAGCCGCGCGAGGGCCCGGGCCGCGCCGCCCGCTCGCGCGCTCAGCACCGGCTCGCTCGACGGACCCCCGGGCGCCGCCTCCAGGACGCCGCCCGCGGCCTCGCGGCGCAGTCGGCCGACGAGCCCGCGCAGCGTGAACGGCCGCTCGGCGGCGCCGGCCTGCACGGGGGTGCCCGGCGGCAGCAGGCGCAGGAACGGCGACGGCTCCTCCTCGTCGTTGGCGGTGCAGGAGAGCACGAGCAGCGCCCGGGCCCGCGAGACGGCGAGGGCGAGCATGCGCAGCTCGTCGCCGAGCACCTCGCGGCGGCGGTCGACGGTGCCGCCGTCGATGCCGTCGACGGCCTCGGCCAGCTCCTGCGGGGCGAAGATCGCACCGCGCAGGCGGCGGTTGGGCCAGACGCCCTCCTGCAGCCCCGCCACCGCGACGACCTCGAACTCGCGGCCCACCACGCCCGGCGGGGTGGTGACGAGCACGGCGTGCTCGGCGGCCTGGGGGGCCAGCGTGTCCTCAGGCACGTCGGCGAGCAGCATCTCCTCGACGAACTCGGGGGCACTGCCGTCGGGGCTGCGCTCGGCGAAGCGGCGGGCCGCCTCGAAGAGCGCCACGACGCCGTCGAGGTGCCGGTTCGCCTCGACCGCGGTGGGTCCGGAGCCCGCCGACTGGGAACCCCAGATCTCGGCGAGGCCGCTGCGCTCCCAGAGCGACCAGAGCAGCTCCTCCACGCTCGAGCGCTCGGCGCGCTCGCGCAGGTGCTCGAGGCTGCGGGCCAGCTTCGCGGCACGGCGCGCCTGCGGGCTGTCGACGGTGGTGAGCCGCTCCGGCGCCGCGAGCGCCTCCGCGAGCAGCTCGTCGCTGCCGCGCACGCCGCCGCCGGCGAGCTCCTCGGTGCGCAGCGCCAGCCGCAGCCGCCGCACCGCGATGCGGTCGAGGCCGCCGAGCGGGCCGAGCAGCAGCTCCTCGCACAGCGCCGCGTCGAGCTCGCGCGCGCCGAGCGCCGCGGCGGTGGCGAGCAGCAGGTGCCGCGCCGCGAGCGCCTCGCGCACGGGCGTGCCCGCGGCGCTCGTGCGCACGGGCACCTCGCCGAGGCGCAGCGCGCGCTCGACGAGCGGCACCAGCGAGCCGGAGCGCACGACCACGGCCATGTCCTTCCATGCCACGCCCTCGAGCAGGTGCGCCTCGCGCAGCCGGCGCGCGACGGCCGCGAGCTCGCGGGCGCGCGACTCCCCCTCGATGCGCAGGATGGCGCCGCCGGGCTCGAGCGAGGCGGCCGCGCGGTGGCCGACGGCGCCGGCCGTGCCGATCCGCTCGGTCACCGCCTGCGTGAAGGCCCGCAGCTCGGCGGGCTGGCGGTGCGAGACGTCGAGGCGCAGCAGTCGGGCCCCGCTCGCGCCGAGCAGCTGCTCGGGCCGGGCGAGCAGCTCGAGGCCGCCGCCGCGGTAGCCGCTGCCCGACACGTCGGGGTCGCCCGCGGCGATCACCCGAACGCCGCGCCGCGCGACCGAGCGCACCAGGTCGAGCGCGCCGCGGGGCAGGTCCTGCACGTCGTCGATCAGCAGCAGCCGCAGGCGATCGAGGCGGGGCGAGGCCGGGGCCAGCAGCGCCGCCGAGGCGAGCAGCTCGGCGCTGTCGAGGTACTCGGCGCGGAACTGGTCGAGCACCGACTGGTAGCCGCGCAGGAAGCGGCCGGCCGCGCTCCAGGCCGGTCGGCCCATCCGCTCGCCCGTCGCGGTGAGCCCCGCGGGGTCGAGGCCCAGCTCGGTCATGCGCATCGCGAGCTCGCGCAGCTCGGTGCGGAAGCCGCGCAGGCGGCGCACCTCGGGGTCGAAGCCCCGGGGCCAGCGCGAGTCGCCGACGCCCTCGGCCTCACCGTCGAGCAGCTCGGCGATGACGCGGTCCTGCTCGGCGCCGCTCAGCAGCCGCGGCGGTTCGAGGCCGGCCCCGAGCCGCGCGGCGCCGACGAGATCGAAGGCGAGCGAGGTGACCGTGCGCACGAGCGGGCCGTTGGTGGGCACGCCGAGGCGCACCCCGGCCACGTCGCGCAGGCGGGTGGCGGCCTGCCGGCTCGGCGCGAGGATCATCGCCTCGTCGGCGGCGATCGAGCCTGCCGCGAGGCGGCGCTCGAGCAGGCCGAGCAGCGCACCGGTCTTGCCCGTGCCGGGCGCGCCGAGCACGACGGCGGAGGCCTCGTCCGGCAGCGCGAGCACGGCCTCGAGGGCCGGGTCGCGCGCATCCGTCATGGGGTTCACGCTAGGGGACGGCACCGACATGGCGCGGCGCCGACGGGCGGCATCGTCCGCTGTCGGTGAACGGGCCCGAGCGCCCATCCCGCTTGTCGTAGGCTCGCCCCGTGGACATTCGCATCGGCATCCAGAACACCGCCCGTGAGCTCGCCTTCGAGTCGAACTCGACGGCCGAGCAGATCGAGCAGCAGGTGGCGCAGGCGCTGGAGAAGGGCACCCCCTCCCTCGTGCTGCAGGACGTCAAGGGCAAGCGCGTCATCATCCCCACCGCCGGCATCGCCTACGTGGAGATCGGCGCCGAGGAGTCGCGCCGCGTCGGCTTCGTGAGCTGACGATGGAGCTGCTCTTCGTCGCGGTCGGCGGTGCGCTGCTGGGCCTCGCGGCCCGCTACGTCGTGCCGGGCGACCGTCACAGCTACGGCGTGCTGCTGACCCCCGCGATCGGCGCCGCCGTGACCTCCGCGGTCTGGGTCGCCCTGCTCTGGGCGGGGCTCACCTTCGACGGCGGCTGGATCTGGCTGATCAGCCTGCTCGTCGGCACCGTCGCCGCGCTCGCCGTGCCCTTCGTGCTGCCGGCGCGCCGCCAGGCCGCCGACCAGGCGCTGCTCGTGGAGCTCAGCCGCGCCTGACCGCCGCGGCGGGTCAGGATGCACGGACCGCGCATCCAGCCGACCTCCCGACCGCACCCAGCGCGCATCGACACGCTGAGCGGATGAGCGAAGCTTCCGCCACCCCCGCGCCCGCCGCCAAGGGCCGCGCCCTGGTCACCGGCGCCACCGGCTACATCGGCGGACGCCTGGTGCCCCGCCTCCTCGAGGCCGGATGGACGGTGCGCGTGCTCGCCCGCAACCCGGCCAAGCTGCGGGACGTGCCCTGGGCCGATCGCGTCGAGGTCGCCGAGGGCGACCTGCAGGACGCCGAGGCGGTCGCTCGCGCGGCCGACGGCGTCGACGTGCTCTACTACCTGGTCCACTCGATGGGCGCCGGCAAGGGCGACTCCTTCGAGGAGACGGAGGGACGCAGCGCCCGCAACGTCGCCCGCGCCGCGCAGCAGGCCGGCGTCGGCCGCATCGTCTACCTCGGCGGGCTGCATCCCGATCAGGAGGAGCTGAGCCCGCACCTGCGCTCGCGCCGCGAGGTCGGCCGCATCCTGCTCGCCTCCGGCGTGCCCACCGCCGTGCTGCAGGCCGGGGTCATCATCGGCTCGGGCTCCACCTCCTTCGAGATGATCCGCCACCTCACCGAGGTGCTGCCCTACATGCCGGCGCCGAAGTGGGTGCGCAACTTCATCCAGCCGATCGCGGTGCGCGACGTGCTGCACTACCTCATCGCCGCCGCGGAGCTGCCGCCCGAGGTCAGCCGCAGCTTCGACCTGGGCGGCCCCGACGTGCTGCGCTACGGCCAGATGATGAACGGCTACGCGCTCGAGGCCGGGCTGCACCAGCGCCCGATCGCCTCGCTGCCGGTGCTCACGCCCTGGCTCGCCGGCCACTGGGTCAACCTGGTCACCCCGGTGCCCCGCGACCTCGCCCGCCCGATCATCGCCTCGCTGCAGTACGAGTGCGTCGCGCAGGAGCACGACATCGACGACTACATCCCGCAGCCGGAGGGCGGCCTGACCGGTTACCGCCGCTCCGTGCGCCTGGCCCTCGAGCGGATGCGCGACGGCGAGGTCGAGACCAGCTGGCAGGACGCGACGGTGCGCGGTGCTCCCGCGAACCCGCTGCCGAGCGACCCGGACTGGGCCGGCCACACCGTCTACGTCGACGCCCGCAGCGCCACCACAACCGTGCCGCCCGAGCGGGTCTGGCCGGTGATCGAGGGCATCGGCGGCGACAACGGCTGGTACTCCCTCGCCACCGCCTGGGCGATCCGCGGGCTGATGGACCGCATCGTCGGCGGCATCGGCCTGCGCCGCGGTCGCCGAGACGCCGCACGGCTGCGGCAGGGCGACGCGGTGGACTTCTGGCGCGTCGAGGAGATCGAGCCGGGGCGACTGCTGCGCCTGCGCGCCGAGATGAAGCTACCGGGCAAAGCGTGGCTCGAGCTGCAGATCGCACCGACGGAGGAGGGCGGCACGCTCTACGAGCAGCGCGCGGTGTTCTTCCCGAAGGGACTCGGCGGCCGGCTGTACTGGTGGGCCGTGCTGCCCTTCCACGCCTTCATCTTCCCGGGCATGGCGAAGCGCATCGCGCAGACCGCGGAGCGCGGTTGAACTGAATGCGGCTGGGTCGAGCGGCTGAGCCGAGCGGATGGGCGCGGCCCGCCCCGCGCATCCGCTCGGTCTCAGCCCGGCTCGGTCGTGCTGGCCAGGCCGCAGTCGAGGCAGCTCCAGGCGACGAGGAAGCGCTCGTCGTCGAGGATCTCGAAGCGCAGCGCGCCTCCGCACGCGGGGCAGGGACGCGGCGTGCTCCTGCTGCGCGGCACGGCGGATCCGCTCAGGCCGTGAGGCCCAGCTTGTCCATGCGGCGGGTGTGCGCGCCGATGAGCTCGGTGAACACCGGCTCGAGGCGCGTCTCGGTGTCGGCGTCGACGCCCGGCTCGGTGGCCGATCGGGCGACGAGCATCGCGTCGCCGACGAGCCGGCGACCCCAGAGCGCCAGGCGCGAGGAGAGCCGCGGCGTGGCGTCGATCGACCAGCGCAGCTCGGCGATGATGAGCTTCTCAGCGTCCTCGATCTCGAGGATGGAGGCGACCCGCTGCGGCAGCTCCTTGGGCAGGCCCTGCCCGAGCGCGGCGAAGAAGTCGTCGAGGAAGCCGGCGCAGACGTAGCTCGTGATGAGCGACTCGTGCCAGTCGGCCCCGGCCGTGACGGTGCGGAAGCGGTCGATCGCCGGAGCGAAGGGCTCCATGAGATCGACGGCGTCGAGATCGCGGTCGTTGATGAGGCTCACGAGCGCACGGTGCTTCTCGAGCGGGAACTCGGCGATGGCGGCGGAGGCGCGCTTCGCGGCGACGGTCGGCGCCAGCTGGGCGGCGCGCGAGGCGGTCTCGAAGAGCGAGAGCTGCAGGTAGGCGGCCTGGCCGAGGAACTGCTCGACGGGCGGCGTCAGGTCGGCCAGCGCGACCCGCTCCGAGCGCAGCGAGGCGTCGGGACGGGGTCCGAGGGTGGGTGCATCCGCCGACTTGCGGCGCCGGCGACCGAAGAGCGAGAGCACCCGATCAGCGTAGACCACGGCCGCGCCCGGCTAGACTCGCGGGAACGCCGCGCCCGCTTGGAGCGCGCGGCCCGTGCCCTGCCGACTGCGGGGCCCTTTCAACCCAGACCGACAGGCGGACACGTGACGTTCAGCGAACTCGGCATCGAGCAGGATCTCGCCGATGCCCTCGCAACGAAGGGCATCCTCGAGCCCTTCCCCATCCAGACCCAGACGATCCCCCTCGCCCTCACCGGCCAGGACATCATCGGCCAGGCCAAGACCGGCACCGGCAAGACCTTCGGCTTCGGCCTGCCGCTCGTGCAGGCGCTCGGCCCGAACCCCGAGCCCGGCGTGCAGGCCCTCGTGGTCGTGCCGACCCGCGAGCTCGCGGTGCAGGTGACCGAGGACCTCGAGCTGGCCACCAGCCTGCGCGCGACCAAGGTCGTCTCCATCTACGGCGGCAAGGCCTACGAGGGCCAGGTCGAGGCGATCAAGGCCGGCGCCCAGATCGTCGTCGGCACCCCCGGCCGCCTCCTCGACCTCGCCGGCCAGCGTCTGCTGAGCCTCGCGAACGTCAAGGTCATGGTGCTCGACGAGGCCGACCGCATGCTCGACCTGGGCTTCCTGCCCGACGTCGAGAAGCTCTTCGCGCAGACCTCGCCGACCCGGCACACCATGCTGTTCTCGGCCACGATGCCCGGTCAGATCGTCGCCCTCGCGCGCCGCTTCATGAACCGGCCCATCCACATCCGCGCGACCGACCCCGACGAGGGCCTGACGCAGGCGAACATCAAGCACGTCATCTACCGCGCGCACTCGCTCGACAAGGACGAGGTCATCGGCCGCATCCTGCAGGCCGAGGGCCGCGGCAAGACGGTCGTCTTCACCCGCACCAAGCGCGCCGCCGCTCGTCTGGTCGAGGAGCTCAGCGACCGCGGCTTCAACGCCGCCGCCGTGCACGGCGACATGTCGCAGGAGGCGCGCGAGCGCGCCATGGCCAGCTTCAAGGCGGGCAAGCGGGACGTGCTCATCGCCACCGACGTGGCCGCCCGTGGCATCGACGTCGACGACGTCACCCACGTCATCAACCACACCATCCCCGAGGACGACAAGGCGTACCTGCACCGCGCGGGCCGCACCGGTCGCGCGGGCCGCACCGGCATCGCGGTGACCTTCGTCGACTGGGACGACCTGCACAAGTGGTCGCTCATCAACCGCGCGCTCGAGTTCGGCCAGCCGGAGCCGACCGAGACCTACTCCTCGTCGCCGCACCTCTACAGCGACCTCAACATCCCCGAGGGCTCGAAGGGCCGCCTCAAGCGGACCCCCGCGCCGAAGACCGAGGAGCGCGCGCCCCGCGAACGCACCGAGCGGTCCGACCGGTCCTCCGAGGGCTCGAGCGAGGGCGGCCGCGGCCGTTCGCGCAGCCGCCGCGGCGGCTCGGGCGAGGGCCGTGCGCCGCAGAGCGAGAGCACGAGCACCGGCACGGTCGAGAGCACCGAGCACGCCGAGGGCGCCGGCACGCACGACGGCGACGCCCCCGCGCGCCGTCGCCGTACCCGCCGTCGCCGCCCCGCCGGCGGTGCCGGCTCGGGCACGCCCACGCCGCCCGCGAGCTGATCGCGATCTGAACGGGAGCAGGGCCGGATGCATCGCATCCGGCCCTGTGCCATTTCGTGCGCCGCCGCCCCTGCGGCGCACCGCCGGGCGCGACCGAGCGCGGTCGGCAGTGCCATTTCGTGCGCCGCCGCCGCTGCGGCGCACTGCCCGACGCGGTCGAGCGCGGCTGACCGGCGGCTGCGAGCGAGTGCTACTCGACGACGGCGGCGCCGCGGCCCGCGGCGGCGATGCGCTCGAGCACCTCGGGGCTGGTCGTGTTCTCGGCCAGCCGGTTCGGCTTGCCCGTGCCGTGGTAGTCGCTCGATCCGGTCGGCACCAGGTCGTAGCGCTCGCAGAGCCGGCGCAGCTCGCGCTTGCCGTCGGCCGTGTTCTCGCGGTGCTCGATCTCGAGACCGAACAGCCCGGCATCGACGAGCTCGACGATGTCGCGCTCGGCGAGGTTGAGCCCGCGGCCGTGCGTGGCCGGGTGCGCGAGCACGGGCACGCCGCCGGCGGCGACCACGAGGCGCACCCCCTCGAGCGGCGTCGGCGCGTAGTGCGGCTGGTAGTAGCCGGCGCTCGGATGCAGGATGCCCGCGAAGGCCGCGCTGCGATCGACCGCGAGGCCGAGCCCCACGAGGGCGTCGGCGATGTGCGGGCGGCCCACGGTGGAGCCGCTGCCGGTGTGCAGCAGCACGTCGTCCCAGGTGATCGCGTAGTCGGCGCCGATGCGGCGCACGATCGCCTCGGCGCGGGTGCGGCGTCCGATGCGGATGCGCTCCGTCTCGGCGAGCAGGCCCGCATCCGTCGGATCGGGCAGGTAGGCGAGCAGGTGCACGCTGTTCCAGCCGAGCCGGGTGCTCAGCTCCATGCTGGGCACGAGCGCCATGCCGGTGCCGCGGACGGCCGCGGAGGCCTCGCCCCATCCGGCCGTCGTGTCGTGATCGCTCAGCGCCATCGCGCCGAGCCCCTGCGCGACCGCCTCGGCGACGAGGTCGGCCGGTCGCTGGGTGCCGTCGCTGACGCTGCTGTGGCAGTGCAGATCGACGGGCCCGGGACGCATGCACTCCATCGTAGGGTCGCCGGGCGTTCAGCCTGCGCGCCCTAGAGTCATCTGGCCATGCTCCTCCGCCTCCTCGCCGCGATCACCGTCCTCGCCGCGGCCGCGGTGGTGCTCGTCGCCAGCTGGCCGCAGCTGCTCGGCCTGCACCGCGAGCTCTACGTGGCCCAGGTCGTCTCGCTGCGCGGCGCCGTCGTGGTGGCGGCCGCCGTGCTGCTGGTGCTCAGCCTGCTGCTCGCGACGGCGCGGCGGGCGCGGCGCTTCGCCGCGAGCCTCGCGGTGCTCGCCCTCGTCGGCGGCCTGCTCAACCTGGCGGTGCTCGCCGGTCGCGGCGCCGCCTCCGCCGAGTTCGAGGCGGCCGGGCCCGACTCGATCACGGTGCTCGCCTGGAACACCCTCGGCGAGGCGCCCGGCGCCGAGGTGCTCGCCGATCTCGCCGCCGAGACCGGCGCCGACGTCGTCGCGCTGCCCGAGACGACCCTCGGGTACGCCGAGGAGGTCGCCGCGCTGCTGACCGAGCGCGGCATCGCGATGCGCGCGCTCGGCGCGTCCTTCGACCAGGTCGCGAAGGCGCACTCGACCTCGCTGCTCATCGCCGAGCGGCTCGGCGACTACCGCGTTGACGAGACGGTCGGCAGCACCTCCGTGCTGCCGAGCGTCGTCGCGGTGCCGGTGGACGGCGAGGGGCCCGCGATCGGAGCCGTGCATCCGGTCGCCCCGGTGCCGGCGTACATGCAGCACTGGCGCGACGACCTCGCCTGGGTGGCCGGCGCCTGCACGGCGGAGGACACGATCCTGGCCGGCGACTTCAACTCGACGCTGGACCACTGGGCCGGCCTCGGTGCCGACGGCGGCGACCTCGGGGTCTGCAGCGACGCGGCCGTCGCGGCCGGCTCCGGCGCGGTGGGCACCTGGCCGACCGATGCGCCGCCGCTGCTCGGCAGCGCCATCGACCACGTCATCGCCGGCCCCGCCTGGCGCGTCACGGGCGCGCGGGTGGTCGAGGGCTACGACGACGCCGGCAGCGACCACCGGCCCGTGGTCGCGCAGCTGACCCCCGCGCGCTGAGCCGACGCCCCGCCGGGCGGTGGAGAATGGACGGATGAGCGACACCCAGAAGGCACCGCGCGCGACGGCGAACCGATCCACCACCCCCGGCTCGGACCGTTTCAAGGACTACATCTCCGGCCAGTGGGCCGACCACGAGCTGCCGACGCCGGCGCCGCGGGAGCAGGCCGCGCACGCCGCGGCCCGCCGCGAGCGCCTCGGCGCGCTGCACCCCGGGGTCACGATCGTGATCCCCGCGGGCGAGCGCAAGCAGCGCTCGAACGACACCGACTACCCGTTCCGCGCGCACACCTCCTTCGCATACCTGACCGGCTGGGGCGCCGACGCCGAGCCCGGCGCCGCCCTCGTGCTCGAGCCCACCGGCGCGGGCCACACGGCGACGCTGTTCTTCCGCGAGCCCGCGGGGCGCGACACCGACGAGTTCTACGCCAACTCCGACATCGGCGAGTTCTGGGTGGGCGCCCGCCCGAGCCTCGGGCACGTGGCCGCCGACCTCGGCCTCGCCACCCGCAGCCTGCTCGAGCTGCCGGAGCTGCTCGACGAGCTCGGCGCCGACGCCATCGTGCTGCGCGAGGCCGACCCGGCGATCACCGCCCGGGTCGACGCGGCCCGAGGCGACGACGAGGCCGTCGAAGCGGATGCGATCCTCGCCCGCGAGCTCAGCGAGCTGCGCCTGGTGAAGGACGCCTACGAGATCGCCGAGCTGCGGGCCGCGGTCGACGCGACGCAGCGCGGCTTCGAGGACGTGATCCGCGACCTGCCCGAGATCGTGGCGCACCGCCGCGGCGAGCGGCTGGTCGAGGGCACCTTCGACCGCCGCGCCCGCGCCGAGGGCAACACGGTCGGCTACGACACGATCGCCGCGAGCGGCCCGCACGCCTGCATCCTGCACTGGACCCGCAACGACGGCCCGGTGCTGCCGGGCGACCTGATCCTGCTCGACGCCGGTGTGGAGCGGGAGAGCTACTACACGGCCGACATCACCCGCACCCTGCCGGTCGACGGCGTCTACAGCCCGGCGCAGCGCAAGGTGTACGAGGCCGTGCGCGAGGCGGCGGACGCGGCGTTCGCGATCGTGCGCCCCGGCATCCGCTTCCGCGAGATTCACGCCGCGGCGATGGAGGTCATCGCCCGCCGCACCGCCGAGTGGGGGCTGCTGCCGGTCAGCGCCGAAGAGTCGCTCGAGCCCGACGCCGGCTACCACCGCCGCTACATGGTGCACGGCACGAGCCACCACCTGGGCCTCGACGTGCACGACTGCGCGCAGGCGCGGCGCGAGATGTACCTCGACGGCGTGCTCGAGCCGGGCATGGTGTTCACGATCGAGCCGGGCCTGTACTTCCAGCCGGGCGACCTGACCGTGCCCGAGGAGCTGCGCGGCATCGGCGCGCGCATCGAGGACGACGTCGTCGTGACTGCCGACGGTTACGAGAACCTGTCGGCGGGCATCCCGCGCACGGCTGACGAGGTCGAGGCGTGGATGCGGCAGCTCCGCGCTTAGGCGCTCACTGCGGTTCGGCGGGCCCGCGCTCAAGCGCGGCGCGGGCCTGCGCGCCGAGGTTCGGGTCGACGACGATGCGGTAGCTGCTGGCGACCACCTGGTGCACCGAGGTGAAGTCGTGCCGGCGGCGGTTGATCGAGTAGGTCGTGATGCTGAAGAGCATGCCGAAGCCGGCGCCGATCGCCACGGCGGCCGCGAGGTAGGCCAGCGCGCCCGCCACCGGGTTGAACAGCGTGAGCAGCAGGCCGAGGAAGAGGCCCATCCAGGCGCCGCTCGCGGAGCCCGTCAGCGCGGCGCGGCCGTAGGTGAGCCGGCCGGTCACGCGCTCGACCATCTTGAGGTCGTTGCCGATGATGGCGAGCTGGCTGACCGGGAACTCCGCCTTCGCGAGACGGTCGACGATCGCCTGCGCCTCGGGGTAGGTCGCGTACTCGCCGAGCACGTCCCCCGTGGGCACGGTGGGGATGACGCGGCCGCGACGGCCGAAGGGGGTCTGAGCGCTCATGGTCCCATCGTCCCACCTCCGGCTGACGTGCAGCTGGCGTGAAGCTCTGCCCTCGGCGAACGACCGCGGCCGGCACCGGCCGGTCAGGGGCCGAGACTACGATGGGCGCCGTGAGCTCCCCCCGCGTCTTCGTCGCCCGCCTGGCCGGATGCTCCGTCTTCGACCCCGCGGGCGATCGCGTCGGCAAGGTGCGCGACGCCCTCGTCGTCTACCGCGTCGATAGCTCGCCCCGCGTCGTGGGCCTCATCGTCGAGGTGCCCGGCAAGCGCCGCGTGTTCCTCTCCATCGGCCGCGTCATGAGCATCGGCGCCGGCCAGGTCATCACCACCGGCCTCATCAACCTGCGCCGCTTCGCTCAGCGCGGCGGCGAGGTGCGCGTCATCGCCGAGCTGCTGGGGCGCCGGATGCGGCTGCGCGACGGCTCCGGGGAGGCGACCGTCGAGGACGTCGCGATCACCGAATCCGCTCCCGGCGAGTGGGAGATCGAGCAGGTCTACCTGCGCCGCCCGAAGACCACCGCCTCACCGTTCGGCAAGGGCCAGTCGACCTTCGCCGAGTGGGGCGAGCTGCAGGACCAAAGCACCGAGGGCGAGTCGCAGTCGGCCGAGCACCTCGTGGCGCAGTACTCCGAGCTGCAGGCCGCCGACCTGGCCACGACCCTGCTCGACCTGCCGCAGCAGCGCATGTTCGACGTCGTCGACGAGATGCCCGACGAGCGGCTCGCCGACGCGCTCGAGGAGATGCCCGAGGGCGACCAGGTGCAGATCCTCACCCACCTCGACCAGGACCGCGCGGCCGACGTGCTCGACCGCATGCAGCCCGACGACGCCGCCGACCTCATCGCGCAGCTTCCCGAGGAGCAGGGCGAGGCGCTGCTCGAGCTCATGGAGCCCGAGGAGGCGGAGGACGTGCGCCTGCTACTGAGCTTCGGGCAGGACACCGCGGGCGGCCTGATGACCACCGAGCCGATCATCGTCTCGGCCGACGCCACCGTCGCGGAGGGCCTGGCCCTCATCCGCCGCCACGAGCTCGCGCCCGCGCTCGGCGCCGCGATCTGCGTCGTGCTGCCGCCCTACGAGCCGCCGACCGGCCGCTTCCTCGGCATGGTGCACTTCCAGCGGATGCTCCGCTACCCGCCGCACGAGCGCCTCGGCACCCTGCTCGACAAGGACCTCGAACCGGTCACGCCGGAGACGAGCCTGGCCGAGGTCAGCCGCATCCTCGCCTCCTACGACCTGGTCTCGGTGCCGGTCGTCGACGAGAAGCACCGCCTGCTCGGGGTGGTGACCATCGACGACGTGCTCGACCACCTGCTGCCCGACGACTGGCGAAGTCATCCCGACGAGCCCCGCAAGCCCGCTGCCGCCGTGAGCACCGATACGAGCAGCATCACCACCCGGAGGAGGTCGGCCGATGGCCCGCGCAGCACGCGACGATAGCCGGCTCGACGCGCCCAAGGGCGTGCGGCAGCCCCTGCTGCGGCGTCGCCCGAGCCGCGACCGCTTCGGCCGGATCACCGAGTCGATCGCCCGCGGCATGGGCACGCCGTGGTTCCTGGTCGGGCTGACGCTCTTCTGCATCGCCTGGATGATCTACAACACGCTGGGCCCGGAGCAGTGGCGCTTCGACAGCGCGGCGCTGGGCTTCACGGCGCTCACGCTGATCCTGTCGCTGCAGGCCTCCTACGCGGCCCCGCTCATCCTGCTCGCGCAGAACCGCCAGGACGACCGCGACCGCGTCGCCATGGAGCAGGACCGCCAGCGCGCCGAGCGCAACCTGGCCGACACCGAGTACCTCGCCCGCGAGGTCGTGGCGCTGCGCCTGGCGATGAAGGACATGGCCTCGCGCGACTTCATCCGCGACGAGCTGCGCAGCCTGCTCGAGGAGCTCGAGAAGGACCGCGAGCCCAGGGCCTCGAAGGAGTGAGCGGCACCGCGGAGGCGGTGCGGCGCGCTCTGGGTCGGGTCATCGACCCCGAGATCCGCAAGCCCATCACCGAACTCGACATGGTCGGCGACGTGCGAGCGGATGCGGGCTCCGTCACCGTCGACCTGCGCCTCACGATCGTCGGATGCCCGGCGGCGACCTCCATCGAGCGCGACGTGCGCGAGGCGGCGCTGTCGGTGGACGGCGTCGAGGACGTGCACGTGGACGTCTCGGTGATGACGAGGGAGCAGCGCGAGGCGCTCACCGAGCGCCTGCGCGGCGGACGCACCCGTACGCAGCAGTTCGGCCCGGAGTCGCTGACCCGGGTGGTCGCCGTCACCAGCGGCAAGGGCGGCGTCGGCAAGTCGACGCTCACCGCCAACCTCGCGGTCGCCCTCGCGGCGCGCGGGCTGGCCGTCGGTCTCGTCGATGCGGACGTCTTCGGCTTCTCGATCCCCGCGATCCTGGGCATCGGCGGCACCAAGCCCACGCAGGTGGGCGACATGATCCTGCCGCCGGTCGCGCACGGGGTGAAGACGATCTCGATCGGCATGTTCGTCGACGACCCGTCCACCGCGGTCGCCTGGCGCGGGCCGATGCTGCACCGCACCATCCAGCAGTTCCTCACCGACGTCTTCTTCGGCGACCTCGACGTGCTGCTGCTCGACCTGCCGCCCGGCACCGGCGACGTCGCCATCTCGGTGGGGCAGCTGCTCCCCCAGGCCGAGGTGCTCGTCGTGACCACCCCGCAGCAGGCGGCCGCCGAGGTCGCCGAGCGCAGCGGCGTGGTCGCGCGGCAGACCGGACAGCGGGTCATCGGCGTCGTCGAGAACATGGCCGGGCTGACCCTGCCCGACGGCACCGTCATGGAGCTCTTCGGCTCCGGCGGCGGCGCCGAGGTGGCGCGGCGGCTCTCCGCCGGTCAGGAGCAGCCGGTCGAGCTGCTCGCCAGCGTGCCGTTGAGCACCGGCCTGCGCAGCGGCGGCGACCGCGGCGAGCCCGTGGTGCTCGGCGCCCCCGACGACCCCGCGGCGCTGGCGATCGCCGCGCTCGCGGACCGGCTCGCCAGCCGCGGCCGCGGCCTCGCGGGCCGCAAGCTGGGGCTCTCGCCGCGCTGAGCGGAGGGCTCAGGTCGCCTCGGAGTCGAACGGCGCCGGGCGGCTCGTATCGAGCGCCTGCGTCCGCATGCGGGCCGCCTGCGGGGCGGCCGGCTTCACCGTCGGCCGGTCGGGCTGCTCGGCCCAGGCGTCGCGGATGATGCGGCGCGGGTCGTACTGGCGCGGGTCGAGCTGCTGCCAGTCGATGTCGTCGAACTCGGGGCCCATCTCGTCGCGCATGCGGTTCTTCGCGCCGTCGGTCATGCGGCGCAGATTGCGCACGAGCTCGCCGAGCTTCTTCGCGTAGATCGGCAGCCGCTCCGGCCCGAGCAGCAGGGCGGCGAGCAGTCCGATGAGCAGCAGCTTGTCGAAGGTCAAGCCGAGGAAGGACACGACGACAGACTAACGCCGTCCACCGCCGCGCCTCCTGCGGGTCGAGGGATGCTCGCCCTAGAGTTGCCGCGGAGGCAACACAACGTGGCAGAACGAGAGCTGAACTGGAAGTTCGCGGAGGACTTCGTCGTCGAGTCCGCGGCGGTGCTGGATGCGCGTCGCACCGCGCAGGAGCTCGGCGTCGACAGCGTCTCGCCCGCGACCGGCGCGCAGCTGGCCGTGCTCGCCGCCGCGCTGCGCGCGCGCACGATCATCGAGATCGGCACCGGGGTCGGCGTCAGCGGGCTGCGACTGCTCGGCGGGGCGCCCGAGGCGCACCTCACCTCCATCGACCTCGAGAGCGACCACCAGCAGGCGGCCCGCAAGGCCTTCGCCGACGCCGGGATCGCGCCCAACCGCATCCGCCTCATCGCCGGTCGCGCGCTCGACGTGCTGCCGCGCATGAACGAGGAGAGCTACGACCTCGTGCTCGTCGACGCCGACGCCGGCTCGATCCTGGAGTACGTCGAGCACGGCTTGCGCCTGGCTCGGCCGGGCGGCATCGTGCTCGTGACCCACGCGCTGTTCCACGGCCGGGTCGCCGACCCCGTGCGCCGCGAGGACACGGTCGTGGGCATCCGCGGCCTGCTGCGCGAGATCGGGCGGTCGGATGCGGTCATCGCCTCACTGTCGCCCCTCGGCGACGGACTGCTGCAGCTGGTCAAGCGCGGCTGAGGCCCGGCAGACACGAAGCGGGCGCCCGATCCGAGGATCGGGCGCCCGCTTCGTTCGTGCTGCGGTGCGTCAGGACGTGGCGGCCACGACGGCGCCGAGCGCCTCGTGGAGTTCCTTGGCCTCGGCGTCATTGACCGAGACGACCAGTCGTCCGCCGCCCTCGAGGGGCACCCGCACGATGATCAGTCGCCCTTCCTTGACGGCCTCCATGGGTCCGTCACCGGTCCTGGGCTTCATCGCTGCCATCGTGCTCCCCTTTCGTGGCTTACCCGCCTATTATCCCTGCAACGCGGGGCTTTCCGGAAATCCCTCGTTCAGGGAACAGTCCAGTCGGCGCCGACGATGAGCCAGCACCACTCGATCCAGAGCCACTGGCCCGCGAGGCAGGCCGCCACGAGCGGCACCCGCACCCACGGCGAGCGCGGCGCGGCGACGGCGCCGAGCGCGGGGAACGCCGGCAGCAGGATGCGGAAGGTGCTCGACTGCGGGAACCAGACCGCGAGCAGGTACAGCCCGTAGCTCACGGTCCAGGCCACCAGCAGCGGCCCGAGCCGACGCACCGCCGGGCTGAGCAGCGCGACCACGATCAGCGCGAGCATGAGCAGCAGGGCGGCGGGGCCGAGCACGTCGCCCACCCACCACTGCGCGCCCTGGAACCACGGGGTGAAGGGCACCAGCTCCTGGCGGCCGATGTAGGCGCTGCGCCAGGCGAGCTCGGTGTCGGTGTACGCGGTGAGCGAGCCGGTGCCGATCGCGGCGGCGGCCAGCCAGACCAGCCCCCAGCATCCGCTCCACACGGCGAGCGCGCCGAGCCGCCAGCGCTCCGCGGTCGGGAACGGCGCCCCCTCGCGGCGCTGGCGGCGGTGGCGCAGCAGCCACACGAGCACCAGGGCGAGCGCGAGCGGCAGCGCGCCGGGCCGGGTGATGGCGAGCATCGCGACGACCGGGAACGCGGGCAGCAGCAGCCCGCGCTGCACGAGCAGCAGCGCGACGCCGAGCAGCAGCGCGAACATCGACTCGGCGTAGCCCAGCTGCAGCAGCGGCGACACCGGCGCGACGCAGAAGAGTAGCACCGCGAACGCCGCGGTGCCGGCCGGCAGCACGTCGAGCAGCAGGCGGTGCAGCACGACCGCGGCCCCGGCGCCGCAGGCCACCGCCACCGCGACGGCCAGACCGTCGTAGGGCAGGCCGGTCAGCAGCATGAGCAGGCGGATCACCGCCGGGTAGACCGGCATGAAGGCCCAGGCGTTCTCGCCGACGTGCCCGGCCTCGTCGACCGGCAGCTGCCCGGGGTAGCCGTGCTCCGCGATCCGCTCGTACCAGGCGCCGTCCCAGATCGTGGCGAACTCGGCGTAGCTCGGAGCCGCGCCCGTGAAGGAGTTGGCCTGCTGCCGCCCGGCGGCGTCGAGCAGCAGCCAGGTGGTCGGGATGCGGGTCAGCGCGAAGATCGCGAGCGACTGCGCCCACCAGGGCCACGCGAGCGGATGGAGGCGGCCGCGCGTCGCCGCGCGCTCGCTCAGCCCCGCGTCAGCCACGCGCGCAGACCGCGCTCGACCTCGGTGATCTGCTCGACCGGCACCCGCTCGTCGTCGGTGTGCGCGAGCGAGGGGTCGCCGGGCCCGTAGTTCACGGCCGGGATGCCGAGCGCCGAGAAGCGCGCGACGTCCGTCCAGCCGTACTTGGCCTTCGGCTCGCCGCCGACCCCGGCGAGGAGCCCCTGCGCAACCGGCGCGTCGAGGCCGGGGCGGGCGCCGGCGGCGAGGTCGAGCACCTCGAGCTCGACGCCCGGGAAGATCGCGCGCACGTGCTCGACGGCCTGCTCGGGCGTGCGGCTCGGGGCGAAGCGGAAGTTGACCGTGACGACGCACTCGTCCGGGATCACGTTGCCGGCCACGCCGCCGGTGATGCCGACCGCGTTGAGGCCCTCCTTGTAGACGAGTCCGTCGACCTCGACGTCCTCGGGCTGGAAGGCGGCGAGGGTCTGCAGGATGCCGGCAGCGTCGTGGATGGCGTTGCGCCCCATCCAGGCCCGGGCCGAGTGGGAGCGCTTGCCGCGGGTCGTCAGGGCGACGCGCAGGTTGCCGTTGCAGCCGCCCTCGATGCCGGCTTTCGTCGGCTCGCCGAGGATGGCCAGGTCGCCGGCCAGCAGCTCCGGACGGTTGCGCACGAGGCGGCCGAGGCCGTTGAGCGCATCCGCCACCTCCTCGTGGTCGTACCAGACCCAGGTGACGTCGACGGCGGGATCGGTCAGCTCGACGGCGAGCTTGAGGTGCACCGCGCTGCCGCCCTTCATGTCGACGGTGCCGCGGCCCCAGAGGTACTCGACGCCGTCCTCGGTCTCGAAGCGGGTCGGCAGGTTGTCGTTGAGCGGCACCGTGTCGATGTGCCCGGCGATCACGACGCGCTGCGCCCGCCCGAGGTTCGTGCGGGCGACGATCGCGTCGCCGTCGCGCACCACCTCGAGGTGCTCGGCGCCGCGCAGGGCGGCCTCGATCGCATCCGCCGCCGCCCGCTCGTCGCCGGACACCGATTCGATGTCGCAGAGCTGCCGGGTGAGTTCGATGGAGGTGGCGGTGACGTCGAGCGCAGGCATGCCTGCAACCCTATCCGCGGGGCGCCGTCGCTAGGCTTGGGGCCATCATGAGCAACCCCACCTCCTCCCGCCGCGCCTGGGGCCACGGCCTCGCGACCATCGCCGCCGACGGCACGATCCTCGACACCTACTTCGCCGCGCCGGCGCTCGGCGACGCCCCCGACACGGCGCCCGAGCTGCCCGCCGAGCACGTCGGCCTGCTCGGCCGCGACGAGCGCCGCGACGTGACGGTCGAGGCCGTGCTCGTGGCCATCGACCTCGACGAGGCGCCCGCCTCGACCCCCGACGCGTACCTGCGCCTGCACCTGCTGAGCCACCTGCTCGCGGAGCCCAACTCGCTCAACCTCGACGGCGTCTTCGGGCACCTGCCGATCGTGGTGTTCACCAACGCCGGCCCCGTGCATCCCGACGCCTTCGCCCGCCTCGCCCCGGTGCTGCTGCGCCAGGGCATCCAGGCCTACGGCGCCGACAAGTTCCCGCGCCTGCTCGACTACGTCGTGCCGCCCAAGGTGCGCATCGCCGACGGCTCGCGCGTGCGCCTCGGCGCGCACCTCGCGCCCGGCACCACCGTCATGCACGAGGGCTTCGTCAACTTCAACGCCGGCACCCTCGGCACCTCGATGGTCGAGGGCCGCATCTCGCAGGGCGTCGTCGTCGGCGACGGCAGCGACATCGGCGGCGGAGCCTCGATCATGGGCACCCTCTCCGGCGGCGGCAAGGAGCGCGTGGCGATCGGCCAGCGCGCCCTGCTCGGCGCCAACAGCGGCATCGGCATCTCGATCGGCGACGACACCGTCGTCGAGGCCGGCCTCTACGTGACCGCCGGCACCAAGGTCGTGGTGCTCACCGCCGGCGAGGAGCCGCGCACCGTCAAGGCCAAGGACCTCAGCGGCGTGCCGAACCTGCTCTTCCGCCGCAACAGCGTCACCGGCGCCGTCGAGGTGCTGCCGCGCGACGGCAAGGGCGTGGAGCTCAACGCGGCGCTGCACGCGTAACCGCGGCTCGTCCGCGTCTGCGGAGCAGCACGGAGGGGGTCGGCCGATGGCCGGCCCCCTCCGTCGTCCCGGGTCGCGCGGGCTGGGGCAGGGCACGCGCCTCACGTCGGCGCGGAACGCATGCGACCGGCTCGAGACGCCCGCCCCCTCGTGCCAAATGCAGTCGATCTCGGGCCGGATGCCGCGGTTCCGGGGCACGTCTCGGCAGGGTCGGGGCGATCGACTGCATTCGGCACGGCGACGCGGCTCGTGAGAGGGCGGGCGAGCGAGCGGATGCGAGCCCGGCGACTGGCGAGCGCGCTGCGGGCTGCGGCGAGCGGATGCGAGCCCGGCGACTGACGAGCGGATGCGGATGACCGGCAGAGCACGCGGGGCGACGCGCGAGGCGGGCGGAACGTTGGGCTGTGCTTCGCGCATCCGCTCGTTAGCGTCGACGGCATGGAGAACATCACGGGACGGATGCGGGCCACGGCGATCGCGGGGGCGGCGATCGCGCTGCTCGTGACGGGATGCGCGAGCGGCCCCGGCGGCGCGCTGGACGGGAACCCCGAGGAGGCGGTCCCGGCGCCCGTCGAGTCGGCGCCCGAGACCGCACCGGTGGACGACTTCGGCCCGAGCGCCGCCTGGCTCGAGGAGGGCGCGAGCTTCGAGCTGACCACCTACGGCAGCTCGAGCTGCCCGGCGGAGGTCGCCGAGGTGCTGCTCGACGCCGCCGACCTCGTCACCCTGCAGCTGGCCCCGCCGAGCGAGGGCGCCTGCACCATGGACATGGCGCCGACGACGCAGACGATCGAGCTGCCCGAGGGCGCCGACGGCCGCCCGCTGGGCATCGAGCTGCGCGCCGACGACGGCACGGTCACGGCCGAGCTCTCGCTCGATTGACGCCGCTCAGGCGCTCGGCGCCTTCGGCTTGTACACCCACGTCACCAGCACCACCGAGACGAGCATGAGCAGGTACCAGGAGACGAGCTTCTCCGGGCCGACCAGGTGCCATCCGTCGAGCTGCGAGGGGTAGCGCCAGGCCCCGGCCCAGGTGCCGACGTTCTCGGCGATCCAGATGAACAGCGCCACGAGCCCGAAGGCGACGAGGATCGGCATGCGCAGCACCGCGTCGTGGATGCGCACGTGCATGACCGTGCGCGCGTAGAGCACGACGACGAGGGCGAGCAGCACCCACCGGGCGTCCCAGAACCAATGGTGCGCGAAGAAGTTCACGTAGATGCCGGCGGCCACGAGCGCCGTGAGCCAGCGGCGCGGGTAGCGCGAGAAGCGCAGGTCGAAGAGGTTGTGCACCCGCACCAGGTACGAGCCGATCGCCGCGTACATGAAGCCGCTGAACAGGGGCACCCCGCCGATGCGCAGCAGCCCCTCGCCGTCGTAGGTCCACGAGCCGACGTCGGTCTTGAACACCTCCATGGCCGTGCCGACGACGTGGAAGAGCAGGATCACCCGGAACTCGCGCCACGACTCCAACCGGAACGCGAGCATGAGCACCTGCACGATCACCGCGGCGATCGTGAGGGCGTCGTCGCGGGCGATCGGCGCATCCGCCGGGTAGATCAGCCTGCTCAGCAGGATCAGCACGATCAGGGCGCCGCCGAAGACGCAGGCCCAGGCCTGCTTCGCGCCGAAGACCAGGAACTCGACCAGCCGGCGCTGCGCATCCGACCGCCGCTGCCCCTGCCGGTCGAGCAGTCGCCGGGCCGCCCGGTCGATGCGCGCTTCGACGGGGGTCAGGCCACGGGGGTGCATCCCGCGAGCCTCCCGCGCCGGGACCCGCAGCCGCGTCGGGCGAGCGGATGAAGGGGGTCGGCCGAGCGGTGCCCCTCGCCTCAGCCGCGCGGCGGCGTCAGTACTTGCGGCCCGGGTTGAGCAGGCCCTGCGGGTCGAGCGCCGCCTTGATCGCGCGCTGCGCCGCGACGACGCGCGGGCCGAGCTCGGCCTCGATGGCCGGCAGCTTGAGGCTGCCCACGCCGTGCTCGCCCGTGGCCGTGCCGCCGAGGCGCACCGCCAGGTCGATGACCGCGAGGTAGGCGCGGATGGAGCGCGCCACGTCGTCGGGATCGGCCGGGTCGTAGGCGAGGAACGGATGCAGGTTGCCGTCGCCGAGGTGCCCGCCGGTCACGATCGTGACGTCGAGGTCGACGGCGAGCCGCTGGATGCCCTCGAGCAGCGCGGGCAGCTGCGCCCGCGGCACCGAGACGTCCTCATTGAGCACGGCACCGCGCAGCGAGCGCAGCGCCGGGTGCAGCAGCCGGCGCAGCTCCATGAGGGCGTCGGCGCGGGCGGGATCGTCCGCGGTCTCGACGAGGGTCGCCCCGTGGGCGCGCGCGATCGCAGCGTAGTGCTCGACGTCGGCGCCCGCATCCGGGCCGTCCGACTGCACGAGCAGCAGCGCCTCGGCGGCCGGCAGCCGCGGGCCGGGCGCCTCGCCGCGGGCGATCATCGCGTCGATGGCCACGAGGCAGCCGGCGTCGAGGAACTCGAGCACGCTCGGCCGGCGCGGCTCGGCGACGAGCGCCTCGGCCGCGGCGAGCGCCGCCTCGGCGGTCGGGAACGCCGCGGAGAGTCCGGCCGTGGGCGCGGGGGCCGGGCGCAGCGCGACGGTCACCTCGGTGACGATGCCGAGCGTGCCCTCCGAGCCGACCATGAGGCCGACCAGGTCGAGGCCGGCGACGCCCTTCACGGTGCGGTGCCCGAGCCGCACGATCTCGCCGTCGGCGAGCACCACGGTGAGCTCGCGCACAAAGTCGCGGGTGACGCCGTACTTGACGCAGCGCATGCCGCCGGCGTTCGTGGCGACGTTGCCGCCGATCGTGCTGATCTCCCACGAGCCCGGGTCCGGCGGGTAGAAGAGGCCGGCGTCGGCGGCCGCGCGGGCCAGCTCGATCGTGCGCACGCCGGCTTCGACGCGCGCCACCTGGTCGACGGTGCTCACCTCGAGCACGGCGGTCATGCGCTCGAGGCAGAGCATCACCGCACCGTCGATCGCGTTGGCGGCGCCCGCGACGCCCGAGCGCGCGCCCTGCGGCACGATGGCCAGGCCGTGTGCGGCGCAGGCCCGCACGACCGCGGCGACCTGCTCGGTGGTCTCGGGCAGTGCGACGGCCAGCGGCACCCCGGCCTCGGCGCCGTCGGCGGTGTCGCGGCGGTACGGCTCCGTGGCCTCCCCGGTGAGCAGCGCGCTCTCGGGCAGCGCGGCGGCGAGATCGTGCAGGGGCTGGGGCATCGTCGCTCCTCCTGGGTCGGGTGCTCCCCCAGGCTAGCCGCGGGCCGACGCGTGCCGGCCGGGATGCCGGCTGCGGGCGCTGCTGCCGCAGGGAGCGAGCGGATGCGCGGGGCGGGGCCCCGCGCATCCGTTCGCTCCGATCGCGTCAGCCGGCGCGCAGCGCCCGCCCGCGCACGGGGCCGGCGCCGATCGCGTCGCGCAGCGTGGTGGTGCCGTACTCGCGCTTGTGGATGCCCTTGGCCTGCAGCAGCGGCGTCACGTGGTCGGCGAAGAGCTCGAGGCCCTCGGGGAAGGCGTCGAGCATGAGGTTGAAGCCGTCGGCGGCGCCGGCGCGGAACCAGTGCTCGATGTCGTCGGCGATGCGCTCGGGGGTGCCGATGATGATGCGGGCGCCGTAGCCGCCGAAGTCGCGCACGATCTCGCGCACGGTGCTGCGCCGGCGCTCCTGGATCCAGTCCTGGAAGGTGAGTCGGTAGCCCGCGGAGGTGGCGTGCGCATCCGGGTCCCACGGGGCGTCGAGGATCTCGGCCGGGATCGGCTCGTCGAGCGGCAGCGTGCGAGCGTCGTGCCCGATGACGTTGCTCAGCGCGCCGAGGGCGTAGTCGTCGGGAACCCTCGACTCGAGGTCGTCGAAGCGGGCGCGCGCCTCCTCCTCGGTGCTGCCGATCACGAGCGAGAGGCCCGGGGTCACCTTCGGCAGCCCGGGACGGCCGAACGCGGCGGCCGCCGCCTGCAGCTCTCGGCGGTTCTGGATCGCCTTCGGCAGCGTGAGCTCGACGGTGAAGACGCCGTCGGCCACCCGCGCGGCGAGGTCCCGACCGGGGCCGCTGCCGCCCGCCTGGAACAGCACGGGGTGCCCCTGCGCGGAGCTGCGCACCGGGGTGGTGCCGGCGATGCGGAAGAACTCGCCCTCGTGCTCGTAGCGCCCGTCGTCGGCGGCGGCCTGCCACACGGTGCGCACCGCGGCGACGAAGTCGGCGGCGATGCGGTACCGCGTGGCGCGATCGGGGTTGCTGGCGACACCGAAGTTGCCCGAGACGTTCGGGTTGTAGGTGGTCACGATGTTCCAGCCCAGCCGGCCGCCCGTCACGACGTCGGTGCCGAGCAGGCGCTCGGCGAGCTCGACGGGGTCGTTGTAGGTGCTCGACGCCGAGGCGATCACGCCGACGTGCTCGGCCGCGCCGGTCAGCAGCGCGGCCAGCGCGATGGGCTCGAGCTGGCTGCCGGGCCGCGGGTTGGGGTTGCCGGCGGCGGGCTGGTCGGCGAAGAAGATCGCGTCGAGCAGGCCGCGCTCGGCGGCCTTCGCCGAGGCGACCCAGTGCTCGTGACCGAGCAGCGCATCGCCGCCGCGGTCGCCGAGCTGCCACGCGGCCGGGCGCTGGCCGAAGCCCTGCAGGTTGACGTTGAGGGTGAGGTGCTCAGGCACGGGCTGCTCCGAAGGCGAGTGGGCGGTCGCTGAGGTCGAGGGTGCGCTCGGGCAGGCCGAGGCGGGCGCGGAGGGTGCCGTTCGCGGCGGCGGCGAGGCCGGCGACCGCGGACGCGAGCTCCGCGGCCGAGTCGACGGGCACGAGCTCGACGGCGCGCTCCGAGTGCAGCGACGGGTCGTCGAGCACGACGAGGTCGATGAGCTCCTCCGCCGCGGCGAGCGCCTCGGCGGTGCCGACCCGCAGGATCGAGACGGGCTCGCCCTGCAGGCTCGTCGGCGAGTTCAGCGAGCCGAGCACGCTGAAGTGCTCGCCCGTGTGCTCGATCCGGCGGATGCCGTCGGTCTCGGCGAAGACGCCGCGCGCGACGTCGGCGACGAGCGACTCGCGAGGCCAGCTGTTCCAGAGCTCGCGGATCACGCGGATGCGCTCCACGGTGCGCGCGAGCGGCTCGCCCGCGCCGGCGAAGAGCGCCCCGCCGCGACCGAGCGAGAGGTGATCGAGGTTGAGGAGCCGACGAGCGGCGTTGTAGGGCGCGTCGGTGCCGGAGCCACCGAACGAGTCGGCGTTGCCGGCCACGACGGCGAGTCCCGGCACCCGCGCGGTCAGCGCGATGCCGAGTGCGACCGGGTCGACGGCGGAGGCGCCGGGCCGGGCGCCCAGCACGAGCGCCCCGAGGCGATCGGATGCGGATTCCAGCGCGGCGAGCGCGCCCGGCTCCCGCGCGGCGAGGGCGAGCTCGAGCGCCTCCGAGGCGGCGAGCAGCGGCGGACGGCTCATGCGCGAGCCTCCTTCGCCGAGGCGAGACGGGTGCCGGGCACGGCGTCGAGCAGTACGCGGGTGTACGCGTCGCGGGGCGCCTCGAGCACCTGCTCGGCGGGTCCGCTCTCCGCGATGCGACCGCCGCGCATGACGGTGACGTCGTCGGCGATGAGGCGCACGACGCCGAGGTCGTGCGTGACGAAGACGTAGCTGAGGCCGAGCTCGGCCTGCAGGTCGACGAGCAGCTTGAGGATCTGCGCCTGCACCGACACGTCGAGGGCGCTGACCGCCTCGTCGAGCACGAGCACCTTCGGCCGCAGCGCGAGCGCGCGGGCGATGGCGACGCGCTGGCGCTGGCCGCCGCTCAGCTCGGCCGGAGTGCGGCGCAGGTGCGCGGCGTCGAGGGCCACGGCGTCGAGCAGCTCGAGCACGCGCTCGCGCTGCGCGGCCCTGCCCTGCACGAGGCCGAAGGCGCGCAGCGGCTCGGCGACGATGCGCTCCACCGTCCACCGGGGGTCCAGCGAGGCGTACGGGTTCTGGAAGACGAACTGCAGCTCGCGGCGCAGCTCGCGCAGCGCTCCGCGGCGCAGGTGCGTGGTCTCGCGTCCGCCCACGTGCACGCTGCCCGTGTCGGGGGTGCCGAAACCGGCGAGGATCGCGGCGAGCGTCGACTTGCCGGCGCCCGACTCCCCCACGATCGCGTGCGTCGTGCCGGCGCGCAGCTCGAGGCCGGCGCCGTCGAGGGCGACCACCTCGCCGCCGCCGCGCAGGGCGTAGCGCTTGCTCAGCGCATCCGCTCGCAGGGCGACGCCGTCGACGGGCAGCCGGGGGCCGACCGGCTCGAGACGGCCCGCGTGGCTGGCCGGCGCGGCCTCGAGCAGGCGGCGCGTGTACTCGTGCCGCGGGTCGCGCAGCACGGCGTCGACCGAGCCCTGCTCGACGAGCTCGCCCTGCTGCATGACGAGCACGCGGTCGGCGCGGTCGAGCGCGACGCCGAGGTCGTGGGTGACGAGCAGCACGCCGATGCCCAGGCGCTCGCGCAGGCCCTGCAGGTGGTCGAGAATGCGGCGCTGCACGGTGACGTCGAGCGCGCTCGTCGGCTCGTCGGCGATGATGATGCGCGGCTGACCGGCGAGCGCGATGGCGATGAGCACGCGCTGCTTCATGCCGCCGCTGAGCTCATGCGGGAACTGCTCGAAGAGGCGCTCCGTGTTCTCGAGCCCCGCCTCGCGCAGCGCCACGTGGGCGGCCTCGCGGTGCTCGGCGGCGCTGCGGCGGCTGCGCTCCGTGAAGCGCACCGCCTCGATCACCTGGCGGCCGATGCGCTTGGTGGGGTTGAGCGAGGTGCCCGGGTCCTGCGGGATGAAGCCCACGTAGCTGCCGCGGATGCGCGAGAGCCGGCCCTCCGACCAGCGCGTGACGTCAACACCGGAGTAGGCGATGGCGCCGCGCTCGATGCGGGCCGCCGCGGGCAGCAGGCCCAGCGCGCCCTGCACGAGCGTGGACTTGCCGGAGCCGGACTCGCCGACCAGGGCGACGAACTCGCCGGGCGCCACCGACAGGCTCACGCCGTCGACGGCGCGGTGGCCGGCACGACGGCCGCTGCCGCGGTACTCGACGACCAGGTCGTCGAGCTGCAGGAGCGGGGCCGGCTGCTCGGCCGCATCCGCTCGTTCCGTACGGGTCTCGGTGATGCTCATCGGCGGTGGTCCTTCCGGAACGAGGTGCTGATGCGGTGGGTGGCGATGACGACCGCGGCGAGCGCGATGCCGGGCAGGATCGAGATCCACGGGTGGGTGGCCAGGAAGTCGCGGCCCTCGGCGACGAGCAGGCCCCACTCCGGTTCGGGCGGCGGGGCGCCGTAGCCGAGGAAGCCGAGCGAGGCGACGGCGAGGATCGCGGAGCCCACCTCGAGGGCGGCGAGGGCGAGCACGGGCCCGAGGGCGTTCGGCACGACGTGGCGCAGCACGACGGCTGCGCCGCGGGTGCCCGAGCCGCGCGCCGCCTTGACGTAGTCGGTGCGGATGACGCCGATCACCTCGGAGCGCATGACCCGGGCGAAGGCGGCGATCGACGAGATGCCGACCGCGAGCGCGATGTTGTTGGTCGAGTAGCCGAGCACGGCGACGATGACCATGGCGAGCAGCAGGCTGGGGATCGACAGCAGCACGTCGACGACGCGCATGATGATGGTGTCGGCCACGCCGCCGACCGCGCCGGCCACGAGGCCGACGATCGTGCCGACGCCGAGCGCGAGCAGCCCCGCGAGCAGGGTGGCCGACAGCGTGGTGCCGGCGCCGTGGATCGAGCGCGAGAAGAGGTCGCGACCCAGGCGGTCGGTGCCGAAGAGGTGCTCGGCGCTCGGCGGCGCGAAGCTCAGGGCCGGGTCGCCCTCGTAGGGGCTCACGCTCGTGAAGAACCCGGGCGCGACGGCCCAGCCGAGGGCGACGACCACGACGATCCAGGCGAGCAGCAGCACCGGCTGGCGCAGCACGCCGAGCAGGCCGTGGCCGGCCGAGCGCAGCGCCTCGCCGAGCGCGGAGGGGGCGGAATCGAGTGCGATGCTCATGCGAGGGCTCCTCGGGGCTGGCGCGCGACGGGGCGCTGGATGCTGGCCCGCAGCCGAGGGTCGAGCAGCGGGTAGACGAGGTCGACCGCGAGGTTGATCACCGCGAAGCTCGCCGCGACGAAGACGACGATGCCCTGCACGAGCGGGATGTCGAGCGTGCTGATCGCGTTCTGGGTGAGCCTGCCGATGCCGGCGCGGGCGAACACGGTCTCGGTGATGACGGCGCCGGCGATGAGGTTGCCGAAGGTGACGCCCGCGATGGTGAGCGCCGGCAGGCTCGCGTTGCGCAGCACGTCGCCGACGATGATGCGGGTGCGCGTGGCGCCCTTCGCCCAGCTGGTGGTGACGTAGCCGGAGCCGAACTCGTCGGCGAAGCTGCGCACGAGCAGCTGCGCGATGGGGCCGGAGACGGGGATGGCGAGCGCGACGAGCGGCAGCACGATGCTGAGCGGCCCGGAGTCGCCGAAGGAGGGGAACCAGCCCAGCTGGAACGAGAACAGCTGCAGCAGCAGGATGCCGACCATGAACACCGGCACCGAGACGGATGCGGTCGGCAGCGCCTCGAGCAGGTCGCGCAGCCAGCGCAGCCGGGTGGCGGTCGCGGCGAGCGCGATGCCGAAGGCGGCGACGATCGCGAGCAGCAGCGAGCCGACCGCCAGCAGCAGGCTGCTCGGCAGCACCGCGCCGATCGCCTGGACGACGTCGCGGCCGGACTGAGCGGAGGTGCCGAAGTCGCCGACGGCGGCGTGGCCGAGCCGGTCGAGGTATTGGATGATGACGGGCTGATCGAAGCCGTAGCTGGCGGCGACCTGCTCGCGCACGTGCTCCGGGATGGTGTTCAGCTCGGCGGGGTCGAAGAGCAGGTCGACCGGGTCGGCCGGCAGCACGAAGAGCAGCACGAAGGTGACGGTGAACGCCGCCCACACGACGAACAGCGCGCGGCCCACCTTGAGCGCGAGATAGCGGAGCATCGGGGTTCGCCTCCTGAGGGGTCGTCGGTCGGATGCCGTGCTGCGACGCTAGGCGCGCTGCCGTGCGGCACGAAGGCCGCCGGGTCGCGGCTCGTCGCACGGCGCAACCTGGCGTCTCATTGCGCGGTTGCGAGCTCCGGCTGCGCCGCGCGGACCCGGTCCGCGCCCGGCACGAGGGCGTCGAGGCCGAGGTTCTCGCGCAGGGTCGCGCCGCGGTACTCGAGCTGGAAGGCGCCGCGCCGTTGCAGCACGGGCACCACCTGCTCGGCGAAGTGCTCGAAGTCGACCCCGGTGTCGGCGGGCATGACCGTGAAGCCGTCGGCGGCGCCGGCGCCGTGCCAGCGCTGCAGGTCGTCGGCGATCGACTCGGGCGTGCCCGCGATGACGCGGTGACCGCCTCCGCCGCCGGAGCGGGCGATCAGCTCGCGCACCGTGACCCGGCTCGAGGCCACGAGGCCGACGGTCGAGCGGTGGAAGCCGGCCGATGCCGGCGGCCGGGTCGCGCTCGCGAGCAGCTCGGGCGTGAGCAGCGTGTCCGCGTCGATGCGGTCGGGCTCGAGGCCGAGCTGGGCGGCGACGCCGAGCACGGCCGAGGGGAGGTCGATCGAGTCGACCAGCGCCTCGAGCCGCGCGCGCGCCTCGCGCTCGGTCGGCTCGACCACCACGACCACGCCGAGCGAGGTGACGATCTGCGAGGGGTCGCGCCCGTACGCCGCGGCGCGCTCCTTCGTCTCGCGGCGGAAGTCCGCCGCCTCCTGCAGGTCCTGTCCCGCGGTGAAGATCACATCCGCCCAGCGCGCGCCGATCGCGAGGCCACCGGGCGAGCCGCCGGCCTGCACCAGGACCGGCCGCCGCTGCGGCGACGGCGGCACGGAGAGCGCGCCGCGCACCCGCAGGGCCTCGCCCGCGTGGGCGACGTGGTGGATCCGCTTGAGGTCCGCGAAGACGCCGCGTTCGCGGTCGCCGACGATGGCGCCGTCGTCCCAGCCGTCCCAGAGTCCGAGCACCACGCGCAGGAACTCGTCCGCGCGCCGGTAGCGGTCGGCCGTGGCGGGGTTGCCGTCGAGCCCGAAGGCCGCCGCGGCGGCGGGCGCGAAGGTCGTCACCACGTTGAAGGCGGCGCGGCCCCCGGTCACGTGGTCGAGGGCGAGGAAGCGCCGGGCGATGTTGTACGGCTCGTTGTAGGTGCTGCTCGCGGTGGCGATGGCGCCGAGGCCCTCGGCGCCGGCGAGCAACGTCGAGAACAGCACGGTGGGCTCGAGGCCCGCCTCGGGGTGGCCCGCGATGCCGGTGCCGAGGCCCGGGGAGTCGCCGAGGAAGACGGCGTGGATGCGCGCCCGCTCGGCGATGCGCGCGAGGCCGCGGTAGCGCTCCACGTCGATCCATGCGAGCGGATCGCGCTCGGGCAGCCGCCAGGCGGTGCGCACCTGCCCGGGGTGCATGAGCGACAGGTTGAGGTGGAAGCTCATCGAGCGGCCTCCCAGCCGAGTCGGGGTGCGAGGTCGGTGGCGACGGCCTCGAGCAGCCGGCGGTGCTCGGCGAGCTCGGGCACGGCGGGCGGGAAGCTGACCAGCAGCTCGGTCGCCGCGGCGACACCCGGGTCGGCGGCCAGGCTCGACGCGATCTCCTCGGCGGAGCCGAAGCGGGTGTGGTCGCGCACCAGGTACTCCTCGGGGCTCACGTCGGCGACGCCGGGCCGGCCGAGGTCGGCCAGCCAGCTCTGCCAGCGCCGAGCGCCGTCGACGAGCTTGGCGAGAGCGGATGCGCGGTCGCGGTCCGGGTAGACGGCCCGCGACACCAGCACCCGCGGCGCGACGCCGTCGGGCAGCGCCGCCTCGTAGGCGGCCACGAGCGCGGCCTGCGCCTCGGGGCTCTGCTGCCGGTTCCAGTCGGTGGCGCGGGAGAGCTGCAGCCCGTCGCCCGCGGCGCCGGCGGCGGCGGCCTGGTCGTGCGCGACGGCGGGCGCGCTCGAGGTGGCCTGCCAGAGCCGGCCGCGCACTCCCGATCCGCTCGGATGCAGGGTCTCGCCGAGGCTGTTGACGCTCTCGCCGTCGAGCACGGAGTGCAGGCGCGCGACCGAGGCGTCCCAGGCCTCGTGACGTCGCCCGAGGTCGCGGCCGAAGGCCTCCCACGCACCGGGGAAGGGGCCGGAGCCGACACCGAGCTCGAGTCGGCCGCCGCTGAGGTGGTCGAGCGTGGCCGCCTGCTCGGCGACCGCGATCGGGTCCTCGAGCGGCAGCACCAGCACGCCGGTGCCGAGACGGATGCGGCTGGTGCGCTCGGCGATGGCGGCGAGCAGCACGAGCGGCGCCGAGACGTGCTCGCGCCCCTGGCGGAAGTGCCGCTGGATGACCCAGCCGGAGTCGAAGCCGAGCTGCTCGGCCCACTGGAACAGCTCGACGGCCTGCCGGTAGGCGACCGCGGGCTCCTGGTCGCCGTCGAGGTGCAGCAGGAAGCCGAGCCGCTTGCCGGAGAGGGGGCCTGTGGTCGCTTCGGTACTCACTGGAGCCGCAGTCCCGTGCCGTGCACGCCGAACTCCTCGATCACCGCGAGCTCGTCGTCGGTGAGCGGCGCGAAGCTCGGTGACTGCAGGTTGTGGTGCAGCTGCGCGACCGAGCTGGCGCCGATCAGCGCCGTGGTCACCTCGGGGCGGCGCAGCACCCACTGCAGCGCGAGCTGCGCCAGCGACTGCCCGCGCGCGAGTGCGAGCTCGTTGAGCCGAGCGGTGCGGGTGCGGTACTCCTCGGTGATGTCGTCGGGCGAGAGGAAATCGCTGCGCTCGGCGCGTGCGCCGGTGGGGACGCCCTGCAGGTACTTGTCGGTCAGCAGCCCCTGCGCGAGCGGCGAGTACGTGATGAGGCCGACGCCGTCCTCGGCGGACTGCTCGAGGATGCCCTGCTGCTCGATGCGGCGGTCGTAGATCGAGTAGCGCGGCTGGTGCAGCACGAGCGGCACGCCGGCCTCGCGCAGCAGCACGGCGGCCTCGTGGGCGCGCTCGACCGGGTAGTTCGAGATGCCCACGTAGAGGGCCTTGCCCTGCTGCACGGCGCTGACCAGCGCACCGACGGTCTCCTCGAGCGGGGTGGCGAGGTCGGGGCTGTGCGAGTAGAACACGTCCACGTGGTCGGTGCCGAGGTCGCGCAGGCTCAGGTCGAGGCTCTCGAGCAGGTTCTTGCGACTGCCGCCGCGCAGGTACGGGCTCGGCCCGATCGGGTTGCCGGCCTTGGTCGAGACGACGAGCTCCTCGCGCCACGCGCCGAGGTCCTCGCGCAGCAGGCGGCCGAACAGCTTCTCGGCGGCGCGGAAGGGCGGGCCGTAGCGGTTGGCGATGTCGAAGTGGGTGATGCCCGCGTCGAACGCCGCGAGCAGGATCTCGCGCTGGGTCTCGTAGTCGTTGCGGTCGCCGAACTTCTGCCAGAGGCCGAAGGAGAACTCGGGCAGCTGCAGGCCGCTGCGGCCGGCTCGGCGCCAGTGCAGCGCCTCGTGGCGCTCGTCGCTGGGTCGGTAGTAGCCGGGGCGGAGGTCGGTCATGATCGCCTTTCGATGGGTCGAGCGGAGGGGGATGGTTCAGCGGCGCAGGCGCGCGGGCGTGAGCTCGGGGGCGACGCGCCCGTTGTCGCGTTCGAGGAAGCTCGTGCCCGGCGCGATCGCCGAGTCGATCTCGTCGAGCAGGTCGTCGCCCAGCACGATCGCGCTGTTCGCGAGGTAGGCCTCGAGGTGCTGCTGCGTGCGCGGCCCGACGATCACCGAGGAGACGCCGGGGTGGCGCAGCGCGAAGGCGAGGGCGAGCCCGGGCACGGTGATGCCGGCCTCGTCGGCCAGCTGGCCGAGCCGCTCGGCGGCGGCGAGCTTGGCGGCGTTGCGCGGGTCGCTCACGTCGAAGCGCCCGGGCCAGGCGCGACCGGGGCGGGCCGTGATCGGTTGCTCGGCGCCCGCCCGGTAGCCGCCGCTCAGCCAGCCTGCGGCGAGGGGCCCGAAGGTGAGCACGCCGAGGCCGTACTCCTCGGCGATCGGCAGCGTCGTGCGCTCGACCAGCCGGATCAGCGCCGAGTAGGGCACCTGCTCCGTGAGCGGCGGGATGAGGCCGTGCTGCCGGGCGAGCAGCTGCGCCTCGACGATCTGCTGGGCGCTGAAAGTGCTCGTGCCGTAGTAGCGGATCTTGCCCTGGTGGATGAGGTCGTTGAGTGCGCCGAGGGTCTCGAGCAGGTCAACGGCGGGGTCCGGCCGGTGCGCCTGGTAGAGGTCGACGTGGTCGGTGCCGAGCCGGCGCAGGCTGTCGTCGATGGCCCGCGCGATCCAGCGCCGCGAGTTGCCGCCGTTCAGCGGGCCCTCGCCGGTGCGCCCGTGGAACTTGGTGGCGAGCACGACGTCGTCGCGGCGGCCGCGCAGCGCCTCCCCCACGATCTCCTCGTTGAGGCCCTGGTCGTAGGCGTCGGCCGTGTCGACGACGGTGATGCCCGCATCGAGTGCGGCCTGGATGATGCGGATCGACTCGGCGCGCTCGGTGGCGTTGCCGAAGTTCATGGCACCGAGGGTGAGCGCGCTCACGGGCACGCCGCTGCGGCCGAGGGTGCGCTGCTCGAGCGCGGGGATGCTGTCGTTCATGCGGTTCGCTTTCGAGGGGAAGGGGGTTCAGAACAGGCCGTTGGCGGGCGGGGCCTCGTCGGCCAGCAGCCAGCCGCCGATCGCCGCCGTCTTCCAGCCGCGCGGGTTGTGGTTCGCCACCGTGCGGGCGTTGCGCCAGTGCCGGTCGAGGTGGTGCTGGCGCTGCACGAGCGTGCCCCCGCCCACGTCGAAGAGCGCCTCCGCGGCGGCGAGCGCCTGCTCGCCCGCGCCGACGTACGCCGACGCGACGGCGACGACCGCGTCGACCGCGCCCCGCTCATCCGCTGCGCCGTCCGCCACCCTGGCCCAGTGGGCGTCGAGCAGCTCGGCGGCCGCCACGACCTGCGCCCGTGCGGTGAAGGCCGCGGTCGCGATGCGGCCGGTGGTGAGGCGCGTGTAGGGGTCGTCGATGCTGCGCTCGGCCGAGGAGTGCTTGATGGGCCGGGCGACCTCGCGCACGACCCGCACCGCGTCGTCGCGCGCGGCCTCGGCGATGCCCGCGAGCGTGGCCGCGAGCACGAGATGCGCGAGCGAGACGTGCGGGTGGTGCTTGGGCGCGTTCGGCGCGCCGAGCTCGTCGGGGTCGACGCGCACGCCGTCGAGCAGGGTCGTGCCGCTCGCGCTGAGCCGCTGGCCCACGGCATCGAAGTCGTCGAGCAGCGTGACGCCCTCGCGATCGGTCGGCACGGTGAAGCCGACGATGCGGCCCTCGTCGTCGAGCGCGGTGCCCGAGAACCACTGGGCGTGCAGGCCGCCGGTGCTGTAGGACTTCGAGCCCGTCACCCGCAGCCCGTCGCCGTCGTCGTGCAGCCGCGTCGACACGTTGCCGGGCTTGCCGCCCACCTCGTTGGCGGTGCCGGCGAAGTGGTCGCGGGCGAGCACCCGGGCCAGCACGCGCTCGCGGTCGCCGCCGCGGGGCGAGCCCGTGACGAGGCTCTCGACGGTGAGGAACCCCGAGCGGATGGCCTGAGCCACGTTCGAATCGGCGCTCGCGATGTCGATCACCAGCTCGGCGAGGTCGCGCACGCTGCCGCCCGCTCCCCCGTCCGCGACGGGCACGCGCAGCAGCAGCACGCCGGCCTCGGCGAGGTCGCGCACCTCGGCGAAGGCGTGCTCGCGCTCGGCGTCGCGGCGGCCCGCCTCGGCGCGCAGCCGCTCGAGCACCGGCGCGATCGCCGCGCGGATGCCCGCGACCGTCACCGTGCGCGTCGGCGCGGTGGCGCTCACAGCCCGTCCGCCGCGGTCAGCTCGCGGTCGGCCGCCCTGCGCAGCGGCGGCGGGTTCTCGCCGCGCAGCGTGCGGAAGGCGCGGGAGAGGTCCTCGAGCAGGTCGTCGAGGTCCTCGATGCCGACCGAGAAGCGCAGCAGGCCGTCGTGGATGCCCGCCTTCCTCCGCTCGGCCTCGCTGAGCTTCGAGTGGGTGGTGGTCGGCGGGTGCAGCACCATCGAGCGCACGTCGCCGATGTGGGTCATGCGGCTGAAGACCGTCAGCGCGTCGTAGACGACCTTCGCGGCCTCCTGACCGCCGCTGAGCGTCGCCGCGAACACCGAGCCCTGCCCGCGGGGCAGGTACTGCAGCGCGAAGTGGTGGAAGGGGTTCGACTCGAGGCCCGTGTAGTCGACGCTCGCGGTCTCGGGCTGCGCCTCGAGCCACCGCGCCACCGCGAGGGCGTTCGCGGCGTGCCGCTCCATGCGCAGCGACAGGGTCTCGAGGCCCTGCTGGATCAGGAAGGCGTTGAACGGCGAGAGGCTCGTACCGAAGCGGCCGGCGACGACGGCGCGGGTGAAGGCGAAGTTCGCCTTGGCGCCGAACTTGTCGATCCACGTCTCCGCGGAACCGCGCACGATCGGCGCGTGCAGGTGCGGGTAGCAATCCGGATGCGCGGCCCAGTCGAAGCGGCCGGCGTCGACCACGACACCGCCGATCGAGTTGCCGTGCCCGGCGAGGAACTTGCTCGTCGAGTGGATGACGATGTCGGCGCCGAGCTCGATGGGCTTGAGCAGGTACGGAGTCGGGATGGTGCTGTCGATCGCGAACGGCGAGCCGTGCTCGTGCGCGAGCGCGGCGATGCCGGCGATGTCGATGAGGTCGTTCTTGGGGTTGGGGATCGCCTCGCCGAAGAACAACCGCGTGTTCGGCCGCACCTTGCGGCGCCACTCCTCGAGGTCGTTCGGGTCGTCGACGAACTCGACCTCGATGCCGAGCCGGCTGAAGTTGCCGCGGAACAGCGCCCGGGTGCCCTCGTAGATGCTCGGCGCGCTGAGCACGTGATCCCCCGCCCCCAGCACACCGAGCAGGCCCACCGTCGCCGCCGCCTGACCGCTGCTGGTCAGGGTGGCGCCCACGCCGCCCTCCAGCGTCGCGAGCCGCTCCTCGACGACGGCGTTGGTCGGGTTGTTGATGCGCGAGTAGACGTAGCCGGGATCGTCGCCGGCGAAGCGCGCCTTGGCGTGCTCGAAGTCGTCGAAGACGAAGCCGGCGCTGAGGTAGAGCGGCGTGATGCGCGCGCCGAAGCCCTTCTCGTACTGGTAGCCGGCGTGCACCTGCTCGGTGCTGAAGCCGAAGGCGTGGTTCTCGAGGTCGTGCTCGCTCATGCGTCGGGGCTCTCTGCGTCGTTCGGTTGGGAAGGGGTTCAGGCCGCGCGGCGCAGCGGCTCGCGCCGGGGCAGCAGCGGCAGCAGCTCGCGCAGCACCACGGCCAGGCGGCCGGCGCTCACGAGCGGCCGCAGCAGCGCACCGTCGGGCGCATGGCGCTCGATCGCCTCGGCCAGCGCCGTGGCGTCGCCGACGACGAGCAGCCCGTCGTCGGTCGTGGCGACGAGCGGCAGCGACTCCCGCTGGGCGGCGTCGAGCACGATGCCCGCGCGGTCGGCGGCGGTCGGGTCGGACGCCCAGAGCACCCGGCGCAGCGACCCCGCGGCGCGGCCGATGCGCCGGTCGAAGGGGCCGTCCACGTGGTCCGGCCCGAGCACGGCGGCGCGCAGTGCGGGGTCGAGGGGCACATTGAGCGCCCCCGCCACGGCGTAGCTCTCGCCACGGTGGGCGGCCGGCGCCAGCTTCGAGGAGTCCGCCAGCAGTCCGGCTTCGCGGTCGCCGAGCAGCGCGTCCTGCGGGAAGCTGCGCTGCAGGGCGCGCAGCACGGTCGCGTACTCGACGAGTGCTGCGTCCGCATCCGCTCGCTCCGGTCCGGCGGTCGCGGCCGTGACCGGATCGAGCCCGCCGGCGCGCAGCAGCACGCCGAGGCGGCCGGGCAGGATGCGGGCGAGCGACTGGATGCGCCGAGCCAGGTTGTAGGGCGCGTGCCGGCCGGTGTCGGCCTCGATCACGAGCGAGCCGGTGGCGGATGCGCTGAGCAGCCCGGCGAGCACGCTCGGATCGAGGTGCGCAGCCCCGTCCAGCGGGGCCTCGGGCAGCAGCAGCGCGGCACCGTGCTCGGCGGCGGCCTCCGCCGCGGCGAGCGCGGACTCGGCCACGGCGCGCGCGCTGGCGGCGTCGCTGACGGCGGCGGCGGGCAGTTCGACGATGAGGGTCATGGCGTGGCTCCGATCACCAGGCTGCGGCGAGCGCCGGCTGCTGCCGTGCGCGGTCGAGGGCGGGCAGGTCGAGCAGCTCGCGCAGGGTGCTGCCCTCGTACTCGGTGCGGAACAGGCCCCGGCGCTGCAGGATCGGGATGACCTGGTCGGCGAAGTCGTCGAAGCCGGTCGGCAGGGCGTCGGGCATGACGTTGAAGCCGTCGGCCGCGCCCGAGCGCCACCAGCGCTCGAGGTCGTCGGCGACCTGCTCGGGCGTGCCGACCACGATGCGGTGCCCGGCTCCGCCGCCGAGGTGGCGCAGCAGCTCGCGGTAGGTCGGCTGCTCGCGACGCACGATGCCGACGACGAGCTTGTAGAAGGTCTGCGAGCCGTTGGCGTGCTCGAGCGGTCCCAGCAGGTCGAGCGGCACCCGCTCGTCGAGGTCCACGGTGCCCAGGTCGATGCCGAGCTGGCCACCGAGCCGGCCCAGCGCGTACGGCGCCGGCACGAGGTCGGCGAGCAGCGCCCGGCGCTCGGCGGCCTCCGCCTCGGTCGAGGCGATCACCGTCGAGACGCCCGGCAGGATCACGATCTCCTCGGGGCGGCGGCCGAATCCGGCCGCGCTCGCGTCGATCGCGGCGCGGAAGGCGAGGCCCTCCTCGAGCGTCTGCGCCGCGGTGAAGATCACCTCGGCGTGCTCGCCGGCGAGCCCGACGCCGTCCTTGGAGGCGCCGGCCTGCACGACGACCGGGCGGCCCTGGGGCGAGTGCGGGGTGACGGGCGCTCCGTCGTGGTGCGCCCATCCGCTCACCACGCGGGCGGTGACCTCGGCGGCACGCCGGTAGCGGGCCCCGTGGTCAGGCTCGCCGTCGCGGCCGAAGTTCGCCGCGGCTCGGGCGCCGGCGGTGGTCACGACATTCCAGCCGAGGCGGCCGCCGCTCAGCGCGTCGATCGCGCCGAGCCGCGCGGCCAGCTCGTCGGCATCGTTGTAGCTCGACGAGAAGGTGCCGATGAGGCCGATGCGGCTCGTCTCGGCGGCGATCCGGGCGAGCAGCACGCTCGGCTCGAAGCCGTTGCCGGGGCGGTACGCGAGGTCGCCCTCCACCACCGGCCCGTCGGCCAGGAACACGGCATCCAGCTTCGCCTGCTCCGCCTTGCGCGCGATGCCGAGGTAGTGCTCGAGATCGTAGGCGCCGAGCGGGTCGTGGCCGGGGAATCGCCAGGACCCCCCGAACACCCCGGCGTTCAGGATGTTGACGTTGATGTGCAGCTGCCCGGATCGCTCCGTCATGTCACTCGCTCTTCCAGGTGTCCACGAAGTGGTTGCGGGCCTGCGCGTCGAAGATGATGCCGTGCACCGTCGACGACTGCGCGATGACCTGCGAGGGGTTGTAGATCGGGTTGACGAGCGCGTACTCCTCGACCAGCAGGCGCTGGGCGGCCTCGGCGAGCTCGGCGCGCTCGGCCGGGTCGAGGGTCGTCTCGAGGGCGCCGAGGGTCTCGACGATGTCGTCGTAGCCCTCGAACTCGTCGGTGAGGGAGCTGCCGTTGCCGAGCAGCGGGCTGTACTGCAGGTTGAGCACGGCCGAGTCGTTGCGCGAGCGGTTCGCGGCGACGACGTTCCAGTCGGTCGAGGCCTTGGTGACCTGCGCGGCGTAGTCGACCAGCGGCACGACCGAGAGGTTCAGCTCGACGCCGATCTCGAGCAGGTCCTGCTGCACCGACTCGTAGGCGGGCTTGTTGGCGACCAGGTTGCTGATGCCGAGCAGCTCGACGCTCAGCCGCTGGCCGTCCTTCTCGCGGATGCCGTCGGCACCGGGCACCCAGCCGGCCTCGTCGAGCAGCTCCTCGGCCGCCTCCGGGTCGTAGCGCAGCGCGTCGTCGCTCAGGTCGACGTAGCCCGGCACGGTGTCGGCGAGCACGGAGGTCGCGACGCTGTACGAGTCCGTGAGCACGGTCTGCTCGAGGGCCTCGCGGTCCCAGCCGAGCTGGATCGCCTTGCGCACGGCGATGTCGTTCGTCGGCGCGATCGAGCCGTTGAAGTTGAAGAAGATCGAGGTGCCCGAGACCTGGCGCGAGATGATCTCGAAGCCGGCCTCCCGCAGGGGCTCCTCATCCGTCGTGCCGACGTCGAGCGTCGCATCGATCGTGCCGGAGCGCAGGGCGCCGGTGCGCACGCTCGCCTCGGGGATCACGTTGAAGACGATCTTGTCGAGGTAGGCCTCGCCCTCGTGGCCGGTCGCCTCGGGCGCCCAGTCGTAGCCCTCGCGCTTGACGAGCACCGTCGAGACCTGCTCGTCCCAGCTCTCGTAGACGAAGGGGCCGGTGCCGATGACGTTCTGCGGGTCCGTGCGCTCCTCGGCGCTCTTCTCCAGGGTCGCGAGCGAGAGGAACCCGGGCTGCGCGTTCGCGGTGAACGACGACGCCTGCAGGAAGCTGGCGATCGGCTGCTCGAAGCGCACGGTGGCGGTGAACTCGTCGTCGACCACGGTCTCGATGTAGCCGCGCAGCAGCTGGGCGCCGTTCGGCAGGATGCCCAGGGCGTCGTCGCCGTGCACGTACTGGTCGAAGTTGGCCTTCACCGCCTCGGCGTCGAAGGCCGAGCCGTCGCTGAAGGTCACGTCGTCGCGCAGGTGGAACGTGAACTCGGTGAGCTCGTCGTTCACCTCCCAGCTCTCGGCGAGCCAGGGCGTGATCTCGCCGGTGTACGGGTCCTGCCAGGTCAGCTTGTCGACGATGTTGTTGCCGATGATCGACTCGGCGTAGTTCGTGCCCCACTGCGGGTCGGGGCTGCGCTGGTAGTCGATGAGGGCGAACTCGAGCGTGCCGCCCGAGACGGGCTCGCCGTCGCTGGCCGCGGCGCTCTCGTCGCCGCCGTTCGCGCCGATGGCTGCCCAGCCGATGGCCGTGGCGGCGACGATCGCGACGGCGGCGCCGCCGGCGATGAAGGGCCAGCGCTTGCGGCGCGCGGGGCCGCCTCGCTCGATGGAGGTGGGGAGGTCGCTCATGACTGCTCCTGCTGTGGGGTGTCGTGGAGCCCCGCGGATCGGGGCGTGAGCACCGACCCTAGGAAGCGGATCCGCGGCCGTCACCTGGCACGCGTCGCACGGGGTCACGCTCCGTAGCAGAGCGCCGTGCGGCGTGCTCGGAGGGCCGAGTGCGACGTCGCGCTACGACGGATGACGCGCCGTCCGGCGCACCGACCGCAGGCATGCGAAAGGCCGCCGACCCTTCAGCGGGGTCGACGGCCTTCATCGTTCCGAGCGTCAGACCGCGGCGGCCGCGTACCGCTCCGCGAGCTCGCCGGCCAGCAGCGCGCTGACCGCGTTCGCGGCGCGGAAGCCGTTCGCGGCCTCCACGTCGGGGCTGTAGTTCGTGTTGGTGTTGATGTCGTAGGGCACGACCCGGCCGTCGGCCGTCTCGAAGAACTCGACGCCGGCGATCTCGATGCCCCGAGCCGCGAGGAAGGCCTCGAGTCGCACGATGAGCGGATGCGCCGCCGTGATCTCCGTGCGCTCCGTGAACAGCGGCGCGGGCGCCTGCAGCTCGATCGGCTGCGAGGCCTCCGCACCGGGCACCTCGCAGACGGCGGGCGCGAAGCCCGCAGGCGGCACCGCGCAGGCCTCCGCGGGGCACAGCTCGAAGGTGCCGCCCGAGGTGTCGACGCGCACGGCGTAGACGAATCGGCCGCCGATGAACTCGGCGCGGGTCACGAAGGGCTCGGCCGCGACCAGGTGCTCCTGCAGCAGCGTGACGCCGTCGATCGGCTCCTCGAAGTCGTCGCCGGTCGCATAGGCGGCGAAGTCCTCCTGGCTGTCGAAGCGACGCACGCCGAGGCCCTTGCCGCCCTGGTTGTGCTTGGTGATGAACGGTGCCGGCAGCGTCTGCGCGCGCTCCACGAGCTCCTCACGTCCGAAGACCGCGACCGTGCGCGGCACGTCGAAGCCCTCGGCGGCGAGCGCCACGTACTGCGCGACCTTGCTCACCTCGAACTCGACGACGCCGCTGCCGTTGATGACCCGGCGCCCGGCGGCCTCGACCCAGCGCAGCACCGAGCGGGCCACCTCCTTGGCGTGCGCGTGACCGCGCGAGGGCGAGGATGCGCTGAGCCGCGACCAGAAGATCCCCTCCGGCGGCGCCTGGGTCAGGTCGATGGAGCCGGAGGAGAGCTCCCAGTCGACCCACGGCACGCCGGCCTCGTCGAGCGCGCGCGTGAACGGCGGCAGCCACTCGGGGTTCTCGTGGATGATGTAGACGGTCGGCCGGTCGGCGGTGCGCAGAGTCATGCGAGCCACGCTAGGCAGCTCGCCTGGGCGATGCGGGGATCGTCGTCATGTCCGGTAACCGGAGGACGTCGAAGTGGAGCCGCCTGTGGGAATCGAACCCACGACCTTCTCATTACGAGTGAGATGCTCTGCCGACTGAGCTAAGGCGGCGTGGCCTGCGCGAGCGCGGGACACAAGTGATCATCGTAGCGGATCAGGAGGCCTGCTGCTGCACCACGATCGCGGGGGCTGCGGCGAAGCTGGCGGTGATGTGCTCGACGAGCGGCTCGGCGCCCTCGTGCTCCGCCCAGACCTTCCAGGCGTGCCGCACGGCCCCGAGCGCGAGCAGCGTCGTGAGTGCGGCGCGCGAGTGCGCCGCCTCCGCGTCGAGCCCGTCGGCGCGGAAGCGCTGCTCGAGCTGGCCGGCGAAGGTGTCCTCGACTGCGTGCATCGCCCCCATCCGCTGCGCGAAGTACTGCGGGTAGCGCGCGAGCACCGAGCGTCGCAGCTGCATGAGCTCGATGTCCGAGACGCTCTGCTCGGTCGCGGCGATCAGCAGGTCGCGGATGCCGTCCCAGAGCGGGCCGCGGGCCGGATCGAGCACCTCGGCGACGACCTCCTCGGCGGGCAGGCTCGGCAGGTCGCCGATGATCGGCCCCTCCTTCGTGCCGAAGTAGTTGAAGAACGTGCGCGGCGAGATGTCGGCTCGCTCGGCGATGTCCTCGACGGTCACGGCGTCGGCGCCGCGCTCGTCGACCAGCTGGAGTGCGGCGAGCTGGATGGCTCGACGGGTGGCCCGGCGCTTGCGCTCGCGCAGGCCGAGTGGCTCGGGGTGCATGCCACCATTCTTGCACGCACTGCAATGATGCAGTCCCGCTCAGCGGGTGGGCGCCCCGATCGCGACCGTCACGAGCATCGACTCGAGCGCGAGCAGCGGCGCGATGTTCGCCTCGATGCGGGTCCGCGCCTCCGCGATCGCGTCGAGCACCGCGAGGGTGGCAGCCGGAGCGGTGTCCTGCGCCACGTCGTCGATCCGCTGCGCCAGCGCCTCGTTGACGAGCTCGACGGGCGCGCCGAGCTGGCGCAGCAGCACGTCGCGGTAGAGCGAGAGCAGGTCGACGAGGATGCGGTCGAGGCCGTCGCGCAGGCCGCGCCGCGAGCGGCGCTTCTGCTCGTCCTCGAGCTCGCGCAGCGCGCCCCGCAGCTTCGGCGGCACGGTGCCGCCGGGCTCGACGCCGAGCGAGCGCAGCGCGGCGGCCCGTTCGCGGGCGTCGCGCTCCTCGTTCATCGCCTTGCCGTCCTCGTTGGCGAGGTCGTGGTACGCGGCCGCGGCCGTCATCGCGTCGCTCACCGAGCGGATGCCGAGGGCCAGCTCGAGCGTGTGGGCCCGGCGCCGCCGCGCCTCCGCATCCGTGGCGAGCCGGTGCGCCATGCCGACGTGGCTCTGCGCCTCGCGGGCGGCGCGCTCGGCGAGGGCGGGGTCGACGCCGTCGCGACGCACGAGCAGGGCAGCGACATCGGCGACGCTCGGCACGGTGAGCCGCAGACTGCGCGCCCGGCTGCGGATGGTGGGCAGCAGGTCCGCCTCGCTCGGCGCGCAGAGGATCCAGACCGTGCGCTCCGGCGGCTCCTCGATGGCCTTGAGCATGGTGTTCGACGAGTGCTCGCTCATGCGGTCGGCGTCCTCGACGACGATCACCCGGTACGGCGACACGGACGGCGCGTAGTACGAGCGCTTGACCGCCTTGCGGGCGGCCTCGATCGGGATGATCACGCCGGAGGTGGTCAGCACCTCCAGGTCGGGGTGGCTGCGCGCCCGCACCTGGTCGCGCACGTTCGGATCGCGCTCGGCGCCGAGCAGCGCCGAGGCGAAGGCGAAGGCGAGGTTCGATCGACCGGAGCCGGGAGGCCCCGTGATCAGCCAGGCGTGGCTCATGGCCGAGCCGCCGTCGGGGCTCAGCGCCGCGTCCGCCGCTGCGCGCAGGGTCGCGACCGCCTGGTCCTGCCCGGTCAGCTCATCCCACAACGCCACGGACCCAGGCTACCGGCGACCTCCGACGCCGCCGCACCGCGGGCGGAGACGACGAGGACTCGAGCGGATGCGCTCAGCGCGCGGCGAGCATCCGCTCCACCCGGTCGCGGATCGCCGCGGCGAGCTGCTCGGGCGACAGGGTCGCGTCGAGCACGAGGAAGCGCTCCGGCTCCGCGGCGGCGAGCTCGAGGTACGCGTCGCGCACCCGCTGGTGGAAGTCTTGCGCCTCGGCCTCGAGCCGGTCCCAGGCGCGCTCGTCCGATTCGCGGCGGGCGCGGCCGACGGCGACGTCGAGGTCGAGCAGCACGGTGAGGTCGGGCAGCAGCCCCTCGCTCGCCCAGAGCGAGAGCTCGCGCACCTCGGCGCCGTCCAGCACGCGGCCGGCGCCCTGGTAGGCGACGGAGGAGTCGAGGTAGCGGTCCTGGATCACGACGCTGCCGGCCTCGATCGCGGGTCGCACCTTCGTGGCGATGTTGTGCGCGCGGTCGGCGGCGTAGAGCAGCGCCTCGGCGCGCGGGGCGATGTAGCCGCGGCGGTGCAGGATGATCTGCCGCAGCTCGAGCCCCAGCTCGGTGCCGCCGGGCTCGCGGGAGTGCACGACCGTGCGGCCGGCCTCCTCGAGCCATGCGGTCAGCAGCGCCGACTGGGTCGACTTGCCGGCCCCGTCGCCGCCCTCGAGGGTGACGAAGAGGCCGGGGTGCACCGCCGTCACGCCTTCTTCTTGGCCGCCGGCTTGCGCGCGGCGGGCTTCTTCGCGGCCGGCTTCTTGGCCGGTCCCTTCGCGCGCTTGTCGGCGAGCAGCTGCACGGCGCGCTCGAAGTCGACCGACTCGACGTCCTCGCTCTTGGGGATCGTGGCGTTCGTGGTGCCATCGGTCACGTACGGGCCGAAACGCCCGTCCTTGACCTTGATCGGCTTGCCGCTCACGGGGTCGGCCTCGAACTCCTTGAGCGCGCTCGAGGCGCTGCGGCCGCCGTACTTGGGGGCGGCAAACTTCTCGAGGGCGCCGGCGAGGTCGATCTCGAAGATCTGGTCCTCGCCGTCGAGCGAGCGCGTATCGGTGCCCTTCTTGAGGTAGGCGCCGTAGCGGCCGTTCTGCGCGGTGATCTCGGCGCCGCTCTCGGGGTCGGTGCCGACGACGCGGGGCAGATCGAGCAGCGCGAGGGCGGTCTCGAGGTCGATCGACGCGAGATCCATCGACTTGAAGAGCGAGGCGGTGCGCTCCTTGGGGGCGGCCGCCTTCTTCGTCGTCTTCTTCTTAGGCTCCTCGACCACCTCACCGGTCGCCGCATCCGCCTGCACCTCGGGCTCGGGCGCCGCCTCGGTCACGTAGGGGCCGAAACGGCCGTCCTTCGCGAGCACCTGCTTGCCGCTGGTCGGGTTGACGCCGATCACGCGATCGGTCTGCACGGGGGCCTCGACGAGCTCGTGCGCCTTGGCGACCGTCAACTCGTCGGGGGCCAGCTCCTGCGGGATGTTGATGCGGCGGGCGGTGTCGCCCGTCTGGTGCGGGTCGGCGCCGGGGGCCACCTCGAGGTAGGGGCCGTACTTGCCGATGCGCAGGGTGATCTCGTCGTCGAGCGGGATCGAGTTGATCTCGCGAGCGTCGATCTCACCGAGGTTGTCGATCACGCCGCGCAGGCCCTGGTGGCCCTCGCGCCCGAAGTAGAAGCCCTGGAGCCAGTCGACCCGGTCGGCGTCGCCGCCGGCGATCCGGTCGAGGTCGTCCTCCATCTCGGCGGTGAAGCTGTACTCGACGAGGTCGTTGAAGAACTCCTCGAGCAGGCGCACGACGCTGAAAGCGATCCAGTTCGGCACCAGCGCGGTGCCGCGCGGGGTCACGTAGCCGCGGTCGACGATGGTCGAGATGATCGAGGCGTAGGTCGAGGGGCGCCCGATACCCAGCTCCTCGAGCGTCTTGACGATGCTCGCCTCGGTGTAGCGCGGCGGCGGGCTGGTCTCGTGGCCCTTGGCCTCGACCTCCGCGACGACCAGCTCCTGGCCCTCGGTCAGCTGCGGCAGCTTGGCGTCCTTCTCGTCGGCCGAGCCGTGGCGGTCCTCGTCGCGGCCCTCCTCGTAGGCGCTGAGGAAGCCGCGGAAGGTGATCACGGTGCCGCTGGCGGCGAACTCGGCGGTCTGCGGCGCATCCGCTCCCGGCAGGGTCAGCGGCCCGGCGGCGATGGCGACGGATGCGGTCGAGCCCTTGGCGTCGGCCATCTGGCTCGCGACGGTGCGCTTCCAGATGAGGTCGTAGAGCTTCCAGTCGTTGCCGCGGAGGGTGCCCTCGAGCTGCGACGGGGTGCGGAAGACGTCGCCGGAGGGACGGATCGCCTCGTGGGCCTCCTGCGCGTTCTTGCTCTTGCCGGTGTAGACGCGGGGCTTGTCGGGCACGGTCTCGGCGCCGTAGAGCTTGGCGGCCTGGGTGCGCGCGGCGTTCGTGGCCTGCTGCGACAGGCTCGGCGAGTCCGTTCGCATGTAGGTGATGAAGCCGTTCTCGTAGAGGCTCTGCGCGACGCTCATGGTCTGCTTGGCCGAGAAGCGCAGCTTGCGGGCGGCCTCCTGCTGCAGCGTCGAGGTCGTGAAGGGCGCGGCCGGACGGCGGGTGTACGGCTTGGACTCGACGCCCGTGACGGTCACCGGCACGTCGGGGCTGCGCAGCGCCTCGGCGAGCGCCGTGGCGGCGGTCTCGTCGAGCGCGACGGCCTCGCCCTTGAGCTCGCCGCGATCGTCGAAGTCGCGGCCGCTGGCGACGCGCTTGCCGCCGAGCTTGGCGAGGCGCGCGGCGAAGGTCGCCGCGTCGGCGCCCGGGGCGAGCAGGGTCGCGAGGTCCCAGTACCCGGCCGCGACGAAGGCGAGGCGCTCGCGCTCGCGGTCGACGACGAGTCGGGTGGCGGCGGACTGCACGCGACCGGCCGAGAGGCCGGGGCCGACCTTGCGCCAGAGCACCGGCGAGATCTCGTAGCCGTAGAGGCGGTCGAGGATGCGGCGGGTCTCCTGCGCGTCGACGAGCGCGGTGTCGAGCTCGCGCGTGTTGCCAAGGGCGTGCTGGATCGCGTCCTTGGTGATCTCGTGGAACACCATGCGCTTGACGGGCACCTTGGGCTTGAGCTCCTGCAGGAGGTGCCACGCGATGGCCTCGCCCTCGCGGTCCTCATCAGTCGCGAGGAAGAGCTCGTCGGCGCCCTTGAGGGCCCGCTTGAGCTCGGAGACCGTCTTCTTCTTCTGGTCGGAGACGACGTAGTAGGGCTCGAAGCCGTTGTCGACGTCGACGGAGAACTTGCCGAGCGAGCCCTTCTTGAGCTCGGCGGGCAGGTTCTTGGGCTCGATCAGGTCGCGGATGTGGCCGACGGAGGCCTGCACCTCGTAGCCGTCGCCGAGGTACTGGGCGATCGTCTTCGCCTTCGCGGGCGACTCGACGATGACCAGCTTCTTCGTTGCGGGCACGGGCGTACCTCTTCCTCACATGCGCTTCGTTCGCGGTTCGGCGCGGTGCTCCGGCGACCTCTCGGTGCTCCGGCTCCGGCGCCTCCGCCGCCGAGGGGGCTCGGCCATGCACACCATACACACTCGCGGATGCGCGGCCACGGGGCAGTGCGCTTCATCCGCCGCCCTCCGGCCCGGCGGTGGCGGCGGCGCGCGCGGTGCCGCCGAGCACCTCGCGTGCGACGAGCACGGTCGCCACGGCGCCGTCGATCCGGCAGTCGAGCAGCCCGGCACCGCCGGCCTCGGCGAGCCGGGCCGCGTTGGCGCACGGTTCCCCGGGCACGGCGCCCATCGCCGTATCGGCTGCGGCGAGCGCCGCGGCGTCGGCCGCGTTCGCCGCGAGCTGACGGCCCTGCAGCGCGACCGCGAGCGGCAGGATCAGGAGGAGCAGGGCGACGGTGGCGGCGACGACACCGAGTCCGAGCGCCGAGCCGGCGCCGCGCTCGTCGAGCCACCGCCCACCTCGCCGCGCCAGCAGGGCCCGCCCGTTCACGGGGCTCATCGCCCGCCGCCCAGCGCGCACGAGCGCGCGCTCTGCTCGCCGAGGTCGATCCAGCGCGTGGACGCCGGGGCCCGCAGCACGGCGCACACGAGGTCGGCATCGTGCTCGACCGCGAGGCTCGCCCCGCTCACCGCGCCCGCGGCGCGCCCGGCCGCGCTGCTCGCGGGTTCGCCGCGCGCCACCGCCCGTGCCGCGTCGGCGGCGGCGTCCTGCAGCCGCAGCTGCCGGGCGCCGAGCTGCAGCGCGCCGAGGCACAGCGCCAGCACGAGCACGACGACCGGCAGCACGACCGCCGTCTCGGCCGTGGCACTGCCGCGCTCGCCCGCGCCGCGCCGCAGCACGACGCGGGCGAGTCGGACGGCTCGCTCAGCTCGCGTAGGTGAGCGCACTGTTCACCATGTCGGTCAGCACCGTGCGGATCTCGTCGCTGGTCAGGATCACGACGAGCAGTCCGGCGAAGCCGACGGCCGCCATCGTGGCGATGACGTACTCGGCGGTCGCGGCGCCGCGGTCGTCGCGCAGGCGGCGCAGCAGCACGGCTCGGCGGGTCGGGGTGCCGTGCTCGGCGGAGGCGGTGTTCTCGGTCATGTCGTACCTCTTTCTTATGGAGTGCATCTCGGTGGCCGGAGGGGGAGCCCGGATCGGGCCTGCGGCGCCCGGCCGACGCCGCGGTTCAGGCGAGGCCTGCGATCGTGCCGCCGACGACGCCCGCGACCAGCGGCACGACGCCGAGGAGCAGGAAGGCGGGCAGGATGCAGACCCCGAGCGGGATCAGCAGCGTCACGCCGAGCCGGGCGAGCCGCTCCTGGCGCTCGGCCGCGGCCGTGCGCCGCAGCTCCTCGGCCTCGGCGGCCAGCAGCGCGGTGGCCGGCACGCCGGCGCGCTCGGCCAGCGCGAGCACCGTGGTTGCGCGTTCGGCCGCCCCGGGATCGTCCACGCCGTGGCGCTCGCAGGCCTCCTCGACCCAGCCGCGCGCGGCGTCGAGCGCCCCGCCGCCCGCGAGGGCGATGCCGAGCAGGTCGAGGCGCAGCCCCGGCGACACCGGGCCGCGCGCGGCGCGAGCGACCATCCTGCGCGACCACAGCCGCGCGAACAGCATGAGCCCGATGCCGGTCCCGAGGCAGATGCGACCCCATCCGGTGCCGAACAGCAGGCCCAGGGCGTCGACTCCGAGCGCGGCGCCGAAGCCGAGCGCCACGAGCGGCAGCACCGCGACGAGCCTCGCCGTCGCGTTCGGCCCGGCGAGGGCGATGCGCCCCTCCCGCTCCTGCTGCGCGAGCACGCGCAGGGTGCCGGCGAGGGTCGCGAGCGTCGCGGCGAGCGGGCTGCCGGCGCGGGCAGCGATGCTCCACGCCGCGGCGACGGATCGCCACGGACCGATCGCGCCGCCTTCGGCCTCGATCGCCTCGGCGGCGGGCTCGCCGGCCTCGATCCGCTCCGCGATGCGCAGCAGCTCGGGCGCGTCCTCCTCCGTCTCGGCGAGGTGCCGCCATGCCGCGGCCGGCGCGAGACCGGCGCGCAGGAGCACGGCGAGCCGCTGCACCCGCCCCGCCAGCACCGCGGCGTCCGTCGTCGACCGCTCACGCCGCGAGCGCATCCGCCGTCACCTCCCGCGTGCGCAGCCGCCCATCGGTGTCGATCTCCAGGGCGCCCGCGGCGCTGAGCCGTCGCCCCTGCGGCGTACGTTCGAGATGCAGCACGATGTCGATCGCGCTCACCGCCTGCCGTGCGATCGCCTCGGGCGGCAGCCCGGCGAGGGAGCCGAGCGCCTCCAGCCGGGCCGGGACGTCGTCGAGCGAGTTCGCGTGCAGCGTGCCTGCGCCGCCGTCATGGCCGGTGTTCAGCGCGGCGAGGAGCTCGCGGATCTCGGCGCCGCGGCACTCCCCCAGCACGAGCCGGTCCGGTCGCATCCGCAACGCCTCGCGCAGCAGGCGCTCGAGCCCCAGCGCGCCGGTGCCCTCGAGGTTCGCCTGCCGCGCCTCGAGCGAGACGCAGTGCGGATGCCGGGGCCGGAGCTCCGCGACGTCCTCGATGAGAACGATGCGCTCGTGCGGCGCCGCCTCGCCGAGCAGCGCGGCGAGGAAGGTGGTCTTGCCGACCCCGCCGGCTCCGGTCACGAGCAGGTTGGCCCGTCGCGCGACGAGCGCACGCAGCGCAGCGGCCGGGACCGCGCCGAGGAAGCCTTCGCGGGCGAGCTCGTCGAGGCCCAGCGCGCGGCCACGGGGGATCCGTACCGAGAGCAGCGTGCCGCCGATGGAGACGGGCGGCAGCACCGCGTGCACCCGGATCCCGTCGTGCAGGCGCACGTCGACGCAGGGGCTCGCCTCGTCGAGGTGCCGTCCGCCGAGCGCAACGAGTCGCACAGCGAGCTCACGCAGCCGGGCCTCGTCCAGCTCGGGCGCGGGGTGGGGTCGGGCGCCCTCGCCGCGATCGACCCAGACCGCGGCGCCGCCGTTGACGAAGAGGTCGGTGACCGCCTCGTCCTCGAGGAACGGCGCCAGCTCCCCGAATCCGTCGAGCGTGCGCACGACGGCGGCCGGCGCGATCTCGCGCAGCGCGGCCGGGGGTCGTGCGATGAAGGGCTCGAAGGTCATGCGCCGACGGTAGGCACCACCGCCGAGGAGCGGACGGCGCTGCCTCGAACAGGTGTCGAGACGCCCCTGCTCGGGGTTGTGGAGGGGACATTTTGTACCCCGATCACACAACACATGTCGCTCAATTCGACAACCGTTGAAGTGCGGCACGCATTTCGTTCACCAGGGGAACGATGAGCGCGGACTGGAACAGTGTTCCAGAAAACCCGGGAAACGGGTCGTTAAACAAAGAGGGGCGGCGCCAGTTGGGGGGAACCGGCGCCGCCACGGCAACGGCGGATTGGGGGGAATCACAGCCGTTGCGATCGGAGTATTCCATCCGATGACGCCAATGTACCCCGCACGCCCCGCCGGCGCAACTCCCCGCAACGAAATCCGTCGACGCCGTCGGACGGCGGGTCTACGCTCGGCAGCACGGCCGGCCGGGACCGCGCCGATCCCCACCACGCAACGACGCGAGGAGCACATCCGCGATGACCACCGCATCCGCCGAATCGATCGACAGCCTGCAGGGCGGAGGACGCGTCTTCCCGCCGTCCGAGTCCTTCCGCCGCGACGCGGTCGCGGGGCCGGAGCTCGCCGAGACCGCGAGCCGCGATCGGCTCGCGTTCTGGGCGGAGCAGGCCCGGGCGCTGCAGTGGCAGCGCCCGTTCAGCGAGGTGCTCGATTGGACGGATGCGCCGCATGCGCGATGGTTCGCGGACGGCCGGCTCAACGTCGCCGTCAACTGCGTCGACCGCCATGTGCTCGCGGGCGACGGCGACCGCGTCGCGCTGCACTGGGAGGGCGAACCCGGCGACACCCGCACCATCACCTACGCCGAGCTGCTCGGCGAGGTGAGCCGAGCCGCGAACCTGCTGGCCGACCTCGGCGTGCAGGCCGGCGACCGCGTCGCCGTCTACCTGCCGATGATCCCCGAGGCCGTCATCGCCATGCTGGCCATCGCGCGCATCGGCGCCGTGCACTCCGTCGTCTTCGGCGGGTTCAGCGCCGAGAGCCTGCGGGCCCGCATCGACGATGCCGGCGCCGTGCTCGTGATCACCGCCGACGGCGGCTGGCGCAAGGGCTCCGTCGCCCCGTTGAAGCCGGCGGTCGACGCCGCCCTCGCGCTGCCCGGCGAGCAGACCGTGCGCAACGTGCTGGTGGTGCGGCGCGGCGAGAACGCCGTCGACTGGTCGGAGGGGCGGGACCTCTGGTGGCACGAGGAGATCGCGGCCATGGACACGACGCACGAGGCGCACGCCTTCGAGGCGGAGCATCCGCTCTTCATCCTCTACACCTCGGGCACGACCGGCAAGCCGAAGGGCATCCTGCACACGAGCGGCGGCTACCTCACCCAGGCGGCCTTCACGCACCGCAACGTCTTCGACCTCAAGCCCGAGCAGGACGTGTACTGGTGCACCGCCGACGTCGGCTGGATCACCGGCCACAGCTACGTCGTCTACGGGCCGCTCGCGAACGGCGCGACCCAGGTGCTCTACGAGGGAACGCCCGACACCCCCGACCCCGGTCGCTGGTGGAGCATCGTCGAGCGCTACGGCGTGACGATCCTCTACACGGCGCCCACCGCCATCCGCTCGTTCATGAAGGCCGGGCGCGCCATCCCCGACGCGCACGACCTGTCGAGCCTGCGGCTGCTCGGCAGCGTCGGCGAGCCGATCAACCCCGAGGCGTGGCTCTGGTACCGCGAGGTGATCGGCGGCGGCCGCACCCCGATCGTGGACACGTGGTGGCAGACCGAGACCGGCGCGATCATGGTGTCGCCGCTGCCCGGCGTCACCGCGGCGAAGCCGGGCGCGGCGCACACGCCGATCCCCGGCATCGGGATCGCCGTGCTCGACGAATCCGGCGAGCCGGTGCCGGCCGGCGGCGGCGGGCTGCTCGTGGTCACCGAGCCGTGGCCCTCGATGGCCCGCACGATCTGGAACGACCCCGAGCGCTTCCGCGAGACGTACTGGTCGACCTTCCCCGGCCGCTACTTCGCGGGCGACGGCGCCCGCCTCGACGGCGACGGCGACCTCTGGCTGCTCGGCCGCGTCGACGACGTCATGAACGTCTCGGGCCACCGGCTCTCGACCGCCGAGATCGAGTCGGCGCTCGTCGCGCACCCGGCCGTCGCCGAGGCGGCCGTCGTCGGAGCAGCGGATGAGACCACAGGCCAGGCCATCGTCGCCTTCGTGATCCTGCGCACCGGCGCCGAGCTGGCGGATGCGGATGCGTCGCCGACGCTGCGCGCGCACGTCGCCGAGCGGATCGGCCCGATCGCCCGCCCGGCGCGCGTGCACGTCGTCGCCGAGCTGCCGAAGACCCGCAGCGGCAAGATCATGCGCCGGCTGCTGCGCGATCTCGCCGAGGGCCGCGAGGTGGGCGATACGACGACCCTCGCCGACACCGGCGTGATGCGCACGATCCAGACCGGCATGCACGCCGACTGACCCCGCACGCGCGAAGGGCCGCTGCCGGATCGGCAGCGGCCCTTCGTCACGCCGCGGAGGCGGCGCAGAGCACGGGTCAGACGAACTCGAGCACGAGCTCCACCTCGACCGGCGCGTCGAGCGGCAGCACCGCGACGCCCACGGCCGAACGGGCGTGCTGGCCCGCCTCGCCGAAGATCTCGCCGAGCAGCTCGGAGGCGCCGTTGATCACGCCGGGCTGGCCCGTGAAGGACGGGTCGCTCGCGACGAAGCCGACGACCTTGACGACGCGGGTGACCCGGTCGAGCGAGCCGAGCAGCTCGGCGGCGGCGGCCAGGCCGTTGAGCGCGCAGATCGCGGCGAGCGACCTCGCGGTCTCGGCGTCGACCTCGGCGCCGACCTTGCCGTGCGCGGGGAAGGCACCGTCCACGAAGGGCACCTGGCCGGCGGTGTAGAGCAGGCTGCCGGAGGTGACGGCGGGCAGGTAGGCGCCCGCGGCGGCAGGGGCCTTCGGCAGGGTCAGGCCCAGCTCGGCGAGGCGCTCGTCGATGCGTCCCATCGCTCAGGCCTCCGCGACGGGGCGCTTCAGGACGGCCACGGGCCCGCCCGCGGGACCGGCCATGATCGTCACGAGCTCCCAGCCCTCGGAGCCCCAGTTGTTGAGGATCGCGGCTTCGTTGTGTACGAGCAGCGGGGTAGTGACGTACTCCCAGCGGGGCATATGGTGTTCCATTCAGCTCTGGTGTTTCGCGGATCGCTTACCATCGAGCCTATGTCCCCTCAGAAGAACACGCCGTCGAGCGTGCTCGGCGCCACGGCCGGCTTCCTCGGCTTCAGCGCCGTCGCAGGGCTGCTGGTCGCGGCCCTGCTCACCCCGGCGATCGCCGTCACGGGCGTCGCTGCAGCGAGCACGATCGACATCTTCGACGAGCTGCCCGACTTCATCGAGATCAGCGACCAGTCGCAGCGCACGGAGATCTACGCCCAGCAGGGCGGCCAGGACGTGCAGATCGCGACGATCTTCGAGCAGAACCGCGAAGAGGTGCCGCTCGACCAGATCTCCGCCGCCGTCAAGGAGACCGCGGTCGCGGCCGAGGACCCCCACTTCTACGAGCACGGCGGCGTCTACCTGCCCTCCGTCATGCGCGCGGCCATCGGCCAGGTCACCGGCGGCAGCGACGCCGGCGCCTCGACCATCACGATGCAGCTCGTGCGCAACCTCCTGGTCACCGAGTCGGAGCGGTACGCGACGAGCGACCCCGAGAAGGCCAAGGAGCTCTACGAGCAGGCCACGGTCACCACGATCGACCGCAAGCTCGCCGAGATGAAGTACGCCATCTCGCTCGAGCAGCAGTACAGCAAGGACGAGATCCTCGAGGCCTACCTCAACATCGCGACCTTCGGCTCGAACCTCTACGGCGTGCAGACCGCCGCGCAGTACTGGTTCGGCGCCAACGCCGCCGACCTCGACTACAACCAGGCCGCCACCCTCATGGCCATCGTGCAGGCTCCGACGCTGAACCTGCCGGACCGCGAGGACGCGACGCCGAACGACACCCGGCGCAAGTACATCCTCGGCAACCTGCTCGAGGAGGGGTACATCGACCAGGCCACCTACGA